>JAEEGG010000345.1_pt1 | contig 178415 bp, 148 predicted proteins | sample 9134161 | NCBI WGS metagenome assembly JAEEGG01 (sample SAMN16246543, study PRJNA631951) | gut metagenome | biome: gut microbiome; feature: rumen; material: CR-attached | host: Bos | place: Iran: Karaj | collected 2018-10 | reverse complement strand
TGGACACCCTGATTAAGAGTCAGGTGCTCTACCAACTGAGCTACGGGTGCATCATCATTTCAAAAATAAAGGAGGTCACTTTCCTCCTCTTAGTACACCCGCAGGGGCTCGAACCCTGGACACCCTGATTAAGAGTCAGGTGCTCTACCAACTGAGCTACGGGTGCATCCTTTCGTTTTGCGGGTGCAAAGGTACACACTTTTTTTGATACCACCAAACTTTTTGCAGAATTTCTTTGTAAAAAAGTTATTCGCGTGTGGTATGGAACCCTTCCAGGTTCTCGTAACGGCGTTTCATCATCCGATTATAGATATGCCGAATCCACAGTGGGTGGGTAACCATGAAACCAAGTCCGAGAACAGCCATGAAGATAAAAGTACCTGTCTCGCCCACCAGTACAAACCCTATGGCGGCGATAATACCAGGGCCGCTAAGCGCAATCATTTCTATGACAATCTGCATGCCGTTCTCAAAGTTTCCCTTACCTGTTACCTTCTGTTGGAGTGGAAGCGTCTGTTTGTTGTAGACCGCCAATTGGAAGATGATGAAATGGAGCAGTCCAGCTGTCAGGAACATATAGGCAATCAGCATGAGGAAAGTGAACTTGCCATTGAACACAGCAGGAAGCATCACCAGGAAGGGAATCAGTAGGGCGGCTGTATAAAACCAGAACTTGGCCTCCAGCAAGGCGATGATATTCTCTTTGTGCATCATCAGCATATCAATGTAGTTGCCTTCCTGGCCCATAATCTTCACAAGGGATGTGACGCTGAAGATGGCGAAACAATACAGACACCAGAAATTGGTCATGAAGATACTGTCGTAGATGTTGGTATAGGCAATCAGCGAAGAAAAGATGATAATGATCGTCATGCTCATGATACAACGGCTTTTCATCACTTTGTTGCGCATGTTCGACTTCATCTCAATCTTCAGGTATTCCCCGACCAGACCAAAACGATTAAGGAAGGAGAAAGTAGAGATATGCTTCAATGCCTTTTCGTTCTTCTTGGAAATCTCCTCGTAGACATACTTGAACTGGAGATGACGGTTGATGAAGAATACAACTATCAGCGCCATCAGGATGACCGGAACCAGATACCATGCTCTTCCAAAGTCGGCATAAGTGTCCAGCATCTTGGCAAAGACACTTGCCTTGAAGTTAAGGAGTAATGGTGTGAAAGGCAGCAAATAGAAGATGGCAGCGGGTATGATCCACACCACCTTCCTGTTGATAAGCGTTCGGAAGAAGAGGTATATCTGGCTGTTGAGCATAATGAGCATGACAGAGGCCAGAAGCTCTAAGGTTACAGGCCAGAAACCAGCGCCGGCTATCAGGATGATGAAGGAATAGGGGAGAAACATCATCAGCCAGAGAAAGTTATAGCCGCTAAGATGAGAGGATACGAGGAAACACTCTATGGCGGTAAAGCGGGAAATCGGCTGTAAGATGTATGGCTTGACCATCATTCCAGGCGTGGTCTGGAAGATAAAGCGCAAATAGAAATCGATCATCAGGATGATAGGCATCAGAGAGATCATCATTCCAGCCTCCCCATCGGCAGACATCGCTATCAGAATACCATAAAGAATAAGGTATAGACCGAAGAAGGCTCCGCCAATACCCATGAGGGCTTTTGCCCATTTGTTTTGCTCGAATACCGGACTGCGCTTGTAGCTCAGATTCGTATTCTTTCGAAGAAGTCTGTATAGTTTGTATCTATTCATTCCAGCCTATTTATCTCAAGTCTATTATCTCTGCCTGGGGGAAATCTTTTGCGTTAAAACGGAACTGACTATCGGGGACGTCTTGTTTCTTGAGATCAGAGATATCGAAGATTGTCCATTTCGTTCCTTGAAGCAGTTTCACTTGAGTAGGGGTGTTGGAACTCTTATTGACCGTAATGAACAGCTCACGGATCTTCTTGTCTTTCGTAGATGCGGTGAGATGAACCACATAATCCTTGCCAGAACTATTCAGCGTAGCGTCATACCCGTTCTTATAGAGGTTGATGAAGTTGTAAGGATTAATCGCCTGCAGCTGAGACTCGGTGGGAGTTGTGACGTTCACCTCGTCGTTATTCTTCATATAGGTCCACTGCGTCTTACCGTCAAACCACACGATAGCCTGAGGGGTAGTGGCATGGAACTTTCTGCCCTTAATGGCAATGGTACCGCTGGTGTTACCCATGCTGCCAGTCATCTTGAATTTGGCCTGAACACCCGATTTCACCGTGATGTTGGCTGCCGCCTTGTCAAGTACGCTCTTGGCGGTCTGCGCAAAAGTGGCGGCACTGATGAGTGTCGCTGCTATCAGAAAACAAATCTTTTTCATTATCTAAAACTACTTAAAAGGTTGTTCAAACTCGTTTCATCCTGAATCATCACCTCACGAGGCTTGGAACCCATAGCGGCTCCAACGACTCCGGCTTTCTCCAACTGATCCATCAGTCGGCCTGCACGGTTGTAGCCAATGGCAAACTTACGCTGAATGAGCGAAGTGGATCCACTTTGATTCAGAACGATCAGACGGGCGGCATCCTCAAATAGCGGATCCAAGTGCTGCATATCCACGTCTGCACTGCCACTATCACCTAAGTCAGCATCTGGGGTGTCAGGCTCCGGCAACTCAAACGGCATGTTGTAGCTCTGTTGGTTGGCGATGAATTCGTTGATTCTTTCAACTTCTGGCGTATCCACGAAGGCACACTGTACACGAATGGGCTCTGCACCACCAAGATACAGCATATCACCTTTACCTATCAATTGCTGGGCACCAGTACGGTCCAGAATGGTCTTAGAGTCAATACCTGCAGAAACCTTAAAGGCGATACGGGCAGGGAAGTTGGCCTTGATATTACCCGTGATAATCGTCGTCGTAGGACGCTGGGTGGCAATCACCATGTGGATACCAACGGCACGTGCCAACTGGGCGATACGGGCAATAGGAAGTTCTATCTCCTTTCCGGCGGTCATGATCAAATCACCGAACTCATCGATGATTACGACAATGTAAGGCATGTAACCATGACCTCCACGAGGAGGTATCTTACGGTCGATGAATTTCTTGTTGTATTCCTTGATGTTACGGGCACCAACCTCCTTGAGCAGGTCGTAACGCGTATCCATCAACTTACAGAGTGAGTTCAGGGTACGTACAACCTTGGTCACATCTGTGATAATCGGATCGGCATCCTCGTCGGGCACCTTTGCCAGGAAGTGGTTGATCAGCGGGTTATAGATAGAGAACTCTACCTTCTTCGGATCGACGAGCACAATCTTCAGTTCGGCGGGGTGCTTCTTATATAATAAAGAGGTAACGATGGCGTTGAGTCCGACAGACTTACCCTGACCAGTGGCACCAGCCACGAGGAGGTGAGGCGCTTTGGCCAAGTCGAACATGAACACTTCGTTGGTAATCGTCTTACCCACAGCACAGGGGAGTTCCATCTGCGACTCCTGGAACTTTTTCGAGTTAAGTATCGATTCCATCGATACAATAGAAGGCTTGGCGTTAGGCACTTCAATACCGATGGTGCCCTTGCCGGGAATCGGGGCGATGATACGGATGCCAAGGGCGGAGAGGCTCAGGGCGATATCGTCCTCGAGGGAACGGACCTTGGAGATACGGACGCCAGGGGCTAGCGTAATCTCGTAAAGCGTGATGGTCGGGCCGACGGTGGCCTTGATACTGCTGATTTCAACACCGAAGGTGCGCAGAACCTCTACGATGCGGTTCTTGTTGGCCGTCTGCTCGGCCATATCAATATAAGGCTTGCCGTCGTTATCGTATTTCTTCAGCAAGTCAAGTGTCGGGTAACGATAGTTCTCGAGGTCGCGCTTTGGATCATAGGGTTCCATATCCTCAAGTGAAGGAGCGACAGTCTTCGTGTCAGCCTTGTCTTCCACCTTGGCGACTTCAATCTCCATGCCGACTTCTTCATTTTGTTTTGGTGAATGCTTCGGTGTCTCTTCTTGCTGGAATACCTCATCGACAATAACTGCCTGATTGTTTCCCTTGAATTCAACGGTCTGAGGGGCAGGATCGTCAAACACCTCAGGATCATCCTCGGTTTCGAGTTGATTCTCATACGATTCAACGTGCTCTTCGGGGTCGTTGTTTGTAATCTTAAACTTGACTTTGTCAAGGAACTTGCTTGGATTCAGCAACTTACGGATGATAAAGATAGTCTCGGCGCTGATATAGGTAAGGAAGGCAATCGCCGTCAATCCCAAAAAGGCAGTAAGACCGGGTGCACCAACAAAATTTTCGATATACTGACATACATAATTGCCATGATCACCACCTGGGCTGAAGCATGCATCTTCGAACAATGGAGACAAGAACTTGGCAAATGTAATGGATGCCCAGATCATCAGGATCATCAGCGACATGAACCATTTCAGCAGGTTTACCCGATAAGCCCGGATAAGATGGATACCCAGCAAGAGGATGAAGAAAGGAATCAGGAATGCTGGCAGTCCGAAGCATCGCTTGATGAAATACCATGAGGTATAAGCACCGATACTGCCACAAGTATTGATGAATTCACGGTTCTCATTCATGATTTCTCCTTCTTTTGGGTCTTCAATCAGACTCTGATCGGCAGCACCAGTGGTGAAGTAGGATATGAATGCAAGCGTCATATAGATCGCAATACATACTAAAAGGATGCCCAAAATGAAATTCAGTTTTTCATTATGGAATATCTTGCCAACACCAAGTACACCAGAGAAACTGGTACCGCTGTTTGTCTTCTTATCTTTCTTTTTCTTTACCATATTCTGTCCGTTTTCATAAATTTGATGCAAAAGTAGTCGAAAAAAGTCAGATTTCACCATAAAATCGCATTTTTTTTGTAATTTTGCACCAAGAAATGAAAAAGTTAATATATAATAGGATTGATAAGGCGTCTGTAGGTCTTCTGAAGAAGGTTTTTTTCCCAGGAAAGATTTTTGTGATTTACACGTCTTCAGAGGCTGAGAAAGCTGTTGATTATCTTTTGTCGCAGCCCATTCTCGGACTCGACACTGAAACACGTCCTTCTTTCGAGAAAGGAAAGCATTACAAGTGTGCGCTCCTTCAGGTGGCGACAAATTCAAAATGCTTCTTGTTCAGGCTGAATCGTATCGGGATGTGTCCGGCTGTCGCGAGGTTATTATCCGATAAAACCGTCACAAAAGTAGGTCTGGCATGGAATAACGACATGCTGTCTCTCCATGAATTGGGGCATTTCGAGGCAGGTACATTTGTCGATTTGCAGACGGTTGTCAGGGAGATCGGCATTGAGGATCAGAGTCTTGTGAAGATTTATGCGAATCTGTTTGGTGAACGTATCAGCAAGGCTGACCGTTTATCCAACTGGGAACGTGATATCCTGAAAGACAGTCAGAAGTCCTATGCCGCCATAGATGCCTGGGCTTGTGTCCGTATCTATGAGGAAATCAAGCGCTTGCAATCTACGGGAGATTACGAGTTGGTAGTAAATGATCCCGAAGTCAAATCTGAAAATGATGAAACAGATATATCTGAAACGAGGTAAGGAGGAAAGCCTGTTGCGCTTTCATCCATGGGTGTTTTCCGGTGCTATCCAGCATATTGATGACGGTATAGCGGAAGGTGAGATTGTCCGTGTGCTTAACGTTCATGGCGATTTCATCGCTGTAGGACATTATCAGGCGGGTTCTATCGCTGTCAGGGTCTTGTCTTTCCGCGACGTACCTGTTGATGCTGATTTCTGGGCCTCACGGTTGGCCTCTGCCCTGAAAATGCGCCAGTCCATCGGGATTGCTGATAATCCAGACAACAATACTTACCGCCTTGTCCATGGTGAAGGCGACCTGTTGCCTGGATTGGTGATCGACGTCTATGGCAAGACGGCAGTCATGCAGGCTCATAGCATCGGCATGCATCTCTGCCGGAAGGAGATTGCCGAACAATTGGTCAAGGTGATGGGCACTCGTCTGGAGAATGTCTATTATAAGAGCGAAACCACGCTTCCTTTCATGGATAACATGCAGAATGGTTTCCTCTATGGTGGAAGTGAAGAAAACATTGCGTTTGAGAATGGCCTGAAGTTCTATGTTGACTGGCTTCGTGGCCAAAAGACCGGTTTCTTCGTGGATCAGCGTGAAAACCGTTCACTGCTGGAGAAGTTTGCCAAAGGCAAACGTGTCCTCAATATGTTCTGCTATACCGGCGGTTTCTCGTTCTATGCCATGCGAGGTGGGGCAGAACTGGTCCATTCCGTCGACAGTAGTGCCAAGGCCATCGAACTGACCAACCGTAATGTCGAGCTTAATTTCCCTGGAGATAAGCGTCATCAGGCATTCTGCGAGGATGCTTTCAAATATCTGGAACAGGCAGGCGACCAGTATAACCTTATTATCCTTGATCCGCCTGCTTTTGCCAAGCATCGTGGGGCTTTGCATAATGCCCTGAAAGGCTATACCCGTCTGAATAACAAGGCATTACAGAAGATAGAGCCAGGCGGTATCCTGTTTACGTTCAGTTGTTCGCAGGTGGTTACCAAGGATCATTTCCGTAATGCCGTCTTCACTGCAGCGGCACAGGCTGGCCGCAAGGTACGAATCCTCCACCAGCTCCATCAGCCTGCTGACCACCCGATTAACATCTATCATCCAGAAGGTGAATATCTGAAAGGACTAGTCCTGTATGTTGAATAAGGTACGCGATTTCATCGACCGTGAAGGATTACTTTCTTCCGACGGTCTGTACATCGTGGCACTCAGCGGCGGTGCTGACAGCGTGGCACTGTTGCGAATCTTACAGCATTTAGGCTATCGGATAGAAGCGGCTCATTGTAATTTCCATCTCCGGGGCGAGGAGAGTAACCGTGACGAGGATTTCGTCAAATCTTTGTGTTCGAAATTGCAGATACCACTTCACTTAATTCACTTTGATACAACAGAATACGCATCATTGCATCAAGTAAGTATTGAAATGGCAGCCCGTGAGTTGCGCTATCGATACTTTTATCAGCTTTGTGAGGATATCGGTGCCTCTGGGGTCTGTGTCGCTCATCATCGTGATGATGCAGTCGAGACCTTTCTGATGAACCTTCTCAGAGGGAGCGGCATTCATGGTCTGACGGGTATCCGACCAAAGAATGGGTCCGTTGTCCGTCCGTTACTCTGTTTGAGCAGGGAGGAGATAGAACTGTATCTCCATTCCATCGGTCAGGACTATGTGACAGATTCTACCAATCTTGTGGATGATGTCGTGCGCAATAAAATCCGCCTGAACGTTCTTCCTCTGTTGAAAGAGATCAATCCCAAAGCGGCGGAAAATATCGATAAAACCACAGCATTTCTTCGGGAAGCCGAGAAAGTATATGCTCATTCGATGGACAAACAGCGACAGGATCTTATTCAGGGTTTTCCTGACAAGTTTCCACAGAAGGTTCTTGTTTCTGCGCTACTAAGCCAACCGTCTCCAGAGTGCTTGCTTCACGAATGGCTGGTACCTTTTGGATTCAACGCAGCACAGATAGAACAGATACTATCTCATCTGAATGGAGCATCGGGTAAGGAGTTTATGACCGCTACCCATTCCTTATTCATCGATCGCGATTCCCTCATTTTGGCCCCTTCTCAGCTACCGATGAAATCGATGAAAATCCCGGAAGACGGCAACTACCGATACGATGATAATCTCCTTTTTAAAGTTGAACATACAGACGATTTAACAATTTTAAAATCAGATGATTGTATAACATTAGATGCAGCAAAGGTTAAATATCCGTTAGCCATCCGTCCTGTTCAGAAAGGAGATATCTTCACGCCTTTCGGCATGGAAGGCCACCGTCTTGTCAGCGATTATCTCACAGATATCAAGATGCCGCTTCCTGACAAACGGCGCCAATTGGTACTTACGGATAGTGACGATAAAATCATGTGGCTCGTAGGCTTAAGGACAGATAATTCTTACAGAATAACTAATCAGACAACTAAAATTCTGCGTATTATGATGAAAAAGGTATTACTATTAGCGGTTTTGCTATGTCTTGGCGTAAATAGCTGGGCAGGGCATTACAAGAACTTCAAGACGACAGCGTATGTCATTGTTCAGGATGTAAACCGAATTGGAACCGCAAAGGCCTGGGAAGCACTTTGGCCGGACTATTCCAAGAATCTGCGACTAGACAAGGTCTATCTGGAAACCTTCCGCGACAACGTGTTTGTCGATGACAAGGCCATGCAAGCGGCCATCAAGTTTTTCAAGTCGAAAGGCGTTGAGGTGTCAGGAGGCATCACCTACAACTTCTCCGGCAGCAAGCGCCAGCGTTGGGAAAGTTTTTGTTACAGCAATCCTGAGCATCTGAAGATGATCAAGGATATCGCAGAACTGACAGCCCGTTACTTCGATGAAATCGTACTTGACGACTATTATTTCACAAACTGCAAGTGCGATCTCTGCATTGAGGCCAAGGGTAATCGTTCTTGGGGCGATTTCAGGATGGATCTGTTGGATAAGGTAGGAAAGGAGTATATTGTAGAACCTGCCCATAGAGTAAATCCGAAATGTAAGGTGATTATCAAATACCCCAACTGGTATGATCATTTCCATGGATTAGGTTTCGACCTGAAACGTGGCCCCTATACTTTCGATGGTGTCTATACAGGGACTGAAACCCGTAATCCTGAGAGTGAGCAGCATCTGCAGGCTTATGAGAGTTTCGGTATCATCCGCTATTTCGAGAATATCCGACCGCAACATAATTTCGGCGGATGGGTCGATATGGGCGGTGCCTGGTATCCCGACATCTTCGCTGAACAACTCTGGTTGACATTGCTTGCCAAGGCTCCCGAGATCACGCTGTTCAATTTCTCTTCGATGATGTTCCCGTTTAAGGAGATGCCACGTCGTTGGGACAACGATTCACCCGCTTTGGACATCAAAGATCTGAAAAACGGTTCCTCTCAGCGGGGTATTACACAGCCTACTTGGGGCAGGATTGCAGATTATGCCTATGAGAAAATTGATCCTCTGCTCAGCAAATTAGGTACCCCCAAAGGAATCAAGGCCTACAAGCCCTTCAATTCCTTGGGTGATGACTTCTTGCATAATTATATGGGAATGATTGGCATCCCTGTTGAGATTGTGCCGGAGTTTCCAGAGGACGAACAACTGGTTATTCTGACGGAATGTGCCAAAGACGACCCGCAGATCTTGTCGAAGATGAAGGCGTTGATGAAGAAAGGGGGCGATGTGGTCGTTACTTCCGGCTTCTATCGGGCCATGCAGGATAAAGGCATTAAAGACATCTTTGAGATGGTTGCCACAGACAGGAAGGCCGATATTGACACAGTTATCGTAAGCGGTGGCTACGGTCGCGGTATGAATATCGGAAAGACTGCCGTACCTGTCAAGATTCCTGTCTTTACCTATTTCACTAACGACTCTTGGGAGGACATCACCACCTTGTCTTATGGCAATGGCTGGCCGTTGCTTCAGCATAGTGTCTATTCCGAAGGCAATATTTATGTATGGGTCATCCCCGATAACTTCAGTCATCTATATGCTCTGCCGTCAAATGCCCTGAACCGCCTTCGTGCCGTCATATCGAGAACGGCAGATGTGTTTATTGAAGGACCCTCTCAGGTTGCCTTGCTGACGTATGACAACGGTACTTTCGTCGTCCATTCATTTCGTCATGAACCGGTAACAGTCACTTTGGTAACCCGCAGCATGAATGGTCTGGTAGACCTGCAGTCTGGCGAAGTCCTTAAAGGCGAGCGAAAGCAAAGCCAGAAAATCAACGGCCGCGAGTCATTTGAGACCAACGCTGTCACCATAACGATTCCTCCCCATACCTTCAGAGGTTTCAAGTTGAACAAGTAGAATACAAAAGAGGGATGCTCATGACGAGTATCCCTCTTTCGTGATTCCGTCGGGATTCGAACCCGAGGCCTACTGCTTAGAAGGCAGTTGCTCTATCCAGCTGAGCTACGGAACCAACCTTTTGGTGATTTCTAGGAAATCGGGTGCAAAGGTAGGTATTTTTTTGGAATTATACAAATTTCAGACGGTAAATCTTACGTAAGTACGGTCATCAAAGGAGTTATTGCCCTCGACAAATGCCTTTGTGGCCTTAAATGTGTGGATATTGAGCGGGTCGTTACGACGCTGTTCGTCGAGTTTCTGTTCACTTTCTGCCAATGTGTTGCATAGAAATGGATACCCATCTGATGCAAAAACGATTTCATTTGGCTGGAAACCGATGGTGATGACAGGTACCTTGTCTTCGGGTATGGGGAATCCGTCGACGACGGCATAGGTCTTGTTCTGATTCTGCATCACCTGAAGCATCGTCGGTATCATGACTTCTCTGGCAGGATCATGGGCTTCAAGAAGCGAATGCTCTGCGACACCCTGAGCCAACAGTTCTCTGACGCGCTGGCCTCTCAATTCTGCCAGCTGTGCTTCGTAAGGCTTGGGATTATCGAAGAATTCGCCGCCGATGAGACACTGGCAATCGCCCACCAGCCACACTTCGCGTCGCAGTCTGCTAAAGAGGATAACAGAAGCACAAAGCCGTTCCTCAGGATGCGAGGCCATGCGACTGACGGGAAAGCGAAAGCGATAGTGCTTCCGTATCATCTTCGTAACCCCCACACAGAACTGATGGCAACTGGTCTCTGCCGCCATACGACGGATATATCTGCTAATCAGCAGCATCGCATAGCGGCCGTTGCTGATCCAGGGGATGTATTTTCGAAGTGTCTTGGAAGTGCTGCCGTCGATAACGGCAATAAAGTCATTTGTGATGACCAGGCCGTCTTCGCTTTTCTTTGTTGGGCTCTTCGGAATGATACTTTGTTCTATTATCTTCATATAATTTATTAATAAGGTCAGGACGCCCGATACGCCGCAGACTCTGTTCTATCCCACGACGCTCCTCTGGCTTGTACCAGAAGAAGTACTGCCTTTGGGCTAATTTCTCCTTAGGGCTCTTGGCGCTGAATACTTTTTCCAACGTATATGGATCGTAGCCTGTATACCAGGTCTCGGTGGCATTCGTCATCGGTGTCGGCGTAAAGTCCTGTACCTGTTCCAGATGGAAATCCAGATGTTTGGTGATGACGGCCAGCTCTGCCATATCCTCTTCACGGCAACCTGGATGACTGCTGATGAAATAGGGGATTATCTGTTCACGCAGATTCTCTTCGCGGTTAATGCGGTCAAACTGGCGTTTGAACTCGTAGAATTGCTCGAAGGAGGGTTTGCGCATCAAATATAATACCCTTTCGCTGGTATGTTCCGGCGCCACTTTCAGTCGTCCGCTGACATGCCGGCAGATCAGTTCCCTCGTATATTGCTGGGCTGACTGATTCGCCGCTTCATCCTTGCTGCGATAGATCAGCAGATCATAGCGGACACCACTGCCGATGAAACTGCGCTTGATGCCAGGCAGACTGTCTACTGCATGATACACATCGAGCAGTTTGCTGTGGTTTGTATCGAGGTTCGGACATATCTGCGGATGAATACAACTGGGCCGGCGACACTTCTCACAGGCTTTGAGATTACGACCATGCATGCCATACATATTGGCCGAAGGACCGCCGAGGTCAGAGAGATACCCTTTGAAGTCGGGCATTTCCATCACCTGCTTCACCTCTTTAATGATACTCTCTTTAGAACGGCAAGAGATAAACTTCCCCTGATGGGCCGAAATCGTACAGAAGGCACAGCCGCCGAAACATCCGCGATGAATGTTGACACTAAATTTGATCATGTCGTAGGCTGGGATACGTTTGCCTTTATATTTAGGATGGGGCTGGCGCGTATAAGGCAGATCATAAGAGGCATCCAGTTCGGCGGTTGTCATCGGAGGATAGGGTGGGTTCACCACCACGAATTGTCCATCCACGCCTTGCAGCAACCGCTGGGCATGCATCATATTCGACTGTTCCTCAATATGCCGGAAGTTCTCGGCCTGTGCCCGTTTGTCTTTCAGGCATTCCTCATGAGAATGAAGCACGATGTCTGTTTCACGGATGCCGCCAGGGATATCTTCTTTTCGGGAGAGGTAGACGGTTTGCGGGATGTTCAGAAGCGAAGAGTGATGAGTGAAGCGTGAAGAGTGGGCTTCGCCAGATGTCACGGCGAGCGAGGACAGTTGGTTGGCCAATTCGACGATTGGCTTCTCGCCCATGCCGTAGATGAGCAGATCGGCGCCGGAGTCACAAAGGATACATTTCTTCAGACAGTCTTGCCAATAGTCGAAGTGGGTGAGTCGTCTCAATGAAGCCTCGATACCCCCCAGCACTACCGGCACGTCCGGAAACAGTTGCTTCAGGATCTTCGTATAGACTATCGTCGGATATTCTGGTCGCATGTCGTGCCTTCCGTCAGGACTGTAGGCATCTTCGGAGCGTAAACGGCGGTTGGCGGTATATTTGTTCACCATCGAGTCCATGCATCCCGGTGCTATTCCGAAGAACAGTCGTGGCCGCCCCAGTTTCTTGAAGTCCCTGAAGTCGCCATGCCAGTCTGGCTGTGGTACGATGGCCACGCGATACCCAGCGGCCTCAAGTGTACGACCAATCACGGCCGCCCCAAACGAGGGGTGGTCTACATAGGCATCTCCCGAGAACAGGATGACGTCAACCTCATCCCATCCTCGGAGATCCAGTTCCTTTTTAGTGGTCGGCAGGAAATCTGTCAGTCTATATTCTCTCATCAATTAAATGGCGTCCCCTGGAAGGCCCGAGTTGTCATACCGAGGTTCGCATTGCTCTGATTCTTCCAGTTGATAAAGAGCAAAACCAGTTGCTGCAGCCCGTATGCCTTCATGTTGGGATGATAGATGACATCCAGACAGAGATCCAGCAGATCCTTGTCTTTGCCTGCATCACCTTCAAGCAGGCTACGGATGTTCAATTTCAGTTTGTCAAGAACCTGCTCATCCACGTAACCATTACTGTCGATCAGATCACGGAAAAGCTGATACTTCTCAATTGTCTGCAGATGTTGGTCTGCAATCTCGATACTTCTTGTACCTGACGAATTAGTTTGAATCTTCATTTTACAAATAGGTTTTAGTTAATTATTGAGATTGTAATAAGAATCGGAGCATACCTTTCATGAGAGTCTCTCGCTGGTGTTCGTCCTTGATACACTCGAAGGGGAAACCGAGCGTCAGGGCTTTATAGTCCTTGCCGTCATAGCCCACACAGGCACTATACTCGTCGGCATAGGTCATGGCAGAAAAGGCTGGGGCGACAGGCTGGAGGATGTCGGGATGGGTGGCGGCATAGTGGGTCTCGTTCAGATGACGGTAGAATTCGAACTGCATGCCGAGACCGTTGATCTGCTCACGTTGCAGACTGTCAATGTTGGTCCCTTCGTAGGAGCACTTCAATAGTTCTTCGAGGAAACGGCGGTCGGAGGGCATCTTCATGTCGGCACCGACATAGGAACCGCTGACGAGCAGGGCTCCGCCACGACTGGCAAACAACTGGAGATGCTTGCGGAGCACAGAGGGGAAGGCCTGATACTTGCGGAGCGACCAACCGTCATTCTTCTCCAGTCCCAGGATCAGATCCACCAGATTGTATTCTGTGGGATAGACCTCGTTGCTGATTAAAGCCTCCGATGAACAGCTTGAGATGCTGTAACGTTGTGTGGCAGCCATTGCTGCGGCATGGGTACGGATATAATTGAAATCATTTCCGGCGATAAACTGTCCAACCAGCGAGTCGTTGGTATAGCCCAGTCCGTTGGCTGTCATCTTACCCATCATCGATTTGCTGAAGCCTGTCTGATAACCTGCCCATCCAGCTGTCTTGCCATAGGTCACACCGACATCCATCGTAAGATCAAAGCCCTGTTCTGCCGCATTGTCTCTTACGGCAGGTGAAGCCAGACGATGGAAGCCGTTGACAATCAGGATATTCTTCTGAGCCTCAGGCACATAGAAAGTCGACACGACCTCACTCGGGAAACTCTTGCCACCATTGTTCACAGCTGCAACACGAAAACTGTAAAGCGTATTCGGTTCGATATCCAAGAGGGCAGAGGTTTGCTTTCCTTTGAGATAGCGGCCATTGTCAAAACCGTCATTTCCTACGGCAGTATAAATAATGTATCCCGTGGGCGCGGCAGAGGGCTCGTCGATGTCGGCAACAGCATTCCAGCTGAGTTTTGCCTGCCCTTTTGAAGTCAGCTCAACACGCAGATGATTGGGAGCCAAGGGGGTGACGGTATAGTAAGTGTGATGCATCCTGCTGACATAGCGGAGCAGTGCCTTGTAGATGCTGCGGGCAAAGTCGAACTTGAAGTTGGGATCCTGACCATAGCGCATATCGGCAAAGTTCTGATGCGACATAGTCTCCAGAATGGCACTCGGCACTTCGGGGACTCGGGTTTCAGAATAGTTCCTGTCCCAGAGTTCACGCATCTGCCAGTTGCCATACTTCCGGACCATTTCCCTAGGCACCGTCGAGAGTAGTTCGTCGGCAAGGTCACGCGACAGGAGTCTCGAATGTCCTGTACCCAGTATGCTGTCGTTCAGATAGGTTGTACAGATAGCCAGTGTTCCCGTATGCGATCTGCCGTCAGTTGTATAGCCGGCATCACTGTGAATGGCCAGGGAGAGTTCAAGTGGCACTTTCCGTCCGGTGGTATCCGGCATATAGCAGGAACCGCCGCCCAGATAGTTCATCATGTGAGACCGCACATTGATGTCGTCGCCATAGTCGTCTTCACCGTTCTTGGATGAATAGACATCATAGGGCATTCCTGCCCACTGACCATAATAGCGGGCACCTTCCAGACAACGGGGCAGTCCGCTGGTCGTAAAACCGCGACGGATATTACCCATACCACCGCCGAATCTGACGGCATCGGCCGTCACAACACCTTTCTGGTCGCTCTGATTGCTCAGAACTACACAGTTGCGGGTGCTGTTGCCTTTGTCAAAGTCGAACGTACCAAGGTAAACCCACGTCGAACCGCCCATCTGCTGGTTCACACGGAACTCAGTCGGTATGCCCTGATGCCACACCGTGTAATGGGCATCGTCCACACTTCCCGGAACGGTCTGGTAGCTGACATATACTGCATAGCTGCCTGCCTCGGGGATGTTTGGCTGATAGGATATCTCACTCTTATTGTGGCTGTGTTCGACAGCCTGTGCCTTTCGGGCTGTACCTGCCTTGAAGGGATTCTCGTAATCCATATAGACACCGGCATGAAAGGCAAAGCCCACAGAATCAGACCGTTGCCAGCCATGAGAGCCGTTGGTCTCCTGATAGATTCCCAGATTGGTGCGGGGTGTGTCGTTGTCTACGATCACCTCGTTCCTTTGCCAGTCTCTTTCACGAGGGGTGAATACCACCGCTCCGGCATTCTCCAGCATCGGTATTAAATAAGGTATGACGATGGTCTGGGTAAACAGGTCTTCGCGGGTACCGAACAATGGCGGGCGCTGCCATTTCCATTCATAGTCCTTGATATGGAAATAGCGCCCGTGACTGGCCCAGATGGTCAGATGGCGGTTGGAGAGTCCGCTTGTAATCTCATAGGGTAGGGAAGCGTTGCTCACCCACGGCTTTCCCTTGTATTCGATATTTCCCCAGGTACGGCTGACGTCCTCCTTGCTGCGCAAACGGTTGGGTATCAGCTGATAAAGGTTATATCCGCCAGTCTTGACGCTTAACTGATAGTCTCTGGTGGAGTCGGGTAGCAATGCCCGCAGATCATTATAGATTTCATCCACTACCTGTGGTGTCATCAGCTGTTCTCCCAGATGGTTGTCGGCAATGATGTCGATAGTACGGAGTGAATCGTTGATGACCAGATCGCTCAGATGGGCAGCAGAACGGACATGCTGAAATGAGGGGCGATACCCCCTCAGATAGTTGTCTAGTTTATTTTTCAGAGCCTGCTGCGCAACCGCCGACATGGATAGTATAAGCGACAGAACGAGTGTGATTTTTCTCATGATATCTCGCCAATGGTAAAATTCTCAGGCTTCTTGCCCTTGAAATCCTTAAAATAGAGTTTGATTTCCCGCATGTCTTTTTCCAGATCGCCTGACGGGATGATTGTTTTCGTGCAACGGATCAGCTTCTTCTCATAGTCCACGCCGTAGAGCAGGATGGGTATGCCAGCCTTCAGGGCGATGAAATAGAAACCTTTCTTCCAATCTGGATTAGCCGAACGCGTGCCCTCTGGGGTGATGCAGAGCTTGAATGCCTTGGCAGCCTTGGCAGCTTCGGCCATGCTGTCCGTCATGCTGGTGTGCTTTTGTCTGACGACGGGGATGCCGCCCAACCGTTTGAAGAGGATACCCAATGGGAAGAAGAACCACTCCTTCTTCATCAGGAAATTACTCTGCATGCCACAGGCACCCGAATACAACTGCCCAATGACAAAGTCCCAGTTGCTCGTATGGGGTGCCAGGCATATAATAAACTTGTCGGGGTGGTCCTCTGTCACTTCAGTTTTCCACCCCCAGCGCTTATATAACAGCCAGTTACAAAAACTCTTCCACATATTATATTATATACTGATCTGGTCCTGTATCTCACCGACCTGAGCACAGAACTCTTTCCACAAATTCTCATAATATTCCTTAGCTTTCATGCCGGGCTCGGGGTGAGAGATGCGCCTGATAAAGTTATCCTGCATCTTGATGATCGAACTGCCGAGCGACTTTGCATTTTCCGGATCAGGTGTCGGACCGTAGAGCGAAAACGCAAGCGCGTTGACGAACAAATCCTCACAAATAGCCTCAATACTCTTCTTTAATGTTCTCTTGTTTGCCATAAAAATTACCTCCTTATTGTTTATTTTGATACATTCAGTAAGCAAAGATAAGAAAAAAAAACGATATGGCAAGCGTTTCATCCACAAAAAATATTAAAATGCATAAAATACATTGTTTTCTTTCGCTTTTCTAACAAAAATGAACTAATTTTGCACGTCAGAAACGAATTTACTCATTAAATATTATTTTCGAGATTATGGAAAAAAGTGCATTACAGATTGCAAGGGCTGCTTATCAGCCTAAACTGCCTAAGGCCCTGCAGGGGGCTGTAAAAATCAAAGAAGGTCAGCCCACTCAGAGTGTTGGCGACCAGGAAGAGATCAAGAAGTTGTTCCCCAACACTTACGGTATGCCTATCGTGGAGTTCGAGCCCGCAACAGAGGCCAACAATACCAAGATGAACGTAGGTATCATCCTTTCTGGCGGTCAGGCTCCTGGCGGTCACAACGTGATTACCGGTCTGTTCGATCAGATCAAGAAGCTCAACCCTGAGAACCGTCTCTTCGGTTTCATCCTCGGCCCTGGTGGTCTGGTTGATCACAACTATATGGAGCTGACTCCAGAGATCATCGACGAGTATCGCAACACTGGCGGTTTCGACATGATCGGCTCTGGCCGTACAAAGCTGGAGAAGGTCGATCAGTTCGAGAAGGGTCTGGAAATCATCCGCCAGCTTGACATCAAGGCTATCGTGATTATCGGTGGTGACGACTCTAACACCAACGCTTGTGTGCTGGCTGAGTACTATGCTGCCAAGAAGTATGGTGTACAGGTGATCGGTTGTCCGAAGACCATCGACGGTGACCTGAAGAACTCTCAGATTGAGACCTCTTTCGGCTTCGATACCGCTTGTAAGACCTACTCTGAGCTGATCGGTAACATCGAGCGCGACTGTAACTCTGCCCGCAAGTACTGGCACTTCATCAAGGTGATGGGTCGCTCGGCTTCTCACATCGCCCTTGAGTGCGCACTCCAGACTCAGCCTAACATCTGCCTCATTTCCGAGGAGATCGAGCAGAAGGCCATGAGTCTCGATGACATCGTGACTTACATCGCCAATGCAGTTGCTGTCCGCGCTGCCGACGGTAACAACTTCGGTACAGTCATCATCCCTGAGGGTGTCATCGAGTTCATCCCTGCCATCAAGAAACTGATTGCTCAGCTGAACGATGTGCTCGCTCTGCCTGAGGCAAAAGATATGGGTCGTACGGAGACCATCGACTTTGCAAAGGCTCATCTGACAGAAGAGAACCTCGCCGTATTCAACAGCCTACCTACCGGTGTGGCCCGCCAGCTGGCTCTCGACCGCGATCCTCACGGAAACGTTCAGGTATCTCTGATTGAGACCGAGAAACTGCTCTCTACGATGGTAGCCCAGAAGCTCGAGAAGATGAAGAAGGAAGGCAAGTATGCTGGCAAGTTCGGCACTCAGCACCACTTCTTCGGCTATGAGGGACGCTGCGCTGCTCCTTCTAACTTCGATGCCGACTACTGCTATGCCCTCGGTACTTCAGCTGCCCAGCTGATTGCCAACGGTAAGACTGGCTACATGGCTATCGTGAAGAATACGACCGCTCCTGCTGAGCAGTGGATTGCCGGTGGTGTGCCCATCACGATGATGATGAACATGGAGAAGCGTGCCGGTGAGATGAAGCCCGTTATCCGCAAGGCCCTCGTTGAGCTCGACGGTGCTCCCTTCAAGGAGTTTGCTGCTCATCGCGACGAGTGGGCTCGCAAGACCGCATACATCTATCCTGGTCCAATCCAGTACTGGGGACCCACAGAGGTTTGCGATCAGCCTACGAAGACCCTCGCTCTCGAGCAGGCTAAGTAAATAAATCTATATCAGGCACGGATTCTATATCCGTGCCTTTTCATTTCTAATGGCCAAGAAAAGAGTCATCCGCCGGAAAGGTGTCGGAACCAGTCACACTTACCATGGTCCTAGTGGCCGTCGTAAGCCAAACATCATCATTCGCTTCCTGCAGAGAGTCCCTGCCTGGGGCTGGTGGATTGGTGGCGCTGCGGTGGTCTTGGGCTACGTCTGGTTCTTCTACTATTTCTTTGTCGGACCCTTCGGTTTCCGATGGCGGGCACTCTATGGTACCGTCAACTATCCCGAAGGCTATGAGATCCACGGTATCGACATCTCTCACCATCAGGGCCGTATTGATTGGGATGACCTCAAGGACAACGGCAGCATCAACAAGTGCCCCATCAGTTTCATCATGATCAAGGCTACGGAAGGTGCTACCCAGACCGATGAGAACTTCCGCGATAATTTCTTCCAGGCTCGTGAGAATGGTTTCACCCGTGGAGCCTATCATTTCTACAGCGTTCACACACCGGCTGAACAGCAGGCCTATCATTTCATCAAGACGGTGAAACTCGAGAATGGCGATCTGCCCCCTGTACTCGATGTGGAGCATAAGCCCAAAGACCAGACCGATGCCGAGTTCAAGGCCTCAGTCCTCCAATGGCTTGACCTCGTCGAAAAGCACTATCGGGTGAAGCCCATTCTCTATACCTATTTTAAATTCAAGACACGCTATCTCAACGACTCCGTCTTCGACCAGTATCCTTACTGGATTGCCCATTATTATGTCGATTCCCTGGAATACAAGGGTCCCTGGAAGTTCTGGCAGCATACCGATGTAGGCCGTCTTCCCGGCATCAAGGGCAATGTCGATTTCAATATCTACAACGGTTCCTATTACGACCTTCGCCAGATGACCATCGGCTCTCAGGAAACCATCGGCGAGAAAGCCTACAATGAATAGCATGAATGCCTATTATGTTGCCCGTATATGGTCGTAGGCGATGTGCAGGATTCCATCGGGGGTGAGACCAACCGTTTCTTGCGAGAGACCCCGCAGCCAAGGATTTTGTACCATAATTTTACCTTTCTTTTTTAGTTAATAGATTGTTTTATTAATACTCTCACATTGCTTTTTTAAAGCGATTATTAGCATTTCCGACCGTTTCCTTGCAATTCCTGCTCTGCTTACGATTTTGGCCTCGTTTATCATAATAGGAAGGAAACTCGCCTTACGATTGATTTACAGTTGCAAAGATACAACATTTGCATTGCGTTCTGAAAATCTGCAGCGAACAAAATAATGTAAATGCTTTTATAGTGGTCATGAGTGTCAGCGGTCAAGAGTGTCATTTATGATTTCGGGCGCAGAAATTCATCATATTAGATATTAATATATTAATACCTAATATGCTCTAAAATCCTCCCCCACAATCGTAAATACCTAAATGACCTTAATGACCAATGACCTTCATGACACACGTTTGGATCCTTCTATTCCCCGAAGACCATTTCGCCGGAGTAGGAGATGGGATCGCGCTGGCGGGACTGGACGTCGATGGAGGAGTTGCCGTTGTCGAAGACCTTGATGGTGTATTGATAGATGTCCTCGTCGTTTTTCAGTTCGATATCTATCAAGCGCGCTCCGTTAGACTGTTGTGTCTCATGATAGCTGCCGATGCGTTCGGAGAAGTTTAAGCCCTTACCTCCGCCGTATGGCACATTGTAAGCGCGTCCGAAATAGGGCAGGTACGAGATGAGGGTGTCGTTGCGCACCTCTACGGAGTAGCCATAAGATACATTCCTGGAATTGCCATTCATCGGGTACATGCGGTTGACGTCGATCTTATAGCGTCGCTGAGTGAGTGCCGTCTTTACCTTCAAAGCTTGTTCTGCAGCCCTCGCAGCACGCTCTTCGGCTGTGGCGCATCCGCTCAGCGTCACCAGTGCTGAGCATGTGAAAAGCAATGATGTAATGAATGCCTTCATGTAGAACTTTAAGATGTCAGGTAATCCTTCGGGAGAATCAGATGAGATCGTAGTTCAGATAGTTCCACATGCAGTGGCGGAGGTTCAGCATGTAGCGGAGGTCGTAGAAATTGTCGATGACCCAACGGCCGTCTTCATAGACCAAGTCAACTCGGGCGGGAACATCGTCGTCGTATCCACAGACCACAAATGATACGGAGGCAGATTTGTCTTTCTCGTCCATCACAAGCTTTGTGACTTCAAATTCCTCAAAGGTCACCATCCCCGGATCGCGTGTCATCGTCCAGTAATCAACCTCAAAGAAGAGGGTGCCGGTAAGATACTCCTTCCGTTTGATGGACTTGATCAGCTTGTTCCAGGATTTGGAGCAGAAGGCTCTGTCGCATAGTCCGCTATTCACAAAACCGGTAATGGTTCGCTGGTCATCGTTGACTATCCTGAAGATGTTCTGCACACGATCGAGGATAACGGCACGTTCCATTTCCATTTGCATCTCGGAATCCATCTTCGCGACAGTTTTTGTGGTATCTTTAATGATAATATTGCTGGCATGCTCATTCTTCTGGCTGTTCTGACAGCCTGCGAAGATCATAGGCAGAGAGAACACACCAATGGCCATAATACGTCTAAAATGTTTCATTTTTGTATGGTTCCTGATCGATTCTATTACTAACTATCTAATTTCGCTGCAAAGATAAGAAAAAAATCGGATATATGGATAAAGAATGGCGTGTTTTTTTGAATTTTAACTAGCAATAAGGCCAAAAACTACTATTATATGGCCTTTCTGCGGCGGAATTCGGAACAGGTGATGGCTGTGGCGATGGCTACGTTCAGACTCTCGGCAGTATCGCCCTGACTGAAAGAGGGGATGAGCAGACGGTGGTTGATACGGGTACGGACAGCCTCAGAAATGCCGTTTCCTTCGTTGCCCATGATAATCAGCCCGTTCTCTGACAGAGGTTGCTGATAGATGTCATCACCATCGAGCAGGGTGCCATAGACGGGGAAGGAGTCGGGTAGGGTATCAAGCAGCTCTGGCAGGTCTATATAAATAAGGTTTATGCGTGCGATACTTCCCATCGTGGCCTGGACAACTTTCGGATTCCAGGCATCGACCGTATCCTCGCTGCAATAGATGGTCTTGATGCCAAACCAGTCTGCGATGCGGATGATGGTACCCAGGTTGCCAGGATCCTGCACGCCATCAAGCGCCAGAGAGAGCACCGAAGGCTGAAAGGCTGTGCTGGCAGCATGATCAGGAATCGGGAAGAGGGCCAGCACTTGTTGGGGATGCTGTTGGAAACTGATCCGCTGGAGTTCGTCGGAGGATACCTCTGTAATGGCCAAAGACGGACTGAGGACGGAACGGTTGGCTGCCAGCCATTCAGCCGTTGCAAAAAGCGAATGGGGCTGATAGCGCAGCAGGAGGTCGCCCACCACTTTTGTGCCTTCTGCCACGAACAGACCTTCACGGCGACGGTATTTCTTCTGATCCAGTTGTCGGATGAATTTGAATTGGTTTTTGCTGATCATTTTCAAAAAAGTCGTTAATTCCGCTACAAAGATAAGAATTTATTTAGAAATTAGAATTTAGAATTAAGAGTTTTTTGTATTTTTGCAGATTGAAAGAAAGAAAATAATGAAATCCTCCTGTTGGCATCCCTTTCTGTGGCTGGTAAGCGCGTCGTTGTTATGTGCTTGCTCTGCAACGCGTCATTTGCCGGAAGACACCTATATGCTCGACAATGTGAGAGTGTACACCGACGGCAAGTACAAGGATATCAACAGGACTCAGATGAAGGACTATGTACGCCAGAAGGGGAATACGCGCTGGTTTTCTGCGCTGAAGATTCCCCTTGGTGTCTATGCGATGGCCGGCAAGGACAGTTCGTGGCTGAACCGTACGTTCAGGAACATGGGTGAAGCCCCTGTGAGATACGATACACTCCTGGCCCAGCAGTCGTGCAAGGACCTTCAGTCTGCCCTGCAGAACAAAGGCTATCTGGACGGCGAGGTAGAACTTTTCATCGATCAGAAGAAGAAAAAGAAGGTGGACGCCATCTATATTCTCCACCCGGGACAACCTTATTATATTACAGGATTACGGACTGACATCCGCGATTCGGTGATTGCCGAGCTGATGAAGGACTACAAGCCGATTCTGAAGAACGGCATGCAGTTTAATATCGACGCCATGAACCAGGAACGTTCACAAGTGACAAGGTTCTTGCAGGATAACGGCTATTTCCGCTTCCATAAGGAGTTCATCAATTACCAGGCCAAGAAAAACGAAGCCACGAAACAGGTGGAACTGACGATGATACTCCATCCGTATCGGAGCGACGAACATTCGGGAGACACGCTGCACAGCCGTTATTGGATCCGCCACATCAGCTATGAGAGCGGCAATCCGATGGACTCGGTGATTCATCTGCGAGAGAAAGTGCTCAGAGAGAACACGTTTCTGGAAGAGGGTGAGCCTTATTCGGCCAAAGGACTGCAGAACACTTACAACCACTTCGGCAGACTTGGGGCGGTGAAATACACGAATATCAGTTTCCAGCCTGTAGCCGACACCACATTGCTCGATACACGCATCCTGATACAGACCAACAAGCCCTCAACAATCAGTTTCCAGCCAGAAGGTACGAACACGGCGGGAGATTTTGGTGCTGCCGCCTCGCTGACCTACCAAAACCGCAACTTGTTCAAGGGTTCGGAGACGTTCAGTCTGAAGCTGCGTGGTGCCTACGAGGCCATCAGGGGATTGGAGGGTTATAGCAATCAGGACTTCATCGAGTATAGCATTGAGTCGCGCCTGTCGTTCCCCCGATTCATCATGCCGTTCTTGAGTCAGGAGGCCAGAAGGCGGGTGAATGCCACCAGTGAACTGACGCTTATGTTCGACTCCCAAACACGTCCGGAGTTCTTGCGGCGTGTCCTTTCCGCCGGATGGCACTATCTGTGGAATCCGAGGAATCATCATGATACCTACCGCGTGGATCTCATCGACCTGAACTATGTGTTCATGCCTTGGATCAGCGATACCTTCCGCAAAGAGTATCTGGATGACAAGACCAACTCGAACGTGATCCTCCATTACAACTACGAGGATCAGTTTATCATGAAAATGGGATTCGGCTATACCTATAATAATGGTACGTATGCGCTCAAGGCCAATCTCGAGACGGCAGGCAACCTGCTTAAACTCAGTTCGCAACTTTTCGGTGGTGAGATGAATGACCTCGGACAGTATAAGGTCTTTGACATTGCCTATGCTCAATATGTAAAGGCGGATTTCGATTTTACACGAAATATCTTGAAAGGAACACGCGACCAACTGGTATTCCATTTTGGCATTGGCATCGCCTATCCTTACGGAAACAGTAAGGTGTTGCCATTTGAGAAGCGCTATTTCTCGGGTGGCGCAAACAGCGTGAGAGGCTGGAGTGTCAGAAGTCTGGGGCCTGGCAGATACAAAGATAAAGACGGGCGCATCAATTTCATCACCCAGACCGGTGACCTGAAGTTGGATGTCAATTTGGAATATCGTGCCCGTCTGTTCTGGAAATTCGACGGAGCTATTTTTACTGATGCAGGAAATATTTGGACATTGCGCGACTATCCTGAGCAGCCTGGCGGACAGTTTAAGATCCATAATGTGATCCAGGATCTGGCAGTCAGTTACGGACTCGGTCTCAGGCTGAACTTCGACTACTTCATCCTGCGCTTCGACCTCGGTATGAAGGCCATCAATCCTGCCTATCAGACGGAGGAAGAAGCCCATTATCCGCTGATACATCCAGACCTGAGTCGTGACCTGGCTTTCCATTTCGCCGTCGGTTTGCCATTCTGACGCCAAATCCTTTTCAACAATTATAGTTAAAAAAAGACAAGGCACAGCATTTAATCGTAAATATTAATTCCTAATTCTTTTTTTATTCGTATCTTTGCACGAAAATTAATAAAGGATGTTGAAATTTATATCGTTTGGTAGCGGCAGCAGTGGTAATTGCTACTATCTGGCGACCGCGACAGACGCACTCATCATAGACATCGGAGTAGGGCTCCGGACACTGAAGAAACACTGTAAGGACTACGGCATATCGCTCAGTTCGGTGAAGTCGTTGCTGATTACGCACGACCATGCCGATCACGTGAAGTCTGTCGGCTCTTTCAGTCATGAGTACCATGTGCCAGTCTATGCCACCAGTGAAGTGCATCTAGGTATCGACCAGAATTATTGTATCGTCAAGAAGGTGGCCAATGACTTGAAGCGCTATATTGCAGCCAATGAGACGTTCCAGCTTGGAGATTTCCAGATAAGGCCGTTCCATGTTCCGCATGATGCCAGAGACAATGTGGGTTACGAGATACAGGCCGAAGGTGTCACCTTTGTCATCGTCACAGACGTCGGTACGATAACAGATGAGATCCGTGAGAGCATCTCGCATGCTAACTATCTGGTGATCGAAGCCAATCACGACGTGGAGATGGTGGTAAATGGACCCTATCCGGAGTTCTTGAAGAAGCGGATACTCAGTGGCAGTGGTCATCTCTCAAATGCGGATTGCGGCCAGGCGCTGGCAGAAAACATGACCGAGCAGCTGCGTCATGTGTGGCTATGCCACCTCAGTGAAGAGAACAACCACCCGGAACTGGCCCGTAAAACGGTTGAAACGATCCTGAGAAGTTACGGCATCATACCCGGGAAGGATCTGGAATTGGAGATATTACGCCGCACGATGCCATCAGGAGTGTATGAACTAATTTGAAAGCAAATGAAAGAAGTGATTGTTAAGGATGCTGATCTGCAGCAGGCAGCAATGGACGGGATGGACGCTTTTATCCAAGTGTTTGTCAAGGCTATCTATGATGCCATTGGCGGAGAACTGACACCAGAGACGATGGCCGAACTGAATACCGATCAGCTGACGCTACTGGCTTGGGATACCCTGCACAAGGAAGTGATGGACGGCGGTTTCGTTCAGCTCATCTATAACGGATACGGACCGTTTATCTTTAAGAACCCACTGGCAAAAGTGCTCCGTTTGTGGGATATGCGTGCCCCGTCAAAGCTGATTTATGATGCTCACACCCTATGGCTGAAGCATCGGGAAGAGATAGAGAAGGAGTGTTCGGATGAGGAGTTTATGGCATTGTTTGAGCAATTCCCCGACTTTGACAATCTTGATGATATTTTCATCGAGCATGAAGAAGAGTGGACTGAGGACATTGCGCACTATATAGACGACCATCTGGAGCGCTTCGCAACCATTAATTAAGTATAGAAGAAAGATGAATAAGACTGAGGAACAACTCAGGAAGAAGAGTCCGATACAGATCAAGAACAAGAAGGCCTCGTTTGAGTACTTCTTTATCGAGACCTACACAGCAGGCATCGTACTGACAGGTACGGAGATCAAGAGTATCCGTCTGGGAAAAGCCAGTCTGGTAGACACTTACTGCACCGTCATCAATGGTGAGATGTGGGTGAAAGGGATGAGCATCAGTCCCTATTTCTATGGTTCGTACAACAACCATGAGATGAAGCGCGACCGCAAACTCCTCCTGACGAAGAAAGAAATTAGAGCCCTGGAGAGCGCAACGAAACAGACCGGTTACACGATCGTGCCGCTGCTGGTCTTCATCGACGACAAAGGTCGTGCCAAGATGGACATTGCCCTCTGCAAAGGTAAGAAAGAGTATGATAAGCGGCAGACATTGAAAGAGAAGGAAGACCGTCGTGAGATCGACAGAGCGATGAAAGTGTATAAATAATGACTAGACTTACCGATATCATCAAGAACAGGATACTCATCCTCGACGGAGCGATGGGAACAAAGATCCAATCATTCGAGCTTACGGAAGAAGATTTCCGTGGGAACCGCTTTCAGGACATTCCCGGTCAACTGAAAGGCAACAATGATGTCCTGTCGATTACCCGCCCGGATGTGATTTCTGCCATCCATTGGGACTACCTGATGGCAGGAGCCGATATTATCACGACCAACACATTCAGCAGTCAGCGTATCTCTCAGGCAGACTATTTCCTCGAAGAGGTGGCCTATGAGATGGCCCGTGAAGGGGCTCGTATCGCCCGAAAGGTGGCCGATGAACTGTCGACACCAGAAAAGCCCCGTTTTGTGGCTGGTTCCATCGGACCTACCAACAAGACCTGCTCGATGTCGCCAGACGTGAGCAATCCTGCCAAAAGAGATCTGACCTATGATGTGTTATTCTCGGCCTACGAAGAACAGATCAAGGCATTGATAGACGGCGGGGTGGATGTCTTACTCATCGAGACCATCTTCGACACGCTTAATGCCAAGGTAGCTATCGATGCCGCCATACAGGTCATGGCACAACAGAAACTGGAACTACCCATTATGCTTTCTGCGACTGTCAGTGATCTGGCAGGCAGAACCCTGAGTGGCCAGACCCTCGATGCCTTCCTTGCCAGTATCAGCACCTACCCAATCTTCTCCGTAGGACTCAACTGCTCGTTTGGGGCCACTCAGATGAAGCCTTTCCTCAAGGAACTCGCCCATCGGGCACCTTATTATATCAGTGCCTATCCGAATGCCGGCCTTCCCAATTCCATGGGATTATATGACGAAACGGCAGAAACGATGACGCCAAAGATGGCTGAACTCGTGGATGAAGGACTGGTAAACATTATCGGCGGTTGCTGTGGTACTGACGAGACGTTTATTGCAGCTTATGCGAAGGTAGCAGAAGGGAAGAAGCCTCATATACCGGTAGCCAAGCCTCAGTCGATGTGGCTCAGCGGACTGGAACTGTTGGACGTTACGCCAGATGTCCATTTCGTAAATGTCGGAGAACGCTGCAATGTAGCAGGTTCACGAAAATTCTTGCGATTGATCAAAGAAAAGAATTATGATGAAGCCGTGACGATTGCCCGTAAACAGGTTTCTGACGGTGCTTTAGTCATCGACATCAATATGGATGACGGTCTGCTGGATGCCAAGGCAGAGATGGTGAACTTCCTGAACCGGATTGCAGCAGAACCGGATATTGCCCGTGTGCCGGTGATGATCGACTCTTCAGACTGGGAGGTCATAAAGGCTGGACTGAAATGTGTTCAAGGCAAGAGCATCGTCAACTCCATCTCCCTCAAAGAAGGTGAGGAAGTGTTCCTGCAACATGCACAAGACGTGAAGCGCTATGGGGCTGCAGTGGTTGTGATGTGCTTTGATGAACAAGGGCAAGCCACCAGTTACGAGCGACGCATAGAGATTGCAGCGCGCTCATACCGATTGTTGACGGAACGTATTGGCATGAATCCGCTGGACATCATCTTTGACCCGAATGTGCTGGCTGTGGCTACAGGAATGGAAGAACACGACAGCTATGCTGCCGACTTCATCAAGGCTACTGGCTGGATACGTCAGAATCTCCCTGGGGCACATATCAGCGGTGGCATCAGCAATCTGAGTTTCTCATTCAGAGGCAACAACTATATCCGCGAAGCCATGCATGCTGTATTCCTCTATCATGCCATTCATAACGGCATGGACTTCGGCATCGTAAACCCCTCAACAAAAGTAACATACGCAGATATTCCTCATGATCAACTTGAAGTGATTGAGGATGTCATCCTGAATCTGAAACACGATGCCTCCAACAGACTGGTAGAGTTGGCCAGCAGGTTATTAGAGGAACAGACAAGTGCTGCCAACGGTAAGGAAACCACAACGGCAGAAGCGGATGAATCCAGACAGAACATGCCTCTTGAGGACAGGCTAGAGCAAGCACTCGTCAAGGGCATTGGCGACCATCTGGAAGAAGACATGCAGGAAGCCCTGGTGAAATATCCTCATGCCATCAACATCATCGAGGGTCCGCTCATGGCGGGTATGAATACCGTCGGACAACTCTTTGGCGAGGGAAAGATGTTCTTGCCCCAAGTGGTGAAGACCGCCCGGACGATGAAACAGGCAGTAAGCATCCTCCAACCATACATTGAAGCTGAAAAAGCTGAAGGTGGCAAAAGTGCCGGAAAAGTGCTTTTGGCTACCGTCAAGGGAGATGTGCATGATATCGGCAAGAACATCGTTGGTGTCATCATGGCCTGTAATAACTATGAGATTATCGACATGGGGGTGATGGTTCCTGCGGAACAGATTGTCAGGAAGGCACAGGAGGAGCATGTGGATATCATCGGTCTGAGCGGTCTGATTACCCCAAGTCTCGAGGAAATGGTCAATGTGGCCAAAGAACTGAAGCGAGCAGGACTGAATATTCCGATTATGATAGGTGGTGCAACAACCAGCGAATTGCATGTCGCCTTGAAAATAGCACCAGTCTACTCCGGTCCTGTGGTATGGTTGAAGGATGCGTCCCAGAATGCCCTTGTCGCTGCCCGATTGATGACTAACGAGCAGGAGGTAGGGCAGGAGTTGGCTGAGAAATATCAGCATCTGCGTGAGGATTATCAACAAGAACAGGAATCTTTGCAGAATCTTGAAGAAGCAAGAAAGCATAAATTGGATTTGTTTAAATGATCAGGAATATCATATTCGACTTAGGTGGCGTTATTATAACGCTTGATCCCCAGGAGGCAATCCGGCGTTTTAGGGAGTTAGGGCTTCATGATGCAGTCAAACAGCTTGATTCCTATACTCAGACTGGCATATTCGGTGATTTGGAGCGTGGTAACATCAGCGATGAGACCTTCCGTAGTGAAATCAGCAAGATGGTCAATCGGGAGGTTTCCTGGGATGAATGCCGCTATGCCTGGCTCGGCTATGCACGGGAAGTTCCCAAGCGGAATCTGGATGTGCTCAGGAAACTCCGGGAAGAAGGGTATAGACTCTTCCTCCTATCGAACACCAATCCTTATATGATGTCATGGGTGAAGTCACCAGACTTTGATGGCGAAGGTCATTCGATCGAGGATTATCTGGACGGGTGTTACTTAAGCTATGAAATAGGCGTCATGAAACCTGATCGGCGCTTTTTCGAGCATGTTCTACATGCAGCGCAACTGATCCCTTCAGAAACCCTTTTCCTGGATGACGGACCTGCCAACGTAGCTATGGCCGGACAACTGGGCATCGCTACGATGTGCCCCAAGAATGGTGAAGACTGGACAAAAGACATATATACCTATTTGAAATAATTAAAGACAATGAAGAAAACAATATTATTGATTTTAGCGCTCCTTTCAATAACGATAGCCGGCGCTCAGAAGCGTGAGATGCGTGGTGCATGGATCCAATGTGTTAACGGACAATTCCAAGGACTTGGAACAGCCAGGATGCAACAGACACTGACGTATCAGTTAGACGAATTGAAGAAAGACGGTGTGAATGTGATCATCTTTCAGGTCCGGCCTGAGTGTGACGCATTATATGAAAGTAAACTGGAACCTTGGAGCCGTTTCCTGACTGGCACACAGGGCATGGCACCTAGTCCTTATTGGGATCCCCTGAAGTGGATGATTACCGAGTGCCATAAGCGTGGCATGGAACTGCATGCATGGATCAATCCCTACAGAGCCAAGACCAAAGGTACACGCCAACTGTCACCGAAGCATATCGCCGTTCGCAAGCCCATGAACTGTTTTGCTTACGATGAATTATTCATCCTTAATCCTGGTATCCCCGAGAATCGCGATTACATATGTGAAGTAGCGAAGGATATCGTCAGCCGTTATGATGTTGACGGTATTCACATGGATGACTATTTCTATCCTTATCCTGTGAAGGGGCTCAGTATTCCTGATGACGAACTGTTCCAAGACAATTCCAATGGCATCAGAGACCAGAGAGAATGGCGACGCTATAATGTGAACCTCTTTATCGAACAGTTCTATAAGACCGTTCATGAGACCAAGCCCTGGGTGAAAGTCGGTATTTCGCCATTTGGCATCTATCGTAACAAAAGGAATTCACCGATTGGCAGTAACACAAACGGCACTCAGAACTACGATGATCTGTATGCAGATATCCTGTTATGGATCAACAACGGCTGGCTTGACTATTGCGTTCCTCAGATCTATTGGGAGATAGGCCATAATGTGGCAGACTACGAGACGTTGATCAAATGGTGGAATCAATATGCCGGCGCTCGTCCTCTAATCATTGGTGAGGATATTGAACGGACTGTGAAACATGCTGACCCCAACAATCCCCAAAGTCATCAACAGCGTGCAAAGATGGCACTCCATAAGCAGTTGAACAATGTGCAAGGAACCGTGTTATGGTATGCCAAGGCTGCTGTAGACAATGTGGGCAATTATGGTAGCAACCTGCGTGATGTGTATTGGAAATATCCTGCTTTACAACCAGAGATGCCGTTTATCGACGGCAAGGCACCCCAAAAGGTCAAGAAGCTAAAGCCCATGTGGATAGATGGCGACTATGTGCTTTTCTGGACAGCACCCAAGTATAAGTCATGGGATGATGAAGCCGTCAAATATGTCGTTTACCGCTTTGCACCGGGTGAAACCGTCAACACCGAGGATCCGTCAAAGATCTTCGCCATCACTAACCAGACATTCGTCACACTTCCTTATAAGAACGGTAAGGAGAAATGGGTATATGTCGTGACGGCATTGGATCGTCTTCAGAACGAGAGTAAGGCCGTTAAGAAGAAAATCAAACTATAGAAATCAGCATAACATATATTATAGGATGAAAAAGCTTATTGGTTTATTGGGTATTGCCATCTTATGCTTCTCATGTGGTGGCCGGAAACAATTATCGCCTGAAGAACTGCAGCATAAGCTTGACAGCGTGAAGGCACTTGAGATTAGAGAGAAACTGAAACTTCAGGGTATCAACCTTGAAGATGCCAGTAATCCGCTTAAATTGTTCTATGACAGTCTGTATCTTCAGTCGTTACCTATCAGCTATACAGAAGATTATGTCAGATTCCTTCCCGACTTCAAGGAGGTGCCTGCGGAGATCATTTCATATATGAATCTCGAAAAAGGTGTTCATCCTAAAGCCGCCAGTCTTCCGGAGAGTTTGGGCGCTCGCTTGATGCTGTTGGCAGTTGATGAATATGAAGGGCAATATACCATCTGGCTCTATTCACTCGATAATGAATATGTACCCGTCGACAAGTTATGCCTCTATGCTGTCGAGGATAAGGAAGACGACATCAATCCGGAAGAGTTTGTGCAATATTTCTCAATCACAAGCGATTACGAAATACATTTGCTGGACTATTCTAAAACACGGCAAACAGCGCAATCAGAAGAGGTATATTACATCGACGATGCCCGTAGATTCGCACTTCGAAGCAGTAAGAAAGAAGAGTAGGCTAGTCTTTCAGCAACTTTTCAAGGAAATCATCCAGGTCATCATCTAATCCCTCCATCAGGTCGGGGTTAATGATGACCAATTCATCGTCAGCCAGAAAGAGTTCTGCGATAGACTCCTTGTCATCATCCTCAAGGACAAACGAGAAAGGCTTTAGCAGCGACATCGCCTCAATGGTTTTCTTGTGTTTCTCAAGTCTGGTACGCAAGACAGAAGCTATCTGCTCGTAGAAATCGTCTTCTTTATTGTCAATCCATTGTTCGATGATACACCGGGTAATCTCGTTATCATCATCATTATACACAGTCAATTCACCCGTCTCTTGTGAAACACGGATATGAATGTCTGTCATTAAGACAGCCTCTTCTGTTGCAGGAAATTTCTCTTCGATTTTCCTAATGGCACGGTCTACCTGTTGTAGCGTCTGTTCGCTGGTTTTCATTGTCCTTTGTTCTTTATGTCGGCACAAAAGTATAAAAAATCTTTTGTAACTGCAAACGATTACGAATATTTTTGTGAAAAATACCCTTTTTTACTTTGATTTCTCATGATATTATCGTACCTTTGCAAAGTGCATAGTCAAATAAGTCATTCAGGAATTATCGAATCGGTAGCTGGAGATTGTGTCAAGGTACGTATTCTCCAGACATCTGCTTGTGCAGCTTGTAAGGTTGCCGCTCATTGTAGTGCTTCGGAGTCGAAGGAAAAGATTGTCGACGTATTCAATGTACGCAACACTGTATCCTTGAAAGTTGGAGACCCTGTCATGGTCAGTGCTTCGCGCGATGTTGCAGGCCGTGCTTTACTCTTTGCTTTCGGTATTCCTTTTGTGGTGCTTGTGACGGTGCTGGTGGTCGTCCTTCAACTGACAGGACAAGAAGGTTTGGCGGCTCTCTCCGGCTTGGGTTCGCTCGTACCTTATTATTTTGTGCTCTGGCTCTTTCGGGATAATCTCCGAGAGAAACTGGCATTTCAACTCGAAACAAATTAATAACAAACTATACAAATATAAAGCTTTATGAATTTCATCTTGATTGCAGTAATTGTCTTGGGCGCCATTGGCTTGATAGCAGCTGTTGTGCTATTTGCCGCCTCGAAGAAATTCGCTGTCTATGAAGATCCCCGTATTGCTCAGGTAAGTGAGGTACTTCCCGGTGCCAATTGCGGCGGATGTGGATTTCCTGGATGCAGCGGTATGGCTGATGCGCTTGTAAAAGGAGCTGATGCCGGAAGCATCGACGGGCTGTCTTGTCCTGTGGGTGGTGCTGAGGTCATGGGAAAGGTGGCTGATCTGCTTGGAATGGCCATAGCCAATTCCGAGCCTATGGTAGCTGTCGTGAGATGTAATGGCTCATGTGAGCATCGTCCTCGTATCGCCGAATACTCAGGTCTCCGTACGTGTGCTGCCATGAATGCTTGTGGTGCAGGTGAGACTGCCTGTGGCTATGGCTGTCTGGGCTGTGGCGATTGTGTTGCCGCTTGTCAGTTTGGTGCTATCTCCATTGATCCGGCTACAGGAATCCCTGCTGTCGATGAGGAGAAGTGTACTTCTTGTGGTGCCTGTGTGAAGGCTTGTCCACGTAACATCATCGAACTACGCAAGAAAGGTCCGAAGGGTAGGAGAGTGTATGTATCATGTGTCAACAAGGATAAAGGTCCTGTGGCCATGAAGGCTTGTGCTGTCAGCTGTATCGGTTGTGGCAAGTGTGAGAAGGAATGTAACTTCGGTGCCATTACCGTTGAGAACAATCTCGCCTACATCGACTTTGAGAAATGCCGTCTGTGTCGTAAGTGTGTTACCGCTTGTCCAAAGAAGGCCATCCTCGATGTCAACTTCCCAACGCCAGCACCTGCTCCAAAACCGAAAGAGCCTGCTGCTCCGAAACCTGCTCCTGAAGAGAAACCTTCAGAATCTCCGAAAGCAGCTCCCGCTGAGAAGCCGAAAGAAGCTCCAAAGCCCGTTGAAAAGCCAAAGGCACCAGTTGAGCAGAAGCCTGTTGTGAAGGAACCTTCCCGTGGTGCTTTCCTGGATACAGATTCTTCTATTTCCATTAAATAAGAAAGGAGACCTTCGTTATGAACATCAAAACATTTAGAATAGGTGGTATACACCCCGAGGAGAACAAGCTGACACACGAAGCCAAGACGCAGGTGGCAGCACTTCCGAAACAGGCCATCTTCCCATTGAGCCAGCACATCGGTGCTCCTGCCAAGCCCGTCGTTCAGAAGGGTGACAAAGTGAAGGTGGGTACGATGATTGCCGAGGCTGGAGGTTTCGTTTCTGCGCCCATTTTCTCATCAGTAAGCGGAACTGTCGCTAAGATTGACACAGCCATTGATGCTACAGGCTATCGCAAGCCTGCTATCTATATTACCGTCAATGGTGATGAATGGGAAAATAGTATCGACCGTTCCGATAAACTGGAGACGGTAGAAGCTCATCCGGAACTGACGCCTGAAGAAATTGTCAATCGCATTAAAGATGCTGGCGTCGTTGGTATGGGCGGCGCTTGTTTCCCCACTTTCATTAAGCTGACACCACCGCCAACAGCCAAAGCCGAGTGCGTGATTATCAATGCCGTTGAGTGCGAGCCTTATATCACAGCCGACTACCGTCTGATGATGGAGCATGCAGATGAGATCCTCGTCGGTCTCGAACTGCTGATGAAGGGCGCAAAGGTGACGACAGGTTATATCGGTATCGAGACCAATAAGATGCCGGCTATCGAGCTGCTTACGAAGAAATGCGCAGAGAAGTTTGGCAGTTCTGCCTATAACGTAGAGGTGGTTCCCCTTATGCAGCGCTACCCACAGGGTGGTGAGAAGCAGTTGGTGGATGCTGTCATCCGTCGTCAAGTGCCTGCACCTCCTGCAATTCCTGTGAATGTGGGTGCAATTGTCCAGAATGTGGGTACTGCTTTTGCTGTCTATGAGGCTGTTATGAAGCACAAGCCACTTTTCGAGCGCTATACCACCGTGACAGGAAAGAAGCTCCAGAATCCAGGTAATTTCCTCGTCCGTATGGGAACACCCATGCAGGATCTGATCGAAGCCTGTGGTGGTATGCCTGAGGGTGACAATAAACTGCTGGCCGGTGGTCCGATGATGGGTAAGGCACTCACATCGACAGAGGTGCCTATCTGTAAGGGAACCAACTCTGTGACGATCATCTCTGATGATGAAGCCCGCCGTAAGGAGCCGCAGTCGTGTATCCGATGTGCAAAGTGCGTAGGAGTCTGTCCAATGGGATTGGAACCCTATCTGCTTGCCAGTATCTCTGAGGTGAAGAATTGGGAACGTGCTGAGCGTGAGGACATCGTGAGTTGCATTGAGTGTGGTTCATGTCAGTTCACCTGTCCTGCCCACCGTCCGCTGCTCGACAACATCCGTCAAGGAAAGAGTACCGTCATGGGTATCATCCGCAGCCGTTCTGCTAAGAAATAGTCAAATTGTGAAATAGTCAAATAAATACAATGGGAAAATTAATTGTATCATTATCGCCACATGCCCATGGCTCGGATACCGTAGAGCGTAACATGTATGGTGTGATCATCGCCCTGATGCCTGCACTACTTATGTCGTTCTATTTCTTCGGCCTTGGTTCCGTCATCGTATGTCTGACAAGTGTGGCAGCCTGCGTCTTCTTTGAGTGGGCTATCAACAAATACATACTCAAGAACGAGAGAAACACGATTCTCGATGGTTCGGCAGCCCTGACAGGCTTGCTTCTTGGTATGAACCTCCCGTCGAACCTCCCCATCTGGATCATCCTCATCGGTGCGCTGTTTGCCATCGGTGTAGCAAAGATGACGTTTGGCGGACTGGGACACAACATCTTTAACCCCGCATTGGTAGGCCGTTGTGCTCTATTGGTGGCTTTCCCGGCGCAAATGACCTCCTGGCCTTTGCCTGGACAGTGGCTCCAATACACAGACGCTGAGACTGGTGCCACACCACTGGCGCTGATGCAACAGGCCATCAAGGAAGGCAACATGGACGCACTTGCCCAGATGCCAGACGCCTTCTCGCTGCTTTTTGCCGACTTCTCTCTTAACGGTGGTGCAGGAGCTATCGGTGAGGTCTGCGACCTGGCATTGATTTTGGGTCTGATTTTCATGCTCTGGCGTAAGATCATCACCTGGCACATTCCCGTCAGCATCATCGGTACGGTTCTGGTGCTCAGCTCTTTACTCCATCTTGCCAACCCCATCTATGCAGATCCTTTCGTCGTAATCCTTTCCGGTGGTCTGATGCTGGGTGCCATTTTCATGGCAACGGATTATGTCACCTCTCCAATGACGCCGAAAGGACAGATAATCTATGGTGTCTGCATTGGTCTGCTGACTATTGTCATCCGTAACTGGGGTGCTTATCCTGAAGGTATGTCGTTCGCTATTCTGATTATGAACGCATTCACACCTCTTATTAATAATTATGTAAAGCCCAAGCGCTTCGGTGAAGTGCCTGCCAAGAACTAAAGGAGGACCAGACGTATGAAGAAATTAGAATCATCATTGACCAATATGGTACTGGTGCTCACAGGAGTAGCAGTCATCATGGGTGGTATCCTCGCTTTAGTGAACCACATGACAGAAGGTCCAATTAACGCCCAAAAGGCAAAGACGCTGGCCGATGGTATCAAGACGGTGATGTGCGTTAGCGATATTACTGTCTCCAGGACCGACACCGTGAAGCAGAACGATGCCAAGGGCAAGGAACTCACCTATATTATCTACCAGACCCAGGATGCTCAAGGCAAGGATCTGGGTGCTGCTGTCGAAAGTACCACAGGTGGTTTCGGTGGCGACCTGAAGGTACTTGTAGGTTTCGATTCCGAAGGCAATATCCTGGGCTATACACTCCTCGAACATACTGAGACGCCAGGACTCGGTGCCAAAGCCGACAAGTGGTTCCAGAAGGGTGAGAAGGGTGACATCATCGGCAAGAATCCCAAGGAGCCATTGACAGTATCCAAAGACGGTGGTCAAGTGGATGCCATTACAGCCTCAACTATCACCAGCCGTGCTTTCCTGCTCGCCGTAAATCGAGCATATAATGCTTACAAGGATATACCTGCAACTGATGCAGAGACAGGTGCAACCAAACAAGTAAAGGAGGAATAAGATATGAACGCAATACAGATTATCAAGAATGGCATCGTCAAGGAGAACCCTACGTTCGTCCTGATGCTCGGTATGTGTCCGACATTGGCCACCACCACTTCTGCCATAAACGGTATGTCGATGGGACTCGCAACAATGGCTGTACTTATCTGTACCAACGTTGTGATCTCATGCTTGAAGTCCATCACCCCCGACAAAGTGCGTATTCCCGTATTCATCGTGGTAATTGCTGCTTTCGTTACCATCCTGCAGATGGTTATCAAGGCCTATCTGCCTGATATCGATGCAGCCCTCGGATTGTTTATCCCGCTGATTGTGGTCAACTGTATCATCCTTGGCCGTGCAGAGGGCTTTGCATCGAAGAACTCACCTTTGGCTTCTCTCTTCGACGGAATTGGTATCGGCCTTGGCTTTACGCTGGGACTGACACTCCTCGGTATTTGCCGTGAGCTGCTGGGCAATGGTTCGGTCTTCGGACTCACGCTGCTGCCTGAGACTTACAACATCCTGCTCTTCGTGCTGCCTCCGGGTGCTTTCATCACCCTCGGCTTCCTCATTGCAATCGTCAACAAACTTAGAAAGGCATAAATTATGGAATATATACTGATTTTCATTAGCGCCATCTTTGTGAACAACATCGTGTTGTCACAGTTCCTCGGCATCTGTCCGTTCCTTGGCGTATCGAAGAAGATTGACACCTCGCTGGGTATGTCGGCAGCTGTAGCCTTTGTGCTGACACTTGCCACCATCGTAACCTGGCTTGTACAGAAATATGTGCTCGATGCCTTCGGCTTGCAGTATCTGCAGACGATAGCCTTTATCCTTGTCATCGCCTCACTTGTCCAGATGGTGGAGATTATACTCAAGAAGGTGTCGCCCGCCTTGTATCAGGCGCTCGGTATCTTCCTGCCGCTGATTACCACCAACTGTGCGGTTCTGGGTGTTGCCATCCTTTGTATTCAGAAGGATTACAACCTGCTGCAGTCTGTCGTCTACGCTTTCTCAACAGCCATTGGTTTCGGTGTTGCTCTGACGGTATTTGCCGGCATGCGTGAACAGCTGGAGTTGGTGAAGATTCCTAAAGGGATGCAGGGCATGGCCATTGTGATGCTCTCCGCAGGACTGCTATCGCTGGCCTTCATGGGCTTCTCTGGCGTCGACGGAGGCCTGAAGATCCTTTTTGGCCTCGACTAAACAGAGATTGTAAAACACGATAAAGGTGCCACCTGAATGAGGATGGCACTTTTTTTTGTATTGTTCATCATACTCGAGAAAGTTGAAGAATAGACGTTGTATCATAGTTGGCGTAGATTGCGTTGTGATTGGATGTAGGAAAAGGATGATATACAACACTTAAAGATGATGAACAAGGAACTCAAGAATAAGACTATATCATAATAGGTATTGTCGACTTGAAGCCTTTTGAATACGTTTTTTGCATTTAAACTAGAAAAAGTTTGATTGTTTGGGAAATAATTACTAACTTTGCAAAAGATATACAATAAAACTATCAAAGTAATGAAACAGACGATATTAGTAACTGGTGGTACAGGTTTTATCGGAAGCCACACGACAGTCGAGCTTCAGGAAGCTGGTTATGAGGTTGTGATCATCGACAATCTCTCAAATTCTAACGCAAACGTTATTGATGGCATTGAAAAGATAACGGGTATCAGACCTGCATTCGAGAAAGTGGATTGCTGTGACTTCGAGGCATTGGAAGGTATCTTTAAGAAATATCCGAAGATTGAGGGTATTATCCACTTCGCCGCATCGAAGGCTGTTGGAGAGAGTGTCGAGAAACCACTGCTCTACTATCGCAACAATCTGACCAGTCTTATCAATCTGCTGGAGCTGATGCCGAAGTATCAGGTGAAGGGTATCATTTTCTCTTCAAGCTGCACTGTCTATGGCCAGCCTGCGAAGGAGAATCTGCCCGTGACAGAAAATGCACCTATCCAGAAGGCCATGTCGCCTTATGGCAACACGAAGCAGATCAACGAGGAGATCATCCAGGACTATGTACACTCTGGTGCACCTATCAAGAGCATCATCCTGAGATATTTCAATCCTATCGGCGCTCATCCTTCAGCCCTGATTGGCGAATTGCCAAATGGTGTTCCCATGAATCTGATTCCATTCGTGACTCAGACGGCTATGGGTATCCGCGAGCAGCTGAAGATTTTCGGAAATGACTATAACACACCGGATAAGACCTGTATCCGTGACTACATCTATGTAGTAGATCTGGCCAAAGCTCATGTGAAGGCCATGGAGCGCGTTCTGGATCAGCCAGAAACAGATGCCGTTGAGGTATTCAATATTGGTACAGGCAAGGGTCTTTCAACACTTGAGGTTGTGGAAGGCTTCGAGAAGGCCACTGGCGTGAAAGTCAACTGGACTTATGCACCACGTCGCGAAGGTGATATCGAGCAGGTTTGGGGCAATGTTGACAAAGCCAACAAAGTGCTTGGTTGGAAAGCTGAGACGCCGACAGATGAAGTACTGAAGAGTGCCTGGAAATGGCAGCAGAAACTCCGCGAAGACGGTATCCAATAAAAAAATAGCAGTCAAGTTTTGACTGTATTTGTGTTTGTGTTGTTATGGGCTCTCGATGTGAATCGCGAGCCCATTTCATAACTATAAAGGTAGACAGACTTTAAAAGTTCCCTCCTGATTGAATTCAGAGAGATCCACAGGTGTTCTGAACAATCCCAGAAGACTGCTGCCAGAACCTGACATAGCAGCATAGACCGCCCCCATGTCATAGAAGCGCTCCTTGATAGCCCCGATTTCAGGATGCAACGCAAAGACGCTTTTCTCAAAATCGTTTGTCAGTTCCTCGCGCCAAGTCTCAATAGGCTGCATGACAACTTCTCGACAATTCTTTGCAGGATGAGCAGGCTTTATCAATGAAAAAGCCTCCTTCGTAGATACAGGAATATCAGGACGAACAATGCAGAGATACCATCCTTTCAGATCAAGTTCTACCGGAGTCAGGATTTCACCGATTCCCACTGCATAGCAAGGCTTATTGACGATAAAGAAAGCACAGTCAGCACCAAGCCTTGCTGCATATTGTATCATCTGTTGCTGCGAAAGGCCTAACTGAAACTGTTCATTCAGAAGCGTAATCATAAATCCGCAATCGCTAGAACCACCTCCCATACCTGCTTGTGTCGGAATACCTTTATAAAGATGGGTGTGTATTCGGGGCAGAGTAGGGAAGTCTTGTTTCAACAGATTGTATGCTTTCACCACCAGATTCTTCTGCTCGTCACCCTCAATGTGGATATTGGTGACTTTGAGGTCACAATCAACATCTGAAGGAAAATCGGCATCCATGGGATATATTTCCAAAGCATCCTTTATAGGTACTGGGTAGAATACCGTTTCGAGATTATGGTAACCGTCAGGGCGCTTTTCTACGACATTGAGTCCGAGATTGATTTTGGCGATAGGAAATGTGATCATAATAGTCTGAATGAAAGATAGTTAATTATGGTTTGTTATCGTTTTTCTTGGAACGATTTTTATGATGACTCTTATTGGAATTGCCTTTACTGTGCCACCTCCCGTGACGTCGGGTGTTGGATGTCTTCTTTTCGCGTTTCGTGTAAACAGGTCCCTCGCCAATGCTTTCCGGCAGGGGTGTCTTTTCCACCTCCTTACCCAGGAAATGCTCTATCGACTGAAAGCGGTAGATGTCAGTATCGCTGACAAAAGTAATCGCTTCACCATCGCGATCAGCTCGGGCAGTACGACCAATCCTGTGGACATAGTCTTCAGAATCGTGAGGAACATCGTAGTTGATCACAGTTCTGATATCGTCAATGTCAATACCACGGGCCACGATATCTGTTGCGACAAGCACATCCGTCATTCCTGCCTTGAAACGGTACATCACCTCATCTCGTTCCTGTTGCGAAAGGTCACTATGCATCTGATCGCAGTTGATATGCATTTGTTTAAGACTACGGGTAATGTCTTTCACCTTATCTTTTTTGCCAGAGAAGATAATGACCCGTTTCAAGTCACCTTGCTTAAAGATCTGATTGATGATCTTCAGTTTCTGAGGTTCATAACATACATAAGCACTCTGACGGATTTTATCTGCAGGTCTTGAGACGGCAATCTTGATTTCTACTGGATCATGGAGCAGAGTCACAGCCAATTCACGGATCTTGGGCGGCATTGTGGCAGAAAACATCACACGTTGGCAGTTCTTTGGCAACTGTGATACAATTTTCATGATGTCATCGATAAAGCCCATATCGAGCATGCGGTCTGCCTCATCGAGCACAAAGAAAGAACAACGCGACAAGTCGAGGTTACCTACTTTGAGGTGACTTAGCAATCGGCCTGGAGTAGCAATAAGCACATCAGCCCCCAGACGGATACCCTTCAACTCCTGCTCATATCGTCCACCATCATTTCCACCATATACAGCTACGCTGCTGATGCCGTCAAGATAATAGCCAAAACCTTGCATCGCCTGATCAATCTGCTGAGCAAGTTCACGGGTGGGAGGCATGATGACGCAATTGATGGCATCCTTAGGATAATCGCCGTCATCAAGCTGAGAAAGGATTGGAAGCAGGTATGCTGCCGTTTTTCCTGTACCAGTCTGGGCAACACCAAGTACGTCGTAACCATCTAAGATCTTAGGGATACAACGTTCCTGGATCGGCGTCATTTCATCGAAATGCATATCATACAATGCATCAAGAATATTGTCGTTCAGATATGTTTCTTCAAATTTCATCTTATTCCATTAATTGGGTGCTTGTCGATAGCAGAAATATGCTATGAATATATATAATAAATTAGGTATCCAAGCGGCTAACATGGGAGGCGTATCGGCATTAATGGCAAATGTGGCACTTACGGTCTGCAAAAGGATATAGGTAAAAGAAAGTGCCAAACCAATACCAAGATAGAGGCCCATGCCCCCCTTACGTTTACGACTAGACAGACTGACACCGATGATGGTAAGGATAAACGACGCAAAAGATGTCGCAATACGTTTATGATACTCAACTTCATATTGCACGACATTGCCAGAACCTCTTTCGGTCTGTTTGGAGATATACTGTCTCAGTTCAGAGGAAGTCAGCGTCTCCTGTTGTCCCTTGGAGAATACCAAATCCATCGGCTCCATCTGTATCAGGGTATCAATCACGTTACCCGAGATGATCTCCTCACGCAGGCCCTTCAACTTTCGGATCTTGTAGTTATTGGCCTTCCAGTGATATCGGGTATCGCTGATAGAATCATATCGGATAATAGAAGCCGTCATGTGGCTGACTAGCTTCTTATTCTCAAACTTATCAAGAGAAAAGCCATAGCCAGTCTTTGTTCTGTTATCGTAATTCTGAATATAAGCGATGGTGCCCGGAGCAACCATCAATTGCACATTGCTGGCCGATAGCGTCCTTTTGCTGTTCTTGTATTTCGCCTCAAAATCTTGACGCACAACGGTTCCATGAGGAATCACATTAGAACCGAGATAGAAATTTACCACCGCAATGATAGCAGCTGAGAGGAGATAAGGTTTCAGCAATTGCTTAAAACTGACACCAGCCGCCAACATGGCGATAATCTCGCTATTACCTGCCAACTTGGATGTAAAGAAGATGACTGCGATGAAGACAAACAGCGGTGAGAACAAGTTGGCGAAATAAGGCACGAAATTGGCATAGTAATCGAAGACGATAGCCTTCAGAGGTGCCCCGTAGGTTGAGAATTTGGAAAGGTTCTCATTGACATCGAAGACAATGGCGATAGAAATGATCAGCGCAATAGAATATATATAGGTGCCGATGAACTTGGACATAATGTAACGGTCCAGTCGCGTCAAGAAACGGAAAGGATTCAGCTTGCGCATCCATCGGAAACCTTTTCCGAGGAATCTTCCCATCTTGCGGCACCATACTCTGATATATTTGCTCTTTTTCATCTGCGTCGCCCTAATTGATCAATGACACTTCGTTTCCAGTGCACGAAATCGCCTGCAAGGATATGTTGCCTGGCATCTGTCACCAGCCTCAGGTAGAAGGCCAGGTTATGGATGGAGGCAATCTGCATGGCTAACAGTTCTTGAGCCTTAAAGAGATGATGGAGATATGCTTTCGAGTGGATACGGTCAATCTCACAGCCATCAGGATCAATGGGGGAGAAGTCGTCTTCCCACTTCTTGTTTCGCATATTCATCGTTCCCTCATAGGTGAAAAGCATGGCATTCCGCCCATTACGAGTAGGCATTACACAGTCAAACATATCAACACCTCGCTCTATAGCTTCCAGAATATTCTGCGGTGTGCCTACACCCATCAGATAACGTGGACGATCCTTGGGCAGAATTTCATTCACCACCTCAATCATATCGTACATCACTTCTGTGGGTTCTCCTACAGCCAAGCCGCCGATGGAGGCACCGCCAACATCGTTCAACCGGCTCAAGACATCACATACATGCTTAGCTGCATCCTGGCGTAAGTCTTTATAAGTACAACCTTGAACGATAGGGAAGAGTGTCTGGTTATATCCATACAACGGTTCTGTCTCGTTAAAGTGCTTTACACAACGTTCAAGCCAACGCTGAGTGAGTCCCAGAGAATTCTTTGCGTATTGGTAATCACTCTGACCTGGAGGACATTCGTCAAGCGCCATCATGATATCCGCACCGATTACCCGTTCTGTGTCCATCACATTCTCTGGTGTAAAGAAATGCTTAGATCCATCGATATGGGAGCGGAACTCGCAACCTTCCTCACGGAGTTTTCGTATGCCTGTCAACGAAAACACCTGAAATCCTCCAGAATCCGTCAGGATAGGACGATCCCACGTATTGAACTTATGCAGGCCACCAGCTTTTCTGAGGATTTCCAGTCCTGGTCGTAAATAGAGGTGATAGGTATTTCCTAAGATAATCTGGGCTTTTATCTGTTCCCGTAGTTCAGAGAAATGAACAGCTTTCACGCTGCCCACTGTTCCAACAGGCATAAATATCGGTGTCAGAATCTGCCCGTGATCAGTCGTAATTACACCAGCACGAGCATCACTCTCTTGATCTGTATATTTCAGTTCAAACGTCATTTCTTATCCTTTTCAGTTTCTTCGGGGATAGTGAAATCCAAAGGATGCTTTACGATTTCATTGGTAAGTGCAAAGTCCCATACGTCTTGAACGTTCTCTACATAATGGAAAGTAACACCCTTCAAATAAATATCAGGAATCTCCAGAATATCCTTCTCATTCTCTCGGCACATCAAAATGTCGGTAATGCCAGCACGTTTTGCTGCTAGGATCTTCTCTTTGATACCACCCACTGGCAACACCTTTCCCCGAAGGGTGATTTCACCAGTCATTGCAGTATTCTTACGCACTTTACGCTGAGTAAGAGCTGATGCAATAGACGTGGCAATCGTTATACCTGCCGAAGGACCATCTTTGGGCGTAGCGCCTTCTGGTACATGGATATGAATATTCCAATTATCAAAGATCCGATAGTCAATATTAAGCGTCTCGGCATGGGCTTTTACATATTCGAGGGCTAATATTGCTGATTCTTTCATGACATCTCCAAGGTTTCCTGTAAGTGTCAGTTTTGAACCTTTACCTTTAGAGAGTGAAGTCTCAATAAACAAGATTTCACCGCCAACGCTTGTCCAAGCCAAGCCCGTAACGACACCAGCATAGTCATTACCTTGATAGATATCCCGGTAGAATGGTGGTTTGCCGAGCAGGTCTTCAATCTCTGCCGGCGTTATCTTCTTATAATTGGTATTCTCTTCTATCTGGCGTTTATACGTAATCTTTCGTAACGACTTGTTGATCTGCTTTTCGAGCTGTCGAACGCCACTTTCCCTCGTATAACGTTCGATGATCATCTCTATGGCTGCTTTATTGAAAGCAGGCTTCAGTTCCTTCACATTCAATCCTGTATTCTCTATCTCACGAGGAATCAGGTGACGCTTGGCAATTTCGATCTTCTCTTCTGTTATATACCCGCTTACTTCGATAATCTCCATACGGTCGAGTAGGGGTTGGGGTATGGTGCCAAGATTATTTGCTGTGGCAATAAACAGAACTTTTGACAAATCGTAGTCAACATCAAGATAATTGTCGTGGAAAGCATTGTTCTGTTCAGGATCCAAGACCTCGAGTAATGCAGAGGCAGGATCACCGTTATGTGTCATTTGGGTGACCTTATCTATTTCGTCAAGGATAAAGACAGGATTACTAGAGCCTGCTTTTTGAATTGATTTGATGATACGTCCAGGCATAGCACCAATGTAGGTCCTACGATGGCCACGAATTTCCGCTTCGTCATGAAGACCGCCAAGTGAGACCCTGACATACTTACGTTTCATGGCAGATGCTATCGATTTGCCTAAAGAGGTCTTTCCGACTCCCGGAGGACCGTAGAGACAGATAATGGGACTCTTTAAGTCGCCACGCAAAGCAAGCACGGCCATATATTCAAGGATACGCTCCTTGACCTTCTCCATACCATAATGATCATGGTCAAGAATCTTTTGGGCTCTCTTCAGGTCAAGATCGTCTTCCGTATATTCTCCCCACGGAAGGGATACCATTGTCTGTAAATAGTTCAGCAGCACATTGAATTCCGGACTCTGCGGGTTCAGATTGTCCATCTTTTCTAGTTCCTTGTAGAAAGTCTTTGCAACATCCTGCGGCCATTTTTTATTCTCTGCTTCTTTCATCAGATCCTGCTTCTCCATCGACTCGCCATTACCCATCTCAGCCTGCATATTCTTGATTTGCTGCTGCAGGAAATAGTTGCGTTGCTGTTCATCGATGTCTTCGCGAGTCTTATTACGGATATCAGCCTTTAAGTTCTGAAGGTTGATTTCACGATTGATGATCTTCATCACATTGAAGAGTCGCTCTTTGACAGATTCCATCTCCAGAAGGCTGATCTTTTCTTTAGTGGAGAATGGCATGTTCGAACAAACGAAGTTAAGTGCCATTACACTATTTGAAATGTTCTTAATGGCAAAGGTGGCTTCGTCTGGTATATCTTCACTAATATTAATGTAGTCGTTCACCAGATTGCGCAGATCCTCCATCGCAGTCTTGAACTCGCGGTCGCGCTTCTCGGGCTCTATATCGACCAAAGGCTCAACAATGCCTTCAAGATGGGGCAGGCTGTGCGTGATTTCCACAAGCCTCATACGGCTAAAACACTGAACGATTGCTGTAATATTTCCATTAGGAAGGTTTAGCAATTTCATTACTTTAGCATAAACACCGATCTCATATAGATCCTCTTGAAGAGGAACGTCTACATCCGGGTCTTTTTGGCAAATTATACCTATGATCTCGCCCTTTTTCTCAGCTTTCTGGATTACAATCTTACTAGAATCACGGCCGATAAGGATAGGAGATACAACGCCTGGGAACAATACAAGGTTACGAACAGGAAGAATAGGAACACTTGAGGGAGTGTTCACATTAATAACATCCTGAAAATCTCCGTCGATGTCGGCTATCATCTGAAATGCAGAATTCTTACTCGAATTACTCATGTTTTTATCTTATACAAATGTTTCTTTTTACTATTTTGAGTGCAAAGGTACTAATATTAATTAAGAATTAAGAATTAAGAATTAAGAATTAAAAAATATTAGTATCTTTGCAGCGAAAATGGCAAACGAATATTTCAAATTTAAGAGATTTACCGTTCATCAGGACAAATGTGCCATGAAGGTTGGTACAGATGGTACACTTCTTGGTGCATGGGCTCAGGCTCCTCAGGAACCTAGTCGAATACTTGATATAGGAACTGGCACAGGTTTGATTGCCCTGATGATGGCTCAGCGTTATCCGAATGCTTCAATCGTTGGTATTGACATTGATCCTGCTGCCGTTGCTCAAGCAAGAGACAATGTGACGGCATCACCTTTTGCCGATAGAATCAGTATTTATGAAGCCGATATTTGTCACTTTGACGAAAATGCCACTTTTGATTCTGTTATCTGTAATCCGCCTTTTTTTACAGGTGATTTGATTTGCCTTGATAAGCAACGGGCAGTAGCACGTCATGCGATTTCTCTGAGCTATCATGACCTTATTTCTTCTGCTTACAAGCATCTCTCAGCAAATGGTTGTTTTTCTGTTATAATCCCCATTGAAAGTCAATCAAATTTTGAGTCAGAAGCACTTATGGGAGGCTTTTACTTGTCGCGCTTATGCCGTGTTAAAACCACACTCGTCAAGAAACCAAAGAGATGCTTAATAGAATTAAGAAAACTTCCTGTATCAGAATCTGTTAATACGTGCGAAGTGATTGAAATTAATCCAGGAATTAGGAGTGATTGGTACAAAGAACTTACTTACGATTTCTATATACGATAATTTTTACATCAAAATATGAAAGTAACAGTTTTACAGTTAGATATAGAGTGGGGGAATCCTATAGCCAACATCAACCATGCAGAATCCCTTATGAGCCATGCAGCCAATAGTGATCTTTATGTATTACCCGAGATGTGGTCTACTGGATTTGCGACAGAACCATTTGATATCGCAGAAAATGAAGAAGAAAGCATCTCTCTAAAATGGATGAAGGACACAGCAAAGAAGAAGGCATGTGCCATCTGCGGAAGTCTGGCTGTTATGACTTCTGACCATTCATTCAGAAACAGACATTATTTTATAAACGGGAAGAATGGGACCTTTTCATATTATGATAAACACCATTTGTTTAGATATGGCCATGAAGATACATATTATCAAGCAGGTGAGGATCATACAATTGTTTCATATTGTGGTATAAGATTTCTCTTATTGACATGTTACGACTTAAGATTTCCTGTTTGGAGCAGATATTCTGACAATCTCCAATTTGATGCCATTATCTGTGTAGCAAATTGGCCCGAAAGCCGTCAGAATGCTTGGCACATTCTAACACATGCCAGAGCTATCGAGAATCAGGCATATCTTATTGGCTGTAATCGTGTTGGTGATGATCATTATTCTCATTATAGAGGTTCAAGTATGATTGTTAGTCCAATTGGAAAAACACTAGACATTTGTTCTTCAAATACAGAATCGTCAATTACTCAGGTTATTGATATTGATGAATTGCTTAATTTCAGAAACAAATTTAAGGTATTAGAAGATAGAGATATTTTCTAAGATGGACATTAAATATCATGTGTACACATCCTATGATACTTATTATCAGAATCGGCATTATGATAAATAAAGAAAATCAGAATAAATCCTCCCTACTATTTTCGGGAGGATTGAAATTTCATTTAGAAAGGCAGATCATCTGCTGCACCTTCTGAAGAAGGCTCTTGTGCCGGTGGGAATGGAGATGTTGCTCCACCAACATTCTGATTCACAACCGGAGAACCAACTGCTGGCTGCTGTTGCTGAACCTGGCCACGAATGACATTGTAAGCACGGATATCGTTGAACCATCTGCCATTGAATTCATGAGCATCAATATCAAATTGAACTGTCAGATCTTCGCCCTGTTGGATGGCAAACTGTTTAATACGGTCTTCGCCAAAAATCCGAAAAAGACATTTACGAGGAAATTGTCCTGGAACTTCTATCACATAGTCCTGAGACATCCAATTGTTTCCTGTACGGGCCGACACACCACTTTGCGCCGGCAAAACTGCAATAATTCTACCTGTTAATTCCATTACTTAATTGTTTTTATTTGTTATTTTTACGTTTTCACGTGGCGAAATTACTAAAAATAGTTTGAATAGCGCAATTTTTTCTCGAATATTTTGTTCATTACAACGTTTTTTTGTAATTTTGTCCTCAATTATAAAATATGTATTCAAATAATAGAAAACTATAAAACTATGCGATTTACATTATCCAGTACCGCATTGAGCTCTAAGCTCTCTGCTCTCTCGAGAGTTATTAACAGCAAGAATGCCCTACCGATTCTTGGTGACTTTGTGTTTGAAATCAATGAGAATGTTCTGTATCTTACAGCTTCTGATAGTGAGAACATGATGAAAACACAAATGGAATTAAATGAAAGTGATGGCAATTGCCGTTTTGCCATCGGGAATCATGATCTGTTAGAGGCAGTTAAAGGCTTTTCCGAGCAACCCATAACATTTGACGTCAATTTGGAGCAGAATCTAACAAAGATTAGTTACCAGAATGGTCTGTTCTGCCTTCCTATTGATAATGCAGATGAATTCCCCATGGTTCAGCCATTGAGTGACTATGCAAATACCATTACCATTCCAAACCTTGTGCTTGCAGAAAACATCAATCGTTCTATCTTTGCTACTGCACAAGACGAATTGCGCCCCGTGATGAATGGTATCTATTTTGATTTGACACCAGACTGTCTAGCCGTTGTAGCCAGTGACGGACATAAGTTGGTACGCAATAAAGTCTATTCCGTCAAGAGTGAACAACCAGCAGCATTCATTCTCCCCAAGAAGCCCGCGAATCTTCTTCGTAACATGTTAGGCAAAGACGGTGGAGACGTCACCATCAAGTTCGACGAGAGAAATGCAGAAATCAATTATGGTGACGGTACTATTCAATGTAGGCTAATTGAAGGTCGCTATCCCAATTACAATAGTGTTATACCACAGAACAATCCTAATGAATTGCGTGTGGACCGTCTTGGCTTATTAGCTGCCCTCCGTCGCGTTCAGCCTTTCGCCAATGACTCAAGCAACCTTATCCGTTTCCACGTGGAGGGATCTACACTTCAGCTTGATGCAGAAGACTACGATTTCTCTAAGACCGCTACAGAACGTATGACTTGTGAATATAATGGCCACCCCATGTCTATTGGTTTCAAAGGCTCCTCATTTATTGAAATACTGAGCAATTTTGATTGTCCCGAAGTTATAATCCAACTTGCTGACCCCAGTCGTGCAGGATTGGTACTACCTTCCGAACAGCCTGACAATCAGGATATCCTTATGCTTATGATGCCAATGTTGATTAATGATTAAACGATGAAACTGAATCTGACAAAACCGCTGGTTATCTTTGATCTGGAAACTACAGGTCTTGATCTTGTGAAAGATCGCATCATACAGATATCCTATATTAAAGTACATCCCAACGGAAAGGAAGAACGGGGAAATGAACTGATTAATCCCGAGAAACCTATTCCAGAAGAGGTTATTGCGCTTACAGGAATCAGTAATGATGATGTTAAAGACAAACCGACTTTTAAGCAAATAGCCCAGAGTCTGGCAGATATGTTTGTAGGATCTGATTTTGCAGGATTTAACTCAAATCACTTTGACATACCCTTACTTGCAGAGGAATTCCTGCGTGCAGGTATCGACTTTGATTTTACCAAATGTCGCCTGATTGATGCTCAGACCATTTTCCATAAGATGGAGCGTCGTAATCTTGCTGCTGCCTACAAATTCTACTGTGGTCGCAAAATGGAAGAAGATTTTGAGGCACATCGTGCAGACCAAGATACAGAGGCAACTTATCGCGTACTTATGGGAGAATTGGATATGTATGCTCCTGGAGCCAATGAAGACGAGAACAAGGTCCTTAATAATGACATGGACGAACTTGCCAGTTTTTCGAAAACCAACAATAACATCGATTTTGCCGGGCGAATTGTTTGGGGAGAAAAGAAGGACCAATATGGCAAGCCCATACTTGATAAGGATGGCAATCCTCAGCTTACAGAAGTCTTCAACTTCGGCAAGCACAAAGGAATACCTGTAGCCGACGTCTTCCATATCGATCCGGGATACTATAGTTGGATACTGGCCGGCGATTTTACTTACAACACGAAGCAGGTTTTGACGCGTATCCGTTTACGCGAATCGAAATTGGCTTAGGAGTTTATGTTGATAAAAGAATAAAAGGTAACAAGATGAAACAGTTATGTACATATATGTATATGAGAATAATCGTCTTATTACCTTTATTCTTTTTATCGACATTTCCGCTGAATTCACAAGAACTCCAGGCAAAGATTAACATCAACCACAGTCAGATTCAAGGTACTGACGTTAGTGTATTCGAGAATCTGCAGCAAACACTAGAGCAGTTTGTAAACGAAAAGCAATGGACGCCCTTACAATTCCAAAATAACGAGCGTATCCAATGTACTTTCAATATAACTGTCACAAAGTACATTCGTGAAGAGAACCGTTTTGAGTGTTCGGCACTCATACAGGCCAATCGTCCAGTATATAATACCTCCTACTCTACCACCTTATATAATAATAAGGACGATAACTTCCACTTCGCATTTGCACAATTTGACCAACTCAATTTTACGGATGAGGTCATTGATAACCAGCTTACCGCATTGTTTGCTTACTATGCCTATCTGATTATCGGTATTAATCTGGACAGTTTTTCACCGATGGGAGGTACTGACATTCTTCAACGCTGTATGTATCTTGTGAATAATGCACAAGATCTGGGCTTCCCCGGATGGAAGTCCTTCGAAGATAGCAGAAACCGTTTTGCCATTATCAATGACTATCTTGACGAATCCTTGAAGCCGTTACGTCAATTGCAATACGACTATTACCGTAAAGGACTTGATGAAATGGCAAATAATGCAGAACGTGGCAGAACAGAGATTTCCGGGGCATTAGAGAACAATTTGAAAGTTGCACATGACAACAAACCGTTAAGTCTCTTGCCGCAGATATGGACCGATTACAAAAAAGACGAATTGATCAATATATACAAAGGTAAAGGTACCCAGAAGGAGAAAGAGCGTATCTTTGACCTTCTGATGAGTATCAACGCTTCTCAAAACAGCGTCTGGGAAAATATTAAATTATAGTATGCTTAAACACCTTTATATCAAAAACTTCACGCTTATTGACGAATTGGATATTGACTTGCATTCAGGCTTTTCTGTCATAACAGGAGAAACTGGTGCAGGTAAAAGTATCATCCTTGGAGCAATTGGACTATTATTAGGACAACGTGCTGATTCAAAGTCGATTAAGCAAGGAGCTGACAAATGCGTGATTGAAGCCCATTTCGACCTTTCACGCTATAATATGAAAGATTTCTTTTCGGATAATGATATCGAATATGACGAGAATGACTGTATCATCCGTCGAGAATTGACTGCCAACGGAAAAAGCAGGGCTTTTATCAACGATACGCCTGTGCAGCTGTCGATGATGAAAGATCTTGGCGACAGACTTGTGGACATTCATTCGCAGCATCAGAATCTGCTGATCAGCAAACAGGATTTTCAGCTGAACGTTGTTGACATCATAGCTGATGATGCCAAGGAACTTGAGTGCTATCGTCAGTCGTTCTCTTCATTCCATGATGCCAAGAAATCACTTGACACCCTAAAAGAAGAGATTGAACGTAATCGTCAGAATCTGGATTTCCTACAGTTTCAATGTAACGAATTGACACAGGCCAATCTTCAGGAAGACGAACAAGAAGATCTGGAGCAAAGAAGCGAAACGATGACTCACTCTGAGGAGATCAAGGGAGCCTTCTATGAAGCAGACAATGCCTTATCAGCAGAAGGCTCTGGCGTGATTGATGCAATGCGTTCTGCCCTATCGGCCTTGAAATCCATCGAAAGAGTTTATCCATTTGCCCAGGAGTTGGTACAGCGTATCGATAGTTGCTATATTGAGTTAAAGGATTTGTCTGAGGAAATTAATTCCCAACTGGAACGTATAGATTTCGATCCTGCGGAACTGGATGCTATCAATAACCGCCTGGACAAGTTGTATGATCTTGAGAAGAAATACCAAGTAGAGTCCATCGCTGAACTTATTGCCAAGCACGAAGAGCTGAAGCGCAAACTCAATCATATCGAGTCAAGCGATGATCTGTTGGCCGACTTGCAAAAGAAAGTTGATCTTTTGAGAGACAAAGCAAAAGGAGATGCAGACAAACTGACAAAGCTCCGTAAGCATGCTGCCCAGCAGGTTGAAAAAGAGATACAGGAGAAACTGACGCTGTTAGGCATGCCAAATGTACGTTTTAAAATCCAAGTGTCTGAAGAACCGTTGAGCCAAAAAGGCCAGGATGCCATTTCTTTCTACTTTAGCGCCAACACCTCCACCCCACTCCAGCCTGTCTCACAAGTGGCTTCAGGCGGTGAGGTTGCCAGAGTCATGCTTTCCCTAAAGGCCATGATAAGTGGTGCCGTCAAGTTGCCTACCATCATATTCGATGAAATCGATACCGGTGTTAGCGGCAAGATTGCTGAGAAAATGGCAGAGATCATGAAGGAAATGGGCAATCATGAACGTCAGGTCATCAGCATCACGCATCTGCCCCAAATTGCCGCCCTAGGTACAGCGCACTATAAGGTGGAGAAAGAAGAAACCGCTACGGGTACCACGAGCCGACTGAGGGAATTGTCTTCTGAGGAACGTATTACAGAAATAGCCCAGATGCTTAGTGGTAGCGAAGTGTCGGAGGCTGCTATACAAAACGCGAAACAACTTTTACGATTATGAAAAAAATGACTATTATAGGTTGCCTGCTGATTATGGCAACTACAGCCTTTGCTCAGCCAGGATGGGTAAAGAATGCTTCTAAATCCGTTTTCACATTAAAGACGTTTTCTGCCGATGGTTCACTCATCGCCAGCACAAATGGTTTCTTTACAGGAACCAATGGAGAAGCCGTAAGCTCTTTTTCGCCGTTTAAGGGGGCCTCAAAAGCCGTCATCATCGATTCGCAGGGAAAGGAGTTTCAAGTAACTGGTATACTTGGCGCTAACGACATGTATGATGTTGTCAAGTTTCGTGTTAACAACAGCAAATGTCAACCCCTGACAGTCAGTTCCGTCAAAGGTTCCGTAGGTAGTCAGGCATGGCTTCTACCCTATCATGAAACCAAAGAACTGAGAGCCAGTTCAATCAAACGGGCAGAAACGATCTTTGATGATTATGCCTATTATACTGTGTCCATGAGTATTGCAGATAATATGGTTAGCTGCCCTCTGATGAACGAGAGTGGAGATGTATTAGGAATGATGCAGCAACCAGCAACCGACAAGGATACCTTGAGCTACGCCATCAGCGCCCGTTTTGTGAATGACCTCAAAATCACAGGACTGACATATAATGATGCGACATTACAACTGACGCAGATAAAAAAGGAGTTACCCACAGATTTAAAGGAAGCGAATCTTGTTCTCTATCTGGCTGCTTCTCAGATGGACTCTTTAAGTTACATCAACTTGATAGAAGATTTTATTCGCCAATTTCCCGGTGAGCCCGACGGCTATACAGCTCGTGCCATACAAGCTGTGAATGGCGGAAAATTCACTGCTGCCGAAAAGGATATGGAACAAGCAATCAATGTTTCAAGCAAAAAAGATGATGCTCACTACAGCTATGCCCGCATGATCTATAATAAGGAAATATATCAGAGTGCCCAACCTTATGCCGGGTGGAACTTAGACAAGGCGCTATCTGAAATACAAACGGCCAATAGCATCAATTCGCAGCCAACTTATCGTCAGCTTGAGGCTAATATTCTTTATGCCCAGAAGAAATACGATGAAGCCTACCAGATCTTTAATGAACTGACAAACACCAGTCTCCGTAATGCCGAAGTATTCTATAGTGCTGCCAAATGCAAGGAGATGCTGAAGGATACCACGAGTATGCTGGCTTTGTTGGATAGCACATTGAATATGTTCTCTAAACCATATTTAAAAGAGGCTGCCCCCTATCTCTGGGCAAGAGCAGAGGCACGAAGCAACGCAGGTAAATACCGTGATGCCATTAGCGACATGAATGAATACGAAGAACTCATGCAGGCGACTGTCAACGATAATTTCTATTATGTTCGTCATCAGACCGATATCAAAGGCAGATTATATCAGCAGGCGCTCAACGATATTAACCGAGCAATCCAGATGAATCCGCAAGAGACACTCTATTATGCAGAGAAGGCATCGCTAGAAATCCGTGTCGGGAAGTACGACGACGCTATCTTGACAGCCCAAGACTGTATTAACCTGGATGCCAGCAATAGTGATGGCTATCTGTTCCTTGGACTGGCCCAATGTCTGAAAGGCCAGAAAGCAGAAGGAATCAAGAATTTGCAGAAAGCGAAGGAGCTGGGAGATACGCAAGCCGACGCGCTGATTGAGAAATACAAATAACAATTAATCCCTGCTTTCAAGGCAGGGATTAATGTTAGAATGGCAGAGGATCATTAGAAGGAGGAGGAACCGGCGTACTGCCAAAGGGATCATAGCCTTCAGGCATTTCTGGTGGCGTGTTGCCATCACCATTCACTTTTGATCCCAATATTTCACCGCCACCTATCGGTGCACGGTTCCCCAGGTTCTTGTCCTCGGGATTCTCAAAACGTGTATATTCACCACGGAAGGTCAACAGCACATCACCCGTAGCACCCTTACGGTGCTTAGCAATGATAATCTGAGCCATACCGTGAAGGTCGCGGCCATTATCATCCTGGTAGATATGATAATACTCTGGGCGATGGACGAAGATGACCATATCTGCATCCTGCTCAATGGCACCGGATTCACGAAGGTCGGAGAGCTGGGGGCGCTTGCCTTCGAGTCCTTCACGACTCTCCACACCACGATTCAACTGACTCAGCGCCAAAATGGGAATGTCAAGTTCCTTAGCAAGACCTTTCAACGATCGTGAGATGGTAGAAACCTCTTCCTGTCTCGACGAGAAACGCATACCGTTAGCATTCATCAGCTGCAGATAGTCGATCATGATAAGTTTTACACCATGCTCACGCACCAGACGGCGTGCCTTTGTTCTCAACTCAAACACCGACAATCCCGGCGTGTCGTCGATAAACAAAGGAGCACCCTGAAGATTGACGATACGCTTGTCGAGACGATCCCACTCATCACGGCTCAACTGGCCATTAAGTATCTTCGAGCCTTGAATCTCACAGGCGTTCGATATCAGTCGGTTCACAAGCTGGACATTCGACATTTCCAAAGAGAAGAAAGCCATTGGTGTCTTCATGTCGGCGGCGATGTTCTTGGCCATTGAGAGCGCAAAGGAGGTTTTACCCATCGCAGGACGCCCTGCGATAATGACTAGGTCTGAGGCCTGCCATCCACTAGTGATGTCATCTAGCTTGTAATAGCCTGTTGAGACACCAGTCAATCCGTCGGTATTTGCTGCAGCAGCCTGAATCACCTTCACGGCCTGCGACAGAACAGGGTCGATAGCCGTATAGTCTTTCTTCATGTTACGCTGAGACAACTCAAAGAGCGAGCCTTCTGCTTCTTGCATCAGTTCTTCCACATCAATGGTCTCGTCGAATGCTTTCGTCTCAACAACACTTGCAAACGAGATGAGCTGACGCGCCAAGGACTTTTGCGCAATAATGTTGGCATGATACTCGATGTTGGCTGAAGAAGCCACACGTGAACTCAACTCTGTCACGTATCCTGGTCCCCCAACTTCATCAAGTGTCCCCTGTTTGGCCAATTGTTCCGTAACCGTCAGGATATCTACTGGTCGCTCTGCCATACTTAAGTCTCGGATGGCAGTATAAACCATTTGGTTACGGGGTTCGTAGAAGCTCTCTGGTCTTAGTGTCTCGCAAACCACAGCATAGGCATCTTTATCAATCATCAGCGCACCCAGCACAGCTTTTTCCACATCTGGGGCTTGCGGCTGAAGATGACCGTAGGTGTTATCCACGGGTTGTTGCCTTCTTTGTCTGCGTCGATTATTATTATCTTGATCTGGCATATTTGTATAATTAGTTATCTTTTAATAATGGCAATGAAATATGATATTTTACGGCCAGGAAACGGATGGCACATGTTACGATGAAACTGATAATGGCACTCCATTCTGCAGAAAGTCCCAGTTCCACCATCAGCCAATACACAACACCTCCTAACACACAGGCTATTGCATAGATCTCCTTATGGAAAATTACGGGTTCGTTGTTCAACAGTATATCACGGATGACGCCACCAGCCGATCCCGTAATGCAACCCATGATGATGGCTACCCAGAAAGGTTGTCCGAGTGTGAGGCTCTTCTGTATTCCCGCTATCGTAAAGAGGGCCAATCCCAGAGTGTCAAATACGAACCACGCATTCTGTAGTGGTTCCATCCATTTCCTGAAGAATACGACTGTCAGCAAGGCCACGGCCGTACATATCAGATAAACGGGGGTCGTCATCCAGAAAGGCGTGGTACCAAGCATCACGTCGCGGATGGTTCCTCCGCCGATAGCAACGGCAATGCCGCAAACATAACCTCCAAACCAGTCAAAGTGCTTTGCAGCAGCATGGCGGATACCAGAGATAGCGAAGGCAAATGTTCCCAGTAATTCTATAATCTTTATAATGAGTTCCTGATCCACAATTTATAAGCTGTCGTTATTATTGTTCATACCGCTTTCCCCAATAGTTTACCATGCGTTGGTATAGTTTTTCCTCGTTGGGATTATGTTGTCCGTGCCATAGTCTCACATCTTTCAGGGCATCAGGCAGATATTGCTGTTCTGTGAAATGTCCGGGAAAGTCATGGGGATACTTATAACCGTCATGATAGCCCAAGTCTTTCATCAGTTGGGTTGGTGCATTACGGATAGGCAGCGGTACTGGCTGATTTCCCGTCTGCTTCACTAGTGCCAAAGCTGCATCTATACCCAGATAGGCACTATTGCTCTTTGGCGATGTCGCCAGATAGACCGTTGCTTCTGCTAGGGGTATTCTGCCCTCAGGCCATCCGATCTTCATCACGGCATCAAATGCAGCATTTGCCAGCAGCAGCGCATTGGGGTTTGCCAAGCCGATGTCTTCCGCTGCGCTGATTACCAGTCGGCGGGCGATGAACTGAGGGTCTTCCCCACCCTCAATCATGCGGGCCATCCAATAGAGCGCCGCATCAGGATCTGAACCTCGGATACTTTTAATAAAGGCCGAGATAATGTCATAATGCATCTCACCGTCTTTATCGTACGCCAACGGATTCTGTTGCAAGCGATTGACAACTAATTCGTCCGTAATCTCTATTTTAGCAGAGGTTTCAGATTCTACAACTAACTCTAATATATTCAATAGTTTACGAGCGTCACCGCCACTGAATCTCAGAATGGCACCAGTCTCTTTTAGCGTAATGTCTTTTTCTTTCAGAATGACGTCTGTCGTGATTGCTCTGTCAAGTAATTTTAGCAGGTCATCCTTTTCCAGCGATTTCAGGATATACAGTTGACAACGGGAAAGCAACGGGCGTATCACCTCGAATGAAGGGTTCTCCGTTGTAGCACCTATTAATGTCACCACGCCTTTCTCTACCGCGCCAAGCAACGAATCCTGCTGCGACTTCGAGAAACGGTGGATTTCATCAATAAACAAGATAGGCGATGCCTCATTGAAGAATCTGCCCTTCTGGGCTTTCTCTATGACATCACGCACATCTTTCACACCGCTGGTAACTGCCGATAAGGTGTAGAATGGCGTTTCCAACTTGTGGGCAATGATCTGGGCCAAGGTCGTCTTACCAACGCCTGGTGGTCCCCATAGGATAAAAGAAGAGATGCGCCCTGCGTCGATCATCTTGCGCAGGACGGCTCCCTCACCCACTAAATGTTGCTGACCAATATACTCATCTAAAGTGCGAGGACGAAGCCTTTCAGCTAGAGGTTGTGCCATAATTTGGTTGCAAAGTTAAGCTAAAATGCGAAAATTACAAAAAATATCGTCTAAAAACTTGCTAATAAAAAATAAAGTGGTTACATTTGCAGAAAAAAACAGAGAATATATGGCAAGAACAAAACAACAACAGCCCGAGAGTAATCCTTCACTCTCTATCAAGGCTATCACAAAAAGTAGTGTTTGGGACATTCAGGAGAACGATGTATTCCGTATGTGGGATGCAGCGACCAAAGATGCTGAAGTCAGGGAAAACATCCAGCATTATGTCGACATTTTCAAGAGTGCTTTCCTGATTGAAGAAATCAAGGAAGACGTTCTTTTAGTGAAGAAGAGCTATGAAAAGCGCGGCTACAAGGTTGCTCAGATCAAGTTTGATGATAATCTGAAGTTCAACTGGGCCATCAAGAAGCGTCCGATCATGCGAGTAACGGATCTTACTTACGAGAATATCCGCCATATTTCAGCGGCAAAGCTCTGCGAGGTGCTCGACCGTAACTTTGGCGGTGGTTGGGACTCTTTGTCACAATCCATCCAGGATATTATCCTCAGCGGCTTTGACATCTCCACCACTACCCTTCCCAAAGACCGTCTGCACAAGAAGGGCGGCATGTATGAGAAGAAGGTCGAGGACGGCTTCGAGGTGCTCGAAGTGGAGAAAGGCGGATGGGTTGAGGCTATTTTTGCCAAGCTGAAGCCAGAACAGGAAAAGCTCAAGATGCACTACACCGACAAGTCGCGTGACGATGAAGAAGGTGATGACGAGGACGATGAGGACTTTGAGGTAGAAGACAACTACAGCTCTCATGATGAAGAGGACAACGAAGTAGAGGATCCCAATGACGAAGACATCACCGAGGACAACTACTCCACGATGATGGACCTTGGTAGTGAAGATCCTGAAGATGAGGCAGCCAACCTCATAGAATTCGCTGATGAGTAATAACCAATAAACTAAAAGCTTAATTTATGAACATTCCAGCAGTATTTTGGCTCGTGCCCATTGCCTCAATAGTGGCTTTGGGTATGGCATGGTTCTTCTTCACCCAGATGATGAAGGCCGATGAAGGTACACCTCGTATGAAAGAGATCGCACTCTATGTGCGTAATGGTGCTATGGCTTATCTCAAGCAGCAGTACAAGGTCGTTTGCATTGTGTTTGTGGTGCTCTGTGCACTCTTCGCTTTCATGGCTTATGGGTTGAATGTACAGAACCCGTGGGTTCCGTTTGCATTCCTTACAGGTGGTTTCTTCTCTGGTCTGGCAGGTTTCTTCGGCATGAAGACAGCCACTTATGCTTCTGCTCGTACAGCCAATGCTGCTCGCGAAAGTCTGAATGCAGGTCTGAAGATTGCCTTCCGCTCAGGTGCCGTAATGGGTCTGACGGTTGTAGGTCTCGGATTGCTCGACATCGCCATCTGGTTTGTCGTTCTCAACAATTTTGATTCCGATGGTCTTATCTCCATCACGACCACCATGCTTACCTTTGGTATGGGTGCTTCTACGCAGGCGCTGTTTGCCCGTGTCGGTGGTGGTATCTACACCAAGGCTGCCGACGTTGGTGCCGACATCGTTGGTAAAGTTGAGGCCGATATTCCTGAGGATGATCCCCGTAACCCCGCTACGATTGCCGATAACGTTGGTGATAATGTGGGCGACGTAGCTGGTATGGGTGCCGACTTGTATGAGAGTTATTGCGGTTCCGTACTCTCTACAGCTGCCCTTGGTGCTTCGGCCTTTGCAGCCAGCGCTGCCGATGGCATGCAGCTCAAGGCTGTCATCGCGCCCATGATTATTGCGGCGGTTGGCGTGTTCCTCTCCTTACTCGGCATCTTCCTGGTTCGTACGAAAGAAGGCGCTACCATGAAGGATCTGCTGCATTCGCTCTCTTTGGGAACGAATGTCAGCGCAGTATTGATTGCTTGTGCATCCTTTGCGATTCTGTATCTGCTCGGTATCGAGAACTGGCTCGGCCTCTCCTTCTCTGTGATTTCTGGTTTGGCTGCAGGTGTCATTATCGGTCAGGCTACAGAGTATTACACCTCTCATTCTTACAAACCGACACAGAAGATTTCTGAGGCAGGACAGACAGGTGCGGCTACCGTTATTATAAAAGGTATAGGAACGGGTATGATCTCTACCTGTATTCCTGTGATTACGATCGGTGTAGCCATCATGCTGAGTTATCTCTGCGCGAATGGCTTCGATCTCTCCATGTCGTCAGACAGTCTCTCGCATGGTCTTTACGGCATCGGTATTGCTGCCGTCGGTATGCTCTCTACACTGGGTATCACCCTCGCTACCGATGCTTATGGTCCGATTGCCGACAATGCCGGTGGTAATGCAGAAATGTGCGGATTGGGTGAAGAAGTGCGTCATCGTACTGATGCGCTCGATGCGCTGGGCAATACCACAGCCGCTACTGGCAAGGGCTTCGCTATCGGCTCTGCTGCGCTGACGGCTTTGGCTCTGCTGGCCTCGTATATCGAGGAAATCAAGATTGCGATGGTTCGTGCTGGTCAGACTATTACGAATGTGGCAGGTGAGGCCATCTCTGCTGCTGATGCCACAATACCCGACTTCATGAATTTCTATCAGGTCAATCTGATGAACCCGAAGGTGCTTGTTGGTGCCTTTATCGGTGCAATGGCCGCCTTCCTGTTCTGTGGTATGACGATGGAGGCTGTAGGTCGTGCCGCTGAGAAGATGGTTCAGGAGGTGCGCCGCCAGTTCCGCGAGATTGCCGGTATCCTCGAAGGTACAGGAACCCCCGACTATGGTCGTTGTGTAGAGATCTCCACCCGTGCTGCCCAGCATGAGATGATTATTCCTTCGATCCTCGCCATTATCATTCCTATCGTCGTAGGTATCCTGCTTGGTGTGGCTGGTGTTCTCGGACTGCTCGTCGGCGGTCTGGCAGGCGGTTTCACGCTGGCTGTCTTTATGGCCAATGCCGGTGGAGCCTGGGATAATGCTAAGAAAAATATCGAGGAAGGCAACTTCGGCGGTAAGGGATCCTTTGCCCATAAGGCTTGTATCGTAGGCGATACCGTAGGCGACCCATTCAAGGATACGTCAGGTCCTTCCCTGAATATTCTGATTAAGCTGATGTCAATGGTCAGCATCGTTATGGCTGGTCTGACAGTAGCTTTCTCGTAAGCGATATGATAATTCAATTAAAATAATGAAACAGAAATTATTTGGCTTAATAGCAACAATTCTCTTCTGTGGCAGCCTGAATGCCCAGAACGTACCAAACGCTGCAGAATTTCTCTCCGGACCTCCGGCGGGGAATTCTATGCAGTATATTAAGGACTATTTCCAGTATATCTGGGGTAAGAGTCAGCGTGATACTGATCGAGGCAAACAGGCTGAGAGTGATTTCCAGACGGAAATCTCCACTTATCTGAAGGCATATTCGGATGTGCTGGGCGTCGATCTAACAAGTAACATGCCAAAGATCAACATTCTGTTCGACTACTGTATGACTTACGGTATCCAGACTCAGACCAAGGCTCAGGAAGCTTTCTTCTCTCGTCGCCCCTATGCACGTTTCAATGAGTCCTCTCTCATACCCAGTCAGGAGAGCAACTACAGGAACTCTAGTTCTTATCCTGCCAGTCAGGCCCTCTTCGGATGGATGTATGCCATGATTCTTACGGAGATAGCCCCCAACCTTCAGGACGAGATTCTTGAGAGAGGTTACGGGTTTGGTGCCAGTTCCGTCATTTCAGGCTACCATTGGGATAGCGACATCTATGCTGGCTTCCTGCTGGCATCGGCGTTGGTGGCCCGCCTTCACACCCATTCCGGCTTTAACGGTATGGTAACGGCTGCCCGTAGCGAATACGAGGCAAAGAGCGGTGTGCATAACCCGACATCAGGCGGTAATGAGAATGTATATTTCACCAATGAGGAACTGCCCGACGGCTACAAGTATCTGCCCTTGCCGCCTGACTCTCTGTCGGCCTTCTTCGCCTGCGACATGAGTGCCCATCAGGATGGTATCGTCACGCGTACTGATCCGGCCCAGAAAGAGGCAGCCCAGACGGCATTAAACGACATTGAGTATTCCGTTGATAATTTCTGCAGCGTCTATTCTCCCTATTTCGGCAAGGAAATTTCCGCTTCCGCTACGCCCCAGATTTATAAGCTGATGGATAGGGTTCATCCTTCAGGTAATGGCGCCACCCAGAGCACTAAGGCACATTATATGCGTTTGCGTCCTTACGTCAGGATGAATGAAGGAACGGCTTATCCGCCCGACGAGGACGAACTTCGCTATACAGGTTCGTATCCTTCCGGTCACGCCTCTGGTAGCTGGCTTCATGCTTTGGTACTGGCCGAGATCAACCCCGATGCAGAGGAAGAACTCCTTGCCAGAGCCTATCAGTTCGGCCAAGGTCGTGTCATCACGGGCTACCACTGGCAGAGTGATGTTGACATGGGTCGCCTGATTGCATCAGCCGTCTATGCCCGCCTTCACACCAGCACGGAATTTATCGAGCAAATTGAACGTGCCAAGCAGGAGTACAAGGGTGGCTCTGCCATCCGTTCTGTCAAGGCCGACGACGAGAATGCCCAGATCTATACCCTTGAAGGAATCCCCGTCGAGGGACAGCCAAGGCAATCTGGCATCTATATTCAAGGAAACAAGAAAGTTGCTTATTAATGAATTTCCCCAAACTGACAGTTATATTGTTCTGGCTTTGCATCACGCCTTGTGTGCAAGGCCAGAATCTTTCTGAACATTTTACGGCTCAGGAGATTCCCGATTCCGTATGGCAGAAGATGCAAGGCAAGAGTTATCACGTCAATCCCCATATCCAGCGATCCGACCTGCGCTATCTCAAGGTCTTGCATTGGGACTATGACGAGCAATCCCATCAGGGTGAACTCATCTGCAACAAGTTGATTGCCGGCAAGCTGCTTGCGATATTCCGTGAGTTATATGCCAACCACTACCCTATTCAGAAGATGCGTCTGCCTGATGAATATGATGCCGATGACGAACGCCAGATGAGCGACAACAACTCCAGCTGTTTCTGTTATCGCAAGATATCCGGCAGCAACAAGCTTTCCTATCATGCCAGAGGTCTGGCCGTCGACATCAACACGCGCTACAATCCTTACATCCGCTATCGCAAGGATGGCACCCGAATTGTTGAGCCCGCAAATGGCAAGCCCTATGCTGACCGTCAGAAAAAGTTCCGCTATAAAATAGAAAAAGGTGATCTGTGTCATCGCCTCTTTCTAAAGTATGGTTTCATTTGGGGCGGCTCCTGGAACACCATGAAAGACTACCAGCATTTCGAATTTCACCCCAAACCTTGATTAAAAGGAAATACCGAAACAAAAATATATAATACATTTATTAGACATTTTTATAAGAGATGGCGCAAGAAACTAACAATGGCTTCAGGCATATCCTGCCGATTCAGATCCGATTCAACGACGTCGATAAGTTCGGCCACGTGAACAACACAGTCTATTTCCAGTTCTACGATACGGCGAAGACCGACTATTTTGCAACCGTCTGCAAGGATGTGGATTGGGAGCAGGTGGCCATCGTTGTGGCAAAGATTGATGCCGAATTCGTTTCTCAGATTAAGGCCAGCGACCATATTGCAGCTCGTACGCGGGTGATAAAAGTCGGAAACAAGAGTTTCCATTTAGAGCAGGATATCATCGACTCCGACACCCAGGAGGTGAAGTGTCGCTGTTTCTCCGTTATGGTGCTATTCGACCTGATCAATCACCAGTCCATTCCTCTCCCCGCCCCCTGGCGCGAAGCCATCTGTCAGTACGACGGACTAGTCTAATTATTTTGCCTCCCACTGGGGCCAGACCCCAGTGAGAGGCGTTTGCGGCGGAATGCTACTCTAACGGGGCGGTTTTGAGCTGTTCTAGGGCGCGGCAGAGTTGGTCGGGGCAGGAGGTGCCCTTGGCACCGCAGCGGATGCCGTTGATCTTGGGGATTACATCATCGATCTTCTGACCGCGTACCAGTTGGCTGATGCCCTGGAGGTTGCCATTGCAGCCTCCAAGGAAGAACACCTGCTGAATAACATCATTCTCGTCGGCAGTCACGTCAATCAGTTTTGAACACGTGCCGTGAGTCTCGTATTGGATATGCTTCGTCTTCATCGGCTTAACTCAATTTGTGGATAACAAGACCTGAGCGCAGTTTGGGTTCAAACCATGTAGCCTTCGGGGGCATGATCTTACCAGAGTCGGCGATGTCCATGATCTGCTGCATCGAGACGGGATAGAGTGCCAAAGCGGCACGCATCTCACCAGAGTCTACACGACGTTTGAGCTCGCCAAGACCACGAAGGCCGCCTACGAAATCTATACGCTGTGAAGAACGGAGATCACCGATATTCAGGATCTCATCGAGGATCAGGCGGCTTGAGATATCAACATCGAGCACACCGATGGGATCGTTGTTGTCGTAGGTTCCCTCCTTGGCCTTCAGGCTGTACCAGTGTTGGTCGAGATAAAGCGAGAACTCGTGCAACTGCTGGGGCTTGTAGATCTCCGTACCCTTGTCCTCGACGATGAAGTTGACCTGCAGGGCTGTGAGGAACTCCTCAGACGACAGGCCGTTGAGATCCTTCACCACGCGGTTGTAGTCGAGGATGGTGAGCTGGGATGCCTGGAAGCAGACGGCCATGAAGTAGTTGTACTCCTCAGTGCCCTTGTGGTTGGGGTTCTGCTTCTGCTTCTCAGCGCCCACGAGGGCAGCAGCAGCCGAGCGGTGGTGACCGTCGGCGATATAGAGCGAGGGCATCTTGGCAAACTCGTCGGTGATGGTCTGCATGTCCTTGTCGTCGTTGATGATCCAGAACTGGTGACGGAAGCCGTCGATGGGCGCGATGAAGTCGTACTCGGGCTCGGTGGCGGCATAGCGCATGATGAGCTCGTTGAGCACGGCATTGTCTGGATAAGCGAAGAACACGGGCTCGATATTGGCGTTATTTACACGGACGTGCTTCATGCGATCCTCTTCCTTGTCGCGGCGTGTCAGCTCGTGCTTCTTGATGCGACCAGCCATATAGTCGTCGGTATGGGCGCAGACCACAAGACCGTACTGTGTCTTGCCGTTCATCGTCTGAGCATATATATAATAATGTTCACGCGCATCCTGGACGAGCCAGCCCTTATCCTGGAACTTCTGGAAGTTCTCTGCAGCCTTTTCATACACCCTGGGGTCATACTCCGACGTGCCGACAGGGAAATCGATTTCGGGCTTGATGATGTGATAGAGGCTCATCTCGTTGTCACCAGCCTCTGCCCTAGCCTCTTCAGAATCGAGTACATCGTAAGGACGACTCTCCACTTTCTCCACCAAATCCTTTGGCGGACGAATACCTTTGAATGGTTTGATTATTGCCATATTTGTTGATGATGTTTGATAATTATTCGGATTTAGTGGTGCAAAATTACGCAAATTCTTCCGATTCGCAAAAACTTTATGGAGATATTTGCCAAATATGATGGCTTAGTGAAAAAAAAGACGTATATTTGCAGCACGATTATCAATTATACGACTAATATGAAGATTAAGAACTTGCTTTTACTCAGTGTACTCATGCTGTCAGGCAGCAGTGTACAAGCACAGACGACGGCTGTCGATCCTGATGCTACCGGCATGGAGATGACAGCCCAGGAATGGACTAAAGGTGTGGTGATGGGCTGGAATCTCGGCAACTCACTCGAATGCCCCATTTCGGAGACCAGCTGGGGCAATCCCAAGACGACGAAAGAGATGATCCAGACCGTCAGAGAAGCGGGCTTCAACGGTATCCGTATCCCCATCCGTTGGGCAGACCATCTGGCAGATGCTTCTACGATGACCATCGACGATGCGTGGCTGAAGCGCGTGCAGGAGATCGTGGACTGGTGTCTCGACGAGGATATGTTCGTCGTGATTAATGATCACCACGAGGAATGGTACGACCGCCATCCCACTTACGACAAACAGGAGGAGAACAACCAGAAGTTGGCAGCCCTGTGGACTAATGTAGCCACCTATTTCCGCGACTACGGCAGCAAGCTGGCATTTGCGGGAACCAACGAGACAACTATCAACTGGGCGAACCCCACCAAGGAGAACCAAGAAGTGCAGAATAGCTACAACCAGACCTTCGTAGATGCGGTTCGTGCTACCGGCGGCAAGAACTACTACCGCGTGCTGGTGGTGCAGACCTATGCCTGCAGTCCCTATCACGGTCTGAGCGGTTTCGTGATTCCGGAAGATCCCGCCGAAAAGCGTCTCTGCGTGGAATATCACTATTACGATCCTTACGGCTACGGCCTGCTCTCTGACAACGCCTCTCAGAACTATTATTACTGGGGCGAGGCCTACAAGGCGAAGGCCGAAGCTCAGGGCATGAAGGTGCCTTCAGACAACGAGAAGACGCAGGAGAACCTCTTCGAGCGCATCCGCAAGAAGTGGTGGGATGAAGGTCTGGGTGTCGTGATGGGTGAGTTTGGTGTGACCAACCACTTCACGGCTGAGGACAAGGAGACACAGCAGGAAAACATGTCGTATTACCTGAAAACTACGCTTGGTCATGCGCGTGAGCGCGGATTCGCCGCTTTCCTCTGGGACAACAACGGTTTCGGAAACGGCAATGAGAAATTCGGTCTCTTCAGACGTTCCGGCACAACGGCTACCGTTGGCAACGAGTATTTCCTGAAGGGTCTCTGCGAAGGTGCCGGCATCGAGTATCATGAGTCAGAAGGCGGTGAAGGCGAAGGCGGTGAGACTATCGATGGCGGTGACGTAATCTGGGAAGGCGACGAGATGATGGATTGGGGCAACGGTCTGCAACTGCCGATCGCGAATACGGAGTTCTCAGGCTACTCCAAGGACGTCAGACTGATTCTCGACTTCACCCTCGACTTCTCTGACTACAACATGATCCAGTTCTTCTATGGCGACTGGCAGGCAAATCCCTCCTTTGTCATCGATGGCATCACTTATGAGAAAGAGTACACACCTTCAAACGTTCATCCCATCGGTAACGGTGAAGACGGTGAGTCTGTCATCTCATTCCCCGAGGATGTCTATAATCAGCTGAAGGAAAAGGGTCTCGCCATTCAGGGGCATGGCGTACGCCTGAAGAAGGTTGTTCTGGCTGATCCTACAGGCATCCGCTCAGTGTTCACCAATACTGACGACAACAGCCCTGTCTACAATCTCGCGGGCCAGCAGGTAAAGAGCACGAAGAAGGGCATCTACATCAAGAACGGCAAGAAATACATCGTCAAGTAAAGACGAAGCGTAACGACGCGTAGAACTGCAATAGCAACAGAAGGAGTACCAGCAATGGTGCTCCTTTTGCGATGCCGAAGGATAATGCCTGAAGGATGTCTGCATGCGTCTTCAGACGGCCGGACATCATGCCGAAAGCAATTGAGAACAGCACGACACCGAAGGCAATGATAGGTATCAGGCTTCTGCTGAAAGCAGACGGAAAAAGGTCGCCTGTGGCCGATAGCAGTATCGCGTGAGGCGAGAGCGTCAGCAAGGCGATAATCACCACATAGATCAGCAGGAACACGATGGCGACACCCAATGCCAGACGCGCCCGATAGTTATAGGGATTCGTCTTCTCCCTACGGGAACTGAACACGGTGGCTACCCCACTCTTCTGCAGACACCCAAGGGCTGACAAGACAAGAATTAGCCACACCAGCAAGGGAGAGGCGACAATGGCGGTGAATGATCCGAAGAACCAGCGGATGCCCTCCGACGACAGCAGCGAACGCACCCCTTCCATCATCGTGGCTGAGAGCAGCCATGAGATGATGACAAGGAGCACTTCGGCTATGATGAGCGAGAAACAGAGCGTCCCCAGCACTTGGATTCTTCTATTCATCGTCGGGTTCCAGATTATCGATATCGAGGATACGCAGTTCCAAGGCACGCACGACGAGGCGCGTGGCATTGATGCCTGAACTGCCTTCTGGGAACAGTTTCTGAATCAGTTCGTTCTGGCGCTTCTCCAGACTCTTCACGCCAAATGGCATCCCACGCAGGTTCGTAATCTGCTCCTTGGTATAGCCCAGCGCCAGATGACGGAGGAAGCGCTCGTCGTACTCGTCGATCTCGTAGTTCACGAGCGCCTCCTGCTTCACGAGCTGACCGCTCACGGCAGCCTTGAAGCGCTCGACAATCTTCTCGAGGATCGGTTCGTTGAACACCAGCTGTTTGCCATCCATCACGGCAGACACATCGCGACGAGTGAGCAGTTCGCCTGTCTTCAGGATGATGCCGTCGGCACCAGCATCGAGCACATCCACCCATAGTTTCTCATTGAGGATCTCACCCGTAAAGATAAGCACCTTCACGTCGGGATGCAGTTCCTTAGTATGACGGCAGATCTCAACACCGACGGTGGTAGAGCCTCCAAGCCCGAGATCGAGCAGCACGAGATCTGGCTTCTGCTGCTTCAGTAGTCGCCAATAGGCAGGCTCGTTCTCCGCCGTTCCGATGATTTCGGCCTCGGGGATATCGTTGCGGATAATACCCTGCGTGCCCTTCAACTCCAGGGGCACGTCCTCTACGATGATTACTTTGAAGTTTTCCATACGCTTGGTAATGTTATAATCATATTTGTTGTTCCATCAATAATTGTCGCATAGATGCCACATCCGTGACGATTCGTGGCCTCTGCGTGATCCCTGATGATCTGGCGGCAGAGCAGATATGGCAGATGTGCCTTCGAGGGGGTGAACAGACTCTGTGCTTCCTGTTCGGAGAGTTTCAGGACGGGCATCGGGATGGTGAGTTCCACGTAGCGATCCTCCTTCTGACTGTAGCTGATGTCGAGCCGCTTCTGTCCGCTCTGCTTCTTCAGGATCTCAAAGAGATAGCGCATCATATTGCCATCGCCTAGTATCTCATGTGCCTGTGGCTGCAGATGGAGGCGGGTATGGTTGATCTGATGAATGGCCTGCAGACTCAGAATACCGTAGATCTCGCGATAATAGTCGGCCACTTCTTCCACCGAATCCACCTCTCCGGCATCGAGCAACTGTCGGATACGGCTGGGGTAATACATCGTCTCGTGCTTCAGCGTCGACAGACAGTTGTCGAGCACCGCATTCGTCACGTGCAGGTTGTTGTTCTCCAGCTCTGTTCTGCGCACATCGTCATCCAACAACTCCAGATCCGTCTGCCGTTGCTGATCCCGTAGGAAACGGTCATACAGGCGATGACGGTAGTAGAGCAGATAGTATGCGGGGATAATCGATACCAGCAGCAGGATGAGCAGGATGACGGCGATGGTCTTGTTCGTCTGCGACTGCTGCATCGCCCTGCAATAGTCACCAAGCGAGTTGTCTGCCGACATCTCTTTAAACAGCTGGGTATAGATACGGTTGTTGTAGGCATAGAGCTGCCATTCATGCAGGGCCAAAGCCGCTACCGCACTCTCGTTGCGGATGCCGAGAATCGCGTGGTAGTCGGTCTTCAAGCTGTCATGATACCATTGGATCTCTGGAGCTATCAGCGAGGGATCGCCCATCGCCCGCATCTGATGACCGCCCTGAGGACGAAGCGTGAGATAATGCGCATTCAGATAGTGTCGGCAGGAATCAGCAAACTGCAGCGTGCGCTCGTAAGTGCCGTTGATATTCGAGAAATAGGCTGAATCCGCATAGGCATTTGCCATCGCCAGATTGTCGGCTTCTTGCGTGATGCGCGTACCTTGTTTCTGGCCACTTGCCGACGAGGGGATGCTGGCAGCGAGAAGCGTGAAGAGGAACAGTATCAGACGAAGGGCGCCCTTGGGCAGACGGAACATCAGTTTTGTTCCCTTCCCCAAAGCACTCGTGGCCGATATCGAACATACGGAGAATATCTGGCTGATCTTGCGGTATTTCTCGATGATGCCCTTGCAGTTCAGCAGACCGAAACCGTGACCTTCCACAATCTTATTGTTGAAGAGATTGCCAAGCTGTTCTTCGGTCATCCCCTGTCCTGTATCCTCTACGGCTATCTCTACATAGTCAGTGGCCTGAGTGGCTGAGATATGGATGCTGCCCCCTCTGTCAGTAAACTTGCGGGCATTATCGGCCATCGTGTTCAGCATGAAGAGTGTCAGCACTCGGTCTGCCTTCAGGATCGCATCCGTGGGATCCACCTGCAATTCTATGCCCTTCATCTGGAAAGCCGTCCTGCTTTTCCCGATGATATCGAAGAGCTCCTGCAGCGGGAAACTCTCTATCTTCAGGCTCAGTTCTCCTTGACGGAGCTGTATCCAGTGGGTCAGTACCTCATTGTAGTCTTCTATCTGATTGGTCAGTTCACGGATATACGCGATGCTTGCCTGTCTGGATTCCTCTGATACGTCTTGCTGGTTCACGCGCTTCACCTCATGGATGATACGGTCGATAAACGGCGTAATGGCATTGACCAGCGATATTTTCGCCCGCTGCTCCAGACTGCGGCGCTCGCTGTTCTCCAGCCGTAGTTGGACGGCAGCGAGTTCCTCGCGCTTCTGATCCAGCAGATCGTCGGTCACATCCACCTGCTCGTGCTTCTTGTTCATGTGGTTGAACAGCCACAGGAAGAACGTCAGCAGGACAATCGCCGCTACTACAGCCGCCAGCATGATGTTCAGTTGCTCGGCGGTTTTCTCGTATTGACTCGCACGAGCCTCTAACTGACGGTCCTGACGGGTCGTCTCCTGCAAGTCGAGATACAGATTGCGGTTATAGTCGCTCTGCTGCTTGTCGTCTATGGCGGCATAGGATACACTCAACTGTTCACGGATACTGGCCACGAGGTCAGGCGCCTGATTGATGATGGAGTCCGAGAGGGCCTGTTCCAGATTATAGAGCGCCGATTCATAGTCGCCTATCTGACGATAGCACGAAGCCAGCGTGCGGTAGGCGCCTGCTATCTGATACACGTCGCCGTATTCCTCAAAGAGAAACAGCGAGTTCTCCGCCAGCCAACCTGCCAGCATATCGTCACCCACATTCTCGGGATTGATAAACTTCATGGCGGGCATGTTGTCTGCGATCAGTTGGTCGCGTGCCTCAGGATCCATCAGATGCTCCGAAAGTGCCTCGAGTGCGTTGGCGGCAAAATAGGGATAGTTCCCTTGCCGTGCCAACAGGAAACAGCGCATCAGATGATCAAACTCCTGCTGGTTGATCGACTGCTGGGTTCCTTCGGTGATGATACCGCCTGCACCGATATTGTAGAGATAGTTCAGGAATTGGGCCGTATCCCGCTGTACCTCATTGGGATCTATCGCCTGCAAAGCTTCTATCGATTGGCGTTCCAGTCCGACATAATAATAATAGGTGGAGTTCACGATGGCATATTCCGTTTCAGCATAGAGCAGTCGTCGCAATTCTTCTGACGACAGTTGTCCGCGCTCCTCATTGATTCTGTGCATCGCACGGTCAGCCAGCTCGCGGTATTCATGGAACTCGCGATTGCTGGAACGTCGCTGACAGAGACGCATCTGCTGGATATAGGCAATGAAGATCTGTATCTGGTTGTCGGTGATCTCCGTCACCTCGTCGAGCAGACGTTCGGCTTCGTCGTACTCCATCTTCACGATATGTACGAAAGCCAGATTGTTGAGTGCCTCTGCCCTACCTGCATGATAATCTGCCGACAGGTCATACGCCTGCCGGGCAAAATGCTTCGTACTGTCGATGTCTTTGTAATGATAGGCATAAGAAAGGGAATTCAGCTTGTCCACCGTCTGCCTATCCGGATGTGAGCATGCTGAAAAGAGAATGGTTGATAGTATGAATAGCCAGAATTTCATGAGTTAGAAAGATCCCTCCCGCCGTGTTGGCAGCGAGAGGGATACTTTGAGGGATATTATGCGCGAGCCTTTGCCACGTAGCCGAGTGCTTCCTTGCACTTATCGGTGACGTACTGCCAGTCGCCGGCCTTCACCTTGTCTGAGGGGAAGAGCTTGGAGCCCATTCCTACACAGAAGACACCAGCCTTAAACCACTTCTGCAGGTTCTCCTCCTCAGGAGCCACACCGCCAGTCACCATAATCTTCGACCAAGGCATCGGGGCCTTCAGACCCTTCACCATATTAGGACCTACCACGTCGCCCGGGAACACCTTCGTCAGGTCGCAACCCAGCTCCTGAGCCTTACCAATCTCAGAGACGGTCATACAGCCCGGGCAATAGGGAACGAGACGACGGTTGCAGACGGGAGCGATGTCGGGGTTCAGCAACGGACCTACCACGAAGCAGGCACCCAGCTGGATATACATCGCTGCGGTAGGTGCATCGACGATAGAGCCGATACCGAGCGCCAGTTCGGGGCACTCTTTGTCAGCCCACTTCACCAGTTCACCGAAGATCTCCTGAGCGAAATCGCCACGATTCGTAAACTCGAATGCACGAACGCCACCTTCGTAGCAGGCCTTCACCACATTCTTACATGTCTCCAGATCCTTATGATAGAACACGGGAACCATCCCGGTATCACCGATCTTCTTCAATACTGCTATCTTATCAAACTTTGCCATAATCTAATTTTTGACCATTGAACATTGACCATTAGCGCTGAACGCGGCCGCTGGCGTTTCCGCCGGCCAGGCTCTCTACTTCGTCGACAGATACCAGGTTGAAGTCACCGTTAATTGTGTGCTTCAGGGCAGAAGCAGCGACAGCAAACTCAAGGGCCTCGCCCTGGGTCTTCTTGGTCAGCAGACCATGAATCAAACCGCCAGAGAAAGAGTCACCACCACCAACACGGTCGATAATCGGGTTGATCTCATAACGCTTGCTCTGATAGAACTCCTTACCGTCGTAGATCAGTGCCTTCCAGCCGTTGAACGTTGCACTGTAGCTCTCGCGGAGTGTAGAAACCACATACTTGAAGCCGAACTCAGCCATCATCTGCTTGAAGATGCCCTCGTAACCGGCAGCATCGGTCTTACCACCCTCAACGTCAGCATCGGGCTTGAAGCCGAGACAGAGTTCAGCATCCTCCTCGTTACCGATACATACATCTACATACTGCATCAGCGGGCGCATGATAGAGATGGCCTTCTCTGAAGTCCACAGCTTCTTGCGGAAGTTCAGGTCAACAGATACGGTGACACCATGACGCTTGGCGGCCTCACAGGCGAGCTTCGTCAGTTCTGCAGCCTTGTCGCTGATAGCTGGTGTGATACCGCTCCAGTGGAACCAAGACGCACCCTCCATCACTGCATCGAAGTCGAAGTCCTGAGGATCGGCCTCTGCGATAGAAGAATGAGCACGGTCGTAAATCACCTTCGATGGGCGCATCGAAGCACCTGTCTCTGCATAGTACAGACCTACACGGTCACCGCCACGAGCGATAAACTGGGTGTTCACACCATAACGGCGCAGCGCATTGACGGCAATCTGACCAATCTCATGCTTCGGCAGTTTTGATACGAAGTAAGCCTCATGTCCGTAGTTGGCTACAGAAATAGCTACGTTTGCCTCACCACCACCTGGGATGATGCGGAATGATTCACTCTGGATGAAACGGTCGTTTCCCTGCGGGGAAAGGCGAAGCATGATCTCGCCCAATGTTACGATTTTTGCCATTTTCGTTTTTGTTTTAATTATAGATTCAACTGATTTTTTCGTTTGCGAGGACAAAGTTAGCTATTTTTTTCGAGTCCTCCAAATATTTAAGACGATTTATGGCAAAAAACTTACGGAAACGATTTCGGACACAATATTTTCAATAACCTTTTGTATTTATAAGAATTATTCGTACCTTTGCAACAAAAATTAGCAAATCATGCCAAAAGAGATTATCACTATCAAGGATATTGCGGCGCGCGCTGGGGTCTCTACGGGTACTGTAGACCGTGTGTTGCACAACCGCCCGAATGTGAGCAAGACTGCTTTGGATAAGGTAAACAAGGCTCTCAATGAACTCGACTACCGCCCCAATATGTATGCTTCGGCACTTGCATATAATAAGACGTACAACTTCTATATCGTCCTTCCCAAGCACGAGTCGGAGGCTTACTGGGATGAGATCGAGGAAGGTGCTCAGGCCTGTGCCGAATTCAGGCGTGACTTCGGTATCAAGCTCAAGTTCGTCTATTACGAGCGTTTCAACAATGCCGCCTTCACCAAAATGGTGCGTGAGTTTCTGACTGCCAAGATCGATGGTGTGATCATCGTGCCAACGACGCTTGAACAGACAGGCAGATTCACCGAGAAACTGATGGATCGCCAGATTCCCTATGTGCTCCTCGACTCTTACATGCCCGACCTCAAGCCCCTCTCCTTCTTCGGACAGGACTCCTTTGCCAGCGGCTATTTCGCAGCCCGTATGCTGATGCTTATTGCTAGCAAGGAGAAAGAGATTGCCATCATGAAGCAGACGCGCGACGGTAAGGTGGGATCCAAGCAGCAGGCCAACCGCGAGACTGGTTTCCGCCACTATATGGTCGACCATTTCCCTGATGTGAAGATTATCGAAGTCGATCTGCCACTCGATGAGGAAAAGAAGGAGTACGACGGCATCCTCGAGAAATTCTTCACCGAGCATCCGAAGGTGCACCATTGCATCACCTTCAACTCCAAGGCCCATATCGTGGGCGAGTTCCTCCAGAGGACCAATCGTCGTGGCATCCAGATTATGGGCTACGACATGGTGGCCAAGAATGAGGAGTGTGTCCGTCAGGGCAGCATCTCCTTCCTCATCGCCCAGCATGCCTACCAACAGGGCTACGCCAGCGTCGATGCACTCTTCAACGCCATCGTCATGAAGCGCGAGGTGAATCCCGTCAACTACATGCCCATCGAGATCCTTACGAAGGAGAATGTCGACTTCTACCGCAGAACAGCAATTTAACTAGAACAAATATAAGCAATATGGAACAAACTACATTTTTGAAAATCAATCCGGCAGACTCTGTCGTGGTCTGTCTGCAAGCGAAAAAACAGGGTGATATCATCGATGTCGATGGCCGTCAGATTATCGTTAATCAGGACACGCCCGCAGGGCATAAAGTGCTGATCAAGGACGCGCCAAAGGGTACTGACATCATCAAATACGGTTATCCCATCGGCCACGCCAAGGAGGATCTGAAGGCTGGCGATTGGGTGAATGAGAACAATCTCAAGACCAATCTGTCTGGTACGCTCGAGTACACATATCGTCCTGTCAACGAAGAACTTAACATCAAGAACGACAACCGAACCTTTAATGGCTATGTCCGTAAGAACGGCGACGTTGGCGTGCGTAATGAGATATGGGTAGTGCCTACCGTTGGCTGCGTCAATGGCATCGCTGAGCGACTCGTCAAGGAACTGCGCCGCGAGACAGGCAGCAAGGGCGTCGACGCCATTTATGCGTGGCATCACAATTTCGGTTGCTCACAGCTTTCTGGCGACCACGAGAACACCCGCAAGGTGCTCCGCGACATCTGTCTGCATCCTAATGCTGGCGCCGTGCTGGTATTGAGTCTCGGTTGCGAGAACAATCAGCCCGATGAGTTCATGAAGATGCTGGGCGACTACGACAAGGATCGTATCAAGCTGCTCATCACCCAGAAGGTGGATGACGAGATGGAGGCAGGTATGACCATCCTGCGCGAACTTTACGACCTTGCCAACAAGGATCAACGCGAAGCTGTTCCCGTCAGCAAACTGCGTGTCGGTCTCAAGTGTGGTGGCTCCGACGGATTCTCAGGCATTACCGCCAATCCGCTTGTGGGTGAGTTCAGCGACTGGCTCGTGGCTCAGGGCGGTACCAGCGTGCTCACCGAAGTGCCCGAGATGTTCGGTGCTGAGACCATCCTGATGAACCGCTGCCGCACCGAAGAACTCTTCAACCAGACGGTATCAATGATCAATAACTTCAAGGAGTATTTCCTGTCGCATGGCGAGCCCGTCGGCGAGAATCCCAGTCCGGGCAATAAGGCTGGCGGCATCTCTACCCTCGAGGACAAGGCCCTCGGCTGTACCCAGAAGTGCGGTAAGGCTCCCGTCAGCGGTGTCATGGAGTATGGCGACCGTCTGCAGAACAGTGGTCTTAACCTGCTCTCTGCCCCTGGCAACGACCTCGTTGCCGCCACTGCCCTCGCCTCCTGCGGTTGTCATCTGGTGCTCTTCACCACGGGTCGCGGCACGCCCTTCGGCACCTTCGTTCCCACGATGAAGATAGCCACCAATCCCTATCTGGCCAAGCACAAGGCTAACTGGATCGACTTCTCTGCAGGTCAACTCGTCGAGGGTCGCACGATGCAGGAACTCGTACCCGAGTTTATAGATAAGGTATTAAGCGTAGCCAGCGGCGAACTGGCAAAGAACGAGGAAAACGACTACCGCGAAATATCCATCTTTAAAAACGGCGTTACACTTTAAGTGAAAAGTTTAGCGTGAAGAAAGGTCTTATAGCATTGTCACCGCTATTGGTGTTCATCGTATTCTATCTGGTCACCAGCATCATCGCTGGTGACTTCTACAAGATACCCATCACTGTGGCCTTCATGGTGTCGAGCATCTATGCGATCATCGTCAGTGGCGGAAAGCCGATCATGCAGCGCATCGATACCTACAGTCGCGGTGCGGCCACCGTGCAGATGATGCTGATGATCTGGATCTTCGTGCTGGCAGGTGCCTTTGCCCACTCCGCCAAGTCGATGGGCTGCATCGATGCCACCGTCAATCTCACGCTGAATCTCCTGCCGCCGCAGATGATCCTGGCAGGTATGTTTCTGGCTGCCTGTTTCATTTCCCTCTCCGTCGGCACCAGTGTGGGCACGATAGCCGCCCTTACACCCATTGCCGCAGGCGTAGCCGGCGAGACGGGCACCGATCTGGCCTTCATGACGGCCATCATCGTCGGCGGTTCCTTCTTCGGCGACAATCTCTCGTTCATCTCCGACACCACCATCATGGCCACCCAGACACAAGGCTGCCGCCTGAGCGACAAGTTCCGCGTCAACGTCTTCATCGTGGCGCCAGCGGCCATTATCATCCTGATTGTCTATCTGCTGATGGGCAGCGGCGTCCATGCTCCTACCCAGCTGCAGTCTGTCGAATGGATCAAGGTACTGCCTTATCTGATAGTCCTCGTCACGGCCATCCTCGGCATGAACGTCATGGCCGTGCTCACCTTGGGCATCATCCTCACAGGCTTGATCGGAATGGGCACGGGTGCATTTGACATCTACGGATGGTTTGGGGCTATGGGTGAAGGTATCCTCTCTATGGGCGAACTGATCATTGTCACGATGATGGCTGGCGGTATGCTCGAACTCATCAAGAAGCAGGGCGGCATCGACTTCATCATCCGCCAGATGACCAAGCACGTCAATAGCAAGCGCGGAGCCGAATTCAGCATCGCTGCTCTCGTGTCGTTCGTCGGTGTCTGCACGGCCAACAATACCGTTGCCATCCTCACCGTTGGCGGCATTGCCAAGCAGATAGGCGACCGCTTCGGCGTCGACAACAAGAAGTGTGCCTCCATCCTCGACACTTTCTCCTGTACCATTCAGGGCATTATCCCCTACGGGGCACAGCTGCTGATAGCCTCTGGTCTGGCAGCCATCAACCCCGTCAGCATCCTGCCCTACCTCTACTATCCGTTCGTGCTGGGCATTGTTGCCCTGCTTTCCATCCTGCTGCGTTATCCCCGCAGGTATTCCTAACTAACGCTTTAGTCATCAGCTGATATGGATATTGTCAAACGCAATTTCTTCCGACTGCTCCGCAGTGGTGCTTTCGATAGCAATGAACTCATCGAACCGATGTCGGTCTTCAAGTGGCAGAAGCTCTATCAGTTTTCCGTCATGCACGATGTTGTCGCCATCGCCTACAAGGGCATCGAGAACTGCAAGCTACAGTTCTTCCTCCACATGACCGACAAACAGTGGCAGGAATGGCAGAAGGCTGCTGAGGAAGACCGTGCGAAGTCCCATGAGTTGAGCGATGAGGAGGATGAGTTCCTGCGTTCCGACCATCTCACGAACCCGGTCCTGAACCACAAGCTGCAGAACATCCTCGACGATGAGAATTCCAATACCACGACCCGCCAGCTGCTGTTGTCGATCGTCAGCGTCGTGCGCCACATTCTCAACGAAGGGCTACCCATCCGTCAGATCCTCATGCTGGGCATCTATATCCAGAGTCAGAGCAAGGACATCGATTTCACTACCCTGCGTAAGTGGCTCGAGAGCCTCCGCCTGATGCCCATGGCCCGCCTCGCCTGTGAGATTCTCATCCAGTATTTCGGATTCCACGCCGAAGACCTGCCCTTCGTCGACAGCAAGCCCGACAAGAACATCGAGCGCATCGCACAGGAGCTGCTCGACTTCACCAACACCCGTTCACGCGACTGGTATTTCTCGCAGGATGAAGACAGCATCTTCGTCCACAACAGCAACACCTCGGCCATGTTCAGCCACGTGCGCCGCTCCGCCCGCTACTTCCACTATTACCCCTCCGAAGGTCTCACTAACTTCTTCGCCTCCTTCGTCCATTCCCTCTCCCACATCGAGGAATAGTGATGCCAAACGGTTACGGTTACAGTTGTAACCATGTAACCTTTTGAAAGTTAATAGGTTAATTTTGTAAACTTTATTCAAAATTATCTATTTTAAAGCGCCATTCTGTATCCATCTGACATACAACCAGTTACAAGATACCAAGTTTATAGGCAGCAAACACTGAGTTTATAGGGACTAAAAGGGTGGTTTGTCGTAATGAAACCAGTGCTTACATTACGATAAACTCGATATCCGTAGGGTATAACTCTATATTGTAAACTATTTTCAAAACCACATGCTAATAAAAGGTTACATGGTTACAACTGTAACCGTAACCGTTTGGTGTACTTCCCTAGAAAAGAGTTGAAAGGGCACAAAAGTTCCTGTCACTTCTGTGCCTATGTCTTCATGGTGGGCAATTACGATCACTTAATTAATTTACAAGCACTTTCTTCGTCGTTCCGTCTTTCATGCGGATGATATTGATGCCCTTGACGGGTGAATTAAGGCGACGGCCGTCGAGCGAATAATAGGATTCCTCGGATATTGATGTCTTCGGGCTGAAGATGCCTGTCACCTCGTCAGCTTCGTAAATCGTGTAACTATCTCCATTCGGAGAGAGGACTTCACGGTAACGGTCTCTGGTGCCGTCAGGTACGATGAGTACAGTCTTGACGGGAATCGTCTGGTTGATGTTGGGAGTTTCCGAGAGGAACTGCAAGGTGTCAACGTGAGTCTCACTTACTCCCTTGGAGTATTCGTATTGCGGGAATTTGCCCTCATTATAGCCGAAGGCATAATCTTCTATCTCAGTCACAGTGCTGGGGATGGTTATCTTTTTCATGCCTTCACCGACAAAGGAAAAAGCATGTTCCTTAATCGCCGATACCGAAGGCGGTATCACCAGACATCCCACCTCAGAACGTGAGAAAGCCCAGGAGCCTATTGACTTTACGGTATAAGTGATATCATTCCAAACCACCTTCTCAGGAATCTTCAGCGTATCGGCTCTGTAAATCCACAAATCGCTATACATCTCTGATAGTCTCAGGTTAGTGACTTCTAACGTATGGTCTTGCTCGGATAAGATGTTAAAGGCTATGTGGTCGGCGAAAATATCGCAATTGAACCAATCGCATACATCGAATCCGTTAATAACATCTGTAGCATCATCTTGGCAATAACCATTGTTTGATCCTGGCACAGTCGCTTCTGCCTCTAAGATTTGTGTCAGGGATAGGCCCCATGCCTGGCGATAGAGGTCTGATGCGCCTTTGGGAACAATCAAGGTCGTTTCAGAATACTTGATTGCGCCATCTTCCCATACCGCATGACTCTCTGGCGGTGTTACAGGCAACAGCTCGAGTGTTTCGAGGAAGCATTGGGTGCTGCTGGAGCCGAAGACTTTGTCACCAAATGCCGTCACACTGGCGGGAATGGTGGCACTCTTCAGATTCTTGCAGTTGTAGAAGGCCATATCGCCAAGTTCCTTCAGATGCCCTGGCAGGGGTACTGACACAAAATCATTTTCGGCAAAAGCCTCTGAGGCAATGACCTCAACGTTGTCTGACAAGGTTGTCCATCTCGTCATTCCATTATCACAATAGGTTCCTTCAGGCACGGTGGTCAGATAATCAGGGAACTGCGGAATATCCTTGCCACGCCTGTGGGCGAAGACATATACGCCGAGCGATTCAATCTTCAAGCCTTCAGCAAAGATGATTTTCCCCGGGCAGAATTTACCCGTACCTGCTTCACCTGCAAAGGCATAATCGCCAATGATCTTAACTGAATTTGGGATTAACACCTCTTTCATGCCAGTGACATAGCTAAACGCCTTGGCACCTATCTCCGTCACGGTCGATGGTATCTCCACATAGTGGACATAAGACCCCGAGAATGCCCCTCTGCCTATTGCCATAACTGTGTAGGTCTCATTCTCGAAGGATACGGTCTCAGGAATCCGGATCGTGTCTGCTACGTATATCCACCTTTCACCCGTAATCTCTTCCCAATGCAGGTTTGTAACCCCGACGGTCTTATCCTCCTGCGAAAGGATAGTGTAGGCCAGACCATCTAAGAAGAAATCGCACTGGAACAGCTCGCGAAATTGCGGGCTGTCTGTGGCAGTAGTCTGATCGCCTGCGTAGTCCTGACCTATGACGGGCCAATAGTCCTCATCGTCTGATGTCTGTGCAATGGCGATAAAGGGAAGCATCGCCAAGGCAATAATAAGCAAAGATAGTTTTCTCATAATGATAATATTACAGTTCCTATAAATTAAACGAAGAGATGCCCAATGTATTGCATTTTGCGCTCTCCATTTTATACTTTTTTATGGACTCATTACGCTTTTTGTAAAAAACTACAATAACTTTTTTCATAAGCTTGATAAATTATTAAATATTACTTGGACTATATATATACCTTGATCTAAAGAGTTTAATATATTTGTAATTATGACAGGCCTTGTCGGTGGCAAAGGTAGGCAATAATAATAGATTTGAAGGTGTTTCCGAAGCAAAAAACACCTTTAAAAACTTGTAAAAATGAAATTGCAGGTAATGAAAGGTCAGATAATCTGCATAATGCGCTCGTCTAATTCCTTCGGAGAACCCTTGATGCCATAGGCTTTCAGAAGAATACCTTTACGAAGGTTTGAAATGTAGGCTTCTTCCCTACCCATAAGTTTACTGATGGCTGCTGGTTTGAAATGACAACGGATCAATAGGCATACTTCATATTCAATCGGACGCAAAGTTTGACGGGAGTTTATTCCAGTATAGAAATTTGGGATGAGTACATTCACCAACTTACGTAATTCTCGCATTTGGCCCTGTGTTGCTGCCTGCACAGGATTGGATTGTAAAAGACTCGTCAGTTCTTTCGTGATGCTGGCATTAACTAAACTGTCCTCCAAGTCTGCATGGTCTCTGCCTGACTGATTCTGAAGGGATTGGGCTAATTTTGCTTGCAGACTTTCCACCTCTTTACTTTTCTTCTGGATAAGGTCTGAGGCATTCTCGTTCTTTTCCTGCAGCTCCATTAAGTCTGACTGAGCTTGCTCCAACTGGGTCTGTGTCTGATGATATTGAATTTCCTTCAGCTGTTGTTTCGTTCTGTTATGGCGATACCATAGCCACGCGATCACACTTCCGAATAAGAGAACTGCAACGATAACTATTATAAGGAAGAAAATGGTATAATAGGCTTTTTGGGCCTCACGGGCTTTTTCTTCTGCTTTTTGTTTATGATGGTTATAGTTATATGAAGCCTGAAGTTTCTGAATATTCTCCATTTCTGAGAGAGAATAAGCAGAATCGTTTAGGATATAGCCTAAATTGGCATACTTTGCGATGGAATCGGAGATTTTCTTCTTTTCGTAGAGTTCTTGCAAGCCTTTGCAACCAGCAATTTGATTATTCAAGTCCTTACCATCTCGTAGTTCTTTTCTGAACAGATATTCAGCAGAATCAAGTTGATGAACTGCCATATAATAGGAACCTTTAATATAATAATAGATCTCACGTCCTGATAATATGTTACCTTCTTCATCAAAAAGGTTACTAGCTTTTTCGTAAATATCCTTATATTCATTTGCTTTATCAAGGTTAGCTTTCAGTAGCAATGACATTATTGCTCCACCTAATGTCTGTGCAGCCCTATCTTCTCTATTTATTTCACGAAATTGTTTTGCAGCAATCTCCCTAATTATAACAACAGAATCAAGTTCCTTTAAGAATTGATATGCCTCAGCTTGTTGAGCAAAACATTCAATTGCCTGTAAAGAGTCCTTCCCTTTCCATGCATACAATTCTGCAAGCCTTAATTCTTCTAATTGACTACGAGGTTGAACCTGTAAATTGTAAATCACGGCACTCTGTGCATGAATCCTACTCAATACTTTATAGTCACAGTCCGCAGACGTGGTATCTGCACAATCTGCAGCCTCCAAGTAAGTTTCAAGAGCGCGCGGCAGTTCTCCTAAATGATAATAGGTACGCCCGAGCATATATTTGGAGCGCATGCGCTCGTTGGCATCGCCATGTCTGTCGAAATACTCAACAAGGTCTTCGGCCAGCGAATCGTTCAATAGCTGCTCACCGGCACGGTTCTGCTGCTCTAGCTCTTCTAGCTGTTGGCGCATCTGCACACCATCACCTGTGCAACCCATCATCAGTAATAGGACGCATAGGCACAAATGGCAAAGTAACAATCCTTTTCTCATTCTGACTGCAAAGGTACGAAAAACTTTTGAAACAAAAGAAATCCGCAGAAAAGTTTGGAGGACACTATAAGTAAAACGAGTGCCACCTCGCGGCGGGTGGCACTCGTTAATAATGATCAATTTATGCCGTGTCTTTGGTCTTGAGGAACTTCGGGGTGTAGCCTTTCCTGGACTTGGCCACCTCTTCGGGGGTACCGGTGGAGAGCACTTGGCCGCCCTTGCGACCTCCCTCTGGACCAATGTCGATAATCCAGTCGGCCAGTTTGATGACATCGAGGTTATGCTCGATGATGATGACCGTGTTGCCGCGATCCACAAGTTTCTGGAGTACATCCATCAGGATGCGGATATCCTCGAAATGCAGTCCTGTCGTTGGCTCGTCGAGGATATACAGGGTCTTACCCGTATCCTTCTTCGAGAGTTCGGTGGCGAGCTTTACGCGCTGGCTCTCACCGCCGGAGAGGGTGGTGGAGGGCTGGCCTAACTTGATGTAGCCCAAGCCTACTTCCTGAATGGTCTTGATCTTGCGGAGGATGTCGGGCACGTTCTCGAAGAACTCTACAGCCTGGTTGATGGTCATGTCGAGCACGTCGGCTATCGACTTGCCCTTGTAGCGCACCTCAAGCGTCTCACGGTTGTAGCGCTTGCCATGACACTCCTCGCAGGGCACCTGGATATCGGGCAGGAAGTTCATCTCGATGGTCTTGTAGCCGTTGCCGCCACAGGTCTCACAGCGTCCGCCTTTCACGTTGAAGGAGAAGCGCCCGGGCTTGTAGCCGCGGATCTTCGCCTCGGGGAGGTTGACGAACAGACTGCGGATATCGGAAAAGACGCCCGTATAGGTGGCAGGATTGGAGCGGGGCGTTCGGCCGATGGGACTCTGGTCGACATTGACAACCTTATCTATATACTCAAGTCCCTCAATGCTGTCGTAAGGCATGGGTGCCTTCAGCGAGTGATAGAAGTGTTGCGAGAGGATGGGCTGCAGCGTCTCGTTGATAAGGGTAGACTTGCCGGAGCCGGAGACACCTGTGACGAGGATGAGCTTGCCAAGGGGGAATTCTACATCGACATGCTTGAGGTTGTTGCCCGTGCAGCCTTTCAGCACGAGACTCTTGCCGCTGCCTTTGCGTCGCTTGGCGGGAATAGTGATCTGCTGCTGACCGTTGAGGTACTGGGCCGTGATGGTGTCGGTCTTGAGCATTTCCTTGGGGGTGCCCTGGAAAACCACCTCACCGCCCTTGCGCCCTGCCCGGGGACCGATATCCACGATATAGTCGGCATTAAGCATCATGTCCTGATCGTGCTCCACCACGATGACCGTATTGCCCAGGTCGCGCAGTTCCTTGAGCGAATGGATCAGACGCTCGTTGTCGCGCTGGTGGAGGCCAATGGAGGGCTCGTCGAGGATGTAGAGCACATTGACGAGCTGGGAACCTATCTGCGTGGCCAGACGGATGCGCTGGCTCTCACCGCCCGAGAGGGAGGCCGACTGGCGATTGAGGGCCAGGTAGTCGAGACCTACTTCGAGCAGGAAGTCAAGACGGGTACGTATCTCCTTCAGGATCTCATGTGCAATCTGCTGTTGCTGGTGGTCGAGGTGCTGCTCCACCTCGTCGAGCCACTCACGCAGTTCGGTGAGATCCATCGACGCGAGTTCGGCGATGTTCTTGTCCCAGACACGATAGGAAAGGGCTTCACGGTTCAGTCGCTGTCCGTGACACTCCGGGCACTCACATTCTGCAAGGAACTGGTCGGCCCACTTCTGGCCGGCCGTACTGTCATCGTTGTCCATCACGTTGCGCAGGTACTTGATGATACCGTCGAAAGAGACATAATAGTCGCTGGAGGTGTGGACAAGATCCTTGTCGATGCGCACGTTCTCCAGAGAGCCGTAAAGCACTTCGCGAAGAGCCTCTTCGGGGATGTCTTCGATAGGTGTCTTAAGGTCAAAATCATATTTCTTCAGGATGGCCTCTACCTGCCAGAAGATCATCTGGTTCTTGTATTTCCCGAGGGGGACGATACCGCCTTCGTGGATGCTCTGACGACGGTCGGGGATCACTTTCGAGAGGTCAATCTGATTGATAACGCCCAGACCTTTACAGTGAGGACAAGCCCCTTGGGGGGAGTTGAACGAAAAGTTGTTAGGTGCAGGGTCGGAGTAGCTTATGCCCGTCGTCGGACACATCAGCCGTTTGGAGAAATGCTTGACGGCACCCGTGTCTTTGTTGAGAATCATGACCAGCCCTTCACCCTGTTTCATGGCAATGGCAACAGACTTCTTCAGGCGCTCCTCGTCCTTATCGGAGACCTGCAGCTTGTCGATGACCACCTCGATGTCGTGGTTCTTATAACGGTCCACCTTCATGCCTCGGGTGATCTCCATGAGTTCACCGTCAACGCGGATGTTCAGGTAGCCCTTGCGCCGCATCGACTCGAAGAGTTCGCGGTAGTGACCCTTTCGGCTCTTGACCAGAGGGGCGAGAATGAAAATGCGCTTGCCGGCATAGTCGTTCAGGATCATGTCGAGCACTTTCTCTTCTGTGTATTTGACCATCTCCTCACCTGTGGCGTAACTATAGGCACGTCCTGCACGGGCATAGAGCAGACGCATATAGTCGTAGATCTCCGTAGTGGTGCCAACGGTGGAACGGGGATTCTTGTTCGTGGTCTTCTGCTCGATGCTGATGACGGGCGAGAGTCCGGTAATCTTATCGACGTCGGGCCGCTCCATGCCTCCGAGAAAATTGCGGGCATAGGCAGAGAAAGTCTCGATATAACGGCGCTGCCCCTCGGCAAAGATGGTGTCGAAGGCCAGCGATGACTTGCCTGAGCCGCTGAGACCGGTGATGACGGTCAGTGACTGGCGTGGAATCTCCACATCAATATTTTTCAGATTATGTACGCGAGCTCCGTACACATTGATCTTATCGTCTTCTCGTTTCATGGGATTATTCGTGATCGATGGTTTCTATATAGCCGCGCAGCAGATTGACGTCTTTGCGGATGTTGTAGACGCGTCCGTCAGCTCCTTTGGCCTTGCAGAGGAGGAAGTAGACACCGTCTTTGACAGGCTTGCCGTTGAAGGTGCCGTCCCAGCCGTCGGCACTGGGATCCGTCCACTCATAGAGCTTATGTCCCCAGCGGTTGAAGATATATGCATGGAACTCCACGAGGCTCTGATACTCCTTGGGCCTGAATGTCGGGTTCTTTTCATCACCGTTAGGGGAGAAAGCATTTGGAAAGATGAGTTTACTCTCACTGACGGTTACGACGAAGGTCGCTGAATCGAGTACTTCTGTATTGCCGTTTATCTTAACAATCAGCGTGACGCGGGTGACACCGGCATTCGTAAAGGTATAGTCGGTGTTCTCTTCATAGCGCACCATCAGATCCTTCTCTTCGCCCGTCAGACGGAAATGCCACTCATAGATGGGGTCAAGCCCGTCCATACCGGAAGGATTGGCGTAGAAATTGACACTCAACGGGGCTTGTCCGGCAATGTTATCGTGGGACTCGGTCTGGGTACCTTCGTCATTGGTATAAACGGCAGAGGGCGAGATGCTCTGTGCATGGCATAAATATGGCAGAAAAACCGCCATAGAGGCCAGAATCAACTGTTTTATCTTCATTTTCGTATGCTTTAAAGTGCAAAGATAGTAAATAATTCATAATTCATAATTACCATTTCACAATTATTTTGTACTTTTGTAGGCGAAATTCGTAATTTTTGAAAATATGACACGTGTTTTAAGATATTTTTTGTTGTTTGCGCTGCTGTTTGTGGGTGCCGGTATCGTCTTGGCTCAGGATGGACCAGCCATCCGCGGATTGCATAAAGTGAAACGTAAGGAGACCATCTTCGGTATCTCCAGAATGTATGAGATCACCATCGACGAACTGATTGAGGCCAATCCCGAGATGAGGACGCCCGACTTCGAGTTGAAAAAGGGAATGGAAATAAAGATCCCCTTCTCGAAGCATAGTGCCCAGCCCCAACAGACGAACCAGAGTCAGCAGGTGACGCAGAGCCATCAGACAGAGGTGGCATCCCAGACCGCAAAGAAAGAAGACGATGACGTGAGGAACAGAGCCATCCGTCTGGGTGTGATGCTGCCGCTGCACGATATCAACGGCGACGGCAAGCGCATGGTGGAGTATTACCGTGGCGTGCTGATGGCCTGCGACAGTCTGAAGAAAATGGGCATCAGTGTCGATGTGCATGCATGGAACACCCCAGACGACGCGGATATCCGTCCCGTGCTGCTCGACGATGCTGCTACACGATGCGACTTGATTATCGGACCGCTGTACTCAAAGCAGATGGACGTGCTCTCGGAGTTTGTGAAGTATTATGATATCCGACTGCTGATCCCGTTCTCGATCAATGCCCCACAGTTGACAACCAACCGTAATATCTTCCAGGTATGGCAATCGCCAACGGAGATCAATGAGGCTACCATTAACCATTTCATGGAGCGATTCAAGGATTACCACCCAGTAATCATCGACTGTAACGACTCGACGAGCAGGAAGGGAAACTTCACCTCGGGGCTTCGCCGACAGTTGGAGCTGCATAATATTGAGTATAAGGTGACGAACCTGAAATCGACAGAGGATGCTTTCTTCAAGTCGTTCAGTACGACGAAGCGTAACGTGGTGATCCTGAACACAGGCCGTTCGCAGGAACTAGGCATCGCTTTCTCAAAGCTGAATGGTATGAAGGTGAAATATCCCGAGCTAGAGATAACAATGTTTGGCTATACTGACTGGTTGATGTACACCAGCCGCTACCTGGAAAACCTGTATAAGTTTGATACCTATATCCCGTCGGTATTCTATTATAACCCGCTGTCGCCCGCCACGCAGCGGCTTCAGCAGAAGTACCGTAGGAATTTCCGTGCAGACATGCCGTCGCAGTTGCCGCGCTTTGCCTTGACTGGTTTCGACCATGCCTACTTCTTCCTGAGGGGATTGCATAAGTATGGCAAGACCTTCAATGGTGCTGCCGGTATGTTTGGCTATCCGCCTGTACAGACCCCGTTGCAGTTTGAACGCTATGGTAATGGCGGTCTGAGGAACAGGGCATTTCTTTTCGTACACTATAAGCCAGACCATCTGGTAGAAACCATCAGGTTCTAAAAATGAAGAATGGAAGATATATGAGACGTTTTATTATCATCTTTTCATTTTTTCATTTTTTCATTGCAACGGCTGTTGCCCAGGTCGGTGAGTACAGAAGAGACCTTGCCGTTGGTGTGAACGGTGGCTACGTATTGAGTAATGTCGCCTTTATGCCCACTGTACCCCAAGGGATGATTGGCGGTATGACCGCTGGTGTGACGATGCGCTATACATGTGAGAAATATTTCAAAAGCATCTGTGCATTGGTGGCTGAAATAAACTATTCGCAGATAGGCTGGAAAGAGAATATCCTGGATGTGAAAGACCAGCCCGTGCCACTGCATACCGATCCGACACAGACATTGCGCTATCAGCGGCAGATGAACTATGTGCAGATTCCCTTACTGGCAAGACTGGGGTGGGGAAGAGAACGTAAAGGATTCCAGGCCTTTTTCCAGATAGGTCCCCAATTCGGCTTTTTCCTGAGTGATAAGTCCGAGTCGAACTTCGACGTGCATGACCCGGCATTTAATCCAGGTACCTACCAACAGCCGAATCCCGACTACAAGTATCGTGGCGTCCGTGTATCGCAAGTGGTGGCTCAAGACTCGATGGCAGTCGAGAACAAGTTTGATTATGGCATTACCGGTGGACTAGGTCTCGAGTTCAGCAACCGCCGTCTGGGGCATTTCCTGCTGGAGGGCCGTTACTATTATGGTCTGGGCAATATGTATGGTGCAACGAAGCGCGACTATTTCGGCCGTTCCAACTTCGGCAATATCGTGGTGAAGTTTACCTATCTGTTTGATATCATCAGGACAAAAAACTCAAATATTAAATAAGTATGTTCGAAGGACAACCTAAAGGATTATTCGCGTTGGCATTGGCCAACACAGGTGAGCGTTTCGGCTATTACACGATGCTCGCCGTTTTTGCTCTGTTTCTGAGAGCCAATTACGGATTGTCGCCCGCCCTGGCTGGTACAATCTACAGTTCATTCCTTATGCTGGTGTATTTCCTCCCGCTGATTGGTGGTATCATGGCCGATAAGTTCGGTTTCGGAAAGATGGTCACCACGGGTATCATCATCATGTTTGGTGGCTATCTGCTCTTGTCGGTGCCTCTAGGCGGTGACAGCGTGGCATTGGTCGTGATGCTGGCAGCCCTGTTGCTTATCGGCTTAGGTACTGGTCTTTTCAAGGGTAACCTCCAGGTGATGGTGGGTGATCTGTATAATGATCCGAAGTACAAGGACAAGCGCGATGCGGGTTTCTCTATCTTCTATATGGCCATCAACATCGGTGCGCTGTTTGCACCTACCGCTGCCATCAAGATTAAGGAGTATGCAGAGGTATCCTTGGGGTATTCCAGCAATGACGCCTACCACTTCTCGTTTGCAGTGGCCTGTGCTTCGCTGATTCTTTCCATTGCCATCTATTACATGTTCCGTAGTACGTTCCGTCATACGGAGGGTGGAACGAAGAAGGATGCAGCCAAGGCTGATGCCAGCTCGGAGCCTGAACTCTCGAAGGAAGAGACCAAACAGCGCATCGTGGCCTTGTGCCTCGTGTTTGCCGTGGTGATCTTCTTCTGGATGGCCTTCCACCAGAATGGCCTGTCACTGACTTACTTCGCTGATGAGTTTACAGCCCAGTCGGCTGAAGGCTTGCAGGCGATGTGCTTCGATGTATGGAACCTCGTGGCTGTGATCTTTATCGTCTATGCCCTGTTCTCGCTGTTCCAGTCGAAGACAGGCAAGGGCAAGGCCATATCTGCCGTGATTATCTGTATGGCCCTGGCTTTTCTCTGCCTGCAGTATGACGCTGATGGTAGCGTGACAGTCTCTGCTCCTATCTTCCAGCAGTTCAACCCCTTCTATGTGGTGGCATTGACTCCGGTTTCGATGGCCATCTTCGGTTCGTTGGCTGCTAAGGGCAAGGAACCTTCTGCCCCTCGTAAGATTGCTTACGGTATGATTGTGGCAGCCATTGCCTATGCGCTGATGGCCTTTGCATCATTCGGCTTGCCGATGCCTCAGACGGAGATGGGCGCTGACGGTAACCCTGTTGCTGTTCATGTGGCTGATGTTACACCAAACTTGCTGATTACGGTCTATCTGGTGCTGACCTTTGGTGAGCTGTTGCTTTCGCCGATGGGTATTTCTTTCGTATCTAAGGTTGCACCTCCCAAATATAAGGGTATGATGATGGGTGGCTGGTTCGTAGCTACGGCTATCGGCAACCAGCTCGTTGTCGTAGGCGGTCTGCTTTGGGGAGCTGTTCCTCTCTGGGTTTGCTGGAGCGTTTTCCTGGGTGTCTGCCTCGTGGCTGCCGTCTTCATGTTCGCAATGATGAAACGACTCGAGAAGGTCTGCTAGATGCTGTCGTTTATCCCATTTCTGGTACTGATCGTACTGATAACATGTTGCGTTGCCGTTTTCGGTAACGCAACACTGGATGGTGCCTCTCAGGTGTCACTGCTGGCTGCCTCGGCTGTCAGTGTGGTGGTAGGGCACTTCTCGAAACGGCTGGAGTGGGAGAACCTGGAGAATGAAATAACTGACAAGATAGCCAGCTGTACACCTGCCATCATCATCCTGTTGTTGATCGGTGCCATCGGTGGAACCTGGATGGTGTCGGGTATTGTGCCGACGATGATCTACTATGGTATGCAGATTATCCGTCCGGAAGTGTTCCTCGTGAGCAGTAGTATCCTCTGTGCACTCGTCAGTCTGATGATTGGTTCGTCATGGACAACAGTGGCGACGATAGGACTGGCCCTGATGGGTATCGGCAAGGCCCATGGATTCGATGACGGCTGGATAGCCGGTTCGATTATTACGGGAGCCTATTTCGGTGATAAGCTTTCTCCACTATCGGATACCACGGTGCTGGCCTCAAGTGTGTCGGGTACACCACTATTCACCCATATCCGCTATATGCTCTTTACGACCGTACCGACATTCTGTATCTCGATCACGATCTTCCTGATTGCCGGATTTACGATGAACGTTTCTGGGCATGGCAATGTGGTGGAGTTTATGGAGGGGCTGCAACGAACGTTTGTCATCTCGCCGTGGCTTCTGCTGGTGCCTGTACTGACAGGGGTGATGATTGCCCGCAGATGGCCTTCGATGGTGGTGTTGTTCCTGGCCATCCTGCTCGCAGTCATTGTTGCGCTGTTGGTCCAACCGCAGCTGGTGCATCAGATTTCTGGTGAAGAAGGAATGGGCTTGCTCACACAATATAAAGGAATGATGCAGGTGTGTTATGGCAGTACAGATATCGAGACAGGCAACGCCGTGTTGAACGAACTGGTGCATACCAATGGCATGTCGGGGATGATGCCGACAATCTGGCTGATTATCTGTGCCCAGACGTTTGGTGGGGCTCTGACAGCAACGGGACAGTTACGTGATCTCATGGGACTGATCCTGCGCTTAGCTAAGGGCACCGCATCGTTGGTGGCTTCAACTGTAGGGACGGCTATCTTCTGCAATATCGCCACAGCAGACCAATATCTCTCAATCATGCTCTCCAGTTCGATGTTCAAGGATACCTACCGTAAACGTGGCTACGAAGCCAGACTGCTGAGCCGCTCGTGTGAAGATGGTGCGACGGTAACTTCTGTTTTGGTGCCATGGAATACCTGTGGCCTGACACAGAGTACAGTGCTCGGCGTGGCTACGCTGACCTATCTGCCATATTGCTTCTTCAATTACCTGTCGCCAGTTACCAGTATAGTCGTTGCTGCCATAGGCTGGAAAATCAAAAAGGTAAAGCAGTCATGATGTTTCTCAGCTTGTTACTTTCCGGATTCTTCACATTAGTAGAATTGAACTGTGAGAATCTGTTTGATTATCTTCATGATGATGGTAAGCAGGACGAGGAATTTCTGCCCGATGCCACGCGCCACTGGACCAAGAAACGCTATTGGCGCAAGGTGAACAGTGTGGCACAGACCATTCTTTCAGTCTCTGATAACGGTATTCCTGACCTGATAGCTCTCTGTGAGGTAGAGAACGACACGGCGATGAAGGATCTGACGAAACGTTCGCTTTTGCGTAATGCCGGTTATGAATACCTGATGACAACATCACCTGATGCCCGTGGTATCGATGTGGCGCTGTTGTATTCGCCCTTTACCTTCTCGCCAATCAGAACGAATCGCTTACGCATCGAACCGATAGAGAATATGCGTGCAACGCGTGATATCCTTTATGTCTGTGGGCAGATCCAGTCAGGTGATACCCTGCATGTGTTTGTCGTTCATGCACCGAGTCGTCATGGTGGGGAAAAATATAGTCGTCCTTTTCGTCAGACTGCAATGGATCGGCTATGTGCTTCGGTAGACTCAGTCCGTAACTTCTCTCCAGAGGCTAAGATTTTGATCACTGGTGATTTCAACGACACGTCTGACAGTCCTGTATTCAATGGTCTCCATGAGAGAGACATGCACAGTCTTACCCAAGAGGCACAAGGTGATCATAACGTGAGGGGTACCTATCGTTATAAGGGTAAATGGGACAGCATCGATCATGTCTTTGGCAGTCCAAGTATCGCTAATAGAGTAGATACAGCCTTTGTTCATGCCCCCTTGTTCCTGTTAGAAGAAGATTCTCAATATGGTGGCTATAAGCCCCGCCGTACTTACAATGGTATGCGCTATCAGCGTGGCTATAGCGACCATCTCCCCTTAGTAGTCCGCTTTCGCATGGATGAGTAGTGCTTTACCAGATAGGGTGACACTGGATGTCATCCTGAAGAAAGAACTGGCTACAGTGATGTGATGTCGTAAGCCTTTGTCTGGGGGGCGAAATCAGGGCTGAGCAGGTCTCTTGTTGATTTGTACTCCTTGGTCTTGATTCCTGCCAAACGGAACAACATGTGACAGATGTTATCAGTCGTAAACACTCTGTCGATGGCCAGCTTGATGTTCTCGTATTCCTGTGGATGTTTTTCTTTCCAGCTATCAGAGCACCACACCACGAAAGGAATTTCCAGTTGGTATTTGATCAAATCGTCGGTAATCCGATCTTCACTGAAAATCTGTCGTCCGTAGAAATCACGGTAGTCATAGACTTCTTCGCCATGATCAGGAAAATAAATCAAAAGGCTGTTCGTATGGCGTACCATCTCGATGATCTGATGGATTACTTCATCGTTATAGCGAGTGGCATTGGCATATTCTGCAATACGCTGACGACTCTCTGTATTCAGATAGGAAGCCGTGTTTTTGACGTCCTTGGCTGAGAATACATCGTATTTTTTCTCTTGGGGATATTGGTTCTTTGCCAAAAAATGCTGTCCTGCAAGATGGAATATCAGGAAGTTACGCGAGCCAAGATCCTTGTACTTTTCCTCTTTGAAAGCAGTTATAAGTTCTCCGTCATAAGGTGCACAGGTCTTGTTGACATCGTTATATGACATTTTCATAATCGAGTCGTTGAACATGACGGAGTTCAGAGTAAAAGCCCAGGCAGCATTCTCATCCCATTTGTATTGATTGTCCCAAAGCCAGACGCCAAAGCCGGCTTTTTTGAAAAAAGCAGGGAAATAAGGTGAATGGTACCACCGCTCACCCTCATGGATGTTATTACAGCAGAGTACGTTTTTCAGCACAATGCTGGTCTGATTGTGCGGTGCCTTGACTTTGTTGAAGGCGAAGAGATTACCCTTGGCAGCCTCAGCACACTGGTAGGGCGTGGTATCGAGATCATAGCCATATAGACTGGCATGATACTTATTATACGACTCTCCAATTACCAAGACGATGTTCAAAGAATCAGTAGTGGTGCAACTGACATCCTTAAGTGCCTCGCTGGTGGCCTTGATCATGTGATTGAGATCCTCGCCCGACATCCGTATGGCATTGATGGAATAGCAGAAATTGGGCATGGGCATGCCCTTGCGGAAAGGAATCTTCATCAGCCATCGTTCTGCCTCATAGGTATCTTTGCACATCGTCAGACTCGTATATCTGCCCAAAGCACTGGCTCCGCCGATGACACCAAAGAGCACAATGATTGTCAGCAAAACTAGAAATACCGGTTTATTTACCATTTGGCGGATTCGATTCTTCAAGCGCTCTCCAAGGATGATGGAAGTCACCACAATCACAAATGCACCTATTGTCTTGTACATCCCGTCTGTCATCAGATAGGTCTTGAAGAACCCGGACACCTCCTTGGGGTTCGTCTCAAATACCAGCAGAAGAATCTTGGGTGAGATATCTGTTCCGAAAGAATACCTGAGATAGAAATTGACGATATAGATAATGAACAGGACAAGATAGACAAAGATATGGAAGTGTATCTTGCGTAACAGATAACAGACGATATTAATAATGTACGCCATGAAAATCATTTCTGCATATCCCGACAAAATCTCACTTATTTCGTATTCATGGTACAGATGCTGATAATAGAGCATGTCAAAACCACCCAGCATCAGAATTGAGATGAGAAATAATGGGAGGTTCCAAACGATAGGTGTTACCAAATAGTTGATACTTTTAGTAAGGATTGATCCAATCTTCATGTTTGTCACTTTTTTATGTTTGGTAGTTGCAGTCCGTAACCCTTCTGTCGATCAACCAACAACATGGCGATGGCGATGAGTGCCGCTCCTAGGGCCGTAAAACCGAAGATAAGCATTGATGTAGTATAGCTGGGATCAGTCTCGTTGGCACGTCCTACAAACATCGGGATGATTGCACGCCCAAAATTCTGGATGAAGAAAATCATGGAATAAGCAGTTCCGAGACATTTCAGAGGGATAATCTTTGGTACACAAGGCCACAAGGCTGCAGGTGCCAAAGAATAGCCGATACTGAGAATGACCATTAAGGCGATGGCTATCGTTGAAGAGTGCATGGGCAGCGAGAAACCGAAATGGACTGCTGTGAGCATCAGGGCACCTGTGATAACTAATGTAACACCCTTGCCATAGCGATCATACACAAGTCCGAACAGTGGTGTCATCAGTATCGTACCAAAAGGGGCAATACTCGAGAAGAAACCTGCAATATCTGGATCGACACCATATTTCATGACCATCAGTTTGGTTGAGAATTTCAGGAATGGCGAAACGGCAGAATAGAAAAGAACGCAAAAGAGCGTGATCAACCAAAAACCAGGATTGCGAAGCGTCATGCCGATATCGGAGAAACGGAATTCTTCAGAATTTGCCGTCTCACTAGGAGTCGAAGAATCCAGTTTGCGATCCATCACACAGAACACCAGGAATGCCAGCAGACCAATCATTAGGAATGCCAGCGAAACAAGCAATGGCATTGAGAGGGTGAAATGGCGTGCGATAGGAGCAGAGATACTCAGTGCAGCAGCTGTCCCCAGACGGGCCATGGCCAACTGAATGCCCATAGCCAATGCCAGCTCATGCCCAGTAAACCAACGTACCATCGCTTTTGACACGGTGATGCCCGTCATCTCATAACCCACACCGAATACAGAAAAGCCCAATGATGCAACAGTCACCGACATGGGCAGCTGAAAACCGAATACCGTCATCTCCGCTGAACCAAAGTCGGTAGTGACACCATAGAGTTTCAACAATGTTCCTATGACCATCAAACTACAGGCCAATACACCTGTAAACCGGATGCCCATCTTGTCAAGAATCAGTCCCGAGAAGAAGAGCATTAACAAGAATACATTGATAAAACTGCCTGCACCTGAAAAGAATCCATAGTCGGATGGTGTCCAACCAAGTCCGCCCTGACTGCGAGGAGCCTCTAACAATGTCTCCAGTGGCGACATCACATCATTGACAAAATACCCCATCATCATGGCTGTAGCCACGATGAAGAGTACCGTCCATCTGGCGAAAGGGGTGTCGTTCAACCGTTGTCGGATTGCCTCTGCCATCAGAATCTTAAATCTTTCTTACAGGATCGCAAGTCAGTCCACACCCCAGTTTCTTGAATATCTTGCGGTCAACCTCTGAGAGCATGACTGTCGAGTGAACTTGACATCCACGCAGAAGTGGCAGTTTTTCGAGAGCCTTACGGCAATTCTCGTCGTCGTTAGAGAGTACAGATAGTGCTACCAGTACTTCATCGGTATGCAGACGTGGGTTCTTTCCTCCCAGATATTCAATCTTAGTCTTCTGAATAGGTTCAATCAGACTCTGTGGAATGAGTTTGGCTTCATGGTCGATTCCTGCAAGGTGTTTTGTGGCATTAAGCAATAAGGCAGCACTACAGCCCAGCAGGGGTGATGATTTTGACGTAATGATGGTACCGTCTTCCAGTTCGATGGCTGCTGCAGTGTGACCAGTTTCCAGTTTCTTCTCATAGGCAGCTGTCGTCACAGGTCGGAAAGCAGTTGTAATCTTTGCCTGATTGAAGAGCATACGTATCTTATTCACCTCGCTCTCATTGTCAGCACCTTCGGCCATCTTATTGGTGGCATCGTAAAAGCGACGGATAATTTCATCTTTCGAAGCTTTGCAGCACACTTCATCATCGCTGATGCAGAAACCGATCATATTCACTCCCATATCCGTGGGCGACTTGTAAGGATTCTCACCGTAGATACCCTCGAAGAGTGCGTTCAACACAGGGAAGATCTCAATGTCGCGATTATAGTTTACTGCAGTCTTGTTGTATGCCTCAAGGTGGAATGGGTCAATCATATTCACATCGTTCAGGTCTGCAGTAGCGGCCTCGTAGGCGATATTCACTGGATGCTTTAGTGGCAGATTCCATACGGGAAAGGTCTCGAACTTAGCATAGCCGGCACGAAAGCCTCGCTTATTCTCATTGTAAAGCTGCGACAGGCAGGTGGCCATCTTGCCGCTGCCTGGGCCAGGAGCCGTGACAATAACCAATGGGCGACTGGTGACCACATAGTCGTTCTTACCAAAACCCTCATCACTTGCAATCAGTTCCACGTTGTGGGGATAGCCATCGATGGGGTAGTGGATATACGACTTGATTCCCATACGCTCAAGGCGATGACGGAACTGGTCGGCTGCATGCTGACCATTATAGTGGGTAATCACTACACTGCCTACCATGAAGTTTCGACTCATGAACTCGTCACGCAAACGGAGTACGTCCTCATCATAAGTGATTCCCAGGTCGGCCCGGATCTTGTTCTTTTCAATATCCTCCGCACTAACCACGATGATAATCTCGATACTATCGCGTAACTGAGCCAGCATGCGCAGCTTACTATCGGGCTTGAATCCTGGCAGAACACGTGATGCATGGTGGTCATCGAAAAGCTTTCCACCTAACTCCATATAGAGCTTGCCGTCAAACTGGGCAATACGCTCCTTGATATGTTCGGACTGGATCTTAAGATATTTGTCGTTATCGAATCCTATTTTCATAATAGTCGTTTTATTCCGTTATATTTGGCAATTCAAGGCCAATGCCTTTCTTACGGTCTACCACCTTCAGTACAAAGCCAAGCAATAATGCTGCAACGCCCAGGCAGGCAAGCATAACGAGTGGAGCCGTATAGTCGAATTGAGTGGGATCCGTGACACCAGGATTAGTCTGGTCGAGCACCTTGCCAATGAGCAGCGGGAACAACCACAGACCGATATTCTGGATCCAGAAGATAAGAGCATAGGCCGATCCAATCACCTTGGCATCCACCAGTTTAGGTACTGAAGGCCAAAGGGAGGCAGGTACCAGAGAAAAAGATGCACCCAACACTAGAATCGTGGCATAGGCAATGATGATACCTCCAACAGGACTACCCTTGAATGCTGGTAATACAAAAGCAAATGTAAGATGGCATGCAATCAGCAGTACAGAACCTAATACAAGCATAGACGCAGCTTTGCCATGATGGTCGAGATAACTACCTAGAATCGGTGTTATCAGCACAGCCAACAAGGGGAATACAGCGAAGATGCTCTCTGCCGACTGACGCATGTAGCCCATATAGCAATATGTGATAAGTGCAATGACCGAAATGGCCAGCAGTCCATATTTCAGATTCACTTTCTTCTGGAAATTGCTGGCGAAACCAGCTGCAGCAACAATGAGCATGATGATATACTGTACAATCGTAACGCTCGAAGAGGCCCAGAACGAATCGGCATCAGGTGCTGTCAATGTGAGGTTACACTGCAACATATTTACCGCATATTTCTGGAAGGGGAAGATGGCAGAATAATAGAGCACACAGAGCAGCGCCACAATCCAGAAACCTGCATCCGTGAGGATCTTTCCCAGATCGCTGATCTTGAAAGGATCATCTTTCTCCTCAGCCTCACCGGTCTGAGCATCCAACTTCTGATCCATGAAGAAATAGACGATTGTCATCATCAGGGCGATACACATCAGTACTACACCGAAAGCAACAGAGCGGCTAACGGAAACCTCACCGCCCAGACGTGCAAAGAATGGTGAGAAGATCATACAAGTGGCAACACCCAGACGAGCCAAGGCCATCTCGGAACCCATGGCCAGGGCCATCTCACGCCCCTTGAACCACTTGACGATACCACGACTGACGGTAATGCCACACATCTCGCAGCCACAGCCGAAGATCATAAAGCCACAGGCTGCGAACTTGGCAGAAGCAGGCATCCCCTCATAGAAAGGCGAAACGCCTAGTTCATCGAAAATGGGAATATAATTCAGGTTGTTGTTAAACCAAGCCTCTAGTCCGGTTCCCACGAAACTCTCGCTCACAGCATACCACTTTACACAAGCTCCGACAAGCATGACCGCCGCAGACAAAACCGCAGTAAATCGGACGCCCATCTTGTCGAGGATGATACCGGCGAAGATTAGGAAGAATACGAATACGTTGAGGAATACCTCTGAGCCTTGCATCGTACCGAAGGCTGTGGAGTCCCAACCACGGGTTTCCTGCATCAGGTCTTTGATAGGTGAGAGGATATCCATAAAAATATAGCTGCAGAACATCGCCATGGCAAGTAGCAGCAACGCCGTCCACCGCATAGCAGCAGAATCGCGCAGAGTCTTTTGAATCGTTTGAGTCATATCTCTTTATTCTTATAACTTGTATCTAGATTATTATTTCAGCCATCTGTCAAGCCAGTCGAAGAATGTGCGCTGCCAGAGCACACCATTCTGAGGTTTCAGCACCCAGTGGTTTTCATCGGGGAAGATAAGCAGTTCTGCAGGAATACCCTTCATACGAGCTGCATTGAAAGCCTGCATACCCTGGGTATAGCAGATGCGATAGTCCTTTTCGCCATGGATACAGAGAATTGGCGTATCCCAGTTCTCGACGTACTTATGTGGTGAGTCATGGTAGGTCTTCTTGGCATTAGGTAACTGTGGGCGATGCCAGTAAGCCTCGTCGTATTCCCAGTTAGAGAACCAGTTCTCCTCTGTTTCCAAGTACATGGAAGCAAGGTTAAAGGCACCATCGTGAGAGATAAAAGCCTTGAAACGCTTGTTGTGATGACCAGCAAGGTAGTAGATGGAAAAACCGCCGAATGATGCTCCAACAGCTCCTAACTTGTCCTTATCCACAAAGGGCAGGTTGTTGGCTGCATCGTCGATGGCCGCGAGATAATCCGCCATACACTGACCAGTCCAGTCGCCAGAGATCTCCTCAAGCCACTCTTGTCCGAATCCAGGCAGACCGCGACGGTTAGGTGCTACAATCACATAGCCGTTGGATGCCATAATCTGGAAGTTCCATCGATAGCTCCAGAACTGTGAAACCGGACTCTGTGGACCACCTTCGCAGAAGAGCAGGGTGGGGTATTTCTTGGTCTCATCAAAGTTTGGTGGCAGAATGATCCATGTGAGCATCTCCTTGCCATCGGTGGTTTTCACCCATCGCTGCTGGACGGATGGCTTAGCCAGTTGGTCGGTGATGTGCTTATTTTCAAAAGTCAGCTGCTGAACAACAGTGTTTTCTGGCTTCTTGAAGTTCGGTGTCACGATATAGAGATCGGCAGGGGCGGTAAACGAATGACGTTCCATCAGCAACTGCTTACCGTTGTTCATCAGTTGGATAGCACCAAAGTCTGCCCAAGGATTATTCTTCTGCCCGTCAGATCCTGACTCAGGTGAAACAACAGTTTGAATTTGTTTTAATTCACCTTTCCAGTTTATGGCATATAGATTCTCTGTAGCGTGCCAAACGCCAATGAAGTAAATCATGGCATCCTTAGAATCACTCCACACGAAATCCTCAACGCCAGAGTCGAAACTTTCAGTGAGATATTTCTTCTCACAGGTAGCTAAGTCGTAGCAGCACAGACGGTTACGGTCTGCCTCATAGCCATTGCGTTCCATTGAGAGCCAGGCAACATACTTACCATCAGGCGAGAACTTTGGATTGGTGTCATAGCCCACATTGTTCTTCAGATTCTCTTGTGAGTTCACCTCCTGATATTTCATCGAAACAGTTGGGTTAATCTCTGGTTCAACGTAGTCAGCAGGCTTGCAGAGATTCTTTGTCTCGCGCGTACCTATATTATATAAATAAATGTCGGAATCGGTTGAAATGCTATAGGCTGTACCCGTCTTCTTGCGACAAGTATAGGCAATAGACTTGGAGTCAGGACTCCATGCCAGTTGTTCCATACCTCCGAAAGGTTCCATCGGACACTCGAATGGCTCGCCCTCAAGCATGTCGATGCCGTCTTTGATACCATCCCCAGTTACTTCAGCAACAAAGGGATGCTGGATACTCTCTACATAATGGTCCCAATGGCGATACATCAGATCTGTTACCAAACGACCTGTAGCCTTAGGAAGATCATCAGGATTCTTCTTGATGACCTCGTAGAAATCGATGCTATGGAGCAAGATGACCTTACTGCCGTCAGGAGAGAATTTGAATCCCTCGATATCCTTCGATGTCTTTGAAAGCTGTTGGCGGTCAGAACCGTCAGCATTCATGGTCCAGATCTGCCCCCCACAGAGGAAGGCAATCTTACCATGATACCAAGTAGGATCAGTCTCCGACTTTGTGCCTGTGGTCAGTGTGACATTATTGGTGCCATCGGCATTGATCACTGCAATCTTCTGCTGACTCTTATTAGCCTTTACACTATAATAGCCTACCTGATAGACAATCTGCTTACCGTCGGCACTGGCCTCAGCCTGAGCGATACGCCCCATAGCCCAAAGGGCTTCTGGGGTCATCAGGTCACTCGTGAGCTTGATATTCTGTTTCCCGATTTTCACTTCGTCTTGTGCGTTAGCTTGAGATACTAGATTGACTAGTACAACAAGGATTACCAGATATTTCTTCATATAGTCATCTCTTTTGGTTCATGCGCTGTTTCTGCATCTCTTCTGCCTGCTTCTGCATGGCCTCCAGACGTGCAGCAAGTCCACTTGTCTTCTTATTCGGATTGTTCTTGTTCTCCTGATACTTTGCCTCAAGAATGGCAAGTAGTTTCTCGTCATTGGTGGTCTTGCGGAGCGTCCACATGATGGCTGCAGAGAAGAAGAGTGAGATAAAGTAGTAGAAGTTCAGACCTGATGAATAGTCGTTGAACATGAAGAAGAACATCAGTGGCATAAGATACATCATCCATTGCATCATCTTCATCTGTTCAGCCTGCTGTCCTACCATCTGATCCTTCTGCTGACGCATCGTCATATACGAATATAGGACGTTGGACACACAGAAGAGAATACAGGTCAGTGAGAGGTGGTCACCTATACCCCAGATCTGGGTGCCCCATTCGATGATGGGATCATAGGTTGAGAGGTCGTCGATCCAGAGGAACGACTGCCGGCGCAGCTGGATGGCATTTGGCACAAAATTGAACATGGCAATCCAGATAGGCATCTGAATCAGCATGGGCAGACAACCACTCAAGGGGCTGACACCATACTTTGCATAGAGACTCATCATCTCCTGCTGTTTCTTCATAGAGTCCTCTGGCTTATCATACTGCTTGGTAGCCTCATCGAGTTTCGGCTTCAATACACGCATCTTTGCTGACGACATGTAACTCTTCTTCACCATCGGGAAGGTAATGGCCTTCAGCAACAAGGTTATCAGGATAAGGACGATACCCATTGAGAAACCCCATGAGGTGAGCCAGTCGAATACGTAGATCGTGAAGAATCGGTTGATGTAACGGAAGAGCGGCCATCCGAGATAGACGAGCTGTTCCAGGTCGAGTTCCTTGCCAAAGGTGCTCTGCTCCTCGACATCCTTGATGAGACGGAAGTCGTTGGGACCGATGTACATCTCGAACTCTGTTGGATGGATACCCGACGGGTCAAAAGCTGTCTTCATCTTGGCATTAAACTGCTTCAGATAGCCGGAGCCTTTCTCCTGCGGGATACTGGTCATCAGCGAGTTGGCGGCAAAGTCGTCTTTCGAAATCAGGGCCACTGAGAAGAACTGGTTCTTGAAAGCTACCCAGTCAAGCGATTCCTCTATCTTCTCATCGATTTTTTCGGATGTCTCACTCAGATAGTCTGTGCCACCATTCTTCTCTTTGTAAGTAAGGGTTGCATAACGGTTTTCAAAGGTGAATCCTTTCTCCTGCTGACGGGCCTTGTCAGTCCATTCGATGTCCATCTCCTTATAACTGGGAGCAAAGAGTCCGTTTAGTCCGTTGGTACGCAACATGAAATGTAACATGTAATCCTTGCCCAACTGATAGTCGAGAACGATGCTTCCGCCGTTACCTGCTTGTGCAGTCATCGTAACCGTACTGTCCGTAACGTTTGAGGGCGTGAAGAATAAGTCTTGGGTGATGATGTTCTCCGACTTGCCCGACAACATGAAATTCATCTGCTGAGTATTCTCGTCGAAGAGTGTCACGTTCATCTTGTTGTCACGATCCTCAAACCCTTTGATGATAGCCTTGCTGATGGTGCCACCTTTGGTGTTGAAGGTCAGTTCAACCTTGTCATTCTTCAGCACAATGGGCTGGTTGGTACCGTTAAGTGCCGAAAAGAAGAGGGCGGTAGAGTCTCCTTTAGCTTCTTCTTCGGCCTGAGCCTTACGGGCTGCCTCGTCAGCTTTCTGCTTTTTGGCAGCGTTATCCTTAATGGCTGCAGCGATACTGTCTTGCTTGCGTGCGGCTTCAATTTCTTCAGCAGAAGGCTGGTTATACCAGCTGAATCCAATTAGGACCAATGCTATCAGAATGAAGCCGATTAAAGTGTCTCTGTTCATTTATTTTTGCTTTATTTATTAATGTACGCGATAAATCAAGGTGCAAAATTACGAAAAAAATACGAAATGTATGCATTCTATGGAGAAAAAATTGTATCTTTGCATTCAGTTATGAGAAAAGTCACTTTATTATTTGCGGTGATCTCAGCGCTCAGCGCGAGTGCCGCACAGCCAAATGACAGTCTGGACGGACGCTATTATCGGCTGTTCGCACCATTGACGTTCTATCACAATGTTGCTGACAAGACATTAGCTTTAAACTCTGAGTCAGCAGGTAAGGATCGGGTAGCCGATGAGGTTGATGCTGCATTGCTGAAAGTGTATCTGAAACGTCCTGATCTGGTTCGTACTACCGAGACGGATCTGGAAGAGACAGGATCTATTCGAGAAGATTTGTATCAGCCGATTATTAATGAGGTTGAGTTTGTAAACAAGGTTGATACCGTGCCTTTGGTGGATGCCCCTGAGGATATTCCCGATACCGTAATGGTTCAGAAACCCAAATTCTGGACTTACAAGGGGGACGGCTTCCTTCAGTTTATGCAGAACTATGTGTCTGGCAACTGGTACAAAGGTGGTGAAAGCAACTATTCGATGGTAGGTGCATTGACGGCAGAGGCAAATTATGATAATAAGAATAAATGGAAGTGGGACAATAAGTTGGAGTTGAAACTGGGTTTTCTCCGTTCCCGTACAGACTCACTCCATAAATTCAAGTCTAACGAAGATCTGATTCGTCTGACGAGCAAACTTGGACTTGAAGCAGCTAAGAATTGGTACTATACACTTCAGTTACAGGCCTATACGCAGTTCACTCGTGGTTTGAAAGCGAATGATCCTGGTATCTATTCTGATTTCATGTCACCTTTCAACCTGAACCTCGGTCTTGGTATGGATTATAAGGTGGAGACGAAGAACCAGAAGTTGACGGGAACCATCAACTTCTCTCCGATAGCTGTGAATTATCGTTATGTAGGTCGAGTTGATTTGGGTCCAAGTTATGGTCTCGATCCAGGGAAGCATTCCATGTTTGAGTTTGGCCCGAATATGACTGCCGACTTGGTGTGGAAATTCAATGATGTCGTAACTTGGAAGACACGTTTCTATGCGTTTACGTCTTTCAAGCGTGCAGAGATAGAGTGGGAGAATACATTTGAACTCCGTGTGTCGAAGTACATCACCGCCAATCTGTTCCTCTTCCCACGTTTCGACGATGCTAGTCTGTATGACGATGATTTAGGTTATTGGCAGTTTAAGGAGTATAGCTCTTTGGGTTTTGCCTATACATTTTAAAACGAAATCACCCGCCAATCAGCGGGTGATTTCGTTTATTTAGCTTCTGTCATATCTCCTTCGATATAGAGTCTGGTCATTTCAACCGCTCCGTTGGATCGGATTGTAATAGACTTCTTGAAATGCCCGGGGAACTTGCCTGTACCATTGTAAGTCACCTTAATCTGTCCCTTCTCGCCTGGTTTAACAGGCTCCTTCGTATATTCAGGAACTGTACAGCCGCAAGAGGCAACAGCCTGATTGATAATCAGCGGTTGTTCTCCAATGTTGGTGTATGTAAAAGTACAAGTGACAACAGGCTCTTTCTCTGAGAAGGTTCCGAAGTTGTGTGTCAGTTTGTCAAATCTAATCTCTGCCGGCTTCTGTGCTAAAGCAGCAGTCAGTCCGCACATGAGTAACATGGTCATTACAAATAGTTTTTTCATTTTCATTTGGTTTTAAGTATAAATTTCGGGGCAAAGGTAATAAAAAAAAGAGAATTAGGAATTAATAATTAAGAAATATTTGGTATTTTACCCGCTAATTTGTACCTTTGCACCTCAAACAGAATAAAAATATAATAAATATGTATAGAAGCAAGACTTGTGGAGAGCTTCGTCTCTCAGATGCAGGCAGTGTCGTGACACTTGCCGGATGGGTACAGCGCAGTCGTAAGATGGGAGGTATGACTTTTGTCGATTTGCGCGATCGTTATGGTTTGACACAGTTGGTTTTCAATGAGGCTGATGATGCAGAACTGTGTGATCGTGCCAATAAGTTAGGTCGTGAGTTCTGTATTCAGGTCAAGGGTGAAGTGAGCGAACGTCAGAGTAAGAATCCTAAGATGCCTACTGGCGACATCGAGATTCTGGTGAAAGAACTCAATATTTTGAGTGAGAGTCTGACACCACCGTTTACGATTGAGGATAATACTGATGGCGGTGACGATATCCGTATGAAGTATCGTTATCTCGATCTTCGCCGTGCTGCTGTTCGTAAGAACCTCGAACTGCGTCATCGCATGACAATCCTCATCCGTAACTTCCTTGATGCCAAGGATTTTATTGAAGTTGAGACACCGATTCTGATTGGCTCTACGCCTGAGGGAGCCCGCGACTTCGTGGTGCCGTCTCGCATGAATCCTGGGCAATTCTATGCCTTGCCCCAGTCTCCCCAGACGCTTAAGCAACTGTTGATGGTCAGTGGTTTCGATCGATACTTCCAGATTGCCAAGTGTTTCCGTGATGAGGATCTTCGAGCAGACCGTCAGCCGGAATTCACACAGATAGACTGTGAGATGTCGTTTGTTGAGCAGGAGGATGTACTGCTGCTTTTCGAGGATATGGCCCGTCATTTGTTCAAAGAGGTTCGTGGTGTTGAACTTCCCCCGCTTCAGCGTATGACTTGGCATGAGGCCATGCGTCGCTTTGGTTCTGATAAGCCTGATCTCCGTTTTGGCATGGAGTTTGTAGAACTGATGGATCAGCTGAAGGGCACTGGCTCCTTCCCTGTATTCAACGATGCTACTTACATCGGTGGTATCTGTGTGCCAGGATGTGCTAACTATTCTCGTAAGCAGCTCGATGAGTTGACTGAATTTGTCAAGCGTCCGCAGGTTGGTGCCAAGGGGCTTGTTTACGTCAAGTTTAATGAAGATGGTACAGTGAAATCCAGCATTGATAAGTTCTATGAACCCGAGGTATGGACAAAGGTCAAGGAGGCAACTGGTGCCAAGGATGGTGACCTCGTGCTGATTCTCTCTGGTGACAATGCCAATAAGACTCGCATTCAGCTTTGTACGCTTCGTCTTGAGATGGGTGATCGTCTCGGCCTTCGTGATAAGGACAACTTCGTCTGTCTCTGGATTGTCGACTTCCCGCTCTTTGAGTGGAGCGATGAGGAACAGCGCTTGATGGCTACCCATCATCCGTTTACCATGCCTAATCCCGATGATATTCCTCTGTTGGATACTGCCCCGGAGAAGGTTCGTGCCGTCGCTTACGATTTCGTATGCAATGGTGTTGAGGTTGGTGGCGGTTCACTCCGTATCCATGATGGTAAACTCCAGGAAAAGATGTTCCAGATTCTCGGCTTTACCCCCGAGCGTGCTATGGCTCAGTTTGGCTTCCTGATCAATGCTTTCAAGTATGGAGCACCTCCTCACGCAGGTCTGGCTTTCGGTCTCGATCGCTTTGTATCGTTGATGGCAGGTCTCGACAGTATCCGTGATTGTATCGCATTCCCGAAGAATAATAGTGGTCGCGATGTGATGCTGGATGCTCCAGGGGAGTTAGACCCGAAACAACTTGAAGAGTTGCAGCTGAAAATTGATATTCGTCAAGAATAGTTACCTTTTTGCCAAAAATGCTTAAATTTCAATAACTTGTATAAATAAATAGTCGTACTTTTGCACGCGATTTAATAATGAACAAGAGTATAACTTCAATAAAGTATTAATTTTTTAAGAATTATGGCAGAAAAGAAAGCAACAGCAAAGAAGGCCGCCGCTCCTAAGGCAGCCGCTGAAAAGAAGACCGCAACCGTTAAGAAGGCAGCAGCTAAGTCAGTTCTCACTGTAAACGCTGAGAATGCAGGGTTCAAGGCTGGTGATGTTTATCAGGCACTGGCAGCCGCTGGAAAGGCTCTCACCGTAAAGGAGATTGCAAAGGCTGCAAAGATTTCTGAGGAGGAGACTCTTCTCGGTCTGGGTTGGCTCTTCAAGGAGGGTAAGCTCGCTAACGAAGATGAGAAAGTAACATTGGCTTAATCCATTTACTTACAAATAAAAGAAGGTCGGTAATCGTCTTACCGGCCTTTTTTAATCTTTATGACATACGACCGTCAGATACTTAGGATCCTTACAGCTGTAGGTGACAAGGGCATCAGTGTTCAACTGTTGGCCAAACACGTCTATAACCAGAATTCAACATTATTCTATACACCTGATCTGTCAGAGATCCGTTCGTATGTTCAGCAATACCTGTTGAAAAACTCCAAGTTGTCTTCCTCGCTGATAGAAAGTATGGAACAGCGAGGCTATTACCGTCTGAATACCAAGAATAATCCCGATGCCCAACAATTGATGTTGGACTTCAAAGAACAATCCTCCGAAGAAGAAAAAGAGGAAAAACCTCAGCAGGACCTATCTCTGGATCTCTTTGGTTAGATTCAAATCTGTTTAATGATTTTGGCAGGAACACCCGCAACGAGAGAATGTGGTGGTATATCTTTCGTAACCACAGCTCCGGCGGCAACGACGGAATGAGCCCCAATTGTCACTCCAGGCAGTACAACCGCATTAGCCCCAATCCAGATGTCATCTCCGATAGTAACAGGTGTTGTGCTGACACCTTGTTCGTCAATTAGTTTGTCTGAATCTTCAAAATTATGATTAAGTGCTGTGACCGTGATGCCCTGCGCTAGATTTACGTGACTGCCGATAGTCACAGGCCCAATGATGGTGTTGTGCAGGCCTATCCTGGTATGGTCACCAATAATAACATCACCCACAGCATTGTTGATGCAGGCAAAAGATTCTATGACTGAGTAATCACCTAGCGAGAACTTACGATAGGGTGGGGTATCCATTCTGGCCGAACGATGAACCACCGAATGCTTCCCCCTATGCTGATAGAGCGGAGCCAGCATCCTGATGAACCATCGTGGCCGTGTCTGCACTTGGTTCATAATCATCCAGTCCACAAATTTCTTCAACCTGGGATTGCCCTTGAATTGTCCTCTGATCGCCTCGTTATTCATGAAATTATTTTTCTATGAGTTGTTTCCACTGTTTAATGATTTGAGACACTTCGAATCGTTGTGATATCTCGATAGCTTCTTTAGATCTTGTTGTCCAGTCTAATCTTGTAGCATCCTCTAGTCGCTGCGCTAACTCATTGATGTCGCCATTTTTGAAATATAGCCCAAAATCGCCCATGATTTCCTTGCTGGTAGGTAGGTCAGACGATACTATGGGCAGTCCGTGAGCCATAGCTTCAACCAATACAAGCCCAAATCCTTCCCATCGAGAACTGAGCACATAGACTTGTGCTTGGGAATAATAGTCTTGAATCCGATTGGTAAATGGATGAATCCAAATTCGATCCTTCAATTTGTACTTGCTGATGAGTTCTCGGTACATCTTTTCTTCCACACCCTCACCAACAATATCCAGTTTCCATTCAGAATCATTTTGGGCAAACAAGTGGAATGCTTCAATGAGTAGATCGAATCCTTTATGCTTGCGAGAGAACCGTCCAACGGCCAAGAACCGCTTAGAGTCTCCTTTTGCCTTTTCTCCTGGTTGGAGTGTCAAAGGATTATATATAACCGTTGGCTTGAATGCCGGGTCATAATCATAATAGGTTTCTGCATCATGATGACAAAGTAGCACAACATCATCCAGTTTCCGAAACTGATACACATAATGCCGCTTTCTGTCTGGCCCTATATATAAAGATGTGTCTCCAAAGAGAGCTTCGAAAGAATTGTGTATCCAACCTATGATTTTCGCGTGAGGAAGTGTAGGCTTCAAAGTAGCTAATCTGCTTGCCAAAGGAGCGTGGACAGCTATGATGGAATCATAGTTCCCTTGTTTTAGCACGCTAGCCAACGATCTTCTCATCTCAAACGGAAAAGATGTGTATGCATAAATATCAGACGTTGCCTTACATTGTGGCAAATAGCGTTTGTACAAATAACTATATGCCTTATTAATCTTATCTCTGATATAATTAACCTTGGGGTATGCAAAGAAAACAAACTTGATGGATATGCTGTCTAAATCATAGAGAGAAGTCTTGGCTGTATTTTGTTTGTCAAAGGTTACGATGGTTACATCATAGTCTTTTGCCAATTCCTTGGCAATGACAGCAGTAACGCGTTGTACGCCACCAAAACTGAAGATACTATCTACGATGAAACATATTTTTCGCATAATGGTGCAAAAATACTGAATTAATTCAATTATTCCAAATTTTTATCGTATATTTGCAAAAGAAATCGCAAAAAGATTATAATAAACCCCCAAATGTCAGATAATCGCCGTTACAAAATAGTGTATTGCACTCCAGCTTTATATTCTGCTGGTGGAGTCGAGCGCATTATTTCTGTGAAAGCAAGTTACTTTGCTGATGTTCTTGACTATGATGTAACGATTATTGTGACAGAAGGTAAGGGGAAACCGCCCTTTTTCCCGTTATCTGAGAAGGTTAAGGTCATTAACCTTGATTTGAATTTCGAGGAATTATGGGGTGTTTCATTTTGTAAAAAAACATTTCTATATTTGCTAAAACAACAGCGATTTAAGAAGTTGTTGTCAAAGGCCTTGATGCGTATTCGACCAGATTTTACAATCAGTGTCTTAAGACGTGAAATTAATTTTATTAATTCCATCAAGGATGGCAGTTATAAGTTAGGAGAGTTGCATGTTAATCGTGCTAATTACAGAAATTTTCAAGTCAAGGGTAATAATCTGTTTTTACGTTTATTCTCTCATTTTTGGATGAATAGACTGTTGAAACATCTGAAACAATTGGATAAATTCGTCGTCTTGACAGAAATTGCAAAGAGAGATTGGCCAGAATTGAATGATGTTGAAATCATACCTGACCCTTTGCCTTACCATGCTGATGCTCAAAGTTCCTTATCTGTAAAGAGAACCATCAGTATTGGGCGATATGTTTACGAAAAAGGAAATGATCTACTTCTTGAGGCATGGTCTAAAGTGGAAAAACTGAGGCCGGATTGGTCTCTTGATATATATGGAATGGGAAATCGAGCCCCATATGAAACTCAAAGAACTCAGTTGGGAATAGAACCGCAGCGCTGTTGTCTTCATGGTTTTTTGAAAGATGTAAATCATGAATATCTTTCAAGTTCTATTTTCGTATTACCTTCTAGGTTTGAAGGTTTTGGTATGGTGCTGATAGAAGCTATGGCTAGTGGCTTGCCAGTTATTGCTTTTGATTGTGAAAATGGTCCACGTTCTATTATTTCTGATGGAGTTAATGGATTCCTGATTCCGCCATTTAATGTCGATATGCTTTCTGAAAAGATGATGTCGTTAATGGATGATGTGGAATTGAGAAAACGTTTAGGACTCAATGCCTATAATGAGTCTAAGAAGTATGACATGGAACACATTGGCATACAGTGGAAACAATTGTTTGATTCTCTTATTAATAGAAATGAAGTTTGATGTTACTATTGGAATCCCCGTTTATCGGTCAGAGCAATATGTTAGTAGGGCATTAGAGTCTGCATTGTCTCAATCTTATGCATCCATTGAGTTCTTGGTTGTCGATGATGGTGGGGATGATAGATCAATGGAGATAATTTATGATTTACAGAAGAATCATAGAAGAGGAAAGGATGTCAAAGTCATTTGCCATCAAGAGAATCTAGGCGTTTCTGCCTCTCGAAATGATATTATCAAACAAGCTCAAGGTGATTATCTATATTTCATGGATTCTGATGATGTGATAGCAGATAATACAATATCTTTACTGATGAAAAAGGCCCGTCAGATTGATGCTGAGATAGCTTTTGGATCTTATGAAAAGATTGATGTGTCTGGCGTTAGAACCGTTTGGCAATATCCTGATATCCAGTTAATAGGCGAGGATCAGTTGGCCCTGTTCGCATTTAGGAAATATGCAGGTATTCAGGCTTCGGCATGCAACTATTTGGTAAAAACGTCATTGCTACGAGATAATAAACTATTTTTTATCGATACAAATTATTGGGAAGACATGGTATTCACAACCCAACTCGTTACTTTTATTTCTCGAGCAGTCTTATTACCAGACATCACATATACATATTGTTGCAGAGAGAATTCACTATCCCATTATCAGGAAAGATTGTCTATCAGTAAAGAGGAAATTTTCAAAAACGTTAGTGCTGTGGATTATCTGAAGAAGAATTCTTCTTCATTACAACATAAACCATATTATCCCAATTGGTGCTATAACCTTGTGATGACTGGCTTTTATATTGCATGTAATGTTCTCAAAAGAAGAGATGTTATTTCTCCATCTGTTACAAATGCGGAGATTAGAAGAATGCTGTCTCATCCGGCAACGATCAGACAGATATGCATGTTCCGTCAGTCTTGCTTGAAAAATCTAGTTCTCTACTTTTTATGTAAATCTCCCTCCTTTTTGTGCGTATTTTTGATTAAGATGATAAGAAAAGCAAAAAAGTCTATTTAAAATTTGGCAAATTATAAGAAAATGCTTATCTTCGCAGACAGAAATCAAAATCAAGAACTATATGCCGAAGTGGTATGATAAATATCTCTCCATATATGGGAAGGCTTACGATGAACTTCCCTGTGATATTGTTGATGAAATTAAGAATAATCTCGCAGAAAGACAAAGCCCAAATCCATTAATTTCAATTGTTGTAATAGCTTATAATGAAGAAAAGAGATTGGCGGCATGTTTATGGTCTTTGAGTGAACTGAAAACGAACTATCCCATAGAAATTATTGGTGTGAATAATAATTCGAAAGATCGAACAGAACTGGTTTATCAACGTTTAGGTTTGCCATATTATAATGAAACAAAGCAGAGTCCAGGGTTTGCGCGTCAATGTGGACTGGATCATTCAAACGGTAAATACTATTTTTGTATAGATGCTGACACATTTTATCCTCCTAAGTATATTGATTTGATGATGAGCAAACTGGAGAAACCCGGAGTATCATGCGTTAGTTCGTTTTGGAGTTTTTTCCCAGATAAGTATCATTCTTCATTCGGTTTGTTCTTGTTTGAATTGGCAAGGGATGGTTTCCTTTTCCTGCAACACTTTAAACGTCCGGAACTCTGTGTGCGAGGAATGGTTTTTGCCTTTAAAGTTGAATATGCACGTCAGGTTAAGATCCGGACTGATATACGTAGGGGAGAAGATGGCTCATTGGCTCTTTCTTTGAAACAATTTGGTAAAATAGCTTTCCTCTATCATCGAAAAGCCAGACCAGTAACAGGTTATGGCACTCTTAATGAGGATAGTCTTTTGAAGAGTTTCTTAAGTCGTGTGAGGGTTCAGTCTAAAGGTATTACACGTATTTTCTATAAGAAAGATCATTATGAGGATAGTGAAGATAATTTGGTAAAAAAGGTATGAAAATAGTATATGTATATCCACTTCTGGTATGTCAAGCAGGGACAGAACGCGTTCTGATTGATAAAATGAATTATTTGTCCGAATACTATGACTATGAGGTGTATCTCATTACTATTGAACAGGGCAAGCATCCTCTTTCCTATCCTTTATCTTCAAGAGTGAAGCACATAGATTTGGGAATACGATTTAGTCCACTGTATAAATTGGACCAGTTTTCGAGATTCCTTAAGTGGCAGCAGAATAATAGGACTTTACGCAAGCAGTTCAATGACCTTATGATTGAGGTTAAGCCTGATATCATAGTGGCAACAACATATCATAGTAATTTGTTGTCTGTTGTTGGAGATTGTCCTGTTAAATGTATACGTATTCTTGAATCACACATTGATAAACGCTATATTTTAAACAATGACCCTTATAATAAAAAAAGTATTTTGAGATGGCTCAATACGTATAGCCAGATGAAGCTAATTGACAGGAAGGCACGCAAGTTTGATTTGCTTGTGGCGTTGATGGATTCAGATGCTCATGATTGGTCTAAATATGTAAAGACTACAGTGATCAAAAATGTTGTTCATTTGAATCCTACAGGAAAGATATGCGATTATTCGTCAAAACATGTGATATTTGTTGGCAGATATAAAGAGCAGAAAGGTGTTTTGGACCTCCTTGATATTTGGAAACTTGTTTATCCAAAACATCCAGACTGGCATTTAGATTTATATGGAAGTGGCTATTTGAGAGATAAACTTTTAAAGGAAGCAGACAGACTCCATATGAACATTCATGTCAACGAACCAACAACCGACGTATTTGAGAAGTATTTGAGTTCTTCTATCTTCGTTCTCACATCTATTTTTGAACCTTTTGGCTTAGTTATGCCAGAAGCTATGAGTTGTGGAGTGCCGGTAGTTGCATTTGATTGTCCTTCTGGACCAGCGGAAATTATTGACAATGAGAAAACGGGCTATTTGGTTCTTAATCGTGACAAGAATGTTTTTGCAGAACGGCTTGATCAATTGATGAATTCTCGAGAACTCCGTGAGAGGTTGGGTAAAGCGGCAATGGACTCTTCTATGCGATTTGCTCCAGATAATATTATGCCTATTTGGAAAAACTTATTTGAGACATTAATAGCATCTGGTCATTGATGACAATACTCTATCTTTTCCGATCATTAGCAATTTGGGGTGGCATTGAACGCATACTTGTAGAAAAGATGAATTTTCTTTTACAAGAGTATGGCATGAATATTTATTTGCTTACAACAGACCAGGGACAGCATCCAATTCCTTATCATCTTGAAGATAATGTAAAGAGAGAAGATCTTGGTATCAATTTTCACCACAGATATCGATTTAGCCTATTTAAACGTCTTTGGGTAGGACATCAGAAGACAATTCTATATGAGCGTTTGTTACATTCTCGTATTCAGACAATCAAACCTGATGTTATTATATGTACTACCTCCGATCCTGTCAGTTCAATTGTTAAGGTTAAAGGCTCCATCCCGTTGATTATTGAGTCTCATTCTATCTGTAGTCGTACAATTAATCAGGGGAAATTTTGGTTTCTTCGTATAGTTAATCGCTTAACGTTCTTAAAGGCTATTTCAAAGGTTCAAGTCGTTGTTGCTTTGACAGAAGGCGATGCTGCTGAATGGCGAAAGTATCATCCAAATGTTGTTGTGATACCTAATTTTATTAGTCGAGAATCTGAAGAACAAGCTTCATTAGAATCAAAGCATGTCATTTTCGTGGGACGTTTTGACTATCAAAAAAGAGTCTTGGATGCTCTCTCGATCTGGGAAGAGGTTTTTAAAAGATTTCCAGACTGGATACTTGATATTTACGGTGAAGGTGAAATGAAGGATGAGATAGAAAGTAGAGTGTCAAATATGAAAAATGTCATATTGCATCAACCTACTGACAAAATATATGATTGTTATCGAAATAGTTCTGTCTTGATTCTTACATCTCTGTTTGAGCCTTTTGGCTTGGTTATCCTAGAGGCTATGAGTTGCGGCCTGCCCGTTGTAGCGTATGATTGTCCATATGGGCCTGCATCTATTATTACTGATGGTCATGATGGATTTCTTGTTCCTAATCAAAATAATAATTTGTTTGTAGATAAAGTATGTAGTTTGTTAAGTGATTTTGATTTACGATGTCAAATGGGCAGTGGGGGTAGGAAGTCTTCTGTGCGATACTATCCAGAATGCATAGTTCCTCAATGGTTATCTCTCTTTCAGCAATGCATTAAAGAATATAAGATTTGACTAAATTATTATAATGATGAAGCATCCATTAGTGAGTGTCATAGTACCGAATTACAATCATGCGCCGTTTCTTGAAGAGCGGATAAATAGTATATTGAATCAGCGCTATGATAATTATGAGTTGATTATTCTCGACGATATGTCTACAGACAATAGCGTAGAAGTAATCAACAAATACAAAGATCATGTGCGAGTATCCAATGTGATATTTAATGAACAAAATAGCGGTTCCCCTTTCAAACAATGGGAAAAAGGTTTTGCCAATGTAAAGGGTGAACTGATTTGGATAGCTGAAAGTGATGATACTTGTGAGTGTGACTTCTTGGAAAACCTTGTCAGGGAGTTTGAGCGAGATGAGGATTGTGTATTGGCTTTTTGTAGGTCGGTTAAAATAAACGTGAAAGGAGAAAGGCTTAGTGAAGATGGCTTCCCAAACAATTTTTGTGTTGATGGGAGTTCGTTCATTAAGAAAGATCTAAGTCGATTCAATTATATTGTCAATGCGAGTTCTGCAGTCTTTGCTAGGAAGACTCTCACAGATATGGATCGGTCTTATACGAACTTCCGTGGATGTGGAGATTGGATCTTCTGGATTGAGGTGGCCAAATGTGGGCATGTTTCCTATATTAATAAATCGCTAAACTATTTTAGACAACATGGAACTAATACTACATCCGAGCAGACCCGTACAGGGAAAGGTGAATTGGAAGTGATAGAGGTAACCAAATATCTAAGGAGAAAAAACTATATTGACTATAAGGATTATCTTAGAATACAGGTAGTGCATATCTATTCAGTCAAATATGGTAAATTAAGTGCCATTTTCTCAAATGAAGTTAAACAAGAGATTATTCATGGATGGGGGAATGGTATACTCCCGATTTCATTGGTGAGAGCTGTTTATCTTTTGAAATGTATTGGAATACAATTAATCAATAGATAATAGATGGGAAGAGCAGAATAATATGTGTTTTTTTAATGATCGAGAACTATATGACGCGTAAGATAAAAGTATTAGAAGTTATTCGCCAGGGGCAGATAGGTGGGGGGGAATCCCATCTGCTTGACTTGATTTATTATTTTGATAAGGAAATAATAGAACCGATATGTCTGTCTTTCTCGAAAGGTGAGATGATCTCGAGACTGAATAATATGGGTATCACATGTTATGTGATTGACACTGAAAAGCCTTTTGATATAAAAGTTCAGCAAAGGATCATAAGACTTTTGAAAGATGAAGGCATACAGATTGTCCATGCTCACGGGAGTCGTGCTGCATCTAATGTACTCTATCCGACTCGTAAACTCGGTCTGCCTCTTGTTTATACTGTTCATGGATGGAGTTTTCATGATGATCAGTCGTTTCTTGTGAAGACATTGCGTGCCTGGAGTGAAAAGCTGATTTGCCATTATGCGGATGAAGTGATATGCGTTTCACAGAGCAATGCTGATACAGGTCAGAAAGTCTTTGGATTAAAGTCTGCTGTGGTTATTGAGAATGGGGTTAATTTAGATCGTTTTAATCCTGACATACAATATGAGGATCTTCGTACAGCATTTGGGTTTGACAATTCTGACTTTGTAGTTGGTTTTATTGCTCGTTGTACGAAACAGAAGAATCCGTTAGTTTTTTTAGAAGCCATCAAGTTGGCGCATCATAATAATGTTCGGATAAAGGGCTTGTTTATAGGTGAAGGTGATATGGATGCTGAAGTTGATGCATTTATTGAGTCGAACCAAATGCGTGAATATGTCTATCGTTCTCCTTTCCGTACTGATGTACCAGATTTATTAAATTGTATAGATGTCTATTGCCTTCCTAGTCTATGGGAGGGGCTCTCTATAGCGTTGCTGGAAGCGATGGCCATGAAAAAGGCTATTGTGGCAACACCGACGGATGGTACTATTGAGTTAATTGAACATGAAAAGAATGGGCTTATAGTTCCTTACAATGACCCAAAGGCTGCCGCTGAGTCATTCTGCCGTTTCCTTACGGAACGGCAACTAAAGGCAACGTGCTCTAATGCAGCCCGTCAAATTGTAAAAGAACGGTTCGATGCCAAGCGCGTGGCTGCGTGTGTACAAAAAATCTATCATCAATTATTGAAATAGGAATAAATAATGACGAGATAGGTATGAATTGGGTAGAAGCTATTAATCGATAAGAGATGTTGAAATTGAGCATTATAATACCTGTATACATGGTGGAAGCATTTATCCGCCCTTGTGTTGAAAGCGTCTATTCTCAAGGATTGGATGATGCTGATTTTGAGGTGATTTTTGTGAATGATGGAACACCAGACAATAGTTTTGATAAGATTGAGGATATTCTAGCCAAACATCAAAATGTCACTATTATTAATCAGGAGAATCAGGGACTTTCTGTTGCACGGAATATAGGAATGCTCCATGCTTCTGGAAAGTATATTTTGCATATTGATTCTGATGATTTGCTGATTAACAATCGTCTATCGTCATTACTTAATATCGCATTAGAATCTGATGCGGACATGATCATCTATGATTATCTCATGATGAATTCTGATGAAATCAAATTATATTTGGAGAATTCTGTTTCCCCTAATCAAGCAGAACCTAAACTGGAACAGTTGAATTATCAGAAAGGACGGGATTTCTTCCTTAACGATTATGATAATCATGGCTATGTATGGAAAGTATTGTTCAAAAATCAATTCCTGGAAAGTAACAATTTACTTTTTTTCCCTGGAATTACATCTCAAGATATCCCCTTTATGGTAGATTGCTTATTGGCAGATGGCATCATATTAAAAGTTCCGCTCATTTCTTATATTTATAGACAGAGCCCGGCTTCTACAGTACATACTCCTAATAAAAAGAAACTTATGGATTTGAATATTGTAATGGAGAATCTTTGGGCAAAGAAAGAGAACAATTCTTATCCGATAGAGATAAAAAGGCGTTTGACAGATACATTGTTTTATGTTTTTAATAATTTCAAGTGGCGTATTATACTGAATAATGGTGTGTATTCTGAGAGACGTGACATCATACGCGACTTAAGAGAGAGAATTCCTGATTTGAAATTTGACAACAATCCCCAACAACTATTCGTCACTTTTCTTTTCAGATTAATGCCATATCACTTTTTTGAAATAAGAAAGTGTATGGATAATACAATATGGAAAATCAAGAAAGTATGGAGATTCCTAATGTATAGGGATTCTGTTAGCAATGCATGAATCTAGCAGGTAATAGCCTTTCTTGTTCAAGTGTATATTATCAGAAAGATATAGCTGCCGTTTATCCTTGAATCCTTGTTGATTCCACGAGTCTGCTGGCATGTAGATGATTTGATTTGTAAGATGATACTCTGATAAATATGTTTTAAGAGCATTCCGGTAATCCTCGAAACACCACATGTCAGTCATATTGATACGACTCGATAGTCTATGTCTTATTCTCATAAATAGAGGTTCGCGTTTATAAGCAGAATAGTACCCAACATCAGGCATGTCTATAATTATTGGAGTAATACCAGTTGAGATGAGTTGTTTAATGATGAGACCATAGTGATAACAATAGTTCTGGGTTCCCATTTTTGCAATGGCATCATTTATGCCTGCAGAAATAATGCAATATTCAGGGCGTGTCGCTAGTAGTTTCTGAGTCCCCCTTGAAGAAAGTGTATCAAACATCAGTTCATAAATGGCTTTTGTCTTGGCTCCTACCATTCCAGACGAGATGACATGAACTGGTTTATGCAATTTCTCTTGTAACAAAGTCGCTAATATGGTGTCGTTGTTATGGTGATAGGCCGCCCAACTATCGCCAATCATGAGAATTCTTAGCGTGTCATCTGCCTGATTCCTTCTTGAATAGTAGTCTGTTGGTCTCTCTTCTGCCCATGAATAGTAGTCGTAGAGCCTTTTACTGACATTATGAATGCCATATACAAATCCAATTATTGCAATGGCCATTATATATTTATACTTTTTCATTTCTTTTTATTCTGCCAATAAGTATAGGGGCGTATTTCTTAGAAAAGAGAATAATAGGGTAGAGGAGTGCCACAATGAAGAGACTGATTGGTAATGCTTCATACCACTGGTAGCAGATTGTACCATCAATGAGCCTGATGTGCTCAATGATTAGGTTAACACAGCTTACGACAGGGAAATGGAGTCCAATGATTACCAAAGTTCCAATTGAGAGATTGCCGATAAATGAAAAATGAATACCATTGAGAACCTTACAGCCATATAACACCCCAAATAGGAAACCGATATTAACGGGATAAAAGAGTATGATGTGCAGTAAGTGCTGTCTTCCAAAGTATGCCTGCAGATGCCAACGGAAAAAGAGTAAGCTGCCTACTAGCCAAAAGATACAATAGAAAAAGTCTCTATTTGGTTTTATGTCTCTGAAAAGATGGTAATGTCCAAACACATATCCTATATAATAATATGGTAGGTTGCGCATCAGTCCCATTGGTGTTAGATTAGGGGCAAAATACCAGTATTTGTTTGCAGCGTAGAGAATGAATGACAGAATGCAGAGTGTTATCATTATGAGATGCTGATGTTTCGTTTTTCGGCTGAGATCTATGATAACATGCATAATTAGGATGGCGGGAAGATACCACATCGGGCCATTGAGTGGTTCACAGAAAGAATTCTCGTGTTCAAATAATAATGCTCCCCAAATGGGCCTGAATGCCGTATGGAAATCTGGCAGCCCGCAATTGAGCATATAATGTTTGACCACCCAATATGGATAAATGATAACATTATAGAGTAAATATGGTATAATAAGTCCATACCAATATTTCTTCCAATTCTCCTTGTTGCTGCCTCGGTCTTTTTTGAGATATCCGGAAATAAAAAAGAAGATGACAAGAACGACAGCTTGGAAATATCTAAAATAGAACCATTCCTGTGATTGTGGCAAGTGAATAAACACGATACCACAAACAGCCAGAGATTTGGCCCAGTCTATCCAGTTAATCCGCTCTTTCATGATGCAAAGATACGCATTTATATGCGAAAATACAAATAAACTTTGGCATTTTCCTCACTTATTAGTATATTTGCACCACCAATGGCAAGGCAGAGGATAGAATACATTGATGCGATGCGGGGATTTACCATGATTCTCGTGGTCTATTCGCATATCTGCCATTTCTGTTTGGGGGATTCTTTGTTGGGTTTTAATGAGACTTTCTTTCTTTTTCGTTTGCCATGTTTCTTTATGCTGAGTGGCTGGTTGTTTGAGCCTGTTGCTCAACGCTCTTTTATGGCTAATGTTCGTCATAAGTTTATGGTACAGATTATACCTACATTCATCTTTCTGCTATTGTTAGCGCCTCCACCGGAGTTCTTCCATCAGCTCGGAGCCCTTAAAGGTGGATATTGGTTTACATTTGTACTCTTTGAGTTCTTTGTCCTTTACATGCTTATCGTGCGAATTAGCAAAAGATGGTCTGTGCTGGTGGCTTTGGCAATAGCATTAAGCTCCTTCGTCTATGCCCGTTATTATAATAGTATCCAGTTATCAGCGGTTGGTATCCAGATTTGGATAGTCAACGCACTTGGATTTGCAAGCGTTGCGCTATGGCGTTTCTTCTTGTTCTTTTATATAGGCGCCTGGATGAGACGACATTTCGATGCTATCATCTGGTGGACAAGTAAGCCTGCAATCATCCTTATGATTATTGTTGTTTTTTTCGCCATAGCCTCTACGCCTCATATTGATAATATGTGTTATGAGATGGGCAGATTCTATATCGGAGGTATCTCGGGAATGTGGATGGTGTTTACAATATTCCGGCTTTCCATTTCGTCGCTGAAGAAACTTCATCTGTCCGTACCCTTGCAATACGTGGGAACCCGGACATTGGATATCTATCTGTTGCACTATTTCTTCCTGCCCCGTTTCCTGATGCCTTATGCTGGTCAGTTAAAGGCTTTCGATAGTCAGTTCGTGGAATTTTGGGCGATTCTTGCCATATCCTTGATCGTCTTGTCGCTCAGCTTGTTGGCAAGTTATATTATCCGTCTTAGTCCTTTCCTAGGTCATTACCTCTTTGGAGTGAAATTAAATAAATCGTAGTTCATGGAACTTTACGCAATATATAGAATCCTGGTTAAGATAAGAAGACTCAAATGGCTGTGGTGGTCATTGGCTCTTCTTGCAGTACTTGGCTATGGAAGCTATGAGGCCTATTTATTTATAGATAGAGAGTTTCTTGTTGCGAAAGAATTGCCGTTTTACAAAGTTGGTCCGCGTCCGGATGACGATACTTTGCGGGTAGCCGTGATTGGCGATAGTTGGGCTGAATTTCATATGACGCTTAATTGTGACACGCTTTTTAAACAGTATGGCGCAAGATTGACGAGTAAGCCTATCAAATGTATGACCAGAGGAAAGGGCGGCGCTAAATCCAAGGATGTCTATTATTATATGTTCAGGAGTCATACGCAAGAATATTCGTGGATGCACGACATTTGTACTCAGCCTTTATTGGAAGAGCATCCAGACTACTGCGTAGTCATGGTAGGCATCAATGATACATGGAAAAAGCGCCCAATATCTTATTATAAAGGCAACTATCGTTTGATTATCAGACTGTTGCTAGCCAATCATATCCGTCCTGTTGTGATGGAAATACCAGATTTTGAAATGGGAGAATGGTTAAATGAACATAGAAGGAGTCAACGAATCCTTTATCGTTTCTATTCTGTTTTCACAGGTGTCTTCAAGGATGATATTACGCCATTCCGTGAGGGCTTGAAAGAGATGTTGAAAGAGACCGGATTACGCGATAGCGTGGTTTTTATTCCTGTAGACCGCTGGATTCCTGCAGGCCACAATTATTCCGAAGAGATTTATCAGGAAGATCATGTCCATATCAATTATCACGGCTATCACGTGTTAGACTCCTGTATCATATCTGAAATTTTAAATGATTATAAAGCCAATGGAAAAGAAAACTAGATTTGATGAAATATCTGTCATGCGTGTTCTGGCAATGACGATGATTGTAGGTTTCCACAGTTTATGCTTTTATAATGGCAGATGGGTAAAGGTGGATGCCATCTTTATCCCATTCTGGTATAAAGTGTCATGTTTCCTTGACGTGATAGATTTGAATATGTTTGTTTTCATTTCGGGTTATTTGTACGGCTATCTGTATATATATAGGAATAAATATCGTCACCCTTCCGACGTGATTCTTCTCAAGGCGAAGCGCTTGTTGATACCATATTTCTTCTGGGGTATACCTATGGCCATTATATGGCCTTGGAATACGTGGACTAAGTTGTTCTATGGTGTAGGCCATCTGTGGTTCTTGCTGATGTTGTTTGGCGTTTTCACGCTCACTGTCATCCTTCAATTATTGAATGCGCAACGAGTCAAGTTTACTGGTAGGCTTGGCATACTTCTGATAGTTACCGGTTCTTTGTCTGGTTTGCTCTTTTCCAAGTATATTTATAGTGGAGACATTCTCTGTATCAATAAAGTACTGTACTATTTCCCTGCATTCATGATTGGCTATGTTTGTGCAAAAGTGCGTATAGGATGGCTCCTGCCCAATTGGTCGTATATTGTTTCGCCATTCGCTATATTAGGTTTGATCTTCTTTATTTGGTATCCCATCCCTTTGCCATACACACTTAACCTGCTGATTAGGACTGTTTTGGCATACGTTATCTGTATAGAAATGCTGATCATTCTGACTAAGAGTACACTGTCAGACCGTTTTCGACAAGTCGTCCAAACGATAGAGCGACTCAGTATGGGTCTGTATATCTTTAATCAGATAGCGATGGATTTGGTGTTTACAACGCCAGTCTTGCACCGATGGTTTGAGACACATTGGATGATAGGGCCATTCGTGTTGTTCCCGATTGGTTTCTTTCCACCTTTGTTGTTGTCATATATCTTTAATAAGTATAAGTGTTTGAAGTGGACTATTGGTGGATAATATAACTTAGTGTGAATATGAAGAAGATAATAATCTATGCATCTGTTATTATACTCACTATCATTGTTGTGGGTGTAATAGTGGTTAAGACCTCGATTATCCGTGTTGAGTTGTCCCATGGGGCTGTCTTGTATGTCTTACCAGCCCCCAAAGATAATCAAACCCATGGCGCCGTCGTTTTATGTCCTGGTGGCGGATATGCCTATCGTGAAAAGTGGAAAGAGGGTTTTTGCTGGTTTCCTTTCTTTTATTCTCAGGGCTATGCTGTCGCCATGTTAGAATATAGAATGCCAAACCACAACCATAGCGTCCCATTGACCGATGGGGCTGAGGCTATTCTGTTTATGAGGGAACATGCAGGGGAATGGGGCTTTGATAAGAACAATGTCGGAATTATGGGTTTCTCTGCAGGAGGCCATCTAGCCTCAACTCTCATGGTGTGTGACAATGCTTCTGTACGTCCGGATTTTGGGATTCTGTTCTATCCTGTTATTTCCATGAAAAAGGAACTGACGCATAAAGGTTCACATGATCGTCTGCTGGGAGAGAATGCATCTGAACAACTGGAGTATCATTACAGTAATGAATTGCATATTTCTAGCCAAACCCCTCCAGCATACATAGCCGTTTCAAACGATGATCAAAAAGTCAATCCTCAGAATGCTGTCCGCTTTCATGACGAGATGTTGGCTAAAAAACGTTCTGTGACGCTTCATGTGTATCCTTCTGGTGGACACGGCTGGGGTTATCAGCATAGTTTCACCTATCATAGACAGATGCTGGATGATTTGAAAGAATGGTTGAAAAAGAGTAATAATAGATTAGAACAATAATGAGAGAGTACAGATTTGATGTCGTCCGTGTAGTATGCATGACTTATTTGGTCGCATATTTCCATCTCTATGGCTATGTATATGCAGTAAACCAGATGGCTATTGTTTATTCTGCCAGTACAGCTATGGCCCATGCCTGTCTTGGATTGTTTACTTTCGTTTCAGGCTATCTGCTGGGTAGAAAATATTGTTTTGGGCAGAATGGTAATACGGATGTGTGGTTCTTTTACAGAAAGCGTATACTGCGGATTGTTCCATTGTTTGTCGTTGCTTCTGTTGTATTATGGCTTATCGGCTTCAATACGGCAGCAGCCACATGGAACGGATTGATATGTATATCTCCTTTCGTTGATCCCAAACCCTTGACCTTGTATTATATTCCGGTCATTCTGTGGTGCTATTTGGTAACCCCATTTGTTTCAAGATTAGGATTGAAATGGCGAGTGTATTGTAGCCTTTCTCTTTTCGGTTTACTTCTTGTTGCTCGCTTAATGTTTCATTCCATTGACAATCGTTTTGTCTTTGACGTTTTATTTTATTTTATTGGTGTTGTGTCTGCTCCATATTTTGACTGGAAGTTCAACTTCTCTTACGGAACAGTTGTCAAATCAAGTCTTATTTTTATATTCATGTTCTTGGCAGCTTTCGTTTTCGTAGACGATTCTTTCATTTATTCTCCCTTCTGCCAGATGCTCCTTGGAGCCGCAGGTGTATTTGTGATCCTTTTTATCTGCGAAGCTGTCAGCAGACTGCTCTTTGCTGGCCATAAAAATGGAGAAAATGGTTTAAAGACCATAGCCTGTCAGATGGTGGGATTTGTCAGTTATGCGAGTATGGCCTGTTATATGTTTCACAGGTTCTTCTATTGGGCGGCAGAGAAGATGTGGAATCCGTCTGACACTTCCGTCAAATGGCTGTTTATGGCGGGTTGTGTGTATCCTGTAATCGTGGCGTTATCGTATGTCATACAGAAATTGTATGACAATATTCTAAATCATAATATCTCGTCATCTTAAAGATAGATGATTGCAAAGAACGAGGCAATCCAGCCTAGGATACAGAACTGGACGAAGTGGTCCTTGACGATGGATTTCGTGGGGCTGCCGCTGAGGCCGAAGACTATCATGTTCTGCAGATAGCGCAGTAAGCCTGCCAATACCCAACCGCTTGTCAGGTAGACATATCGGGTCCCCATGCGCTCAATCACCTCTGGCGACATGGTGTACATGATGTAGCACACCATCGTGACGGAAGCGATGATGGCTGTGGCCTCGTTGATAAACGTCTTGTTGTAGCCCGTGATGGAGACTCGCGGCTTCGTGCCCGTCTGTTCATAGAGGCGGAAATCATCGTTGCGCTTGGTGAAGGCCAGGAACAGCGTCACGAGGAATGTCAGCATCACCAGCCAGTGGGACACCCAGATGTCTGTCGTCAGACCGCCGATAAGCACTCGCATCACGAATCCGACGGCAATAATTGCCACGTCGAGAATCGCGAATTGTTTCAGCTTGATGCAGTAGGCGATGTTCATCAGCCAGTAAGCCGCCGCTATTATATATAAATAAGGTGTATTGGCGCTTTTGGCTAAAGGGATCAGCAGAAAGGCGCCGATGGTGCAGATAAGCATCATCGCATAGCCGCCTTTGACAGATACGGCTCCCGATGCTATCGGGCGCTTGCATTTTTTCGGGTGCTGACGATCTGCCTCTACATCTCGCAGGTCGTTGAAGCAATAGATGGAGCTTGAAATCAGGCAGAACGATGCGAATACCACCAGCGTCGGCCAAAAGAAATCAGCCTCCAACAGCTTGTTGCTGAAGAAGATTGGCGCAAACACGAAGAAATTCTTGAGCCATTGTAGCGGCCGAAGCAGTTGTATGTAGTGTATCATTCTGATGCAAAGGTAGCTTATTTCCGTGAAATGTCCAAACAATTGGCTCCTTTTTTACCAATCACGTCTCACAATATTTTTATTCTTAAAGCCCAACCTCCACTCGTGTTACGACTGAAGGCAAATCGCATTACGATTGAAGTGTAATCGCATTACGATTGAGCAGTAGTTTGCTTACGAGTAACTGGTAGTTTGCTTACGACAAACTAGGAGTTTCTCGGTAGGAAACTTTTTCTTGTCACTTTTGTATATTTTCTTTATTAACCTCCACTAATTTTGGCTTATCTATTTGTAATTTAGGAAAATAGCTTGTTTTTATACATCCACTATACCTCCACTTAACCTCCACTAAACCTCCACTAAAATTGGATTTTTTTTCAAATCTTGCGACATCAGTGTAAAGAAATGAGAAGTATTTGTGTACATTTATAATTTTTGCCAGTTTGCAAAATGATAGGGTTTGTTCTATTTTCTTGACAATGCAATTGCTTGAACGCCGAAAATTCGTTGTTTTAGTGGAGGTTAAGTGGAGGTTTAGTGGATGTTTAGTGGAGGTTGATATTTAATATAAATCTCTGTGTATTAAGCGTTTAACATGAATTTGGTGGAGGTATGTACGATAATTATCGCAAACACTCAATTTGTTTATCATAAAAAAAATACATTATTTGAATGATATCTATTTACTAAGCCCTTCTAATGCTGCGAAGAAGTTCTTGGCATAGGTCTCTTTGTCAAATAGTTTAGAACGCTCGAGGGAGGCTTCGGCCATAGCCTCCCTTTTTTCCGGATGCTTGTATAGGTCAAGAATGGCATTGGCAAGATTCTCGATAAAATGCTCATCAGTATCCAGCATGATCGCATTCTTTTCTGAGACAACCTCGGGAATACCTCCACGACGAGTCGTTATGATAGGAAGCCCCATGGCTTGAGCTTCAGCCATTGTCAGGCCGAAAGGTTCATCCCATGTGGAGGGGAGCACAGCGACATCAGTTAGTCTGAGATAGCTGGGCATCTCCTTGTAAGGAATGAAACCTGTAAAGATGATTTTGTCTTTCACTGGTTCGGCCATTTCTCTAAGTTTACTGATAAAAGGATTGTTGTTATCTGTGATGCCATAGAATGAACCGCCTAGTACTAATAGTTTGATAGGATAGTCTCTGCCAATAATATTCATGGCAGAGATCAATTCCTCTATCCCTTTCTCGTTGTTGATTCTTCCACTGAAAAGAAGAACAAAATCATCTTTGTTAATGGATGGAATATGTGCGAGTGATACTTCCTTGGTGAATGTATGGGTATCAATTCCGTTATGAACGATGATGCATTTATTGTCATTGATATTGATGGTGCGTACCCTACTGGTTATATAGTCGGATACGGTAATGATACGTGCCGCCGCATCATAAATATCCATAGCATGCTTCGTCTTGCTGTTAAGCAGGTCATTATGCAAATGGTGCACCAACTTGCATGTGGTGTTTTCTTTTAGTTTAAGGGCGTATCCTGGGCGGTTTTCCAAAATAATCAGATCGTATCGTTTCTTACGAATGTCTTTCATGGCACATTCCATGTAAAACTCATAATTATGATGGTAGTATTCATATCCGCGTCGGTGGAAATATACCCATTTACGGAATTTGGAAGCAAGACTATAGAGGTGAATATAGTGATAGTGATTAACTTCTGACCTCAAGGCTGGATGTTTTTTGACATCTGGATGCCAGATGCTATAGACCGTAATGTCATGTAAATGGTGCTGGTCGTTATAGCTCAGATAGAAATCTATCAGATTCTCTACGGCTCCTCCTTGCACAGCAGGAACTGGTAGTATGCCAGATGTCAGAATAGCTATCTTCATGATTTCTACCAGTCAAATATCTCTTTGCCGTTCTCAAAATGGAAGAAATCAACTATTGTTGAAAAACTGTCCTTGGTAAACTGCTGATCTCTGTTCTCAAGAAAGCAGAGGGGCACTTCACCTATGAAAGATGCCCATCGGCTATAACTGCTGAAAGGACCGATTATTCGGTCACAAACAGAAAGAGTATATAAATCAAGGATCGCTCCGGAAGGTTCTTTTCCGAACCGACGACACTCACATCCCTTGAATAATTCAAGCGAGAAGTCTTCATTACTGCTAATAAAGAACGAGACATGATGGTCTTTATAAAGTTCCTGGACACGGAGCATAAACTGATGATACTCTTCCAATTCGTAAAAGAACTGCCCATTATGCCATGTGGCATAATCCCCACGACGGATATGAACACCGATTACCAAGTCGGACGTTTGCTTCATGTCAGCTATCATCTTTTCGGCCTTGCTCATGATTTCTTCCTTTGGCCGAAAGATGCGCTTCAATTCTGGAAGTGTCTGCCTTAAGTAGCGGGTATCAGTTCTTGTGCTCCATCCTTTCGTGCAACCAAAGTATTTGAATATCTTATCCCATCGATTGTTGTGAGTGACCTTCCAGGTGAGTCCCTTATAGTTATTCCAGCCATTTCCACGTTCCAAATACCACTTGTGCCATAATGGGAAATAGATAAACGGACAATGGAGTAGGTTCGGGAAGTCTTCAATGGTCCAGTCGTAAAACAAGATAACCATTTTCTTCTTCTCGGCTATGCATTGAGCTACAGAAGCTGTATAAGTCCATAGTCTATTGCATGTCTGCCCAGGGGCGTCACAGATAATCCTCATGATTTCCTTTTTTGCAAAGGTACGATTTTTCTTTTGAACTGCAAAAAAAATGGCTTAAGAATTTGAATAATAGACAATATTTGTGTATCTTTGCAAAGAAATGCAGTTTACTTGCTTAAATTATTGATGAAATGCAGATTGAATTTGGTAAAATAGGGGCAATTGTAGTTCGTCTTCTGGTATATTGGATACCGCGAGACAAACACTTGATTGTGTACGGTGGCGCTATGGACTATTTTATAGATAATGTAAAATACTTGTTTATTCGTCATCAAGAAACGATGCCGGATTATAAACATGTGTGGCTGACCAGACGTTCATCTACTTATGAATTCCTATCTTCAAGAGGCTTCCATGTTTATTACTCAAATAGTCTTAAAGGATGGTATCATTTGCTTCGTGCCGGTTTTTTCATCTCAGATGACTATATAGACCGTTATGCAAGCCATAACTGCACAGTAGGTGCCGTAAGAATTAATCTATGGCATGGAATCCCCTTTAAAATGATAGGTTGGATAAAGGCTGACAATGAGCCTGCTTTTCAGGCTAAAGGATGGTTTTGGGAGACTTTTATTGCGCACCATCAGCATGGTGACTATTGCCTTAGTACGAGTAAGAGTATAAGCCGACATTTCTCAGCCGCTCTTCATTTTCCGATTGAAAATGTTTATATCTCAGGCTATCCACGTACAATTCCATTCTTTATGGATGAGTCTCAGCGCATTCAGTTTATTCAAAAATACGAGTCTGAGGAAATGTTGGATACTTATCTTAGAATCAAGGACATGAAATGCAGGAAACTGATGTATATGCCAACATTCAGAGACAAGAATGTAAACTATATCAATGAGGCAATTCCTAGTTGGGAAGACCTGAATGAAATCTTAGTACAAAATAATGTGTGTTTGTATTTGAAGCTTCATAGAATGACACCGACACCTCAGAATAAAATGTTATCAAATATAATAGTCTTGGATAGTTCTCTAGATATCTATACGCTTTTGCCCTTGTTTGACGGGTTGATAAGTGACTATTCAAGTATCATGAGTGATTTCGGTTTATTGAATCGTCCGGTAGTCCTTTATACGTTTGACTTGGAACAGTATATTAGCCAGTCACGTCCTGTTTTCCAAAGATTCTGGGATGTATATGAAAAGCTTACAATCCTCCATAACTATGAGGAGTTGGTTGATTTTATTCGCAAGAAAGAACTGCCTGTCAGTTACTTCCCTGTAGCGGATTATTATGAATGCCCACAAGATATGGATGCAACCAAGAGGCTTATAAACCGTTTGTCATAAAACACTGTGATCGATGAAAAAAGTAATAACATATGGAACTTATGATCTGTTGCACCAAGGTCATTTGAACTTGTTAAGACGTGCCAAAGCATTAGGTGATTATCTGATAGTAGGCGTTACAAACGACAGTTTTGACAGGGAAAGAGGTAAACTGAATGTCAGAAATAATGTCTTGGAACGTGTAGAGGCTGTGAAGGCAACAGGCTATGCTGATCAGATTATCATTGAAGACTACGTTGGCCAGAAAATCGATGATATCCAAAAATACGATGTGGATATTTTTGCCATTGGCTCTGATTGGGAAGGTAAATTTGACTATCTTAAAGAATATTGTCAGGTCGTATATCTTCCAAGGACAGAAGGTATCAGTAGCACATTGCTCAGAGATGAGACGCAATTAGAGGTTAAAATCGGCATTATTGGTTGTGGACGCGTTGCAAACAGATTCCCAAGTGAGGCATCATTTGTTAGCGGGGCAAATATTATTGGTGCATATGATGTTGATCCAGAAGCTTCTTCTTCCTTAGTCAGTAAATATCCGGGGATTAGGCTTTACGACAATGCTCAGCAGCTGATACTTGATTCCGATGCCCTCTATATAGCAACACCCCATCTGGCTCACGAAGAATATATCATTCGTGCATTGGAAGCTGGCAAGCATGTGCTTTGCGAGACGCCGATGGTACTGAATGGACAAACTGCAAGAGAGTTGTATGAAGAAGCTAAAAGAAAGAACGTTTTCTTAATGGAGGCCAATAAGACAGCTCATTGTCCTGCTTTCAATCATTTGGTATCGTTAGTAAAGAGTGGAGTAATCGGGGATGTTGTAGACGTAGAGGCATCACTTTCCAAATTGTGGGATGATGATATGACGCTTCGTGAATTTGATCCAGGACAGGCTGGCGGATCGTTCTATGAGTTAGCTAGTTATCCCTTATTGCCTATTCTCAAATTCTGCGGGTCAGAATTTGAGAACCTGAACATTTATAGCAGAATGCAAGACGGTATTGATATGTTTACTCGAGGTGTGTTCAGATATGCTAAGGCAACCTGCTCTTTCAAGGTTGGTTTAGGTGTAAAGACAGAAGGCAACTTGGTCATCTCTGGTACCAAAGGCTATGCCTATGTGCCGGCACCCTGGTGGAAGACGGATTATTTTGAACTGCGTTATGAAGATCAGAACTATAATAAGAAATATTTCTATAAATGGGATGGTGCAGGTCTGAGGTATGAGATACAGGAATTCTTGAGCTGTATCATCAATAAGCGTTATTCATCATCAAGATTGCGTGGAATAGACTCTGTCTTTATGGCTGATGTGATGCAGTTGTTTAGTGAACGTAAGAATTTTTATGAAATATAGTAATTGTAGCGTTATGAAGAATGCAATAGTAACAGGAGCTACTCGTGGAATAGGATTTGCCGTTGCAAAGATGCTGTTAAAGGCTGGCTATTATGTCATTATTACATATGGTCACGATGAAGAAGAGGCTCGAAAAGCAAAAATAGCATTGGCGGAGATTAGTAGTAATTTTGAAATTGTTTGTGTTAATCAGGCAAGCAAACTGGACTTGAAGAGATTTGCAGATGCGATGCGTGAAAAAGGGCATATTGATTGCTTGGTCTGCAATGCTGGTATAACCCTTCGTAATGCGACACTATCGGAAATAGATGACGATGGTTGGGAGCAAGTTATGATGGTAAATGTTAACAGTTATGTCTATATGATTCGCGACCTTTATGATGTGATTCCGCATGGAAGTAGAATCATATTTATTGCTTCCCTTTTAGGGATACATCCTCACAGTATGTCGCTTGCTTATGGTGTCACAAAAAGTGCAGTCATCGCATTGGCCAAAAATCTTGTGAAGTATTTCGAGGGTACTGATACGACAGTTAATGCTATCGCACCAGGCTTTGTGGAGACGGAATGGCAAAAAAACAAGCCCAAGGAGATTCGTGAAAATATCATACGAAAGACTGCAGTGAAGCGTTTTGCATCTCCTGATGAGGTGGCTGACACCGTCCGTTTTTGCATAGAGAATGACTTTGTTAATGGCAGTGTGATAGAGGTCTCAGGAGGGTATAGTTTTAAATAAGTATCTGTTTTCAGAATGAGTAGTAAGAAAAAGATCATCAATGTCGGTTATGGCCGGACCACCTTGCGCGAGATGTATGCTGCGGGCAATATGTCAAGTCGTCTGTTCTATGGTCTCATAGAATTGGAGGGAAAGTATGATGTCGAACAGGTTAATTATGATAGTCGTGCAACGTTGTCTGGACTGCTTCGCAGTAACTTTAGAGTAACCCGAGCATGTGACTTTATCTATATGACCTATCTTTATGAACAGCCACTGATTTTGATGGCATTTCTTAAATCTTTGGGCTTCTATCGAAAACGGAAAATCATAGCCATTAGCCATAAACGATTAAAGATTGGGAAAAACATTTTGGAGCGATTTGTATATCGAATGGTCTATAAGCACATAGATATGTTCTTCTTCCATTCTCAGCAGAACCTTGATGACAGTGTGGCATTAGGTCTGACAAAACGCTGTAAGGCTAAATTCTTTTTCTGGGGAGATGAATTATCTTATGTGGATAGAACATACAAAATGTCTATGGGTGATTTCTTTATCTCTACTGGTAGGGAAAACAGAGATTTTGAACTGATGATAAAGGCTTTCGCCAAGACTAAAGCTCTATTAGAACTCTATACTAACCGGATTAATTATGGAAATAACTATGAAGATCTGGAAGAATATCAGAACAAATATCCGAATGTTGATATAAAGTTTGTAGATAAGTCAAATGATACGACTATACGTCTTGCTCAGCGTACGGCCGAATGCCGATGTGTGATGATTCCCTTAATGAAAGATCGGATCAACTACTGTGTCGGCCTGACTTCAATCATTGAGGCAATGGCTATGGGTAAGCCGATTATATCCAGTCCGAATCCCTATTCCCCCGTTGATATAACCAAAGAAAAGATAGGGCTTGTGGCTGATAGTGAGGAAGAATGGATTGCAGCCATCAATTATTTGCAGGATCATCCAGATGAGGCTGAGGCAATGGGGCAACGCGCTCGTCGCATGGCAGAACAATACTATAATGTAAATTCTACAGCGAAGTTGCTTGATGAGGTCTTGCAGTCTTTTTGAATAGTTCGTCCCATTCCTGCATGACGTTGTCGATGCAGAATCTCTCTACATTGACTGAGGCTTTCTTTCCCATTCCTTTTCTAAGTTGCTCATTCTCTATGAGATAGCATATCTTTGCGGCAAGGTCAGATATGTCGCCATTATTACAGAGGAACCCGTCAACGCCATCGTTGATGATGTCTTTTGGCCCACAAGGGCAAGCGAAAGAGACTGGAGGCAATCCGCATCTCATGGCTTCGGCAATAACTAACCCAAAACCTTCGAAACGGGAACTAAGCACAAAGATGGAGCTTTCAACGTATTTGGCGGAAATATCTTCTGCAAGGGGATTACACCTAACAGAATCATGAAGCCCCAATTGGTCGGCTTGTTGTTGATAAGCCATATTGTCTCCTCCTCCAAAAATGTTAAGAATCCAGTCTGGATGCTGCTTATGTACAACATCCCAAGCCTTGATTAGTAGGTCGAAACCTTTTTGATAGGTGTACCTGCCTGCTGCTACCACAATGTGTGATTCACAATTTGATCTTTGTTTTGTTTCAATTGTGATAGGGTTGGGGATAACCGTAATGTTTGATAGTTCCTTCCAAACCTTGGCATCTTCATGGGTAAGTACCACAAACTGCTTTAGGTGTTTGAGCTTGTTGGTCAGTTGCTTCATCCAAAGGTTCGAGATCAAATTGTTAACGAAAGATGGTAGGAAAGTGAAGTTTGCTTCTCTGTATTTGTATCGTCCGAAGTGTATTTCCCCCATTTTGATACTTCCATCCTGAAGGTCTGGCAGGAAATTGATTTCCCGTCTTAGCATGGAGATCGTGATGTCAGGTCGCATGAGTTTGAGGCATCGCTCAAGTCTCTGCTTGTATATTTTCATCTTTCGATTATAGATGAATAGCCTTTTCCATATAGGATAGCGCCAAAGGTTGTCAATGTCTATCTCTAATTGTACGACATTCACTTTTGGTGAGAGCGGAAAGAATGGTTGTGTATCCTTATTATCCGTAATAATAATATTCACATCATAGCCTAATCGCTCTGCGAGATAATTGGCTTTCGTGATCAATACACGTTCCATGCCACCGGAATGATTCAGCGAAGGGATACAATAAGCTAATTTGATAGGTTTATTGCTGGCAAGAGTAGGATATATAGCATCAATTACCTTACCCATCTGGTTTTTCCAAGATAAGTTGCTAATAGAATCCCTTATTTCTTGTGGTGATATGGTCAAACTCTTGTAGAACTCGATGATTCTGGTGATGTCTATTGGCGATTCATCAGCGGGAGCCTTGAGTACATACGGTTTGGCGTCAAAGTCGCTATCAGTCTCAGAGTAGATAAATGGTATTCCGCGTGCAGCATATTCTCTATTCTTCAGTGTTTTGATCTTGTCAATACCCACACGATGCCGTCCTAAACTACCTATTCCAAAGTCACATTTCTCAAAAATGGCATCAAGTTCTTCGCCATGCTTTTTGCCATAGATGATTACATATTTCTCAAGATGGTGCTGCTCGATGATTGAGGTAATCTCTTTTTTTTCGATTGGCGAGAAGAAATAGCCGACGATATGAAAATATACTTTGTATTCAGGATGAGTGGAGTAGTATTCTGCCAGTCCTTTGATGAGACGATCGAATCCGTGCCATCTGTGGATTTCTGCTACGCCTATCAGATTTATTTCTTTTTCGGTGCTATTACATTTGCTTTTCTGCCGGATATTGTCGAAGTCTATCCCGTTAGAGATTCGTATGGTCTTTTGCCCGAAGATAATGTCATAATCAGTGAAGGTGACTATACCGTCCATCTCCGCAGCAAGACGGTTGCGGAATCGTTTATCTTGAATCAGTTTACGTTGCATGGCCTTGTTAACGTATTCCTGATCGTAAGGGTATGTGGGAATTTCCATAACCACCTTCATGCCGGCTTTTTTCATTTTCCTAACCATGTCGATAGTGAATGGATTGGCATTATGGTCAGAACGGATATAGACAAATTCTATTTTTTCTTTCTTGGCATAGTCTATTATAGGGGAGAAGTCGGTACGTTTTTTGATCTTGCTGATAAAACCATTACCATAATCTGCTATGGTCTGATTATCAACGACTCGCTTCTTTGAACCATTTTCATCCATGTAACAGATGTGGGCATCCAATCCACATTGCTTTAAAGCTTCGAGTTGATACGATATCTTTTTGCTGATTCCGTTAGAGGGGTCAAAACCGTGAAATATCAGGAATAATGCCTTCATAAATGATATGTGATAGCTTATTTGATTTATATTATGGTGACAATCTATCCACGACTACCTGTTATATGGTGGAGAAATATCGGGAAAAACTTGTGTAGTATCATATAAATTATAATAGAACTCACAGTAACAGTTACCACACTGGCTGCATATAATCCTATGAGAATAATGTCTGGCATGCATGAAGCACGAGAGAATAATGTCTTCAGAGGGAGAACTAAAGGATAGTGAATGCAAAACACGAAAAAAGCGGACTTAGATAGGTAGGCTGAGTAAAGATGATGATTTGAAAGCCGTTCTCCTATCCATAATAAGAAAAAAACATTTGCAACAAGTGACAAACGGTGAATTCGAAGAGCGTAAGGAACGTGCAATATAGTATGTGCGATGTCCGTGATGAATAAACTAATAAAGATGAAAAGGGAAAGGATTTTATATCGCTCAAAGATTTCAATCGGATTTTTCCCACAAATGGGGAAATAGGCTCCTATAGAAAACAACGTTATACTCTCCAATAGGTATGCACTGTCGAAAGCATTAATCCACAGAAGACCTGTAATAATTGGAAGAAGTAATTTCGTGTATCTGATGATATGATATATGATGGGTGACAGAATAACGAGTATCATCAAGTTGCGAATGTACCAGAATGGGCATAATAATGGTGCTCCGTTACCTCCAGCCCAGTCTCCTCTATCCCAGAAAGCCCTGATATAGTCAACAAACGAATAATCAGAAAGGTCTTTGCCTAATATCATGACAGGTTTTCCCAACAGCATTAGTACCAGATATCCTATCAAGATAACAGCATTAAAGAAGAAATATGGTACAAGCAATGTATGCATTCTGTCTCGTATTTTCTGGTCGTATGTCTTTTTACTGTAGAAAAGTAATAAACCTGAAATGAAAAAATAGGCAGGTACGCCAGTCTCTCCCAGCCATAATGCGAATGGATAAACCACCCTAAAATAATAGATGTGACCAGGAATCTGGAAAACTGTGGATGTGTAACAATGAAGCATGATAATCAAAAGAACCAGAGGAAACCTCAGATTCTCTATGGAGATAGATAGTCTTTGAAATGAGTGATTATTCATACATCTTGTTAAAATGGTGCTGCAAAGGTACTGTTTTTATTTGAAACAACAAAAAATGATGTGGATAATTTGGTGATGTCGTATGTAATAGTTATCTTTGCATGGTCTTTGGGGCTTATGAGATTTGAATATGTTTTAAAAGTATTTGGGGGATCCGTTATTCTTTTGGTTGTCGTATATGGAACCCTCTATTACAGATGGCGTCATCTGTGGGCATTTGAAGAGATTCACCAGCCTTATCAAGTGCAGTCACACCATGATGACACCTTACGGGTGGTAATGATTGGTGACAGTTGGGCTGGTATGCATGATGAGGCTGGTCTGGATAGTTTTCTGCAGAGGCAACTCAATGGTCTGACTGATTCTCCTGTTATAGTTAAATCACGTGGCAGGGGAGGAGAGAAGACTCGTGGCATTTACAATTTGATGTTTGATTATGGTAAATATGGAACACGCCCGATTCTCTCAGAAAGACCTGATTATTGTATTGTAATGGCTGGTATTAATGATGCAGCATCCAATAGGGGAGTTCGACAATACCTATATCATTATAAACTCATCTTGGATTATCTGTTGAGTCATAATATTCGTCCTGTCATCGTTGAAATTCCAGATGTCAATATATGGGCTCTTTATAGTCAAAAGCCAATAAAAGATTTGTTAGGTGACTATCTAAAATCTATGATGACAGGATGTGATATGTATAATTATCATGAATATCGAGAGGCTTTACTGTCTATGTTAAAGGAAGAAGATATGATGAATGAGATTGTCCTTATACCTATGAAAGAATGGAATGAAAAAGGAGAGGCAATTAATGAATGTTTGTTCTTAGAAGATCAAATACATCTAAACCGCAGGGGGTATGAATTGCTGGATTCCTGTATAGCCTTTAAAATTGTAGAAGATTATAAAATTCGTTGAATACCACTTTTGTCTATCATCCAATGTGTTATGATACCAAGTAGTGAGCAGAAAATTATTAGTGCAATTGTTAGTGTATCGTGCCATATAGGTGGAACAGAAATCGTTCCATGCTTTATTATAGAAAAAAAGATTCCTTGAATAAGATAGATTTCCAGACTGGCCATCCCAATCTTTGATATGACAGTATTTTTTATCATTCTATATTTAGAAAGTAGGATGAATAGCATTGTAAAACATGGTAACAAGAATAAAAGGGAAAAATACTTGTAACGATAGATTTGGTGGTGAAGCGGAAACAAATAGAAGAAAAAAGGCAAACCTAATGCGAGTATTATAAAGAAATACTTGGAAGATATGCCATTCTTTACCCAATTGGCACAAATCATTCCAAATATGAATGCAGGAATCCGATACAGGAAGAAAAAGTGAGAACGATCAAGTATCTGGTCTTTATCAATAAGATAATATGCTAATCCTAAAGTGAAGAGTACAACTCCTTCTACAATATACGGATATCTGTCAATTAGTTTTTTTAAGAACGGGGATACAAGATATAGCATAACTATGGAAGGGATATACCATTCCCAATATATACTACCAATCCAGAAGCCTAGCGTCGTGTAACGAAATAGATATGATGGTAAATTGTCGCTGAAAAGTATAATACTGGCAATAATACCTAATATATAATAGGTGGGGAAGATGCGTAATAGCCTTTTTTTGTAGAAACGAATAATATGGCGGTCTTTGTCAAGAGAATAATACAGTCCGAAACCTGACACAAACATAAAGATCTCTACTCCAGCAAATCCGTATTGGGCAATGAATCCCAAGGGCTTAATTTGATTGAAAGTAAAATGAAGCATCATGATCCATAGAATGGCCCACCCCATCAACTCAGATCGATAAGTGGAGATGTCTTTAATGCTAAATGGTAATAATTTCATCCCGTTTTAATTGTTTTTGCAAAGATAGAAAAAATACATGAGAAATACAAATTTTGAATAAAAAGTTTGGATATAATTAATTATTTTATTAGTTTTGCAGAAAAGTTGATTAATAAGATGGTAATAGGTAAAGAATTGGATGGGCGGATAGTTTGGCTTGATTGGATGAAAGTCTGGGCGATTTTGGCTATCATTTGGGGGCATTTCTTCTCAGCAGGGTATTTGTATCTGTATGTTTTCAGTGTCCAGGTCTTCTGTGTGATTTCGGGCTTCCTCTATAAACGGGCACCAGATTGGAAAACATGTATAAAAAAGCTCTTTTGGCAACTTTTGGTTCCTACTATCATCATGAGTGTGCTGATGCAGTTAGAAGCATATTATAGATGTTTAGCCTCGGGTGAGAATTATGTTATTCCTTGGCCATGGTTCTTCAAATGGTTTATGTTAGGACATAGATGGTGTATGGGGCCATGTTGGTATTTCTATTCCCTAATCGTGATGAGGCTTATCATGCAAGTTCTGCCAGAAAAGAAGTGGGTTTATTTAATTCTTTTTTTTGTAATATCTGCTGGAGCTATCCTATGGCAACAGACAGGTATTAAGATAAGTAATGCGAATATAAATGTTTTAGTTTGCATGCCGTTTTTTCTTCTCGGTGTGTTTCTTAAGTCCTTGAAGAATATACTTAATGGACTAGATAATCTATATTTGGAGTTCGCGTTGTTGATTTTTTCAATAGGCGCCGTGGTTTTATGTGGCCATTATAATGGTTATGTTTGGATGTACCTCTGTGAATACGGTAATTATTTCGTGCTTTATATTTTGGGCGGCATGGCAGGTTCAGTCATGCTGTATATTGTATCATTGTGGTTAAGCAGACTTCCTTACAGAAATATGATGATGACAATCTCCAAGGGGTCTATTTTGATCATCGGTCTGCATATTGTCATAGTGAGGCGGCTGACAGATTTACCAGACCGAATATGGTTTGAAGATCTAGCTTTTGCAGTTCTTCTTCTCCTTTGTTTTATACCAATAATTCGTTTTGCAGAGTTGTTTTGTCCTCTTTTATTAGGTAAAAGATAATCGACTTGTCTGTTTAACTTATTCTGGTATGCAAAGATAATCAAACATGTAACACCAGTTATGCTGGGGGTATTGCTTTCCTAAAATAGAGATTTTTTCGAGATTGCCTTGGGAGTCACGCAGATTTCCACGTGGTCCGATTCTCCATCCGCTCTTCATGGATTCACCATTAATCGCATATCGTATTCGGCATGCGATAGGCGATTCCAAACATTTTAAAATGATAGTGTCCTGATTCATCGTGACATCAGAGATAATATCTTTATTATCTTTCCTGATGACGCTGAATCCATAGAAGTCAGCTTTCCTGACATTAATCGTGTCGAAGCATAGAGGAGGGTACGGAACATTGAAAAGAATATGAATTTCGTTGCCTTCCACGAAGGTCTTAATAGGAACCACCCCTTTAAAGCGATTCTCATTTTTCAGGAATCGGAGTATTGATTTCGCTGCTAGATTTCCAATCCTCTTCTGACTTATAGCATCAATATGGAGGGCTTCATTGACAAAAGAGTAGGGATATACGGGACCACTAGCCCAAATTAGTGGATTGTCTCTCACCTCTTCCATCTGAATTTCAGGTGTTTGCGTTTCTGTGGCATAGTAGTTGTTCGTCTTATATTTTTCTCCTTTGGTAATGACATTTGTCTGATAACAAATGATTTGTATGTCATTCTTTTGATGAGTTATTTTTTTTATATCAGTGTTAAAATCATGGATTATCTTCTCAAATAATTCTTTGTAGTCTGTTTCTGGATAGTTGACGATGTCAGATTCGCCTTGCATCCAGCAGATGGCAGGAACAATAAAATCCCATCCTCTTTCATGTGCCTTATTATGAGCATATTCTATTTCCCTCATAAATTTTTTATATGGTCGGCATGGCTTTGATAGTTTGTCAATAGGTGCCATTCCAACACCTCCTGGAAAAATGCATAAGATGGTGTCTTCCCCTAACTGGGGGACTAATGATTCTGCCATTCCATAAATGGATAGTTCAAAAGCTTTTTTATCGTAGTGGAGAAGTCTTTTAATATATTGTTTAATTCTGCTACTATGATCATAATAACCGAATACATGATCCATGTGTTCAGTAACAATTTTTCCATCATATTTGATTCTGAGTGAATCGAAGTCAGTAATTCTGATGGCTTCTTCGCCTAAAGCATAGCTTTGTCCATAGACGGGAATACATAAGACTGTCCGATGCTCATATTTCGTCGTCTTTTCTTTTATATAATGAGATGCATCCCATGCAAAAGCCAGGAAACATAGAATCGTTAACAATCGTAAGAGATATTTCATATCTAAAACACATAATTTGTCGTTGCAAAAATACAAAAAAACTGGTGAAACCATGAACTAATTATTAAATTATTACGTATTTTCGATTGTTTTTTGTATATTTGCACGCAAAAATCTACAATTATGCGAACTTTAAGAGAATTAAAAGCACTGGCATCCAAAGAGTTGAATGTGGCTCCTGTGAAAGTGGCCATCCTTGGTGATACGGCTACCCAATTGTTGGTGACGTCTGTCAAGGGTGAGGCAGCAGCCAGAAATATAGCGTTGAATATCTATGAAGGTGAATATAGCCAGGTAGAACGTCAGCTGTTGGATCCGACAAGTGACCTTTATCAGTTTGAGGCTAATATTGTCATAATCTTCCAATCTACTCATAAGTTGTGCGAGCATCATAGTCTGTTGCCAATGGAAGGGCAAGAACAATTAGCAGAAGAGCGCTTGTCGTTCCTAGCCTCGGTATGTGAGAATCCTGCATTTACAGAAAAGAAGATTATCTACTTTAACTATCCGGAAATAGAAGACACTGTGTTTGGCAGTTATGCCAATAAGGTGGATTCATCTTTCTCATTCCAGATTCGCAAATTGAACTATGAGTTGATGCTGCTTACGAAGCAATATCCCAACCTGTTTGTCTGTGATATTTCTGGACTTCAGAATCAGTTTGGCCGTCAGTTCATGTTCTCGCCTAATGTCTATATGAGTACAGAGATGGTATTGAGTGTCAATGCGCTTCCTTATGTGGCATCGCGAGTAGTGGATATCATTGGCGCCATCAGGGGACAATTCAAGAAATGCCTGATTCTTGATCTTGATAATACACTGTGGGGAGGCGTGATTGGCGATGATGGTCTTGAAGGTATTGAGTTAGGTCATGGTCTGGGAATAGGTAAGGCCTTTACAGAGTTTCAGATGTGGGTAAAGAAGTTAAAACAGAGAGGCATTATCATTTGTGTGGCCTCCAAGAATAATGAAGGAACGGCCAAAGAACCTTTTGAGAAACATCCGGATATGGTGCTTAAATTAGACGATATTGCTGTCTTTATGGCAAATTGGGAAACGAAGGTTGATAACATTCGTGCCATCCAAAGCATTCTGAATATTTCATTCGATTCGATGGTATTTCTAGATGATAATCCTTTTGAACGCAATATCGTCCGTGAGAATATTCCAGGAATTACGGTTCCTGAATTGCCAGAGGACCCTGCTAAATATCTTGAGTATCTTTATTCGTTGAATCTTTTTGAGACGGCTTCTTATAGTAATGCAGATAAAGACCGTACAAAACAGTATCAAGTAGAAGCAAAACGCGTATCTCTAGCTAAGACCTTCACCAATGAGGCTGATTTCCTGAAATCCTTGGATATGATTTCGACTGTAAGCGGTTTTACGAAATTTAATACACCTCGCGTTGCTCAGCTATCTCAGCGCAGCAACCAGTTTAATTTGAGAACGATTCGTTATACAGAAGCGGATATTATAGCTATGGCGGAGAATCCTGATGTGATAGATCTAAGTTTTACATTGGAAGACAAGTTTGGTGACAATGGCCTAATTGCTGTAATAATTATGAATAAACAGGATGAAGAGACATTGTTTGTCGATACATGGTTTATGAGTTGTCGTGTTTTAAAACGCGGCATGGAAAATTTCACACTCAACACCATGGTAGAATATGCTAAGAATAGAGGCTATAAGAGAATTGTTGGTGAGTATATTCCGACACCCAAAAACAAGATGGTGGAACAGCATTATCCGAATCTTGGTTTTGCCCAATTAGAAGAAGCGTCAGATGGCGTTAAATATGTTTTGGAAGTTAAAAGTTATCAGCCAAGAGAATGTTATATCACTAAAAAAGAAGTTGAGTCATGATAAAATTCGCAATAGAACACATTGGTTATGTCACCAAGAATATTGAGAAGACTGCCGAGGCATTCAATATCTTAGGCTATTCATCTGAAGCGACTGTTAATGATGATACGCAAAAGACGAGGATTTGCTTCCTGAGAAAAGAAGGGGAGGTGTCTATTGAATTAGTTGAACCTTATCCGGAGAATGTGACTATGCTCAATATGCTTAAGAAAGGAACAACGCCTTATCATACCTGTTTTACAGTCTCTGATATCCAGACAACTTATAAGGAATTAAAAGAATCAGGCTTTACACCATTATTCTCACCTGTGGCAGCGCCAGCTTTTAACAATCGTTTGATTTGCTACTTTTGGAAAAAGGATGTCGGTTTGATAGAAATAGTTGAACATGATAAAGGTGAGTAGATTTGCTACTCACCTTTTTAATTCTTTGCTTACCATTTCAGAATAGAGAATCGCTCCTTTCCTGTTCAGATGTCCAAAATCATAGAATAACTCTGAATGCCCAACAAAGGTTGAATCTCGGAAATGGTCTATAAATGGAATCTGATGTTTGCCAGCCAAATCTTTGGGTATCTTATATACGTCCTCTTTAGAGCAGATATACATAGGAGAAACGATAAATGACAGTTGGATGCCTCTTTGTTTGCAGTCACTGATGAATCTTTCTAAGAGATTCACTTTTTCCTGTTTGATAGGGAATGGGTATTCTTCGGCAACCAAACCAGTGGTATCTAATACACCATCCAAAGGTTTCCAACCTTTCAGACTTCGGTCCATTGAGCCGAACTTTCCTGTTAAGAGACTAGGGAGAGTGCCGGTATATCTATATACCATTGAGAGCCGATATGGCCAATACTTCCCAGAGATTTTCAACATTTCATCACAAGCTTCGCTCATACCGCAAAATGGCGCCAAAGAACCAGCTCTTTCTGTACCAGAATATGGCGTGTCCAAAAAGTCACAAGGATGAACCTCAAAGACAATCTCCTTTGGTGTATATCGAGATAGAATATTACCTAATAGCCCATAATGATAATAGATATTCTTGATGCCCCAGTCTGCAGCATTAAAGCAGGTTATACCTAGCTCTTTTTCAAAAACAGAAGGGACATAATGGTGCAGACATCTGGAACTGCCGAGGAATAGTAGGGAATCGTAAGTATTCTCATTTGAATAACTGATTTTGTACTCGTCAGTAGTGTTTGAGATATGATATAAGAATCTTAATCCTAGTCCAAACGTCCTGTCCATCACAAAAAACAGACATGCAACGATGATGATATGTATTGCAAGTTTCTTCATCTTAGAATTGGAAATAGATAAACTGATTATTATCAAATACGCCGAACATCAGAATGCAGACAATTTCTACTGCAATCATCAGTTCCCAACGCCAGCGTTCTGCCCAAGATGGGAGATAGAGTTTCTTGTTGGGACGCCATTCTTCCTGGATGTCTACATAGATAAGCGCTATCGAGCAAATTGCAGCGTTCACCATCGTGTTCATATCTGTAAATAGGCCTCCATTCCAATGTGAGAATATCATTCCCCAGACATTGAAAAACTCCGTCATATTGGCAGAATGGAATAACATCAGGCCAAAGGTAACTACCAGATAGATACCGACCATCTTCAGCACATAAGGATATGTTGGCCAACCTTTGGCATTTAGTTCAATCTTTCTCTTTTTGAAGAACTGACCGTTTATCATCAAGGGGATATACCATAGTCCATGATATATGCCAAAAAGAAGGAATGTCCAGTTTGCTCCATGCCACATACCGATGAAGGCCATGTTCAGCATGATGGCTGCAATGGTTCCTTTGACGCCAGATTTCCTGAATTTGATATTAAGTGGTAGGAAAACATAGTCTGTCAACCAACTGGTTAATGACATGTGCCATCGACTCCAATAACCAGCTATGTCAATCACAAAGAATGGTCGTTTAAAGTTCTCTGCAACCTTAAAGCCCAAAATTAGAGCCACACCAATGGCCATTTCACTGTATCCGGCAAAGTCAGCATACATTTGGAACGGGTATAGTAGGGAGGCAAAGATGATAGAAACCGCAGAATGGTGTTCATAGTTGTTCCAGATGGCACTCACATAAATATCCAATCTGTCTGCTATACACATCTTCAGAAACATTCCCCACAAAACACGCCTGAAACCATACATAAAGTTGTCTGGGTTAAAGAGACGTGCTTGGTTTACTTGCTTCAGAAATGGCTTGGGTCTGTCAATGGGGCCTGACAAGATTGTCGGGAAAAAGGCGATAAAGTTTGCAAAACTGATGATGTTCTTCTCTTGTTGAATCTTTCCATTATAAATGTCAAGTACATAACTCATCAATTTGAACGTGAAGAAACTCAGTCCGATAGGTACAACCAGATGAAGCGTAGTCCAACTCAGATGTATTCCTAATGGCGATACAAGAGAGACGATTGACTCTGCAAAGAAATTGAGGTACTTAAAATAGAACAAGGCTCCAATACCGATGACCACTCCCACATTTGTGAGGATGGCGGCATGGCGTTCATCCTCTTTATCCAGTAGATGACTGACGCCTTTTCCAAGAAGCCAGAATGTGAGTGTCAGGATGACGAGCAGCCCCGTCATCTTCAAGTCAACTTGTGAATAGAACCAGTATGAGCTGGCTAACAAGAATATATTTTGTAGCTCTTTCTTCGTCTGGCATACATAATAAACAACCAGAACAACCAGAAAGAACCACAAAAACGTCAGGGAATTGACAACCATTCCTATACTTTCTTCTGAATACTATCTATCAAATCACCGACATTATCCCATGACAGGATCTCGCGTGAACTGAACTCGATGCCAAATGCATCCTCCATAACGGCAACCAACTGAACATGACTGAGTGAATCCCAACCCTCTACATCATCAGCAGTTGTCTCATCTGTCAGAACAAGGTCACTTTGTCCCAACTCTTCGCGGAAGATTTCCTCTACACGCTTCAAAATTTCTTCTCTTCTTTCCATAATTGTCTTGTTTTATAATTGTTAATATTCAAATCCGATGTCAATGGCCATTTGGAGTATGGCTTTTGTTCTTTCCTCAGAGTAATTGTCTTCCATAGATGAGTGTGTACCAAATATGACAAAACAATTCCTTTTTTGAGCTTTCTTTAGTACGTTTTCGGCTTCACCTAAACTTGTCTTGTCGGAAATGATCATACGTCCCAAAAGGAAGGTCGTTGTATCTGGGTTAATAATGTTGGCCCCGGTAATCATTTGATAATTCTTGTCTTTAATCACTTTTCTTATCTTTCTATTGTTACTACCATGAGGGGGTACAACATATTTTATTTTGTGGATATTAAATCCCCATTTTTCTAACTGCATCTCACATTTCTCAATATCCGAAAGAACTTCATTGTAACTCCATCCACTCCAATTGTCATGACTATAACTATGAATCGCTATGCCATATCCTTGTTTCTGCCAATTTTTCAGCGAATCACATATTTGTTTGCTCATTAATCCTGGTACTACTGCAAAGGTCGCTTTAATGTGAAGTTTATCACATAATGATTTCAGAGCATATATACCTTCTCCACTATCATCATCAACTAGAAGAATTCTTGGTTTGACATTACTTGATTGACAATGGAAACTATCGATAAACCATAGATAACATGTCTGTTTCGTCCAATCTCCTACGACAATCGGAGCTCGAAAGTAGCAGCAAAAGCCTGCTGCAATCATTGACAAAATAAAAGCTATCCCCGTTTTATAAATTTTCACCATGCAAAGATAAAAAAAAAATTAATAATTAGATAATATTCTATTATAATTTGCATATTATTATTATTTTTTTTATTTTTGCACCAATTTTTGGTGAGTGTGAGGTTGGAATACTTCTTTAAAATGTAATAGAATGAGTGAAAGGAATAATATGCTCCTTAGTAGGCTTGAATGTAACATTTTGCGTGGTCTTGCAATATTGCTTATTGTAATTAACAATTTTGGTCATTTGGTTATCGGTGTGCACTCTGATAACGAATATAATTATGATTATGCGAATGTGATGGGATTTGTTGATTCCATATCGCATATGAACTATCTATTCCCATTAGAATTGTTGTCTTTTTATAGCCCATTTGGAGTAATGCTTTTTATTTTTCTAAGTGGTTATGGCTTGACTTTAAAATATGAGTTTGGAAGTGGACAGAGTGTTTCTGCTAAACAATTTATTTTCGATCATTATTCCAAGTTGTTTTCTATGCAGGCAAAAGGTCTTGCTTTATTTCTTGTTTTTCTACTAATGTACAATATTAATGAAATCGTGTATTTCTGGCCTTTTATTAAACAACTATTTATGATAGAGAATTTGTCCCCAAGTCTCAAAATAATGCCTGGGCCATATTGGTTTTTTGGTATGATTATGGAGGTATATATTATTTATCGTTTTGTTTTTTATAAACGTTCTTCTTGGTTAATGATGAGTATCGTGGCTTTGTCATTGTTTATTATGGCATTATTAGATCCAGTTGGACAAATGCTATGTTATCTCCGGATTAATTTTTGTCTTGCTTTGCTCCCATTTAGTTTAGGCGTTTTGGCAGCAAGACATTGGAGATCATATTCATTCATATTAGAATCCAAGTTACGTGTTTTCTTATTATTTATTGTATCATTTTTGTTGTTGACGTTATGCAAATTTAATTTCTATTCATGGTTGTTTATGCCATTATTTGTTGTGACAACATCGGTTACGTTGGTCATATTATTATCTAAAGTGAACTTCTTTGCTCTATTGTTTGGTTGGTTTGGCAGTTTGTCAGGAGTCATGTTTGTTGTACATCCTTCTTTGAGACAAATTCTTATTGCGAGAGCTAACGAAAGTGGGCATTGCTATGCTGTTGTATTTATTTATCTATTTTTGACGATAGCATTAAGTGTTATGTTGAAGCCTGTATTTGTAAAGAAATAGTTATTGTTTAAAATAGTTCCCGATGATAATTTGTTCTGATGCAATCCACAAATAGGGCTTGATGGAATTGTGATAATCATTTGTGAATAATGTATGCCCCAATCCTTTCCATGAGTTTTTTGTCTCCCAAATATCAAGTAGTGTGGTATAAACATCTAATTGATTGCATTTCCCTTGCCATCCAGTTGTACTGTTGATGTTTCCATTGACAATATAAAGTGGAATATCAGAGGAAATGTCATTCTCTGCCATATCAAATAAGCTTGCATGAGCATGGTGGTCAGCCACAATAACAATGACACTATTGTCGTAAAGACCATTCTTTTTTAACTGTTCAAAATACCATTTAATCTGTTTGTCTGTATAATGGCATGTGCTGAGGTAATTACGATACTTTTCTGTTAAGGATATGTCTTTGACAATAAAATTAGGATCCATGGGCTCTTTGTAGGGTTGATGCATGGTCATAGTGAGTACAACTGATAAGAATGGCTGTTTTGCGGTCAAATTCCTTTCAAACGCATACTCAAAGATTTGCTGGTCTGACAGATACCAGTATTTCCCGTTTTTATAGTCTGCACTAGAATAGAGTTGGTCAAAGCCATATCTCTTACACATACTTTCTTGTTCCCACATGGAGGGTAATGTCGGTATAACCATTTGTGCTTCCTTTATCATACCTTCTTGTTTTAATAATTTGGGGAGGCCTGGCAATTCCGAGTATTTCGCTTTTGTAACTGTTACCTCAGAACGTAAAGGAAGCATTCCTGTCATATAGAGGAACTGCCCATCTGATGATTCTCCAACAGTAATGTTTGGAGTTAGTTGCCCATTATAGTATATTGTACTGTCATGTTTAAGGGAATTCAAGAATGGAGTCACCTCTTTCCCGTCTACGATTAAATCTGACGTGGTTGACAGATATGACTCAACAATGATAAAAATCAGATTTTTATCTTTTATTTTATTAGTTGAGTTAGAGATCCTTTCTTGATGGTTAGAATATTCTGTCTTGATAATGGTCCTTTGTTCTTCTGTCAGTTCTGTATTGGCGAAGGCTTGATATATAATGGGAATAAAAGTATGTCTAATTGTACCACGATGGAACGATGACCAGTTTGGCTCTGCAGAACTATGGAGTAATTCAATGTGTCTTACATATAGGCGATGTTTAAAATATGAAAAAGATCTAAGTCCGGGTGTTAATATGCAAAATGATAGATGGAAAACGATATTGATAATTACTAAACATAAAGGCCATTTTAGTAATATTGAAAGTGGATTGAATATCTTTGTATTTAAGGGCGAGCGAAAATACAACCATAAAATAAATATAAGGATGATTAGGTAGTAGCAGTCCATCCACAGCACTCCTTCCATTATATTACGAAACATGAAACCGTCAGTCAGGTTGCCGACTTGTCCTATTGCAGATAATGAGATGTAATGATGAAAGAATCGTGAATAAAGGATGTTAGAAAAAGACCATAACAGGGTGATAATAGCTGTGATAAAAAGGCTTGTCTTTTGTTTTCCCCAAGTGATGAGTAATGTAATTGATAAGACGATTGTTACGTCACAAATAACCCCCAAAAGATTGTCAAGACATAGTAAGGCATCAATGGCTTCCTCTAATCTGCATGTTATCATAATGTAGTAATGCATGAGTAGGAGGTTGGCTATTGATATGATGTATAACCAACAACTTTTCTGCTTTATATATAGTATGGATGTCATAATTCTTGTCATTTTAGTAGTCTTGATATTAGTTTAATACAATAAGTCAGTGCTAGGCGCTTCTTAGGGCTCTCACAGATATCAAACAGACGATAAAGTGTAGTCTTGTCGAGTTTTGTCAAAGTCTCATAGTCTTGATAAACTCCATCGGGAAGCAATTTATGGAGATAGTCGTTGATTTCTTGTCTGTTCCTGTCGCGTTGTTGTTCTGATAGTCCTCCCTCTTCACGGCGACTGATGATGTCTGGAATAAATTGAACTTTTTTGTTCTCTTTCACTATTTTTTCTGTATAGAATATCCAATCAGAAACTAATCTGTAACTTTCATCATAAAGAGAATCATCGAATAATTCCCTCTTAATAAAGGAACTTTGGTGGTCTAAAGTGGCCATAAAGAAATGAATCATTGTAGTGCGTGGTGGTTGGATGGATGCATGGCCTTTTTGTATTTTTTTATTATAATGATAATCTTTTCCTACAATGAAATCTGCATCAGATTCATAGTTCGCTACGTTTTCCAATACATCAGAGGTATAAAAACAGTCTCCTGAATTCATAAAATTCAGATAGTCTCCCGTCGCCTTTGCAATGCCTTTATTCATAGCATTGTAAATGCCATTATCCTTTTCGGAAATCCAGTAAGTGATTTGGTCATCGTATTCTTTTAATACATCAGCACTTCCATCTGTTGATCCTCCGTCAATGACAATAAACTCAAAATCTTGAAATGTTTGATGAATCACGCTCTCAATCGTCTGGCGTAATCCTTCTTTATTGTTATAATTGACTGTAATAATAGAGTATCTCATCTCTTTCTGACGTTTTTAATTCTGTTTATACTATCTATCGCACCTTTGGCGAACAACAATGTAAAGCCTAATTCAATAGGTAAGAAAATGAGCATCCCTATAATGGCATATAGAATCCAACCCCATATGCTTAAATAGGGATTAATGGGAATTAGTTGAAGGAGGTAGGTGGAAGATGCGAATGCAAAACCAGATATTGTATAGTTTCTTAGTACTCCTTTCCAATAAATGCTGATTGGTTCATTAAAACCGGCAGAGAACAGGTAATAAGGCTTCCATAGAACAACTATAGCCAATAAGCTGATAATCTTCCCCAGTAGGATACCGATAATACCCCATTTCAGACCTCCAACAATGGTTATCGATATATTGATAATCAGTTCAGCCCAGGCAGACCAAACATCAGCATAGAGGCCATGTGCATAATTGAAGCTATCAATTGAATTGCGGGAATTGGTGATATATATGTATATAATCAAGAGAATAAGTATTCGGTGATCCATGATATAATTGATATCTAACCAATGGGCAATAAAAGGCTCTATAAAGTTATAAAGTGAAAAACATAATATTGCAGCTATGGTGTGTTGAATAGTTGTGAATTCCCAAAAGACTTTCATCATGTTTTGTTTGTTACCTTCAGCCACAAGATTACCAATACTAGCCCCAACACTACCAGTAACGGCAGAAAAGAGAGAGATTAGTTTAGAAATAATCATCATATAGTTGCCATAGAAAGCAACCATTTTGAGGGAAACAAATAAAAAGATAAATAGCTCGTCACTTTTGACTAAGACGAAATCTTTGATTTTGTGAATGAAAACCTGTTTTGTCTTGGTTATGACTTCTGGGTATTTCTTTATCAGTAGTCTGCCCTGTTTCTTATCAACCTTCAACCAAGGATATTCCTTGTTGATTTTCCAGTTCAATGTAATACATCCAATAATGGCAAATAGAAATTCAATTCCTACCCAAATATAAAGGTTTTGATAGGTATATGCCAAATAGATTTGCAAAATCGTCTTGATAATAGTAGCCGACTGAAGATAGATGGCAACCAAATATCTCTTTTGATCTGCTGTCAATAGTATCTGGCGATAATTGATAAAATAGCCAATAAGAGAAGAACCCAGAAATGAGTAAAATGCGAAATAGATAATTCCAAGTCCTAAATTAGCTTTAGCGAAGATTAGAGGAAAGAAAAGGCTAATAAGGATTCCACCAGCAAAAATGATAGTGCCAATCCAATTATATAAATAACCTAATAATGACACAATCTCTTTAATATCTTGGCGGTTTTGGGCTTGGATTGGTTTGAATAGGAAATAGCCGATACTGGCTGTAATGCCGAGTTCTGTCAGATTAAGATAACCAAGAATATTACCTAATGTTCCTGTAAGACCAATAAACTCAGTTCCGAGGCAGTCCAGAAATATCTTACGGGAGAAAAAGGCCAAAACGAGGGAAAGGAAGTAGAATAATAGGTTTACTTCCGCATTAAGCAAACTTTTATGGACTCTTCCGCTCATATTAGGAATTGTGTTCTGTATGGATGAAATCTGTATTTTTCCGATCTATATGCAGTACATTCTTTAACATTCTTAGTACAAGTCCAGGAATTGCAAAAACCTTTGCGAAAGAGCGAATTCGAAGTTGGCTTGGAAGCGCGATGAATAGAGATATCGCTAATAGTCCAAAGAGGAACCACCACTTTTCACACCAATCAGGCACTGTTATGGTCAATAATATAGAAATACCTACTAATAGGACAATCAGTATGGAACGGGGTATTAATGCTTGTTGGATGGTCTTGTCAATATAATTTATATTGCCGTGTATGATTGCGTTCGGGATTTGTGGTAACTGGCTAAATAAACTCTGAATTTGGGCAGTCATCCAGCGCATACGCTGACGCTGGAAATTATCTTGGCTACTCACTTTCTCATCAAAGACGTGAATGTCTGGGGCATATTTTATAAATACCTCTTGGCTAAGTAGAAGTGCTTCCATTTCTCGATCTTCTCCAGCTGTTTTCAATTCGAAAACATTCTTTTTAAACAAATCATATTTGAAACACATTCCTGAACCAATCAGTGCAGATGATAAGCCTAAGCGATTGTGAGCTTTACGGAAAATCGTGTTGTTTATTTCTTCACTAGCTCCATCTAAGACGGCTACGTCATTATTGGCATTCTTGGCGCAGCGATGACATTGTATTGCATCATAAATCGTGCAAAGGACATTTAACTGTGATAAGAAGTCTGGACGTACTACATTGTCGGCATCCAATATTACTACATTGTCAAAATCTCCTTTTACCTCATTAATGGCATATTGCATCGCCTTTGCCTTCGAACTCTTTTCGAATGTTGGAGTCAGTAGGGTAATTGGCATTTTACGAAGGATCTCGTTGGTCTCAGGCTGCATGTGGTCAGAAATGACTGCAACCATATAGTGCGATGTGGGGTAGTCTTGTAATAGAAATTGTTCAACAGCATTGACAATTACAGAGTCCTCCTTGTATGCGGGATACAATATGAGAAATCGAGTCATCTCATTTTTGAGTGCCGCAGCATGTATAGCAACCTGATCATCTTTATCATAAAATAGGGATATGAAGGCAAAGAATACAACGTATGCCACAGAACAGGCGATGATACACCATAATATTATTTCAAGGATATGTATAGCAGTCCAAATCATTTTCTTTTTTTTCTTATTCTAATTTGAAATATTTTCCAAATACTGACAAAAGGAGAACGTAGGAAAGTTTTGTCCCACATCTCGTCGACTAAATAATCTGGAGTGGCTAGTGCAAAAATGAAAAGAGTAAGAGAACCAAGTATCCACCATTTGATAGCCATTGTAAAATAGAAAAATGGCCAAATAATGCTTAACAACATGATAATGCCTACCATGGTCGTACGAGGAACTAACATCCATTGAATAATTTTGTCAGTCAAATCGTATTGTTTTCTGAAGATAGCCCTTGGTATGAACTTTATGTTTCGAATCAAGTTCTGGAATTGCAAAATTGCCCATCGGCTTCGTTGTTCATTCAGTTTTGTAGTTGTTCGTTTTTTTTCACCGTAAACGTATATATGATCGAAATAGTCAATAAAGATTTCCTGACGAAGCAATAAAGCTTCTAATTCCTTATCTTCACCTGCCGTTCTGGCTTTCATCACGTTAGTTTTAAACCATGTAAAATCGTAGGCCGTACCAGATCCTGCTAATGCAGAAGAAATGCCTAAATTGATATGCCCCTTCCGAAATATGGCATTGTTTATCTCCTCGAAAATAGCATCCATTCGGGCAGCTGCTGTATCTCTATTTTTGGATATGCAATGAAACTGAATGGCCTTAGTTGCTGCCACTTCAAACGCATCATTGACATTCTGCAAGAAATCTTGTTCTACGATATTGTCTGCATCTAAAATTAAAGCGATGTCGTATATCTTAAATTCCGGGAGATTCAGAATGGCATATTGGAGCGATTTCGCCTTTGTACTTTCAGCAAAATTGGGCATTAAAAGGGTAATGGGGTATTGGACTAATCGCATATTCGTCATTTCTGACTGATGATCAGAAATAACAGTCACATCAAACATCCTTTGTGGATAAGCCTGACTTAATATTGAGATGACTGCTTGTTCAATAACGTCATCCTGCTTATGGGCTGGAATCAAAACGACAATCCGATTCTGTTTCTTTGCCTTTGGAATATTATTCTTCCGTCCAAAAAGAGAAGCTACGGTAAAAATGCCGAGATACAGAACTGTTCCAGAAACCATGACGAACAGAATTAAATCTAATATATTAATGATAGACCAAATGCTCATGCTTTTTTAATTAGTTGAAAAATTCGTTCTAAAAATGAAATCGTAGAGCGCTCTAAATACGGAGAATGATAGTCTTGTCTTTCCGAAAATGGTGTATTTTACAACGTCTTTCGGTATTGCAATGCCTATTAAATATATATATGATAGCCCTTTATAAATGCTTTGATAGTTCCTTTTAACAAGTAATAACCTGTTACGTGTGATGTAGTAAGTGCGAAGTGGGCTATTCTGACCCGTAGCCTGACTTTCTTTATGATAGATGGTACATTGCGGTTCATACCAAATTTGGTAGCCTGCTCTTGTGAACATTATTGACCAATCTAATTCTTCATAATATAGGAAATAGCATTCCGGCATTAAGCCAACCTTTTCTATTGCCTCTCGTTTAATCATCATAGCTGCACCATGAGCGTATGGAGTGGGATGAGGTGTTTCGTATTGCCCCTTATCTTCTTCTCCAAAGCCAATCGCCTGATTCCTTACAGTGATTTTCGATAAAGGAGTATATCCTGCATACTGAATAGGGTTGTTGCCCCATGCAAAACGTATTTTAGGACATGTAATACCGATCTCTTCTGAAGACTCTAGCCTGTCTACGAGGGCTTGGACATTGAAATTCTTAAATATAGTATCGTTATTAACAAGAAATAAATACTTACCTTTTGCAGCTTTAATACCAAGGTTGTTTCCTCCTGCAAAGCCGAGATTCTTGTCACTTTTAATGATTTTGACAAGTGGGAATCTTCTTTGAATTTCGGAAGATTCATTATGAATAGACGCATTATCTACTACTATCACCTCCATTTTGTCATTGAAGGGGATGGTCTCAATCAATGCACAGGTTTCTTTCAGCCCGTTATAATTGATGGTAATGATGGATAGTTCACACTCTTGATGCAAGTTTCTTTTCCAGTTTCAGACGTTTTCTTTCTTCTTGTTTGGCAATTAATTCTTCTTCGTACTTTATCCATTCAGGTTCAAGATAGGGTAAGATATATACAATGGACAAACCACCATAAAAGATCAGACCATTAGGGAATTGCATCATAACCTGGTTACCATAACCTCCTAATTGTATAGATACAAAGGCACAGCAAAAAGCAGCTCCTATTCCTATCAAGGATCTGTTTTTTAACTTAAAGAGAACTGTATAACATCCACCTCCTAACATCATAAGCATGGTTATTACATATACAGTTATTCCTATGGGGCCAGTTCTCAACCAGATAAACACATAATCAGAATCAGGTGGAACTTTTGCCAATAGATTATACTTATTATTAGCAGGCACATTATCGGGATTCATGCCTATACCTATACCCCATGGTGCATCTTGTATATACTTTCTCATTGCATCTTTGTTCACGTCGCGAGCTGCCATCGATGCATCGTCTTTATTAAAGGCTGAACGCATTCGGCGTATTTGCTGGTTCCCTTGCCCAATTGTCGTAAAAACAAGAATAAATGCGAAAAAGACAACAGCAATAGTAAAAGGAATCGCAATTTTGAATGATTTAGAAAGAAAAATATAGACTATCAATCCAGCTCCCAAACAAGCAATAGCTGTTCTTGTTCCAGAAGCAAACATACCCCAAATTACAGCAACCCCAGTCAATAAAAAGAATAATTTGTTGTTTCTTATTTTTGTCGTAATACCTATAATGATAAATGCAACAGCTGTAGATGCTGCATTACAGCCATAGTTTGCTGCATCGCTGAATGTAGAGAAATAGCGAATTAAGGTGCCAGCATTAAGAACGTGCGTCGCATTTCCATCCATGAAGCGTGCTTCTGATGATGTAAAACCTATATATTGTTGTTTATATGTCCAAAATACAGTAAAAAGAGCTAAACCTGCCCATATATATAGATATCTCATTAAAATCTGAGGTGATGATATATATATGGAAAATACGAGGAAAATATATAACAATTGGAAAGCCATCAGACGCGATCCTTGATACCACGCAGCAATATTTATTCCAAGATCACAGGTATCATTAAGAATCTCAAGCGTACAAAAACCACACCATATAATTAATGCAAAGAGCATAAAATTGGCACATCTTTCGAAATGTGGAGACTGTCTGGCGTCAACAATAGCTATTGCCAACAAAACAATTTGTAGCATTTCGTTGGGAAGCGACATAGGTACAGGTAGATGTATGTCTTTCATCTGAAGGAAATAGTTGACAACTATCAGAACCCAGAAAGTGAACATTCTCCACCTAAATGCAGCATATACAAATAAGACAACAGCTGGCGAAAGACATACAATTGTAAAGGCAGAATAACCCGCAGTCACAAATTCGTAAATGGCCAGCAAAAATAGGAGAAAGAGTAACAAGACTCTTCCTCCGTTTTCGTGTGAATATTCTGACAACCTATTAGAATAAAGACTTGCCATTCTCTATTTATTTTGCATGACTATTCTCTACGGCCGTCAGCCCCATCTGTGACATGCGATATACAAAGTTGTTGAACTTGGTATATGGAGGTAGCTGGCCTACAAATTCCTCCACTGCATAGCGTTGAGCTTCTGTCAGGTACATGAAGAGCGTGTCTTTGTTTTCTAATTGTGACTCCAGCTCCTTTAGTGCTTTCTGATCCACATCCTTCCAGGTGCGATTGGCACGTGTAACCATCAGATTGACTGTTCCCATATTCAGCAGGGCAGGAGGAATGGAATGGTCGTCCAAATTCGGATATTCGATAATGGCAATCTCATTAGGTAGAATATCCGGACATATGTCCTTTATATCTTTAGCCATAATGAAACGGCTGTCTTCAGCCAAGAAATCTTCATCATAGGTCAACCGACGAACCTGTAAACCAATAGAAATCCAATAGTTCTCTAATTCTTGAGCCAGATAACTTTTACCGTTAGCGGCGTCTGTAGAAATGAGATTGAGCACATTTTGTTGACCTTCCTTGAAATGGGGTAGAAGTGCTTTGCTTAACTGTCGTAGAGCCATATCGGCAATAGTCTTGTTGAAGCGGCGATAACGTAAAGTGCTTTCTTTCGGGAAGCAACCCATGACAGGAATCTTTGTAATACGCTCGGAACGCATTCGGTCACGAAGTGTGCGATCCAACAATTCGATAATAAAGAAGTACATGGCAGTCAGAAGGAATGTTACCAAGAACGCTCCTAACAAAATCATTAATCGATTTGTCGGTTGGGCATTCATAGGGAACATCGGTGGATTGAGAACGCGCAAAGTTGCTGTGGTCATCTGAAGGTTCTTCTGACGTAAACGGGCTGCATTTAGTGCTCTTAACATCTCCATATAATTACCTTCAATAAAACCAATATGACGTTCTTTACGACCTAAAGTAGCACCAATTGGTGCATAGTAAAGAAGCTGTTTGTCAACTTTTTGTCGAAAAATATCTTGAGTGTTCACCTCTGCCTTTGTCTTTTCAAGTAACAAAACCTGATCCAGCCATCTGTTAATCATGTCATTAGCTTTAACACCCGTTTCAGTACTATAAGTTCCCGCTTCAATATCTTTAACAAGGGAACGGACATTTGATGTTGCATCCTGAAGCATTTTTTCTGCTTTGGCTAATTCCAATTGTGATTCAACTCCGCTACCACTCCCTTCGCTGTTCATGAGTCGAAGGTTAGAAATACGTGATTGGATTCTGGAGATATCAGTAACTTGATTAGTAAAATCTTTATTAGCTCTTATAATCTTGGCACGGTCACCGAGTTGACGCTCTAAGTAATCCATCAAAGCACGTGTTGTAGCTTGATTCTTGAGCAAAGCATTGTCTGATTGCTGAAGATTTGCATCCATTCCGGCAACTTGTTTTGTTTGCTCACCATAATTGATAATACGTTTTTCTACATTATAACGAATCAGGTCATCCTCGGCACCAGTCAAAATTCGATATAGACGAGCTACTTCACGCTCAAAAAACTTAATTACATTGTTCGTTTCTCCATAACGTAATTGAGCATACTGACGAGCAAATACATCATTCAGGATGTCAACGGTGTTATAAGTTATACCAGCATCGTTGGAAGAGTAGGATATGTCGATAATGTCACTACCCCTAAGTTGCAAGACTTTCAAACGGCTTGTAATGCTATTGATACCAAACCACTGGTTATAGTTTAGCAATCCAAAAATATAGTTGTCTTGGGATGGACGCTCGTACGCTTTCAAATTTGCATAAGTTGCATTCTCACTATTATGATTAATCAATGCTTTTACGTCAGCAGGAACACTATTGTTGAGCTGACGGAAATGCTCCGCAGAAATATAGTTGTTGTCCTTGTTTGGATTACCATACATCATACATCTTGCAAATAATCGAAGTGAGACTTCGTGAATAGTGACATCTGTGGTAATCAACAACATTAAATTTGTCATATTTGTTTTGGCATTACCGCCAGCAGTCCCAGAACCGCCCTCAATGTTGTATGCAGTGATCATTCCAGTATAGATGGTCGTGTTTGCATCATATACTCTTTCCATATTACGCGTCATAAACCATGCAACCACCAAAGCAATCAGTGGCAGAATGATGAGGTACCAACGAATCTTATAAAGGAACCTTACAATATATCTAAATAAATCCATAGCTCTTATCTTTATTAATTGTTTGTTTTGCTTTTTTTAGCTGCCTTTGCAGCGGCTTTTTCTGCTTTCTTTTCTGCTTTTTCTAATGCCTTTGTTTTTTTCTCATCTTCTTCAACGGCTTTCTTTATACGCTTTTCAACAGCTTTGTTTTCTTTGGCAATCTCTTTTTCAGATTTGTGAACTGTTGTGTCAAGGGTGATTTCTGTTGTTGAGTTGGTGATAATCGGTGTATGGGTTAATATTTCTAGTGTAATAATATCTGTGGTAATTGTTGTTTGTAATGCTTGATAACTTGAAACCTGTCCTGCCTCATGCAATTTCGTGTAGGCAAAGTCTTCAATATTCATATTTCCATTTTCGAAATCTTCTCGATTCAAAGCTCCGGCTCCTTGATAGGCAGCAGCAGCTTCACCAATAGATTTAAGCGCTACTAAATTATTTGTTATTTTAACAAATAATGATGCTATTTGCAATTTCAATTGGTCGTATGCAATATCCTTGGCAATAACGGCTCGATCAACTTCCATTTTCTTACGTTTCACTGCTGCCGTCAAATCCAAAATGTCCTCAACTGGTAGAGCTAAATTGACTCCGATATTCCAATATGATTGCTCTGTTCCTTGATACTGATAAATTAAGTGATTGTATGAAGTAGAGTTGTTGCCCCATACATCACCTTTACCCCAGCTATAGCTTGCATGAGCCTTCAAATATGAAAAAATATGACGTCTCTGCTTGGCGACTTCAGCCTGGGCAATCTCACGGGCTTTTTCTAAAGACATGATTTGTGGAGTTGATTTCGCATTTTCAAACAGAATAGCCAAAGGGGGCAGATGGAACTCAGAGAAATTGATCTCCTTATCATTACTGGAATCAAAGAAACCGGCAGCAATACCGCTCTCGTCGAATTGGGCGAAAGCTGTTGAGCCGATTCCTGACGCTACAACTAAGAATAGCAGTCTTTTTAATTTGTTCATATTAATAATGGTCTATATGGTTCTTTAAACGTTATCTTTTTGAATAAATGCTGTCAGCGTACGGAAGATAATCTTCATGTCTAACGCAAAATTGTAGGTCTGGCCGTAGGTGATATCCAGCTGCTTGCGTTCTTCGGCTGACATCATGCCGCCTTTTCCACGCTCTTCAACCTGCCAAAGGCCAGTAAGACCTGCAGGAGCCATGAAACGATCAATGCTGGAATCTACGGTGAGTTTCTCTGCCTCATACAGAGGTAGCGGGCGATTGCCTACGATGGACATGTCACCCTTCAGGATATTGAACAACTGTGGCAGTTCGTCAATACTATATTTGCGGATAAACTTACCCACTTTCGTAATACGTGGGTCGTTCTCAATCTTGACAAATGCGTTGTTGTTCTCTTCTTCTTTCTCTTTGTTGAAATCGGATTCAGCCACAACGAAATCATCGCCGACAAGCATTACCTCATCGTCGCTGATCATCATGTCGGACTCCATGCCCATGTCCATCATCATCATTTCTGCCTCTTCGCCAAGCGGAGCTGTAATCACACTCTGATGATCTTTCTCTTCTTCCTTTTCTTCCTCTTTTTCGGCATATTGGTTACCGGCCTCCTTGGCTACTTCCTTTAAACGCTGTTCTGCATCCGCATACATGGAGCGGAACTTTAGGAAATTGAAGACGGTATAGTTGGTACCGACACGTTTTGATTTAAAGATAATCGGCCCCTTACTCTCCAATCGGATGGCAATAGCCGTTAAGATGAAGACCGGAGAAAGGATGATGATGGCCAATAAAGAGAAGAAAATGTCGAAAAGACGTTTCCAAAGAGGTATCTTGAAACGCAGAATACGATGCTTTGATGGAGCATCGTCGAACAGCATGCCTTCACGATCGGCAATAAACTGTATCTTCTTATTAAGTTCTGTGATGGAAGCATTGGCATCGACGGTGTCATTGATGCCACACTTCTGGTACATCTTCCTGTCATCGAGCGTCAACTGGTGGGTGAGCAGGATGATGTAGACATTCTTGTTTTTCTTTTTAATATAGGTGATAGCTGTAATATCCTCAGTCTGAACATTCTGCTCGTAGAAAACGATAAAATGCTCATTGCGGACATGAGGAGCACATGCAGAAGCGGTTTCCTTATAATTGGTGGTGTATTGTACCAATCGCCCAGGAATATACTTCAACCGCTCTTGAGTTTCCGGATTATTACCTAAATATACTACACCTATCATATTATAACAACGTCAGTCTGATTAAGGAATAATCTTCTTGACTCGAATTTTAAGTTCCATTGGGTTGAAAGGCTTAACGATATAGTCTTCAGCACCAATCTCCAAAAGTCGGATACGCTCACTCGTAGAGTCCTCACTGGATAGCATGATCACAGGGATATGCTGGAAGAGCTCATTCTGCTTTATCCACTCCAGGAAATCGTCTCCGCGCATGCCTGGCATACGGATGTCAGAGATGATGAGGTCAGGCGTATTGCCTGCCTGGAGCCACTTAACTCCCTGCAAGCCATCAGGTAACCATTGCACATCGTAGTCGCTCATCAAATAGATAGAGAGCACTTTTGCAATAGTCTCTTTGTCGTCAAGTATTAGTATTTTCTTCTTCATATATGAAATGTATTTATTCTAAAATAACGTTATCTAGTGTGCAAAGGTAAACAAAATATTTTAATTGTGCTCAAATTATCGTAAAAAAATGATTTTTTTTCTAGAAAAAGTTGTCTGATTTAAAAAAAATAGGGAAATTTGCACGTAAACCGTACTATAAACAGACAATTATTATTGTAATATGGCAAACAGATATTTATTAGGTTTTGATGTCGGTAGCTCGTCAGTGAAGGCATCATTGGTTAACGCCGATAGCGGCAAGTGTGTAGCATCAGCTTTCTTCCCCGAGAAGGAGGCTCCCATTATGGCAGTAAAGGCCGGATGGGCAGAGCAGGATCCCCAGATGTGGTGGGATAATGCCAAGTTGAGTCTGAAGAAGATCATGGCTGAGTCTGGTGCTACAGCTGAAGAAATCAAGGCAATTGGTATTTCGTATCAGATGCATGGTCTGGTATGTGTAGACAAAAATCTTAAGGCGCTCCGTCCGTCAATCATCTGGTGCGATTCACGTGCTGTACCTTATGGCGAAAAGGCTTTCAAAGACCTTGGCGGTGATCAGTGCCTGAGTCATCTGCTCAACTCTCCAGGTAATTTTACAGCAGCAAAGTTGGCATGGGTTAAGGAAAATGAGCCTGATGTATATAATAATATATATAAGGTGATGCTGCCTGGTGACTATATCGCTATGCGCCTGAGTGGTGTCGCTAATACGACAGTTAGTGGTCTTTCTGAGGGTATGTTCTGGGACTTCAAGAACAACCAGGTGGCTGACTTCCTGATGAAGTACTATGGTTTTGACAGTTCATTGATTGCAGACATCGTTCCGACCTTTGCTGAGCAGAGTGTGGTGAGTGCGGAGGCTGCTGCCGAGTTGGGGCTAAAAGCTGGAACTCCGATTACCTATCGTGGTGGTGATCAGCCGAACAATGCATTGTCGTTGAATGTGCTGAATCCTGGTGAGATTGCTGCTACAGCTGGTACTTCAGGCGTAGTTTATGGTGTGCTGGGTGAGGTGAACTACGATAAACAGAGTCGTGTAAATACTTTCGCTCACGTGAACCATACAGCAGACCAGACTCGTCTTGGCGTACTGCTTTGCATCAACGGTACTGGTATCTTGAATGCCTGGACTCATCGTAACATAACGCCGGAGATTGGCTATGCCGAGATGAACGATCTGGCAGCTTCGGTACCCATCGGCAGTGAAGGCGTGACAATTATCCCATTCGGAAACGGTGCTGAGCGCGTGCTGGAGAATAAGGAAATCGGCTGTTCGATTAACGGTGTGAATTTCAATAAGCATCATAAGGGCCATCTCGTTCGTGCAGCCCAGGAGGGTATCGTATTCTCTTTCTGCTATGGTATGGAGATTATGCAGCAGATGGGTATGGATATCAAGAAGATCCATGCAGGTAAGGCTAATATGTTCCTGAGCCCATTGTTCCGTGATACGCTGGCTGGTGTGAGTGGCGCAACCATTGAACTCTATGATACTGATGGTTCTGTTGGCGCAGCTAAGGGCGCCGGTATCGGTGCCGGTATCTATGCAAATGCTGATGAAGCCTTCGCTTCGCTTGATAAACTTCAAGTGATTGAACCGGATGCCGCTCATCGTGCTGAGTATCAGGCTGCTTATGCTGCTTGGAAAAAAACGCTTGAGAGCAAGATCAAACGTTAATCAAACTGAGATATATTCAATAAAAAGGCCCGCTAGATGCGGGCTTTTTTTATTGTAGACTTTGGCGATACCATTCAAATAGTTTGGCAACGCCATCCTCAATTTCAACTTTGTGGGTCCAGCCGAGTGAGTGAAGCTTCGAAACATCGATGAGTTTGCGCATCGTACCATCAGGCTTGGAGGCCTCAAACTCCACTTTGCCCTCGAAACCGACAGCCTTCACGACAAGCTGTGAGAGTTCGCGAATGGTGAGTTCTTTTCCTGTGCCCACATTGATGTGGCAATTCCGGATCTCGCCTAGTGATGGGATAGCTCCACCGCGACCTGCAGAATGGTTGCGGTCTACTGCACCATTGGTGGAAGCCCCATAATGAACGGAGGAATATTTCTCGATGCCAATTACATCCTTGAAGTCAACATTCAGTAATACATGGACGGAAGCATCTGCCATATCCTCGCTCCAAAGGAACTCGCGGAGTGGGGTGCCTGTTCCCCAGAGTACCACCTTATTATTATATATACCGTATTTTGCCAGAACGCTGAGGGCGTTTTTTCGATTGACCATTGACCATTGACCATTGAGACCTTCGCCTGTTACGCCTTCGACGGGACGTTTGTTCAAATCGATGGCGATCTTGTCCCATTCCTCATCATGAATCAGTTTGGCCAGATAGATCTTACGCATCATGGCTGGCATCACATGTGAGTTCTCCAAGTGGAAATTGTCGTTAGGACCATAGAGGTTTGTCGGCATCACGGCAATATAGTTGGTGCCGTACTGCAGATTATAACTCTCACACATCTTCAGACCCGCAATCTTTGCGATGGCATATTCTTCGTTGGTGTATTCCAGTGGAGATGTCAGCAGACAATCCTCCTTCATAGGCTGAGGTGCATTCTTTGGATAGATACATGTAGAACCTAAGAAAAGCAGTTTCTTTACACCGTGAGCGTATGCTTCAGAAATGACGTTGCACTGAATCTTCATGTTCATCATGATGAAGTCGGCACGATAGAGTGAGTTGGCCATGATGCCACCTACAAAAGCTGCTGCCAGTACGACAGCATCGGGACACTCTTCATCGAAGAACCTTTTGACTGCAACCTGATCCGTGAGGTCGAGCTCCTTGTGACTGCGGCCCACAAGATTCGTATAACCACGCTGAAGGAGATTATTCCAAATAGCGGAACCCACAAGTCCGTGGTGTCCCGCTACATATATCTTACTTGTCTTGTCTAAACTCATTCTTCCATCTGGGCTTTGATGAATAATTTCTTAACGAACTTCATGTCGTGCTGAACCATAATCTTAACGAGTTCAGGGAAAGAGGTCTTCTGAGGATTCCAGCCGAGTTTGGCTTTCGCCTTTGCTGGATTACCTAACAGCTGATCAACCTCTGCAGGACGGAAGTACTTCGGATCAACCTCTACCAAAGCCTTACCCGTAGCCTTATCGTATCCCTTCTCGTCAACACCATCACCGCGCCATTCGAGTTCGATGCCTGCCTCCTTGAAGGCTAGGGTAGCAAACTCACGAACAGTATGATACTCACCAGTAGCAATCACGAAGTCATCGGGTTCTGGCTGCTGAAGAATCAGCCACATGCACTCGATATAGTCTTTGGCATAACCCCAGTCGCGAAGTGAGTTCAGATTACCCAGATAGAGCTTGTCCTGATACCCCTGGGCGATACGGGCAGCGGCCAACGTGATCTTTCGTGTTACAAAGTTCTCGCCGCGACGCTCACTCTCATGGTTGAAGAGGATACCGTTGCAGCAGTACATGCCGTATGACTCGCGGTAGTTCTTCATGATCCAGAAACCGTAGAGTTTGGCTACCGAGTAGGGACTACGGGGATAGAACGGGGTCGTTTCGCTCTGAGGAACTTCCTGTACCTTGCCGTAAAGTTCGGAAGTAGACGCCTGATAGATGCGGCAAGTCTTCTCAAGACCGCAGATGCGTACAGCTTCCAGCAGACGGAGTACTCCTGTGGCATCGACATCGGCTGTATACTCAGGCACATCGAACGAAACCTTCACATGACTCTGAGCTGCGAGGTTGTAGATTTCTGTCGGACGCGTCTCGCCGATAATGCGAATCAAAGAAGAAGAATCCGTCATATCTGCCCAATGCAGATTTACCAGACGGGCCTTCTTCATATCTCGCACCCACTCATCGAGATAGAGGTGCTCGATACGCCCTGTATTAAAAGATGAGGAACGGCGTAAAAGGCCGTGAACCTCGTAACCTTTCTCAATTAAGAATTCTGCCAGGTATGAGCCATCTTGGCCTGTAATACCTGTAATAAGAGCAACTTTTTTATTATCCATATTTATTTAGTTTTCACCAGAGAACTGCTTAATGCGCTGTTCTTCTGAAAGTTTGCAAATTAAGAGCGTGTCGTTGTTTTCTGCTACGATATAGCCGTCAAGCCCCTGAATAACCACTTTCTTTTCCTGTGTCGTGTGAATAATACAGTTGTGGCTTTCGAAGATTGCGATATTCTGCCCGATACAGGCATTGCCGTATATGTCCTTCTTGCTTTGTATCTGAAGGGAACCCCACGTGCCGAGATCGCTCCAGCCGAAGTCGGCAGGACAGACGAATATCTCTTCGGCTTTCTCCATAATGGCATAGTCGACTGAGATGTTATCGCATTCAGGGAATAAGCGGTTGATCTCTTCCTGTTCTTTATCTGTATCGTAGACGGGAAGCAGTGATTCGAACAGTTTCGCCATTGAGGGCTGATAAACGCGGAATGCGTTGACGATGGTGTTGATGTTCCAGATAAAGATACCCGCATTCCAGAAATAGTTGTTCTTTTTAATATATTCGTTTGCTGTCTCCAGATTAGGCTTCTCGCGGAAAGAGTCTACTCTGAAGATTTCTTTGTTGCGGAGTGAACTGGTACTTAAGTCTGCCTGAATATAGCCATAGCCTGTTTCCGGACGATTGGGCTTCATGCCTAAGGTGACAATAGCGTCGGTCTCACCAGTGAAAACCATACATTCTTTGATGACCCGTTGGAATTCGGCCGGATTCGTCACGATATGGTCGCTTGGAGTAACGACAACGTTGGCCTTCGGGTCTTTCGACTTAATGCGCCAGCTGACATAAGCGATACAGGGAGCCGTGTTACGGCGACAGGGTTCACAAAGGATGTTGGAGGAAGGGATGTCAGGCAGTTGCTCTTTTACAATGTCTGAATATTTCTGATTTGTCACGACCCAGATGTTCTCGGGCTTTACCAGATTGCCGAATCTCTCGACTGTCAACTGGAGCAATGTCTTCCCAACGCCCAAAACATCAATGAACTGTTTCGGATTCTCCGCTGTACTCATCGGCCAGAAACGACTGCCTACGCCGCCTGCCATAATAACCAGATGATTGTTTGTCTTCGCCATAATGTGAATTGATGATAATAATGTGCAAAGATATGCAATTCTTTTAATAAAAAAGAATTTTTAAGCAAAATAATTGCAATTTATATCTTAATTCTGCTTCTTTTTCTTCATCCAGGTCTTTACGGAGAAGTAAACAACCGCAAGAACGAGCAATGCCAGGATAACGATCTTGATGTATTCTGCATATTCGCTGATCTTGTCGTTGAGCTGCTCTTCTGGCACAATGGCGTGCAGATACCAGCCTAACGCTGCCAACACACTATGCCAGCCTCCTGCGCCAATCGTGGTGAAGAGTAGAAACTTTCCATAGTGCATCCGGGCCAGTCCTGCAGGGATGGAAATCAAGTGGCGGATGACTGGGACGAATCGTCCCGTCAATGTAGCGGCAACACCGTGATCGTCAAAGTATTTCTCACTTCGCTCGACCTTTTCCTGGTTGAGCAGACACATCTTTCCCCATTTGCTGTTGGCAAACTTATAGACGACTGGGCGCCCCACGTAGAGGGCGACGAAATAGTTGATACTGGCACCGATGTCAGCTCCCAATGTAGCAAAGAGGATAACGAGGAAAACGTTCAGCGAACCGCTGGCAGCATGATAGGCGGCTGGTGTGACAACAAATTCTGACGGGACCGGCACAACTGTACTTTCCAGAAGCATCAGAATGAAAATAGTCGGATACCAACCTAAACTGTTTAATATATTTGTAATAAAACCCATAATTATCTATGTTCGAATTTTTTAACCAAATAGTCATAATATTCCGAAGGCTTCATACCTTCAGGGAATAGGAAACCGAGTACAAGCCTGGCTTCCTTCGGATTCTTTTCTGAACCGAGTTTTACGTATTGCAGAAATTCCTTCTTTTTGTGCAGATCCATACAGCAGAGCGCCATGTACGAATAACCGTCTTTCCAATCTGCTTTGGCATGCTTCAGAAAAGGCTTCAGAAGGAGATATGCCGGATACACATAATGGTTATCATAAAGGGATACAATAATCCGCAAGATGGCGTGCGGGGCATTGTTGCATAATTTGAGGGCTTTTTTGAATGCTTCCTCAGCTTCTACACTTCGTTTATTTGCCAGCAGGATATGTCCTCGGATAATCTCCATGTTGACGTGATCACAATCCAGATCCTTCGTCTTGTCGATATAGCTGACGGCGCGATCGGGATCGTGAAGCTCGCTAAAGGTGAAGGATAGCTCCTGATAGATTTCGGTCATATAGGGAGAATCGCCGTTGGCCAGCTTCTCGGCCTGTTGCAGCACCTTGGCTGCTTCTTCGAATCGTCCGAGATTGACGAGGCAGGTTCCTTGATGCAAGTAGCCGAACTCGTCGTCCTCCAATATTTGAGAATAACGCTGATAGTAGGTGAGTGCCGATTCGTAGTTCTCGAGATTATAGAGGCTGTTGGCTTTTGACAGCACACTGTCGGGATCATTGGGATCGATGGCGATAGCATATTCGCTGCTGGTGATTGCCGACTGATAGTCTTCGTTCATGAACTGGGCGCTTGCTAATGCAATCCAATAGCGGGTGGAGTAGGGGTCGTGATCAATCAACTCGTTGAAGATACGCTCGCTATCCTTGTATTTGCCGAGTCCGAAGAGCGTGCGGGCCATCAGTTCCTTGAAGTCGTCGGAGTCATCGCCTTGCGAACGGGCTACCCATTCGAAAGCCTTATTGAAACAATTGTAGTCGAAAAAGAGACTGGCGACATTATAGACATAATCCATGAGTTCGTCGGACTCTATTTCCTTCATCTGTTCACGGAACAGTTCGTCAGCCTCTTCAACCTTTTCTTCGGCAATCAGAATCTCACCTTCGAAATAGAGGGCTTCCAGATGATCTACAGCTTCCATCCGTTCTGCATAGGCTCTCGCGTTGTCGAAGTCGTGTCGGGAGAGTGCCTCGCGGGCTTTGTAAAGCAATGGGCCTACGGCATCTGGGTTGTATTCCAACGCGAGGTTGATAGCGGCGTCGGCATCAGCCATTTTCCCGTTATACTGGTAATAGTCAGCAATGTCAGCTAAATCGTCGGCATCCATATAGATAGGCTGCCCAGACTTGACTGACGCTTCGTATTGCTTCAGGAGTTTCTGAAAACCCTTGCTCTTGAAATACTCCTCGTTATCGGTCATTATCAAACTTTAAGTCCTACGGTCTTGTTGAAGACAGGCTTCTCCGGTGTAGAATCTGAGTCGGGCGTAAAGTATCCGATACGCTGGAACTGCAGATAAGTAAGCGGTTTCATGGCTGCTGCGTAGGGCTCGATATAGCAGTCTTTCAGAACGCTCAGCGAGTTGGGGTTGATCATCTGCTTCATTGCCGTGACGGCATCGCAGTTCTGGGCTTCACGGATGGCAGCCAACTCGTCGCGAGGATTCTCTACCTTCCAGAGGCGGTCGTAGAGACGAACCTCAGCCTTGACGGCGTGTTCGCAACTCACCCAATGAAGCGTCTTTCCCTTGATCTTCCTGTTGGAACCGGGCAGACCGCTTCTCGACTCAGGATCGTAAGTGCAGTAGATTGTCATCACGTTGCCGTTCTCATCCTCGTCGCAGGGGTGTTCCTCGTCACACTTGATGATATAGGCATTCTTCAGACGAACCTCCTTGCCGGGAGCCAGACGCATGAATTTCTTCTCGGCTTCTTTCATGAAGTCGTCGCGCTCGATCCAGAGTTCACGGCTGAATTCTATCGTATGAGTGCCGTCGGCTTCGTTCTCGGGATTATTCACAGCGGTCAGCTGCTCTACCTGTCCTTCGGGATAGTTGGTAATCACCACTTTCACAGGATTCAGAACGGCACTTACGCGGATAGCTCTGCTGTTGAGGTCGTCGCGGACTGCGCTCTCCAGGAGGGCCATGTCGTTCAGTGCATCGATCTTCGTGTAGCCGATCTTGTCGATGAAGTTGACGATACTCTCGGGACTGTAGCCACGACGGCGGAAACCGCAGATGGTCGGCATTCGGGGATCATCCCAGCCGCTGACGAGTTTCTCGTTTACCAATGCCAGCAGATTACGCTTCGACATCAGCGTATAGTTCAAGTTCAGTTTGTTGAACTCCGTCTGACGGGGGCGGTTGTCTTCGATGTTGTCGGTTTCGCCCTTCCATTCCTTCATCCACGTGACAAACAGATCGTAAAGGGGACGATGCTCTACAAACTCAAGCGTACACCACGAGTGGGTAACACCCTCGAGATAGTCGCTCTGTCCGTGTGTGAAGTCATACATCGGATATGCGTTCCATTTGTTACCTGTGCGAATATGGGGAATGTTGAGCACACGATAGATCAGGGGATCGCGGAACAGCATGTTCGGATGGGCCATGTCGATCTTTGCGCGCAGCACGAGTGTGCCCGGCTCACATTTACCGCTGTTCATAAACTCAAAGAGCTTGAGGTTTTCTTCTATAGGACGGTCGCGATAGGGACTATTGGTTCCCGGACTCGTGGTCGTTCCCTTCTGCTGGGCTATTACCTCGGAACTCTGCTCGTCGACGTAGGCGCGTCCTTGCTGGATGAGCCAGACGGCAAAATCCCACAACTCCTGGAAATAGTCGCTAGCATAGTAGACGTTGGCCCACTGGAACCCGAGCCACTTGATGTCGTTCTCGATGCTCTCTATGTATTCCGTGTCTTCCTTGATGGGGTTTGTATCGTCGAAGCGGAGGTTACAGATACCACCGTATTTCTTGGCCAGACCGAAGTCGATGGCGATGGCCTTGGCGTGGCCGATATGCAGATAGCCGTTGGGCTCTGGCGGAAAACGTGTCTGGAATCTGCCGCCGTTCTTACCTGCCGCAAGGTCGTCCTTTACCTTCTGTTCTATGAAACTTGCGGATTTCTTCTCCTCACTTACATTTAGATTTTTCTCTTCCATATTGTATAGCTATAATTATCTGGGTGCAAAATTACACATTTTTTCTGAGAATTCTGCTATTATACCTTATTATTTAATTCCGCGCTGGTTGAGCGCCCGTGCATATTTGCTGGCATTCCTCAGGTGCTCCTGGTAGGTGGCAGCAAAGTTGTGGGTGCCCGAGAAGTCTTCTTTGGCACACATATACAGATAGTTGTGGTCCACGCGGTTCAGCACGGCATCGATACCTGCCACTGAGGCAATCTTGATCGGTCCGGGAGGCAAACCTGCATTCCGATAGGTGTTATACGGATTGTCGATCGTCAGCATGTTGTGATAGATACGCTTCAGCGCAAAGTCCTTCAGTGCGAACTTGATCGTCGGGTCAGCCTGTAAAGGCATCCCGGTCTTCAGCCGGTTCAGATACATGCCTGCGATCATCGGCTTCTCCCCATTGTTGGCGGTTTCTTCGTCGATGATGCTGGCCAAGGTGCACACTTCATTCGGGGTGAGTCCTATCGCCTGGGCTTTGGCCTGGCGGTCGGCGTTCCAGAAGTTGTCGTGCTCTTTCTGCATGCGTTTCATCAGATTGTCGAGCGATGTGTTCCAATAGACCTCATAGGTGTTGGGCACAAATACGCAGACGATGGTTGCTGTATCGTAACCTTGTTTGGCGCAGTATGATGGGTCGCGCAGCAGAATGGCTACCGTCGTACTGTCGAGCATCAGCTTGTGGGAGAGTGAGGCCGCCAGCCGGTCTGTCGTCCTACTTTCGGGAATCGTCAGCTTGACGGGCTCCTGCAAACCGTTCTTCAGATGGCGGAACACCGTCACTGTGCTCTCCCCGGGCCGGATGGCGTAACGGCCGGTTCTGATATGCTCGTCATAACCCGTGTGCCGTGCAAGAACCCTGAACGTCGTGATGGTGCGGCCTGATGCGAAGGGCGAGAATTTGGCCGACAGGGAGTCCAGGTTGTCGTTGGTGTCGATATACACGTATTCTGTCTTCCCGGAATCGGAGAAACTGCCCACAAAGTAGTAGACAAACGTGCCGATTATGCCTGCCAGACAGAGCACTGCGACGACCAGATAATAATTCTTTTTGCTTCTATTCATCATCATAACCATGAAAAATTGCTGCAAAGATACAAAAAACTCTCAACTCATAACTCTTAATTCTAACTTTTTTGTATCTTTGTACCAAAATATTTGGATATGAAATTAAAGTTTACCATACATTACGGCACTCAATGGGGTGAAAACCTCGTTGTGATGTTGACGTACAGAAGTCAGGACCGCACGGAGAAAATCAGAAAACTTCTCATGACGACTGCCGACGGGTGGCAATGGGAACTGGAGACTTCGGCCATTGAGTCAAGGCAGCATCCGATAACCTCTTTCTCCTATTATTATCAAGTGGAAGATGCCGACGGCCAAGTGCTGCGGCGCGAGTGGGATGCGGTGCCACGTGTCTACTGCTTCGATTCCTCGAAAAACTATATCCTCGCCGACCAATGGCGCGAGATCCCGCTGCAGTATCATCTCTACAGCAATGCCTATCTGACGACGCAGCTGATGCCGCATGGTGAGCAGGTAGAAGCGCTCAGGGTGCCGCTCTATCGGAAGACGATCCTTTTCCGCGTGTCTGCGCCCCAACTGCAGCGCGGACAGTCGGTGGCCGTCATCGGCAGCCATCCTGCTTTGGGCAGTTGGAATCCCGCCCGTTATCTCCGGATGGAGTATCTGGGACGGTTCGACTGGCTGCTCTCGGTGAATGTCGACGCCATCCCGTTGCCCATAGAATATAAATATGTGATCGTCGATGACCAGACCCATACGCTGCTTACTTGGGAAGAGGGCGACAACCGCACGACGGAAGGTCTGGTTCCTTCCGAACAGCCGGTCGGTATCCCTGACGGAACGGTTCTTGTGGCCTATGGTGAGAATCTTCGTATCAAGGAGCGCACATGGCGCGCGGCTGGTGTCGTGGTGCCGGTATTCTCGTTGCGCAGCGAGCATTCCTACGGTGTGGGCGACTTCGGCGACTTGCGCCGGATGGTCGACTGGGCAGTAACTACTGGCATGAAGTTCATTCAGGTGTTGCCTGTCAACGACACGTCGGTCGAGCATACCTGGAGCGATTCTTATCCCTATAACATCGTGTCGGCTTTCGCCCTTCATCCGCAGTATCTCGACCTCGAGGCCCTCGGCTCGTTGAGAAAGAAGGACCGGATGACGGCCTATCGGCGCCAACAGCAGGAACTGAATGCATTGGGCTATAGCGACTACGTAGCTGTGGAGCGCGTAAAGACGGCTTATGTGCAGGAGTCGTTTGCTGAAAAGGGTAGGGGCGTGCTCGACTCGAAGGAGTTCAAGGCCTGGTTCGACGATAATGCCGATTGGCTGGAGTCATACGCCCAGTGGGCAGTCAGTCATGCGAGCGAGGCGATATCTGTCAGTCTGGTCTACTACGTCCAGTATCACCTCCATCTGCAACTGAAGGCTGCAGCCGATTATGCCCGTCAGAAGGGTGTCGTCATCAAGGGCGATGTACCCATCGGTGTCAATCGCGACAGCGCCGAGACCAGTCTCCATCCGAAGCTCTTCCACCTGAAATCGCAGACGGGTGCGCCGCCTGATGCGTTCTCGCAGAATGGTCAGAACTGGGGCTTCCCAACCTATCGGTGGGGCAAGGAACTGACCGCCTGGTTCCGCCGCCGCTGCCGTTGGATGGAGCAATACTTCGATGCGATCCGTATCGATCATGTACTGGGTTTCTTCCGCATCTGGGAGATTCCGGGCGATGCGGTATTCGGGCTCTTGGGGCATTTCTCCCCGGCACTCCCGATGACCGTCGGCGAGATTGAGTACTTCGGTCTCTCGTTCCGCAAGGATCTCTTCACCCGTCCGTTCATAAACGACCGCGTGCTCGAACGGCTGTTCGGCATTCATGCGGCCTATGTGAAGGATCATTTCCTGATTCCGCGCGGTTACGGTCTCTACGACCTGAAGGCTGAATACGATACGCAGCGGAAGGTGCGCAGGCATTTCGAGGGAATGGGCGACGAGAACAGTCTCTGGATCCGTGACGGGCTCTATCGGCTCATCAGCGGGGTGCTCTTCCTCGAAGATCCCGAACAGCCTGAGATGTATCACCCGCGCATCGGGGTCTACAACGAGCCTGTCTACGATGCACTGACGGCCGAAGAGAAGGATGCCTTCATGCGGCTCTACAACAATTACTATTACCAGCGCCATAATCTCTTCTGGGGCAGCCAGGCGCTCAAGCGGCTCTCTGAGACCTTCGGACAGACGCGGATGCTCTGCTGTGCGGAGGACCTGGGCATGTTGCCCGACTGCGTGCAACCCGTACTCGACCAACTGCGCATCCTGACGCTCGAGATCCAGTCGTTGCCGAAGGAGACCGGCTTCGAGTTCACCCATCTCGACGGTAATCCTTATCGCAGTGTTGCCACCTTCTCTACCCACGACATGTCGCCCTTACGGCTGTGGTGGGAGGAGAGTCCCGAACGCACGCAGCGCTACTACATCTCGATGCTTCAGAAGCAGGGCCGCGCTCCCGAACACTTGCCGGCTCATCTGGCCGAAGAGATCATCGCGCGCCATCTCTATTGCCCCTCGATGCTGTGTCTGCTCTCCCTGCAGGACTGGCTGGCGATGGATACGGAGCTGCGCTCGAAGCGTGTCCGCGAGGAACGCATCAACGTGCCCAGCGATCCTTACAACCATTGGAAGTATCGCATGCATATCACCATCGAGGAACTGCTGAAGGCCGAGCGATATAATAATAAGGTACGCACGATGATTTCGCGCAGTAAAAGGTAAATAATTATGTATTCAACATATATCTTCGACCTCGACGGCACGCTGCTCGATACACTCGGCGACTTGGCTGCCTCTACGAATTATGCGTTGCGTACGCATGGCTTGCCTGAACGCTCGGTTGATGAAGTGCGACGCTTTGTCGGAAATGGTGTGAGATTACTGATGCAACGCGCTGTACCCCAGAATTTTGATGCGCAGCACTTCGAGGAAGTGTTTAATACATTCCGCCAGCACTATATGGCGCATTCGCTCGACACCACTAAACCTTACGCAGAAATCGAAAAGACGCTTAAGACGTTTAAGACGCGAGGCGCCCGCCTGGCAGTTGTGAGCAATAAGATGATGGCGGCCACGCAGGAACTTTGTCAGCATTTCTTTCCAGATACAATCGAGGTAGCCATCGGTGAAAACGAGGCCGCAGGCATCCGGAAGAAACCCGCCCCTGATACCGTCATTGAGGCGCTGCGACAGCTGGGAGTAGGGAAGGAGGGAGCCGTCTATGTGGGCGACAGCGATGTCGATATCCTGACGGCGCGTAACAGCGGGCTGCCTTGTATCTCTGTGCTCTGGGGCTTCCGCGACCGCGATTTCCTGATACAACACGGAGCAGAGACCCTGATCTCCGCTCCGTCTGAATTATTGCTGTTCTAGCCTTTGCTCCGTAAGGCGCCCAAGCCGCTCTCGATGGGGTTATAACTGCTGCAGTCTTGCAATGTATTTCCCAAGGATGTCAAACTCCAGGTTGACAACCGTTCCCACCTTGATATCGCAGAAATTCGTGTGCTCGAATGTATAGGGGATGATGGCCACCTGGAAGGTGTTCGACGTCGGATTGCAGACGGTCAGACTGACGCCGTTCACGGTTACCGAACCTTTGTCTACGGTGAAATAGCCCTTCTTCGCCATCTCCCGGTTCTCAGGATATTCAAAGGTGAAATAGGTCGAACCGTCGGCATCTTCCGTCGCGACACACTTGGCGGTCTGGTCAACGTGCCCCTGAACGATGTGCCCGTCCAGACGGCCGTTCATCAGCATCGAGCGCTCTACGTTCACCTTGTCGCCCACCTTCAGCAGCCCCAGGTTCGTGCGGTCGAGCGTCTCTTTCATCGCCGTCACGGTATACGTGCCGTCCTTGATGGCGACAACCGTCAGGCAGACGCCGTTATGGGCTACACTCTGGTCGATCTTCAACTCGTCGACAAACGAACATTTCAGCGTGAAATCGATATTCTCGCGGTCTCTCTCTATCGCTACAACGGTAGCAAACTCTTCGATTATTCCAGAAAACATATCACAAACAAAACTCTATAGATTCCATAAAAAAAGGGTTCGTGCCGATGATTTGGTGAAAACTCCTGTTTCACACGATTTGGGTGCTCCCTGCTGTTGTAATCCACCGGCATTACTGCTCTCCCCCGGGGGGATGACTGTGGCCCGCCATTGGCAAGGGAAACGGTCCCGATGTTTTATTATAATGTAGAGTATCCCGATCTATGCGGCACGACCCGTATGTGGGTGCAAAGATACGAAAAATATGGCAAACATAAAAGGCGAAGCCCGAAAAACTTGCTCCACCTTGTCTTTTTTTAACGCTTCTTGCCGAATAGCCGCTTTCGGTACATCATGATCAGGAGTACGATGATGGCCACAATGAGCAAGAGTACGCCCCAGGTGATCACCGTCAGCAGGTTGGATGCCTCGACGACGACCTCGATGGTTCTCAGGTCGTATTTCTCGGGCGACTCCAGCAGGAAGGCCTTTACCTTGAAGGTATAGGTGCCAGCGGGCACATCGCTGTAGTAGGCCAGCCGCTTCTTGTCGGCGTTCTGCCAGTCGTCGTCGTAGCCCTCGAGCATATACTGATACACCGCGCGGTGCTGCAGCTGATAGTTCAGCGCGGCAAAGCGGAAGGCGAAACTGGGGCTGTTGCCCGGAATCTCTACGCGCTTGCTGAGGGGCACGTAGTAGTCGTAGGTGTCGTTCAGGCGCGGACTCTGTATCTCGTCGCCGATGAAGAAGTCGGTAATCTGCAGTTTCAGCAGCGAACCTGTAGGGTTCATCAGTTTCTTGCGGTCTACGACGTAGTAGCCGTCGACTGTTCCGAAGAGCAGGTCGCCGTTGCCGATGGTGATGGCGCCGCCTTCCGATGTCGTGGTCTCGTCGACACCGTCGAGGGTAGAGAAGGTGGTGAATATCTTCTTGCTGATGTCGAACGAGCAGATTACGTGCTCGGTGGCAAACCAGGCGTTGCCGCGCTGGTCGAAGGTGATGCTGCGGATTTCTTCCGAAGGCAGACCGTCGCCTGAATCGAAGGTGTCAAAGAGCCAAGCACCTTCTTTGTCCTTACCGATGGTGTAGCTGATGCCGCCGCCGTTGGTGCCCACCCACATCGTGCCCTTGGCGTCGTGCTTGATGATGATGATGTCGTTGCTCATCAGCATCTTGTCGCTCTCCTTGGGCGTCTTCACCTCTTCACAGCTGAACTGCTTGTTCTTATACGACATGATGAGCACGCCGTCGGTCGTTCCTGCCCACACGTTGCCCTCGTTGTCGCTCTCGATGGTCCTCACTTTCATAAAGGCATCTTTCGGATAGCCTTTCAGACCGTTTTGCGGATGCAGGAACACGGGCTTGCCGTTCTGCTCGGTCAGTATGTTCACACCGCCGCCGTAGGTTGCTACCCAGATATTGCCCGCCTTGTCCTCGATGGCGATATAGGCCGCGTTGTTGTTCAGACTCTCGTTGTTGCCCGCCTGGTGGCCGAAGTGCTCAATGGTCCATCCGCCGGAGCCGTTGGGCGACATCTTGAATAAGCCCTTGTCCTTCGAACAGAGCCAGTAGTTTCCCTTTGAGTCTTTCGAGATGCCGTAGAGTCTGCCGAAGCTCTCGCCTTTCGAGTCGTGGGTGATCGTGGCGTGCTGGCCGTTGTCGTAGTAGAGGAACAGGCAGCTGTGCTTGTTGCCGAGCAGCAGCAGTTGGCGCTGAGGGTCGTAATACATCGCGCGGATCTCGTTCTCCAGCGTCGAGGTGGCATTGGCCACGGGGCGTTTCCGCTCGATGGTGTTCTTCTGGATCTCCAGTTTCTCTAGTCCGCGCCGGCTGGTCGATTCCCACACGACGCCTTCGGGCAGCTCGAGTGCCGAGGTCACCGTGTTCGAGAGGTTCCAGGGGTTCGAGGGGTCGTTGTGGAAGTATTCCACATTGTCGGCCTCGCGGTTATAGTAGCCGTAGCCGCCGTGGTTCATGTGTATCCACACGGTGCCGTTGTTCTCGTTGAACGAGCCGCCCCGGCCGTCGTATTCGGGCACCGGCACGCGCTGCTCGAAGAATTTCTCCTTGCCCGTAGCCGGATCCAGGCGGGAAGCGCCCATGCGGTCGTCGCAGAACCAGACGAGCCCCTGGCTGTCGACAAACACGCTGATGATGCCTGTTCCCAAAGGCTTGCGCACGAGGGTGGGCGCTTTGCCGCTGGAGAACATATAGATGGCGCCGTTGATCGTTCCGGCGTACATGTTGAAGCCGTTGGAGTACACACAGGTGATCTGTTCTCCGGGCAGGATGGCCTGACGCTCTACGGCGGCCTTGTCGCGGTTCAGCCGGCGGATGCCTTTGTCGGTGCCCAGCCAGATGTCGCTTTGATAGCCCTCGGCCATACTCGTCACGATCAGACTGTCGGTCGCTATCTGCTCGCTCTTCAGCCCATGGCGGTCCAGCTGCATCACGTAGAGGTGGGTGCCGTTGATGCTCACCAGCACGTCGCCCGTACTGGTCACCAGTATCGGCGAGTCGGTCTTGAACTCTTCGTTGCCTGCATATTGCTCGAAGGGATTGATGATCTTGTCCGTATGGCGGTCGAGCACGAATACGCGGTCGTCGTACATGCGCAGCCAGATGTTCTGCGACTGGTCGATGGCCATGTCGAAGATGCGGTTGTGCAGATTTTTGATGCGGCTCGAGTTGCCGGTCTTGTAGTTGTAGAAGTGGAAGCCGTCGAAGCGCGACAGTCCGTTCCAGGTTCCGATCCAGATGTAGCCGTAGTCATCCTGGAAAATCTTGGCGACCGTATTGCTGCAGAGTCCGTCTTCGGTAGAGAAATGTTCGTGCGATGCCTGCAACTGTTGGGCTTCTGCCGCCTGACCGCTTGTCAGGAGGGCTGCGCCGAGTACTATCTGCTTGAGGATTCTTCCGTAGTTCATCTTGTCAGTAATTTGCTTTTGTGACTGCAAAAATAATTAATTTTTCCCTAAATCACCAAGAATTTCGAAGAAATTACATATCTTTGCACAAAATTTAAGGATTTATGGCAAAGAATATCTGTATTATCGCGGGTGCCCGCCCCAATTTCGTAAAAGTATCACCGCTGGTGCGCGCCATCGGGCAGCGCCAGGATGCCGAGTGTCTGATGGTCTATGCCGGCCGTGA
>JAEEGG010000344.1_pt1 | contig 178590 bp, 158 predicted proteins | sample 9134161 | NCBI WGS metagenome assembly JAEEGG01 (sample SAMN16246543, study PRJNA631951) | gut metagenome | biome: gut microbiome; feature: rumen; material: CR-attached | host: Bos | place: Iran: Karaj | collected 2018-10 | reverse complement strand
CAAAGGATGGTTTATCGGCATGCAGAACTCGCGACTGCCGATGTGGATAGCCATCATACTCAACATCGTCAACATCGTCTGCAGCCTCATCTTCGTAATGGTGCTGAATTGGGACATCCGCGGGGTGGCCCTCGGAACAGTCATCGCACAGTACAGCGGGCTCGCCATAGGCCTTTTCTTCGTCGTCAAACGCTATGGAAATCTTTTCCGCGAGCATCTCAACTTCCAATTATCAATTTTCAATTCGAAGGAGATGCTCCGTTTCTTCAAGGTCAACGGCGATATCTTCCTGCGCACCGTATGCTTGGCGGCTGTATTCACGTTCATCACTGCAGCCTCGGGGCGCATCAGCGACCAAGTGCTGGCTGTCGATGCCCTCCTTCTACAGTTCTTCACCCTCTTCAGCTACATCATGGACGGCTTCGCCTACGCCGGCGAGTCGCTGGTGGGACGCTATATCGGAGCTCGCGACCCGAAGTCGCTGAGGCTCTCCATCCGCCTCATCCTCCTCTGGGGTGTTATTCTCACCGTTGTCTTCACCGCACTCTACGCCCTCTTCGGCGATTGGTTCTTGAGAATCTTCAGTAACGAGACGGCGATCATCGCCAGCGCGCGTCCCTACATGTTCTGGACACTCATCGTGCCCATCTGTGGCTTTGCAGCCTTCCTGTTCGACGGCATCTTCGTCGGAGCCACCGCCTCGCGAGCCATGCGCAACACCATGTTCCTCGCCACCGCCTCGTTCTTCGCTGTCTATTTCGGATTGAAAGCCCTGTTTGTCGAAAACCTCTCCGAACAGCTCTGGAACAACATCCTATGGACAGCCTTCATGGTGTATCTCACCATGCGAGGAGTGCTCCAAGCCCTCCTGCTCAAGCGTTCGGTATATAGCCAAATCAGCACTCAGTAACAAAAAAGCCGCAGAATTAAACTTTCGTATCTATTGTGATGGTTCGGTTTGTTAGATTTTATGCCGTTTTAGCCGCACTTCTTTTATTCCCGGTTCTAAACGCATCGGCTCAGGATTTCTCCATTTCGGACTTCCTCACCCTGCGCTCGCAATATAACGAGAATCGCCCCATTACCGCCAATGGTGTGAAGAAACCGACAAACTGGGAATTGGAACAGATGTTCGGATCACGGGACAATCTGCTCGGCGAGCTGTGGCGTATTGGTAGCACCAAGGCCTCAATTCGCGCCCGCATAGTAGCGGTGAGAGGCATCGACAGCTCATGGAACCTGCTGTGTTGGATATACGATTCCATTTTTGCAGAGCGCTTTATCGAATCACTCAAATACGAAGGATATACCGACATATACTCCACCGAAAACAAATTCGAAGTCTCCACCGTATATCGCAACTCCGAATATGACCAGTGTGTAAAAGTGAAACGACTGCACAACACCGCCCGATTCAACCAATCTGAATTTCAATATGTCATCACACTTGGAGACAGCTACTGCCACGATAAAACCAATGTTTATCTGTGTTCAGGGGACGATTTTGACTGTGGAGGCCGCAACAGAAGCAACTATACGGTCAGCGGTGGGATGATTGTAGGACTTTACGCAGTCACAGATTCTTTAGGCGACACTCTTATGACCGTAAACTACCAAGATGGCCAACGGGAAGGCGAATGTCGTAAATACCGTAAAGACGGCTCTTTATTCGAATTATCCCACTATAAGAACGACTTGCTCAACGGCGAACAGGCCGTTTTCGACGAAAAAGGCAATAAGATATCCTCCACCCAGTGGTCAATGGGGTGGAATACCCAGCAGTGGCCCGACGGCTCGCAGACACGACGTTTCATCTACAACAACCATCTGGGACAATGGAAAGACAGCTTACTCTACCACTACGATGCCCAAGGTCATTGTAAGGAAGAAGAGTTTTATACTATCAAATATGACGGCACACCAGGTCATTTTTCCCGGAAAAACTATCAGAGCTCTACTGTTGCCGACAAATCCGACACAACGATTCCTGTCAGCGCCACCTTTGCCTCGCTCCTACCCATTCCCGAATACCCTGACGAGCTTGCATGGTCCTACTATATTGATGCAACCCTTGTGACCGACACGCTGGATTCCATCGCCAGTGTGAAACTTAATGGTGTTGGCGACAGCATCCTATGGGGGCCGACCCGTAATGGCTGGACAGAGGATTTCTCCTACAACGCCCTCGGACAATTGACCGAACGTGAAGTGCGTTCGTACGTCCGCGGGCGTATCGAATGCCTGCGACTTTATTCTGGACATAAAAATCCTTTGCCGCTCTTGCAGTCAGCGACCTTTCACGGCAAAACCTGTTCTGTCCGCAATCGCAAAGGTGTCACATTGGCAAAAGGCTCGGTGCGTGGAGATAGGAGGCACGGGAAGTGGCAACATTTCACCGACGACAAAAATCATCGTGTCTGGCGCGAGGAGTACTACACCTACGGCGAACTCGACAGCATCCTGACCCAACGTCTCGAATACGACACAATCTCTTCCAAATGGCGCCGCATCTATCTTTCCGCCCACTACACTAAAGGCATACTCAACGGTCCCTACGAACTAAAAGACAGCGCCAAACGCACACTGCTGAAAGGCGAATACACCAACGGTGAACGCAACGGAGAATGGATTGAGGCCAACGGAGCCGACTCCGTCTGGACACGAAACTACACAATGGGCGCCAAAGACGGAGAACAATCGCTATCCATTAATGGCTTTCTCGCAAAAAGGGTTCACTACACCCACAACCTACTCCGCGACCTCTCTTCGTTTGACACCGCAGGTTATCACATGAGCCAATACTCTCTATCCTACCACGATGGCGACATAATATGCCGACACACAGAAATATTGGGCGACACCACATGGGTGAAAACCTGGCGTATAAAACACTTCGAGAGCATCAAAAACCTCGACTACGACAACTTCGACATTTGGTTCTCCGACGCCTTATCGCTTGGCAACAACAAGAACATCTTCTCCGACGGCGAAAGGATTGTACACAAAACCGGCGACACATCACGCATATATGCACGAGGCGTATTGCTAAACGACCTTCACTTAGGCGAATGGCTTTTTGTCGACTACAATCAGGAGGTGCGCCTACGAGTCTTCTACGACCAACATCGGGGCGACCTGATTCGTCGCGAATACTACACCGACCTTAACAACAACCCTTACAGCGGCAGCTATTGGTTCAGCGGCAGCTATATCAACAACCCGCCGATTAAAGACACAGGAGAATCGAGGGTTATCTCCGACGGTGTCCGCGCTCATGGATTAGGCAGCCACACTAATCACTAATCACTAATCACTTTTTTGTAGTGACAGTTCAAGACCTCGCTGCAGTCGCTGTGCCAGTTGTGCATTCCGTTGCCCAGACAGTTTTTGAACACCTTGCAATCCTTACACATCCCGCGTCGTGCCCAATCGCGGTTGCGGAAGGGTTGGAAACGGTTCTGCCACACATCCCAAAGATTATCGTTATAGATATTGCCCTGACCAAAAGCCACACGGTCAATATTGGGACAGGCAGATATGGTGCCATCTATTAGCACCGAAGCTATGTTGATGCCGGCATGACAGAAATAAGGCGTTTGGCGCACCCGACGTTCATACCTTCCCAGATAGCCTTCGCAGCTGAAGGTCACGTTCATAGGCCCATCGCCCTTGCGTTTTTCCGCAATAAAATCCATCAACTTGACAAACTGTGAATCGTTTAGATGCAGCTCCTCATGTTCCGTAGCGCGTCCTATGGGTATAATGGTGAATATCCTCCACTGCCTCACCCCCATCGAAGCCAGCAGCCCGTATATTTCTTGCAAATGCGGCAAGTTGCGTTGAGTCACACAAGTCACCACATCGAAGTTCAATCTGCGTTCTTTTGCAGCAATGTTTATAGCCTCAACGGTACGCTGAAAGCACCCTTTTCGTCCACGCATCCAATCATGATCCTCACCCAATCCGTCGAGACTTATCGTCAATGCGCCCATGCCCGCCCCCATAAGCTTGCGGTGCATTTCGCCGTCATAGAGCCATCCGTTGGTCACCATACTCCACCCCACCCCGCGTTTCCTTATCTCTCTGCCTATCTCCGCTATGTCAGGTCTCATCAGGGGCTCCCCACCGGTCAGCACCACCGTGAAAGGCCTCACCAGCACATCCTTCGGCAGAGTGTCCAAAGCCCTCAGGAAATCTCCTATCGGCATATCTTTCTCTCCAGCAGCAGCCGTGCAGTCGCTGCCACAATGAATACAATGCAGATTGCATCGCGTGGTGCACTCCCAAAAGAGATAGTTCAACTCGTGCACACGCGTTTCCATCGCACGGAATCGACGGAACAGGAAATCACGCACCACAGAAGCCATCAATTCAGCTTAGAAAGTACGATATCGACCGTATCGGCCTCATACAGCCTTGTCAAAACCGTATCCTTCACGACATACGCCGAATTCGCGTCCTTGAAACGGAACATCGTCGGAAATCCGCGATCTTCAAGACTGCCGATATTTAATCCCTGCGAATCCGTCTTGCCAAACTCAAACCAATCCACATCGTTGAAACCCGTACCGTTCAGATACTGATACATTATGTCCACATTGGGAATAGGTTGTCCGTCGTCAGACGAAACAACTCTGAAGGCAACGTTTTGGAAGTATACCTCGTCCTGCGGTGTGCCGTAACAGGCCTGAAACACAAACAATGCCGCTGTCAGCGACACCCCTTTCAGTATTTTTCTCAAATATTTCATAAGCGTTGATATTCAATTAATGTACAAGCACATTCAAAACGATCTCCACCGTGTCGTCCTCGTTAAATTCGTTTATCACGGTGTCCTTGACAAAATAGCTCGAATCTTTGTCCGCGAAACGGTAGACATTCGGCAAACCGTAGTCTTTCACATACCCGCTCACGATTCCCGCGGTGTCCGTCTTACCCAACATCCTCCACTCATATTGCGAACTAGAATCATCGTCGTCTGGTTTAGAGAATACCTCCACATACGACAACGGTTCGCCAGGGTCGGAGACAACATGGAAAGCAACGTCGAACGTATGGTTATAGTCCTGAGTACCACCATCACACGCCACAAAAAGAGCCAACGTCGCCGTCAGCGACAAAACCCTTAAAATATTTTCAAGACATTTCATTGTCAGAGGAGAAGTACTCGATTTCCGACTGCAAAGATACGTTTTTTTATTTTTTTCTTTGAGGTATCATTTTTTTTGTACCTTTGCAAAGTGTTGAGCAATCTGTTCAACGTATTATAGTCAACTGATTTCTAATCCAAAAGCCTAACACCTGATGGAAAAGAGAATTGGAACAATAACACTCTTAGTGTCCGACCGCAGCCAGTCGGAGTCAATCAACCACCTTATCTCGGATTTTTCCGACATCGTCCTGTGCCGCCAGGGATTGCCCCTTCAGCAGCACGGCATCGCTGTCATCTCGCTAATCGTCAGCGGCACCGTTGACCGCATCAACGGCCTCTGCGGACGGGCCGGCCGTCTCCCAGGCGTCGAAGCCAAAGCAGTTGTGACGAAGAATGGGGATTAGTGACCTGTGGTCAGTGACCTGTGACATTAAACTCAAAACTTAAAACAAAACAAAACAAAACAAAACAAAACAAAATATCATGCGCAACCAGAATTTTATAGATCGTGAGAAACTCTATGGTTTGCTCACCGACAATGTGCCGTCGCAGGACGAGCTGAACGCCATCCTCAACAAAGCACGCAAACTCAAAGGCCTCAACCTCGAGGACGTCGCCAAGCTGCTCTGCGTCGAGGACGAAGCCGACATACAGAAGATTCTCGACACCGCCGAGTACTGCAAGGACGAGATCTACGGCAAACGCCTCGTGCTCTTCGCCCCCATCTACACGGGCAACGCCTGCGTCAACAACTGCGTCTATTGTGGTTTCCGTCGCGACAACAAAGGGCTCAAACGCAAAATCCTGACGATGGACGAAATCGAGCAGGAAACCCTCCAGCTGCTCCGTATGGGACATAAGCGCGCCCTCCTCATCTGCGGCGAAAGCCCGCGCAACGACGCCGACTATATGGTCGAGGCCATACGCCGCACCTACGCCGCCAAAGACGAGAAAGGCAGCACCATACGCCGCATCAACGTCGAGCTCGCTCCCATGAGCGTCGAGGACTTCGCCAAGCTCAAAGCCGAACGCATCGGCACCTACGTCTGCTTCCAGGAGACCTACGACCCCGTCGAATACGCCAAGTTCCACCCCGCAGGCACACCCAAGGGCGACTACCTCTACCGCCTCACCTGCATGGATCGCGCCATGGAAGGCGGCATCAACGACGTCGGCATCGGCGTGCTCTTCGGATTGGTTGACTACCGTTTCGAGATTCTCGCCATCATGGAGCATGCCCGCCACCTCGAAGAGGACTACGGCTGCGGCCCCCACACCGTCAGCTTCCCGCGCATCGAGCCGGCCGAAGGAACACCCTTCTCGCTGCCCGAAAACATACCGCACCCCGTGTCGGACAAGGACTTCATGAAGATTATCTCCATCATACGCATAGCGATGCCCTATACCGGCATCATCATCTCCACCCGTGAGCGTCCCGCAATGCGCGACCAGCTGGTGAAATACGGCGTCAGCCAGATTTCCGCCGCCTCCGAAACCAATCCCGGCGGCTATGAGGAAGACAACACCGGCGCCCAGTTCACCCTCGGCGACCACCGCTCGCTCGACGAAGTCATATCGATGATGATCGACGGCGGCTACATACCCTCCTTCTGCACGGGATGCTACCGCAAAGGACGCACCGGAGCCGACTTCATGGATCTCGCCAAACCAGGCCTCATCAAGGAGTACTGCAAACCCAACGCCATGTTCACCTTCCGCGAGTACCTCGAAGACTATGCCTCACCCGAAACGAAAGCCAAAGGACTCGAGCTGCTTAAGAAGCTCACCCAAACCTTCCCGAAAGAAGAGTTGAAGAAACGCGTCGAAGGCAACCTCTGCAAGATAGGCGACGGCGAACGCGACCTGTATTTCTAAGAGAGTGACCACCAATCACATAATCAAACCAAGGGCCGCAGGCGATTGCCTGCGGCCCTTTTTTATTTGCACCAAAGAGACTCCCCCAAAAGCGACTCAACAACGAACCGTTTTTTTCGGTCAATAGTTAACGGTCAATTATCATCACTGTAAGCCAATATCTATCGAGTATTCCTAACCACTATGGACGAGTGATAATCACTTTCTGTCGAAGACTTCCCACTTGCAGGATGTATATTCCCGGGGTGAATCCCGTTAAATCGAGGGTGCCGGGATTCAGATGCATTGTGGTTTTGTTGCCTTTGAGGTCGTAAATCGCAACTTCGCCGTCTATGTCGATATGCACCATGCCTGTTGTGGGATTGGGGTAGAGTTTGAATGACTGAGTGTCTGATTGGTTGATTGAGAGCGGGTCGGGGTCTTCGGGATCTTCGCCTGCCCCCATGAGCCACCGTTCGCGGTTGGGGAGCACTACGGTGTCGGCTATCTGCTGGAGGTATTCGGCTTGTTCTTGGTCGAGGTTTCCGTAGTAGCCGCACGGCACAACTGGCACTTCGTAGAGGGTTTCGAAGATGGCACAGGCCACGAGGTAGGAGCCTGCGAGGTTGGGGTGGATGTCGTTGAAGACGGAGTGCAGCATCAGGTCGTGACGGGTGGCATAGTGCTCACGGAAGCACTCGCCCGCAGGAGCCAACGGCACTTCGGCCAGACGTGCTATCTTGGTCACGGTGTCCAAGATGCGCTGCTGGGTGTAGAGATAGTAGTCGTAGTCGCCGCTGCCGTCGCCTGGCGTCACGCCGTTGCTTATCTCGTAAAGGCACACTTTAGCATCGGGATTGACGGCATGCAGGGCGTCAACAAGCCGACGAACAACCCATGCCGACGAATCGGTGTGGATGGAACCGCCCGACGACTCGCCAGTGCCAGGTTGCAGCACCATCTTGTCCCATCGATCCGACTCGATAAGTCGCAGCACCTCGCCCGAGGCGAGCATCTCGGCCAAGCCCGTCCCACCGACGGTGTATGAGTCGACCTCAACACGATAGCCCTTGTCGTTGGCGATACCCGCAAAAAGCTGGGGCATGTCGTTGTAGTAGGTGAGGCTGTTGCCGACAAAGAGCACCCGTTCCTGTGCCGACGGCTGCAGAGCCGACAATAGCAACAGGGCCACAAGGATATGTTTTTTCATGGCTTAATCAAGGTATCTGGGTGTCACTATGGGTTTTCCGTCTTTGTCGAGGAGCGGCGTAAGGCCGCCGGCTTCGCCGCAGGCAACGAAGAGGTAGTTGACACCCGTCTCGTTGTCAACTATGATGCGGTAGCTGGTGAGCATTCCCTGCTCTTCCACCACGGTGAAACGTTTCTCGTCGGTTCTGCCGAACAGTTTTTCTTTTTTAGGCATGATGAGGAAGTGAAATTGAGTGAATAGTGAATTGACAAATGTACTTGCTAACTGCAAACTGCGGCGCACCTATTTCAGTAGGTTGCCGAAGATGCTTCGGGTGAGCTCGCGGGTGATGGTGCGGGTGGCGGCGGAGGTTGTGTTCTTCACTATCTTCTGCCCCGTGGAGGTGCGCGACTTGGTCTTCTTGCCCGATATCTTGTCGCTGACGGCGGTGCCGGCGGCTGTGGCGAGGGTGGCGGTAACGGCTGTGATGATGCCTTTGAGCACCTTCGACCCTATGCCGCTCGACTTCTTGGCGGGTTTCTCTTCTTTGGCTTTCGGCTCTTTGGCGGCAGGCACGGTTTTCTCCTCTTCGACTGTCTGCAGCGCTTCGCGTTCACGCATCAGTATCTCGTAGGCACTCTCGCTGTCGATGGGGGTGTCGTATTTGCCGTAGATGGAGCTCTGCTTGATGGCTACGGCACGCTCCTCCGGTGTGATGGCACCAATCTGCGACAGTGGGAAGAGTATGTTGGCACGCTGGACGACGGTGGGGGCACCCTTCTCGTCGAGGAAGCTAACGAGGGCTTCGCCCGTCTCGAGGGTGGTGATGGCCTCGTCGGTCTTGAAGGCCGGGTTGGGACGCATGGTGTCGGCAGCAGTCTTGACGGCCTTCTGGTCTTTGGGCGCGTAGGCTCGGAGGGCGTGCTGGACGCGGTTGCCGAGCTGTCCGAGTATGCTATCGGGTATGTCAGAGGGGTTCTGAGTGACAAAATAGATGCCGACACCCTTGCTGCGGATAAGTCGGATGACCTGCTCGACCTTATCGACCATAGCCTTCGAGGTGTCGTCGAAGAGCATGTGAGCCTCGTCGAAGAAGAAGATGAGCTTGGGCATATCGAGGTCGCCCACCTCGGGGAGGGTGCTGTAGAGCTCGGTCATAAGCCAGAGGAGGAAGGTGCTATAGAGCTTCGGCTGGAGCATGAGCTTTTCGGCTGCGAGTACGCTGAGCACTCCCCTACCCTGCGGATCGGTTTGCAGCAGGTCGCGTATGTCGAACGCCGGTTCACCGAAGAACTGGTTGGCACCCTGGTTCTCGAGCTGCAGCAAAGCACGCTGGATAGCCGAGACGGTGGCACCCGAGATGTTGCCATATTGAGCCGAGTATTCCTTGGCATTCTGCACCACGTGGTCGAGCATGGAGCGGAGGTCCTTCATGTCGAGTATGAGAAGGCCGCGGTCGTCGGCCACACGGAAGACGATGTTCAAGACGCCGTCCTGCGTCTCGTTAAGTCCCAACAGACGAGAGAGGAGTTGAGGACCCATCTGCGACACGGTAGTGCGTATGGGGTGTCCCTGCTCGCCATAGACGTCGTAGAAACGCACAGGGCAAGCCTGGAACTGCGGGGTATCGATACCAAACTGCGAGAGACGTTTCTCGATGAAGCCCGACATAGCGCCGGGACGCGAGATGCCGCTGAGGTCGCCCTTCATGTCGGCCATGAAGCAGGGAACGCCTGCCTGAGCAAAAGTTTCAGCCATCACCTGCAGGGTGACGGTCTTGCCTGTGCCGGTGGCTCCGGCGATGAGGCCGTGACGGTTGGCCATCTTACCAACGATTGAAAGGTCGCCCTCGGTGCAGTGGGCAATATACAAGCCGCGTTGTTGATCGTACATAATGAATACTGTTTGATTGTATGAATGATTGATTGTTTGGGTGAGTGAATCTTTATGATACGCACACACTCTAACCAAGGTGCAAATATACACAATAAACTAAAAAACTTGACACTTAAAACTATTTTTGTAAATTTGCAGCCGGAACCAAGCAACCTATACTGGCATGTAGAATACAGATTTTCAAGAGAAAGGAGGAAACCGTATGATAGAAGCTATCGAGTACAAGACACTGAAATGGCAGCATATCACCAATCCCACGGAGGATGACTACGACTACCTGCTCGAGACTTACGATTTCCACCCCCTGGACATTGAAGACTGTAAATCGAACAACCAGCGTCCGAAAATCGACGAATACGACGATTATTATTTCCTCATCCTCCATTTCCCATATTTTGAGAAGGGTGGCAAGTTTATCCGTGTTCGCGAGGTGAAGATTTTCTGGGGTCGCGACTACATCATCACCATCGGGAAGCCGCATTGGGCGGTGAAGCAGTATTTCGACGACCTGAAACAGGACATCGAGGAGCAAGACGAGGACGCACAGGAGGCTATGAGCTGCAGCGACCTGCTGCTCTACAACATACTCAACCGGCTGATGACCGAGACCTACACGCTAGTTATGCGAGTCGGCTCGGAAGTGGACCTTATCAACTACGACATCTTCAACAAAAAGGCCCGCAGCATCATCGAGAGCATATCGATGACCAGGCGCAACACCATCCTGCTGAACACGACATTCAAACCGCAGCTGCGAGTGCTCCACATGTTTGAGAGCGGCGGAATCAAAGGCTTCGTTAACCCCGACGTGCTGGACATGGAAGACTACTGGGGTAACATACTCGACCAGTATCAGAAGATGTTCGACTCAATCGAGGATTACGGCGAGTTGATTGAGGGCCTTTCCAAGACGTTCGACTCGTTGCAGGCAAACAAGACCAACGAGATAATGAAGGTGCTGACCTACATCAACACCATCCTTCTGCCCTTGACGGTGATAACCGGCATGTTCGGCATGAACGTCAATTTCCCGTTCACCACCGACACAACAGCCTTCTGGTGCATCGTTGGCGCGATGGTTTTGATTTCAGGGTTGCTGATATTCTATTTCAACTGGCGGACGAACAAGTGAACGGCACCCCGGTGCTTTTCTGATAGCACAGGATGGGGTACTTGGAGAAGGTTTTAAACAAAAGTTTAAAACTTGATAGTCAAAACTCATTATTTTTGTTTATCTTTGCCTATTGTCATTATAGGCAACAGGATTTTTTTTAACTGATTTTTAACAATATAAATATATAATAAATGGAAATTACAGGAAAACTTATCAAATTATTGCCCGAAGTGAGTGGCGAAAGTGCCCGCGGACCTTGGGTAAGAGGTGGATTTGTAATTGAGACCGAAGGAGAATACCCCCGGCAGGTGGCATTCACGGCTTTTGGTGCCGACAAGGTAGCGATGGTGAAAAACATACCGATGGGAAGCAGCATCATGGTGTCGTTCTCTCCCGAATCGAGAGAGTTCAACGAGAAATGGTACACCGACCTGCGTTGCCGCAACATACAGCCCTGTGTGCCAGGACAGATGCCCGGCCCTGCTACGGGATATTCATGGTCGGGAGCCCCTGCCGCTCAGCAACCTGCACAACCCGGCCAGCCAGCCTTCGCAGCTCCGCTGCCGCAGCAGCCTGTGGCTCCGACCAACCAGATGCCAGCCGAAGGTGAAGACGACCTGCCGTTCTAAGAGGTGACGAAGCAAAAACAAGGTTCTGAATGGAAAAACAGGATCTGCGAAGACAAATAAGGGCGGCGAAAAAAGCCGTCCCTTTTTGTGAGAAACTGACACGCTCGAGAGACATCATGTCGAAGGTGGAGGCTTTGTCAAGCTTCCGCAAAGCGAAGGTGGTCCTGCTCTATTGGTCGATGGAGGACGAGGTGCAGACGCACGAGTTTGTAGAGAAGTGGTACAAGGAGAAGACTGTGCTGTTGCCCTGCGTGGACAGGGACGACCTGAAACTAAGACAATACACCGGTCAGAAATGTATGCGCAGCGGAGAACAGTTCGGAATCGGCGAACCCACAGGCGAAGAGTTCACAGACATGGAGAGCGTTGATGTGATTGTCGTTCCAGGTGTGGCTTTCGACAGTGAAGGGCACCGCATGGGGCGCGGACGCGGATTCTACGATCGCCTGCTGAAAAACACTACGAAGGCGTACAAGATAGGTGTGGCATTCGACTTCCAGATTGTGAAGGACGTGCCCGTAGAACCCCACGACGTGATAATGGATCAGGTCGTGAGTGAGTTTTGAATGGTCGGTAGTCAGAGGCCTGTCAACTTTTAAACTAAAAACGTTTAGTCTTTATAATTTCAATTTTCATCTCGTACCATGCCGATGTTTTACACACCCAAACCGCGTCAGTTCCACTACACGCCGCGATTCTACGATCCCGAGAAGGAGAAGTGGGAGGAGATAAAGAGAAAGTATAGCGAAGAGAGGACGGCAGACAGTGGACAGCAATCTGTGGCAACTGATGCCGAGTTGGAGTACTTTGAACGTAAAGTGCGAGATATCGAAGACGGAGAGAAGCAGGATAGCCGCAAGCTGGGGTTCAAGGATTTGTTCCGTCGCCGCAAGATGCCCACATTCAACTACCAGCCGAGATTTCAAGCAGGTGCCAGCGGACAAGCCGAGGCCACGGAAGAACAGTCATCGATTAGTGCAGACAACGCCGTCATCGACAAATACACCGACGAGGCACCCGCAGCAGAACAAGGCAATAGGACACGAAAAATAAAGATACGCCGACGTTTCGACATCAGTGACACCGAATATATGAAACCCGTGTCGGGCGGCAAGATTATCATTTACGCACTCCTGGCCTGCCTGCTACTCTATTTCATCTTGTTTTAATACCCAGCCAGAACCAAGCCTCTGTAAACAGGGACCCGCAGTCATACAAACATTGAACACATCAACATTCCAACACACCCAATGCAAATCGAGATACTCAAATCGAAAATTCACCGAGTGAAAGTCACCGAGGCCGACCTCGACTATATCGGAAGCATAACCATCGACGAGGCGTTGATGGAGGCTGCCAACATTATAGAGAACGAGCGTGTTGACATCTACAACATCACCAACGGTGAACGATTCAGCACCTACGCGATAAAGGGAGAACGCGGCAGCGGCATCATAGGCATCAACGGAGCCGCCGCCCACAAAGCACCCGTCGGGAGCCTGATTATAATCGCATCCTATGCCATAATGGATTTCGACGAGGCGAAGAAGTGGCATCCGACCGTCATCTTCCCGAAGGAAAACAAGATTGGTGAATTGTGAATAGACAAATGTGTAAGGAGAGCCACAACACGAACAAAAGACGCCTGAAACTTGGCGACGTGTTGAAATTTGTGATATTCTTCGGCATCGGATTGTTTTTTATCTACTGGTTTCTGCTGAAACTTTCACCCGACCAGAGAGCTTCGATATGGAATTCGTTTCTTGAAGCCAACTGGTGGTGGGTGGCGGCAGTGATGGCAGAGACGTTTTTGAGCCACTTTGTGCGGGCAATGCGATGGAGATTGCTTTTCAAACCGATGGGGCACGTGCCATCGCGTAACAACACTTTCGGGTCGGTGATGGTGGCGTATCTTTCAAACCTTGCATTCCCCAGATTGGGCGAAGTGATGCGCTGCGCAACGCTGAAAACCAGCGAAAACATACCAATGGAGAAATCCATCGGAACGGTGGTGACAGAACGACTTTTCGACATACTGGCCTTCGCCGTGATTCTGCTAATGGGCCTGCTTGTGATGTTCGGGAAAGCAAAAGACTGGCTTTATGACGTTCTTTCGCAGAAGTTCGCCGTGCTGCCACGACTGTGGGTTGTGATAGTGTTGGGCATCGTGGTTGCTGCGGCGGCAGTGCTTATGTACAGAAAATACAGAACACGTTGGATAAAGAACCGTCTGTTTGCCAAGATAGACAGTATAGTGATGGGCGCCTTGGAAGGGCTGCGGAGCATATTCAAGCTCGACAAGAAAAGCATTGTTCTGTTTCTCACCTACAGCGTCTGCCTCTATGCGCTGTACATACTAGGCGGATGGCTTATATTCCGGGCCTTTGAGGAAACCGCATGGCTCGGAGTGCGAGCCGCCTTTGTGATGTACATCTTCGGCAGCGTCGGCATGATGATCTCACAAGGTGGTTTGGGAGCATACCCAGTGCTGGTATGGCAGGCTGTGGACATCTACGGCATAAGCGAAGTGTGCGGACTTGCCTGCGGCTGGCTTTTCTGGGGGGCACAGCAAGCTGTGGCCATCGTGGGTGGCATGGCCTACATGATTTATTTCTCGGTGAAGAAGCGGTCAACAATTAGTAGTTAACCGTTGTCTTGAAACTTGAAACTAAAAACTTGAAACTCTTAAAATCAGCACATCAACAATTAAACAAATCATCAATACAATGGAACATACAAAATGCTTAATCATCGGTTCAGGTCCTGCTGGCTACACCGCCGGCATCTACACCTCTCGCGCTGACATAAAACCAATACTTTACACCGGTATGCAACCCGGCGGCCAACTGACCATAACCACCGACATCGAGAACTTCCCTGGCTATCCCGAGGGCATAGGCGGCACGGAGATGATGAACGACCTCAAAAAACAGGCCCAACGGTTCGGCACCGACGTCCGCTCTGGTGCCATCGAGAAGATTGACCTCTCACATCGTCCCTTCAAAGCCATCGACGATCACGGCAACGAGATTGAGGCCGAGACGGTCATACTCGCCACTGGAGCTTCTGCTCGATGGCTGGGGCTCGAGAGCGAGAAAAAATTCTACGGCCAGGGGGTTTCGGCTTGTGCCACCTGCGACGGCTATTTCTACAAGAACATGGAAGTAGCGGTGGTGGGCGGAGGAGACACCGCCTGCGAGGAGGCCTGCTATCTAGCCACCCTTTGCTCGAAGGTATATCAGATTGTACGCCGCGACGAACTGCGCGCTTCGAAAGCCATGCAACACCGCGTGATGAACAACCCCAAGATCGAGATATGCTGGAACAGCGTGACCGAAGAGATATGCGGCAACGACATGGACGGCGTTACAGGAGCCAACCTTAAGAACCTTAAGACAGGCGAAATCCGCCACATAGAACTGGCGGGATTCTTCGTAGCCATCGGTCATCAACCCAACACCGAACTTGTGAAGGGACAGATCGACCTCGACGAACAGGGCTATATCAAGGTTCAGTCGCCCAGCGCCGCCACCAACATTCCCGGCGTGTTCGCCGCCGGCGACGTCTGCGACCCCCATTATCGCCAAGCCATCGTGGCTGCCGGCAAGGGGTGCATCGCTGCCATCGATGTGGAACGCTTCCTGCAGAGTCAGCAATAACAGCCAATTGAAACGTTTTAGGCACATACTGACGGCTTTTGTCATGGGGGCATTTGTCACCGTGGGCGTCACTTCGTTCGCCCAAAACGTCAACGGCACAACTGCCGGCAGAAATATTCCCCATTCGGGCAACGACATGAACGACTTTGTGGGCAACAGCGACACACTCAACGCCGACACACTCGGATGGCAGCCAAAGGGCATCGAATACCACGAGGACATACCCGACACCACTCTACAGCATAGCGTCTTTATGTTCCGCTACGACCCCCAGGCGGTGAAGATAAAGAATGTCGTCTATCCCTCGCTCGACCCTACGGGGGTGCAGTTTCACGACGTCCTCGACGCGATGAACGGCAACTACTACCTCTCGCGCGGAGTGTTCGGTCAGCAACATCTGGCATTGTATCAAACCATCGGCGACGCGATGCACTTCCGCATCGCGCCCGACGTGAACGCCGGCTACCGCATCCGACCCGAAAACCTGTGGCTTATACAAACCAAACGTCCCTACACGAGCCTTAGCTACGCCAGCTCGCTTGAAAAAGAGCACCGAGTACTGGTGTCTATTTCGCAAAACGTGATGCCCCGCTGGAACCTGGCGTTCGACTACAAGCTCATCAACCCCGACGGCAACTACTCCAACTCCTCTGCCACCAACCACTACCTCGACGCCACCACCAACTACTACACCCGCGACGCCCGTTATCAGGTGACCGCCGGCATCATCTGGGAGAAGTTCCGCATGGACGAGAACGGCGGCATCACCAACGACTCGATATTCCGCAACCGCACCATTCGCAACGAGGGCGGTGTGCCTGTGTTGTTCACCAATATGGGCAGCATCGACAAAAACCTCACCGCTTTTGCAAAACAGACCTTCAACACCGTGCGTCCCATCGACCGCTACCGCCGCCATGAGGAGATTCAGTTCATCGGCTACGACACCATCTATTCAAAACCTGATTCTCTGCAGAATACAGAACCCTCAATCACTCGCATCGTCCCCCTCTACGACACCATTGTCAAGTACGACACCATCGCACCATTCCGACCCATGGTGGTGAATACTGGTGTGTTCGGGATGGACATACAATACGACCGCGAAAAACATGTGTTTACCGACTCCACCGTCACACGCAAGTTCTCCGGAAGCATCTACTGGACAAACGACGCCTATTGGGACAGCCGTTGGCGCAACCCGCTGAAGCTGATGATCGGTGTGAAACCCACCCTCATGCACGCCTTCATGTACAACGGCTTCCGCGCCCGTTTCTTCGCCCTCAACCCGATGGCGTCGGTCACCGTCGATACAAAGATAGGAATGGTCAGCGCCTCTATAGAGAAAAACATCGCCGACAAATACTACAAAAACGGATACCGCTTCGACGCCAACCTACGGGCCTACCTCGACAGCCTTCACAAACATACAATCCATGCCGAAGTGGTCTTTCAGGGACAAGACCCCGACCTTATCTACCACAACCTGCTGGCCATGAGTGGCAGCGACAAGAAGTTAGGGCTTACCAACATACAGAAATTTGAGGCAGGTTACAGTTTCCGTGAATGGCTCGACTGGTCGGTGACCGCACGCCACATCGTCAACAACATCTGGATTGAGGACAGCACCACCGTGGTGCAGAACGGCGGCAGCGCCTGGCTTTTCCAAAGCCGCATCAACGCCACCCTCCACTGGAAATGGTTCCACTACGACATGCAGCACCTCTTCCAGTACAGCACCGACCAAGACCAGGTGCGGGTGCCGATTTTCGCCACCAAGAACTCCATTTACGCCGACGTGAAGATATTCAAAGGAGCTCTGCGGGCACAGTTCGGCATCGACCTACGCTACCACACCGCCTTCTACGCCGACGCCTACAACCCCTATACCGCCACCTTCTACCGTCAGAACGACTTCAAGGTGGGCAACTACATCTGGGGCGACATCTTCATCAATTTGCAGGTGAAACGCGCCAGCATCTTCGCCAAAGCCGGCCACCTCAACGCCCTCTGGGAAGGGCATCCCAACTACTACCTCATACCCCACTATCCCGGCAACAACTTCGGCTTCTACTACGGCCTGATATGGAAGTTCTTTGACTAAGTCAGTGAACTATAAGTACTATATAATTTAGATAATCGAATCAATCAAATAAAACAATAACAAAATCTTAAACATCATGACATTACTTGAACAAATCCGCACGAAGGCTAAAAACGCCAACAAATGCATCGTTCTGGCAGAAGGCACCGAGGAACGCACCCTCAAAGCTGCCGACATCATCCTCAAAGAAGGCATCGCTCGCCTGATCCTCCTCGGCAACGAAGCCGAAATCAAAGGACTTGCAAAAGAATGGGGTTTGACCAATATCGACAAAGCCACCATCATCGACCCCGTCACCAACCCCAAGAAAACCTACTATGCCGAGATACTCTGCGAGATTCGCAAGAAGAAAGGCATGCAGATGGACGAAGCCATGAAGCTGGTCGAAGACCCCCTCTACCTCGCCTGCCTGCTTATCAAGAACGGCGACGCCGACGGTGAGGTGGCTGGTGCCCGCAACGCCACCGGCGACGTGCTGCGTCCCGCCTTCCAGATAGTCAAAACCCTCCCTGGCGTCAGCGTGGTGAGCGGTGCTTTCATCATGATTCTGAAAGACCAGACCTATGGCGAAAACGGCATGTTCGTCTTTGCCGACTGCGCAGCCACCCCGTGCCCCTCGGCCGAAGAGCTGGGACAGATTGCAGTCGTCAGCGCCCAGACAGCCAAAGCCATCGCCGGATTCGAAGAGCCCCGCGTGGCCATCCTGAGCTTCAGCACCAAGGGCAGCGCCAAGCACGAACTCGTTGACAAAGTCATCGAAGCCACCCGTGTGGCACACGAACTCGACCCGAACGTGAAACTCGACGGCGAGCTGCAAGCCGACGCCGCCATCGTGCCGAAAGTGGGTGCATCCAAAGCCCCGAAGAGTGATATCGCCGGCAAAGCCAACGTGCTGGTATTCCCCGACCTCCAGAGCGGCAACATCTGCTACAAGCTCGTTCAGCGTCTCGCCGGCGCCGAAGCCGTGGGTCCTGTCATGCAGGGTATGGCAGCTCCTATCAACGACCTCAGCCGCGGTTGCAGCGTCGAGGACGTGGTGAACGTGGTCGCCATTACCGCATCTCAGGCCGCCGCCAAGAAGTAAGAATTGATTAGTGGTCAGTGGCCAGTAGTTAGTGCTCAGCAGACAACACTGGTCACCAATAACTGGTCACTGCCCACATATCAACATATCAACATATCAACAAAAAACAAACCAATAAAATCACAATCATGAAACGAATTCTTTTATCATTGGCATTACTCACCGCGGCTTTTGGCCTCAACGCACAAACCGAACTCGTAGCACCCCCGAAAGTCACCGAGGCCGTTGACATTAAGATTGTCTCCTGCGTCGGCTATCCCCAGTCGGGACAGGTGGCGCTGACCATCACGCTCACACCCAACAACTTCATGCTCAACGCCAACATCGCTGGAGGTTGGGAAGGACGCGCCTACGACGCTGCCGGCAAGCAGTACCGCACCCGTCGTGTGAAACCTGGCGGAACACTCCACAAGAGCGACATCCCCCAGGGCATTCCCTGCACCTTCATCTTCGGAATGGAAGGCGTTGACCCCAACACCCAGATGCTCAAGTCCATCGTGCTGCCCTACCACATCAACGCAGGCAACTACAACTTCCTAGTGCACAGCGGCAACAACGCCCCCATCGAGTTCCGCAACGTTCCCATCGCATGGGAGAAACCCGCTGCAAAGACCTATTTCCGCGTGCCGTTCGAGCTTATGGGCAATGTCGATTTGAACATCGTCTCATGCACCGGTGACAAAACCAGCGGCACCGTCACCATCGAGCTCACCACCGTCTGCAACATCGGAGGCGAAACCCGCATGGCGCTCGGCGACTCCAGAGAAGACAAAATCTACGACTCCAAAGGCAACACCTACAACGTTGAGCGCGTGAAGATGAAGACCGAGACGGCGCCTCAGAACACACCGCTCAAATACACCTTCACCAGCGTGCTGCCCACCGACGTCAAGGAAATCAAAGTCTTCAACCTCGACTACACCTACTCCAACGAGCAAAGCGACTGGGGCTGCCGACACAACGCCGACCGCGGCATCATGGAAATCCACAACATCCCCATCGAGTGGAAGTAACAACAATTTTGAATTTCGAATAAATAACACACTATTTTCAATTTTCAACTTTCAATTTTCAATTCGAAAAGTGGCTAATCAAGAAGAAATATTCAAAAAAGTGGTGTCCCACGCCAAAGAGTACGGCTTCATCTTCCCGTCGAGCGAGATCTACGACGGGCTCGGCGCCGTCTATGACTACGGACAGCTGGGCACCGAACTGAAAAACAACATCAAGCAGTACTGGTGGAAAGCCATGGTGCAGTATCACGAGAACATCGTCGGCATCGACTCCGCCATCTTCATGCACCCCAAGATATGGAAAGCCTCTGGCCATGTCGACGCCTTCAACGACCCCCTTATCGACAACAAGGACTCGAAGAAGCGCTACCGCGCCGACGTGCTCATCGAAGACCATATCGCCAAGATTGAGGAGAAGATAAACAAAGAGTGCGAGAAGGCCCACAAACGCTTCGGCGACGCTTTCGACCGCAACCAGTTCGTCACCACCAACGCCCGCGTGCTCGAACACCAGAAGCAGATTGACGAAATACACGCCCGCTATGCCGACTGCATGAACCGCAACGACCTCGACGGCCTTAAGCAGCTCATACTCGACCTCGGCATCGTATGCCCCATCAGCGGCACACGCAACTGGACAGACGTGCGTCAGTTCAACCTCATGTTCGCCACCAAGATGGGCTCCGTCATCGACGACAGCGACACCCTCTACCTCCGTCCCGAGACGGCGCAGGGCATCTTCGTCAACTTCCTCAACGTGCAGAAGAGCGGCCGCATGAAGATTCCTTTCGGCATCGCACAGATAGGCAAAGCCTTCCGCAACGAGATTGTGGCGCGCCAGTTCATCTTCCGCATGCGCGAGTTCGAACAGATGGAGATGCAGTTCTTCGTCCGTCCCGGAACTGAGCTCGAATGGTTCAAACACTGGAAAGAGGAGCGTCTGCAGTGGCACCTCTCGCTGGGCATACCCGCCGAGAAATACCGCTACCACGACCACGAGAAGCTGGCCCACTACGCCAACGCCGCCACCGACATCGAATTCCAGTTCCCCTTCGGATTCAAGGAACTCGAAGGCATCCACAGCCGCACCGACTTCGACCTCAGCCGTCACAGCCAGTTCAGCGGCAAGAAACTGCAGTATTTCGACTCCGAGCTTAACGAGAGCTACACCCCCTATGTCATCGAGACCTCCATCGGCCTCGACCGCACCTTCCTCGCCATCTTCAGCCACGCGCTGGAAGACGAGCAGCTGGAGGACGGCACCATACGCACAGTGCTGCGTCTGCCCGCGCTGCTGGCGCCCTACAAGGTGGCCATACTGCCGTTGGTCAAGAAGGACGGCCTGCCCGAGAAGGCCCGCGAGATTGTCGATATGCTGAAGTACCACTACATGGTGCAATACGACGAGAAAGACGCCATCGGGCGCCGCTACCGCCGTCAGGACGCCATCGGAACTCCTTACTGCATCACCGTCGACAACGACACGCTGCAGGACAACAGCGTCACCCTGCGCGACCGCGACACCATGAAGCAGGAGCGAATCCCTATCGCCAACCTCTTCATGTACCTGCACGACCACATCAAGCCTATGGCAAAATAACCAGCGCCTTAAAGGCGACAAACAGCAAAGGCCGGCATAATGCCGGCCTTTTTTCATTGAGACAAAAGACGAACCAGTCGATTCAAAGCATCCGCCACAATATCCTATAATTCAAACCGAACATCGTTTTACCATACTGGAATATAGCCCCCAAACAACCAAATAAAACAATAAAAACATTATTTGAGCGTTTTAATATACGTCTTGAATATGACGTCGAAATCGTGTTTCAATCTTTCCAAAAATACAGCTCTTTCATCATACTCATCCTGATGAGTGTGGTTTTGATGTGTCTTGTAGCCGATGAGATTCACGACTTTCAACATTTTTCAAAGAATGTTACCGCTTCCACACTCGTGACGATGGTCTCTGAGGATATCGACATTGAGGACGATGAAGAAGAAAATATCGCAAAGTCGGTTCCCGAATGCAACACACACACCATTACTTGTAGCGATTCGGCATTCATCACCAAATTGTCGTCTCACAAACGCTCGCTCGCAGCACAAAGTGGCCATGTAAGACTATATGCCCCACGAAGTGGACTTTGTGACAGCAACAACCTCACTATTTTATCTATCATATATAGTGGCGTGGATTCGTTCCATGCCACTTTTTTTTTCGCAATCTATATAATATGAAACTTACCGACATTCTACTTATTATCGTCAATTTTACTGGTGCGCTGGCGGTGTTTCTTTTCGCCATGAAGCTGATGAGCGAAGGTCTGCAGAAAGCAGCAGGCAGCAAAATGAGAACTGTGCTGGGCAAGATGACTGGCAACCGCCTGAATGGGATACTCACCGGGATGGGCATCACCGCGGCCATCCAGTCGTCTAGTGCCACGACCGTGATGGTTGTGGGTTTTGTCAATGCCGGTCTTTTGTCACTCAGCGGTGCAGTGGCGGTCATCATGGGAGCCAACATCGGCACCACCGTAACAGCATGGATTATCACCCTGCTGGGACTTGGCGAGGGATCGGGATACTTCTCGCTTCCAATGCTCCTCGCCGCAGTCAGCTCAGTGTTCCTCTTCATGAAACGCGACAAGATGAAATCCGTGGGGCAAACCATCATCGGACTTTCCCTGTTACTCGTCGGTATGTCGTTGCTGAAAGGAGCAATGCCCGACATAAGCGGCTATCCGTCGATGCTGCATGGCATTGCCTCGCTGAGCGGATATGGGTTCTGGTCGGTGCTACTTTTCGTGTTAATCGGAGCGATACTCACCTGTCTGGCACAAGCTTCGGCAGCCACGATGGCCATCACGCTGCTGATGCTTCACAACGGCTGGATAGGGCTCGATGTGGCGATAGCATTGGTTATGGGGGAAAATATCGGAACCACCGTCACCGCCAACATAGCCGCGATAGTAGCTGGCACCAACGGCAAACGTGCCGCCCGCGCCCACTTGATATTCAACGTCATCGGCGTAACACTTACACTTATCGTATTCCACCCCATCCTGCTGCTCGTCCAAGCCGTATTCCCCAACAACGCTCCGATGGCCCTCTCGCTGTTCCACACCCTGTTCAACGTGATGAATGTGAGCATACAGTCGTGGTTCATCCCACAGATTGTATGGATTGTGACCCGTATGATACCCGAAAAAAGCGAAAACGAGAATAAAGAATATCGCCTCACTTATATCAGTCGCGGCCCTGTGAGTACCGCCGAACTCAACCTCGAAAGCGCAAAGAAAGAGATTATGCTCTTTTCCAAACTGGTGCTGCAAATGTACGCACTATTGCCCGAACTCCGCAGAGTACACAACGCCAAAGAACTAGACACATTGGTGGAGGAAATTTCCCGCTACGAGCAGCTGACCGACCAGATGGAGATGGAGCTCACCAAGTTCCTCACCGCTATCGGGGGCGGCAACATCAGCGGACACGGATCGGAGCGCATCAGCTCAATGCTGCGCATCACCGACAACCTGGAAAGCATCGGCGACAGCATCTATCAGATATCTCTCACCCGAAAACACAAATACTCCGACGCCGTCCACTTCAGCGACAAACTAAACGCAAACCTCACAGAGATGAACACCCTCGTCGAAAAAGCCCTGAAGGTGATGGACCACAACTTAGCCGACTACAACCTAGCCAACCTCATGGCCGCCAACGCAGCCGAGCGCGACATCAACGCTTTCCGCAACCAACTCCGCGCCGAACATCTCGAAGCCCTGAAACACGATGTCTATGGATTCGAGGTGGGCAACGCCTACAGCAGCCTTTACGCCCAATACGAAAAGCTGGCCGACTACGTCATCAACGTCAGCGAAGCCATCGCCACCTGATCACACGACAACTTTAATTCAACATATTATTAACTAAAAACACACAGTCATGAAAAAAACAATTGTTATCAGTGCGGTCATAGTCGCCGCCATGAGCCTCATTGCTTGCCACGAAAAAGGCAAGGAAGCCATCGAATTCAGCGAACTGCCGCAGACGTCTCAGTCGTTCGTCAAAACCCATTTTGCCAACAAGCAAGTCTCGGCCGTATATCACGACCACGATGTGGCCGACAACGAATACGAGGTGATTTTTGCCGACGGAGCCAACGTTGACTTTACGGGCAACGGCGAGTGGGATGAGGTCGAGGATCGCGATACTAACGGCGTTCCGCAAGCAATCATTCCACAGGGAGTGCTGGATTACGTCGCTACCAAACATGCCGGACAATATGTTGTACAGATTGGAAAAGACAGCAAATTCTACGACGTAGAGCTGAACAGCACCATAGAGATGATCTTCAGTAAAAAAGGCGAGTTTATACGCTACGACGATTGAGGCCCAAACAATCGAGACACGTGCTATCACAATTATGTCGCCTGATATAATCGGTAACATAATGAAAACAATCAAACAAGGCCAGCGTTCCGCTGGCCTTTATTCTTTCTAATTGTAATTCCTCGAAAAAAGTCTAATTCTGGCTGTCCGAACGCACGGGGCGGACGGAGCGTCCGAAATCGCGCATGCCGTCAAACACATCCTGGTAGCCGGAGAAAAATCCCATTCCCCAGGCGTACAACGGTTCGCTATCGAGCAGCGACGACGACCAGTAACGGCCGTAAAGCCCCTCTCCGTCGAGCGAACTGCCATACATGCCGCCCGCTGCAGGCAGGAAGATACTGTGGCCGTTCGAGGCGGTGAACTTACGTCCATTAACGCCGTTCACGGTTGTCCATGCCGAGGTGGTGTTGTTCAGCAGCTCCAGCCATTCGGCCTTGGTCGGTATTCTTGCGCCGTCGCCGAGTGTTTGTGTGGCAACGTCGTCCGAAGCTTGCAAGGTGAGCAGGTTATCTACAGTGCCATACCACTCGGCTGTGTTATACTTGTACAAAACGTAGCCGCTTTCGCCATTGTCGTCGCCCAACGAGTATTGTTCCCAAAGGTATTCGCTCACCGTATCCACCATACCCCAGGCGTAGAAGTTGCCGTAGCCTTCGGGTGTGGTCGCCCCGACGTTGCATTCCGCCCACAGCAATCCGCTCGGCAAGCCGAGGTCAACATAACCTTCGGGGACATTCTGGTTATCAGGTTCGTCGTTGTCGTCGGGCCTCTCGCAGGACGCCATTCCAAAGGTCAGCAGCGCTGCCGCCAAAAAGTAAAACAGGTTTTTCATGATATATGGATTTATGGGTTGTTTGTTTATGATTTCTTCACGACTGCAAAGATACAACCTTTTTTGTCAAGTTGCAAATGATGGCAATAGTGAATCGTGAATTGACATTTGACATTTGGTAGCTGCACTTTGTTCCGATCTTCAACATCGGTTTGACCGCCTACCACCTAACGCCCTACCAACGCCCTACTTACTACCAGTATGGAATTCCCATATTTTTCCTCCATTTTTTATAATTTATGAACGTATTTTTATTCGATGAAGCTATGCGAATTATTCGATTAACTCCGTATCAACTCCGTATGAAACCCCTAATATGTCCATTCATCTTTAACTTAAAGATTTCAGCTTAAAACCAAGAAACAAACCAACTTATTATACAGACAATGAACACAACGCACCGACTACTCAAAACATTTTTCGTATTTTTGCAGTTCTTTATAAACACCATCACTATGACAAAGATATTTATCGCGGTCATCGTATTGACCTTCACTTTCGCCTCGGCGCAGGCGCAGCTGCTGTACAAAATAAGCGGCAACGGATTGGAGAAACCGAGTTATATTGTTGGCACTTATCATCTTGCGCCGGCGGAGTTTGCGGAGAAGATTCCTGGATTGAACGCGGCGTTCGAGTCGTGCGAGCAGGTTTATGGCGAGGTTGACATGCGCGAGATGTCCAAGCCCGAGAAGCAGATGGAGCTGCAGCAGAAGCAGGTGCTGCCCGACGGCAAGACGCTCACGTCGCTGCTCACGGGCGAACAGCTCAACAAACTCAACGCGCTGCTGCGCGAGGTGCTGGGCAAAGACCTTAACAACGAGGCGTTTGCGGCACAGATGAACCGTCTGTCGCCGGCGCTGGTGTCGAACACCATCATGCTCTACACCTACGCGAAAGACAACCCCGCACTGCTGACCGCCGACCAGTCGAAGCTGATTGACGGATACTTCCAGTTTGCCGCCGCAGAGAAAGGCAAAGCAGTAAAGGGCTTTGAGACAGCCGACTTCCAGATGGAGGCCCTCTTTGGAAATTCTATTGAGCAGCAAGTGGAAGACCTGATGTGCATAGTGGAGAACTACCGCGAGACGACGGATATGGCGGAGTTTGTGACGGAGGCCTACTTCTCGCAGGACCTCGACCAGCTGCAGGACTTGAGCGAGGACGAGGCGGCAAGCAGCTGCGGCTCGTCGCCCGAAGATAGCGACAAACTCATATATGACCGCAACGCCGACTGGGTGAAGGCGATGCCCGCAATCATGAAGGAGAAACCGACCTTCTTCGCCGTCGGCGCGATGCACCTCTGCGGCGAACGGGGAGTGCTCGCCCTGCTGAAAGAGGCGGGATACACGGTGGAAGCGGTGAAATGAGGCGAGACGGAAAGAGGGCTGGCAAGCCCAAAAACGAAGCAAAATATCACTATATACAATAATAATACAAAAAATGTGTTATTTTTGCATTATGAAAAGATTACAGCAGGTCTGCATTATATTATTGTCCATCATAGCCTTATGTGGATGCAACGGAACCGAGAAGCTGGTAAAAAGCAACGATTTCGATGCCAAATACAAGGCCGCGATGGATTATTACGAGCAAGGACGCTACACGAAGGCGATACAGCTGTTTGAAAATCTTTCTATGCACTACCGCGGACGCGACTATTCGGAGAATATCTCGTGGTACTACGGTCAGTCGCTGCTGAAGGAGAAGGACTACTACACCGCCGCCTATCAGTTCAAGAGCTTTGTGAGGCAGTTCCCCTATAGCCGCAACGCCGAGGAGGCGCTGTTCCTGTCTGCTTACTGCAAATATCAGGATTCACCCTCGTACACCCTTGACCAGACGGCCACCAAGGAGGCGATAACGGAGATGGAGCAGTTTGTGGACAAATACCCCCATTCAGTGCATCTGCCGGAGGTGAACGCATATCTTGACGAGCTGCGCAACAAACTGATGATGAAAGACTACGAGATTGCCTACGGATACTATAAGATCGAGGCATACCATGCCGCTTACGTGGCCTTGCAGAACTTCCTGAACTACTATCCCGACTCGGACAAAAGAGAGGAGGCGATGTACTATATGCTGAAGTCGGGTTACGAATATGGCATCAACAGCCGCGAGGACAAGATGAAGGAGCGCCTGCAGCAGGTGGTGAACGACTTCGAGAAGTTCTCGGCGTCGTTCTCGAACTCGAAATACCTGAGCAACGCGCAGACGATATACACCAAGAGCCGCTCGGCGCTGGCAAAGCTGGAGAATAGTGGTCAGTAGGTGCGTGCCCGCACAGGACGATTATTTAGTTTTAAGTTTTAAGTAGTAAGCGGTTAGCATTTAGTAGTCTCAAATTCACGAAATAAAACAATAACACAATAACAACACAACATCAATGGAAGCTAAAGAACAGAAAGAAGAAACGACAAAGAATGTGCGCAGACCTAAAGTCATCAACACAACCATCACTCGCAACACCAACGACTTCAGCCAGGAGACGGGAAACATCTATGAGACCGTCGCGATGCTGACCAAGCGCGCCAACCAGCTGGCCGTGGAAGAGAAGAAGGAGCTGCACAAGAAAATCGAGGAGTTCTCGACGGGCAGCGACACGATGGACGAGATGTTCGAAAACCGCGAACAGATAGAGATAGTGCGCCACTATGAGCAGATGCCGAAGCCGGTGCTGGTTGCCACACAGGAATATCTCGACCACGAGATGTACTACCGCAACCCCGCCAAGGAGAACAAAGAGCAGCAGCAGATTGAGGCACTCGAGAACGAGGTGATTGCGAAGAAAAAATAAGGTGCGCGTCCGTACAGGACGGACATTTTCGGCAGCGAAAAGCACGAAAGTCGTTTCTGATTGCGAAAATGAGTAAACACTGCGGAAAGAATTTCTTGCTTCGCTCGAATAGACAGGGCGGTTTCAAAGTGGTCAACAGATAGAGTATGAAAGTCATCATCGGCATAACGGGAGGCATCGCGGCATACAAGGCCGCTGAACTGGTGCGTCTGTTCCGCAAGGCGGGTCACGAGGTGCAATGCGTAGCCACCGAGCACGCCCTGGAGTTTGTGACGCCTCTGACACTGGAGACGGTGTCGGGTCGCAAGCTCTACTACGACCTCTTCGCTCCCGCCAACGACCACACCACCGAGCATGTGTCGCTCAAAGACTGGGGCGACATCATGATTGTGGCGCCCGCAACAGCCAACATCATAGGCAAGATGGCAAGCGGCATAGGCGACGACGCCCTCTCGACCCTACTGCTGGCCTTCAGCGGCAAACCCGTATATGTGTGTCCGGCGATGAACACGCAGATGATGGAGAACGAGGCGGTGCAACGCAACCTCAAGACGCTCAAGTCGTGGGGCATCCACATCATCGAGCCGACCGAAGGTGAACTGGCATGCGGCGCCGTAGGCAAAGGCCGCATGGAAGAACCGGAGAGGATATTTGACATCGTCACCAAAAACCTAGAGCGAGGTCCAATGGGCGGAAAGCAGATACTCATCACCGCAGGTCCAACTTACGAGCGCATCGACTCGGTGCGCTTCATCGGCAACTACTCGTCGGGCAAGATGGGCTTCGCCCTCGCCGAAGAGTTTGCCAGCCGCGGCGCACATGTATTCCTTGTGACAGGGCCCACCGCACTCACGGCAAAGCACCACAACATCGAGCGAATCGACGTAGAGTCGGCTCGGCAGATGTACAACGCCTGCATGGAGCGGTATGACAGCTGCGAAGTGGCCGTGCTTTCGGCGGCGGTGGCCGACTACCGTCCAGAAAACGTCTATGACGGCAAGATGAAGAAGCAGGGCGACGAAGGGATGGAGATACGCCTGGTACAGAACCCCGACATACTCGCCACCCTCGGCAAACGCAAACGCGAGAGTCAGTTGCTCGTGGGATTCGCGCTGGAGACCTCAAACGAGATGGAGTACGCACAAGGCAAGCTCCACCGCAAAGGGCTGGACATGATTGTGCTGAACTCGCTTAGAGACAAAGGCGCAGGATTCGGCACCGATACCAACAAGGTGACCATCATCGACCGCGACGGCAACACCACCGAAGGCTCGCTCAAAAGCAAAGCCGACGTAGCAAAAGACATAGTCGATGCCATCGAATTGAAACTTAAATCCTAAAACCTGAAACCATAGAACTTGAAAACACTCAGCATAACCTCCATCATCCTGTCCGGCGTCGCGCTGATTGCGATAGCCGGAACTTTGTTTATTTTCGCCACGCATAAGGAGCCGCCTCACGAGATTCACAAGCAGGCGATACAGCATAGCTACCACATCTACGCGCCGCCCATCCCCGACAGCGTCACCTTCTGTGGCGAGGCGCTGCCGATGGACACCTACTATGTGCGCGAGGCACTCGACCGAGAACTGATAGTGAACATGTACGGCCACACCAACATGATAATGTGGATGAAACGCGCCAACCGCGTGTTCCCCGTCATAGAACCCATACTGAAGAAAAACGGCGTGCCCGCCGACATGAAATACCTCTGCGTGGCCGAAAGCGGGTTGACCAACGCCACCTCGCCAGCGAAGGCTCAGGGCTACTGGCAGTTTATGGAGGCCACAGGCAAGAGCTACGGATTGGAGATAAACGCCGACATCGATATGCGCAACGACCTGGAGGCCTCGACCGAAGCGGCCTGCCGCTATTTGAAGACACTCTACAACCACCTGGGCAGCTGGTCGGCGGCAGCGGCAGCATACAACTGCGGCGAAGGAGGTCTGTCGAAACGCATGAGCCAGCAGTTGGTGAAGTCGTACTACGACACCCGCCTGAACGTCGAGACCTCGCGCTACGTCTATCGCATAGTGGCCATCAAGCTGGTGATGCAGCACCCACAGGATTACGGCTTCCAGCTGCGCAAATGCGACCTCTACCCCACCATCCCCTACACCACCACGACGCTCAGCGGACAGAACATCGACCTCTACGAGTTCGCCAAGAAGAACGGCACCACCTACAAGATGCTGCGCGAGCTGAACCCCTGGCTGAACAACGACAAGATTGTGAACAAAGCCAACAAGAGCTACACCGTACGCATACCGACCAAGGACGGTTTGAGCATGAAAGCCATAATGAAGGACGAGAACAAATCGACAGCAGTGGTGACAAGACAGTAATTAGCAGTCACAGGTCACAAATCACAGGTCACAGGTCACACAAATGAAGGAATCGAAATCCATACTTGAGGTGCTCGGAGCGCGGGTTCACAACCTGCAGAACATCGACATCACGATTCCACGCAACGAACTGGTGGTGTTCACCGGCTTGAGCGGCAGCGGCAAGTCGTCGCTGGCTTTCGACACCATCTACGCCGAAGGGCAACGCCGCTATATGGAGACCTTCTCTGCCTACGCCCGCAACTTCATCGGCAACATGGAGCGTCCCGACGTTGACCGCATCAACGGCCTAAGCCCAGTCATCTCCATCGAGCAGAAGACCACCAACAAGAACCCGCGCTCGACGGTGGGCACCGTCACCGAGATTTACGACTTCGTGCGACTGCTCTATGCCCGCATCGCCGACGCCTACTCACCCACCTCGGGCAAGAAGATGGTGAAACTCACCGAGGAGCAGATACTCGACATCATCCACAGCGACTACGCCGAGCAGGAGATCATCATCCTCGCCCCGCTGGTGCGACGCCGCAAAGGCCACTACCGCGAGCTCTTCACCCAGGTGGCGAAGAAAGGCTTTCTCAGGGTGCGCGTCGATGGCGAGATAAAGGAACTCACCTACAACATGCAGGTCGATCGCTACAAGATTCACGACATCGAGCTGGTCATCGACCGCCTGCGTGTGAACGAACGTGGCGAAACCCGTCTGCGCGAGGCAGTGAAGACCGCCTTCAAGCAAGGCAAGGGCGTGATGATGCTGCTCACCAAGCAGGGCACTAAAGAGCAGGTGCGCTACCTCAGCCGCCTTCTTATGGACACCGACACCGGTGAGTCGTTCCCCGAACCCGAACCCAACACCTTCTCGTTCAACTCGCCCTACGGCGCCTGTCCGCGCTGCAACGGCTTGGGCGAGGTGACCGAGATTGACCTCAAGAAGATCATACCCGACGACAGCAAGAGCATCCGCGAGGGGGCTTTCGAAGTCATCGGCAAATACAGCCCCACCAACTACTTCTACCGCCAGCTCGAGACCTTGGGACGCAGCTATGGCTTCTCCATCGATGACCCGCTCAGGGACTTCCCAGCCGAAGCGCTGAACGCCATACTCTACGGCACCAGCGACTACAGCGGCATGAGCGACGGCACGATGGGCTTCCAGGGATTGGTGAACTACATACAGGAGCTGGCGGCCGACGAGACCTCGGCAGGCCTGCAGAAGTGGGCCAACAGCTTCATGAACCTCACCACCTGTCCCGAATGTCAAGGCCTGCGGCTGAAAGAGGAGTCGCTCTGCTTCCGTATCGACGGCAAGAACATAGGCGAGGTGGCCAACATGGACCTCTACGAACTCTACGACTGGGCGACCTCACTCGAAGACAAACTCGACGGACACAAGAAAGCCATCGCACACGAGATACTGCGCGAGATAGCCACACGCACCAAGTTCATGATCGACGTGGGCATCGGCTACCTCTCGATGAACCGCGCCTCGAAGACCCTTTCGGGCGGCGAGAGCCAGCGCATACGTCTCGCCACACAGATAGGGGCTCGGCTGGTCAACGTGCTCTACATCCTCGACGAGCCATCGATTGGACTGCACCAGCGTGACAACCGCAAACTCATCAATGCCCTCAAGGAACTGCGCGACATTGGCAACAGCGTCATCGTGGTGGAACACGACCGCGACATGATACTCAGTGCCGACTATGTGGTTGATATCGGACCTGGAGCAGGAGTACACGGCGGCAAAGTCATCTTCGCCGGAACCCAGGAAGAACTACGCAACGGAAAAACAAACACTCTCACGCTTGACTATCTAAGGCGCACTAAGGACATCGTCATCCCCAAACGCCGTCCGATGGATGAGTGCAAGCATATCGTGCTCGAAGGCGCCACGGGCAACAACCTGAAGGATGTCACCTTCGACCTGCCGCTGGGTCGGTTCGTCTGCGTCACCGGAGTGAGCGGCAGCGGCAAGTCGTCACTCATCAACGCCACACTTCACCCCATACTGAGCCAGTATTTCCACCACTCACAGGCGCGTCCCCTACCCTACCGCGCGATTTACGGCATCGAGAACATCGACAAAGTCATCGAGATCGACCAGTCGCCCATCGGACGGAGCCCTCGCAGCAACCCCGCCACCTACGTGGGCGTGTTCGACGAGATACGCCAGCTCTTCGCCGGTCTGCCCAGCGCAAGGATACGTGGTTACAAGCCCGGACGTTTCTCGTTCAACGTCAGCGGCGGTCGCTGCGAGCATTGCAAGGGTGCCGGCGTGCGCACCATCGAGATGAACTTCCTGCCCGACGTCTATGTCAACTGCGAGATGTGCAACGGCAAGCGCTACAACCGCGAGACCCTCGAGATACGCTACAAAGGCAAGAGCATAGCCGACGTGCTGGAGATGACCATCCACGACGCGGTGGAGTTCTTCGAGCCGCTGCCCAAGATACACCGCAAGCTGAAGACCATCGAGGAGGTGGGACTTGGCTACATCACCCTCGGCCAGTCGGCCACAACCCTCTCGGGCGGCGAAGCACAACGCATCAAGCTCGCCACCGAACTAGCCAAGCCTGAAACCGGCAACACATTATATATATTGGACGAACCCACCACGGGACTTCACTTCGACGACATACGTGTGCTGCTTGACGTGCTGCAGCGCCTGGTCGATAAGGGCAACAGCGTGCTGGTCATCGAGCACAACATGGACGTGATAAAGGTGGCCGACTGGATCATCGACCTCGGCCCCGACGGCGGCAAGAAAGGCGGCGAGATAGTATTCGCCGGAACGCCCGAAGCCATAGCCAAACAAAAAGACAACTTCACCGGTCAGTACCTCAAAGAGGAGTTGGAGGAATGTGCCAAAGTGTGATTGCGTGAATGTGTTATTGATTGACGCAACTTGGTTTAACCGTCATCAGGACATAAAAAAACGGAGCCGTGCGACCCCGCTTTTATTTTGTGATGTCCGTAGGCTTACTTCTTCTTGAGGTACTTGTTGTATGCGACAAACAATTCCGCGCCGTGGCAGAACGAGAACGCATACACAACGAAATAAACCCATAAATCCCAACCGTTAACCACGACGGATGGGTTGATGGAAAGGTAAGCGATGACCGCAATCACCACTGTGCATACCAACGCGATGATGTTGTTCTTCTTGAACGCGGGCTTGAAATCCTCGGGAACCGCAAACTCCTTACGGTTATACCAAAATAGAATACCCACAAAGCCACCCAGAACCATCGGCACGACAACCCAGAAAAGTTGTTCTATACCGCCAAGTGCATACAACACCCAAAGGATAAGGCCTACCACGCCGAGACAGATTTCGAAAAGAGCTTGTTTCTTCATAGTATGTTTGATTTTTTGATTTTATCCTCAAAGAATGCGTGAGGACTTCGCATTTGTCGTTGCAAATTTACGACAAACAAACAAACAAACAAACAAACAAACAAACAAACAAACAAACAAACAAACAAACAAATTTTCTTCGTTTCGCCTGATTTTCAACAAGTAGCAATTTCACAAATCGTCATTGCAGGGATGCAAAATGTTAAAACAGTGCTGCGAGGCGGTTTCGCAATGGTGCAAAGTCGTCCCGCAGTCCTGCAATGCCTTTCGCACCGTTGCAAAGTCTTGCCGCAGCTCTGCAAAGGCCTTCGCACCATTGCAAAGTCTTGTCGCAACGTTGCGAGGCGATTTTGCAATGGTGCGTGGCGGCGTTGCATTTCTGCAACGCCGCCACGCATCTTGACATTCCTGATTTCACAAGCTGTAACTACACATCACTCTGTGATGTAGCCGAATTGGCGTAGGGCGCGGTCGCTGTTGCGCCAGTCTTTTAATACCTTCACGTAGAGGTTGAGGAAGCAGCGCTTGCCGGTGAAGGCCTCGATGTCCTTGCGCGCCTCGACGCCCACTTTCTTGATGGCCTGCCCCTGATGGCCGATGACGATGCGTTTCTGCGTCTCGCGCTCGACGTAGATCACCGCCGAGATGTTGTCCACTCCCTCCTTCTCCTCGTAGCTCTCCACGCTCACCTCGCAGCTGTAGGGTATCTCCTTCTGGTAGAAGCGCAGCAGTTTCTCGCGTATTATCTCGCTCACGAAGAAGCGCATCGACTTGTCGGTCAGCTCGTCCTTGGGGAAGTAGGGCGGGTTTTCGGGCAGCTGCTTGAGGATACAGTCGAATATGGCCTCGATGTTGAAGCGCTCGGTGGCGGAGGCTGGGATGACGGTGGCACGCGGGATGAGCCGCTGCCAGTAGTTTATCATGTTGGCGACGGTGGCCTGGTCGGAGAGGTCTATCTTGTTTATCACCAGTATGACCGGCACGCTTGACTGTATGACCTTCTGCAGCACCTGCTCGTTCTTGAAGGGCTCGCCGATTTCGGTGACGAGGAGGAAGAGGTCGGCGTCCTGCAGGGCGGAACTGACAAAACCCATCATCGACTCGTGCAGGCGGTAATGCGGGTTGACGATGCCCGGCGTGTCGGTATAGACAATCTGGAAGTCCTCGCCGTTGACGATGCCCATAATGCGGTGGCGAGTGGTCTGCGCCTTCGAGGTGATGATGGAGAGGTTCTCGCCGACGAGGGCGTTCATGAGGGTTGACTTGCCCACGTTGGGGTTGCCGATGATATTGACGAAACCAGACTTGTGCATCTTTTTTGAGTGCTTGAATGCTTGAATGCGTTAATGCTTGAGTGCTTGGGAGCTACTGATTATTAAAACAATGCTTTGCAACAAAACAGTTGCAAAGCATTGTCGTCTTGATTCATGTCGCGGGATTATTCAGCAGCAGGAGCCTCTTCAGTAGTCTCAGCGGTGGCAGCGGCACGGGTGCTGTTGATAACAACCACATCGCTGGTCTTCACGTTGAGGAGCTCGAAGTTGTCGCCCTTGATATCCTGCACCTTCACGCGGTTGCCGATCTCCAGAGGAGTGACATCGATAAGAACCTCGCTGGGCATGTTGGCGGGCAGAGCCTTCACTTTGAGGCGTTTCTGCTTGTAAACGAGTTTGCCGCCCTTCATCACACCGGCCGAAGTACCAGTGGTGTGCACGGGGATGGACATAACCACCGGCTTGTCGTCGCTCAGCTCGTAGAAGTCAGCGTGATAGACGATGTCGGTCACGGGGTGGAACTGCATGTCCTTCACCATAGCGCGGAATTTGTTGCCGCCCAGGTCGATCTCGACGAAGCAAGGCTCCGGGTTGAACAGGATGCGCTGGAAATCGGTCTGCTTGAGAGCAAACATTTTCTGGTCGCCTTTGCCATACATCACGCAGGGCACCAAGTCGGCGCGGCGCAATGCCTTAGCATCTTTTTTCCCTACGTTCTCGCGAAGAGAACCGCTCATAGATACTATTCTCATTGTTTTGTTTGTTTTAGTGAGGGTTGCCCCTCGGTTAATATTCGATTAATTGTTGTTGTGCAGTTTGTGGGGGATGCCTTTACGATGGATGGTGTTCTCGTAGAGGTTGTCGATTGACTCGTAGTTCACGATGCAGCGGATGGATTCGGCGAGCAGCCAGTCGGTGGGCAGCACGTGGATCTTCGGCGACTGACGGCGCAGCGGGATGGTGTCGGAGACAACCAGCTCTTCCAGCACCGAGTTCTCGATTTTCTCGATAGCGTCGCCCTTGTGTCCGTTCGAAAGCACAGCGTGTGTGATCATAGCTCTCACACTCTTGGCGCCGTTCTGCTTGATGATTTCGGCAGCCTTGCAGATGGTCGAACCCGTGTCGATGATGTCGTCGAGCAGGATGACATCCTTGCCCTCCACATCGCCGATAAGGCGCATCTCGCCAATCTCGTTGGGCTTGTTGCGGTGCTTGTAGCACATCACGAAGCTGTTGCCCATCGTCTTGGCATACATGCCGGCGCGGCGGCTTCCGCCGAGGTCGGGCGAAGCGAACATCACGTCTTCCACGTTCAGAGCCTCGCGGATGTAAGGCATGAAGATAGAGCTTCCGAAGAGATGGTCAACCGGGATGTTGAAGAACCCCTGAATCTGGTCGGCGTGCAGATCCATCGTAACCACGCGGTCGACACCCGAAGCCTGCAGCATGTCGGCAATCAGTTTCGATGCGATGGGCACATGAGGTTTGTCCTTGCGGTCCTGACGGGCGAAGCCATAGTAAGGGATAACCGCAACCACCTTGTCGGCGCTGGCGCGCTTGGCGGCGTCAATCATCATAAGCAGCTCAAACAGGTTGTCCGTCGGAGGTATGGTGGATTGGATGATGAACACTATACCACCACGGATGGTCTCCTCGAAAGAAGGCTGAAACTCGCCGTCGGCATACTGGAACACCTCGGATTTACCAAGAGCTATACCATAATTTTCGGCCACACGGGTAGCGAGGTCTTTGGTCGCACGTCCCGCGAAAATGAATACTTTATCGTTTTTTGTCTGCATGACTGTTAACTGTTTTGCGGGTGCAAAAGTACTAAAAAAGTTTTTAGTGGCAACAATATTTGTTGAAATCTATATTTAATACGAAAAACAGGACATAAACGTTATATAACTATGATTACCGACATCGACAACCTTGCGGTGCCCGAATTGGCCGCCTACGCCTCGCTCACCGAGACACAGCTGCGCAACCGGCTCGACCCCGAGATGGGCATCTTCATAGCCGAAAGCCCCAACGTGATAAAGGCGGCGCTGAAGGCAGGATGCGAGCCCCTTTCGCTGCTCACCGAACGGCGGCATCTGGAGGGCACGGCCAAAGAGGTGATCGAACTGCTGGGCGACGGCATCCCCATCTTCACAGGCGACCGCGACACACTGGCGCAGCTCACCGGCTACGAGCTGACGCGAGGAGTCCTCTGCGCCATGCGTAGGCCGCAACCCAAAACAACCTCCGAGGTGTGCTCGGGCAAGCGTCGCATAGCCGTGATCGACAGCGTGGTCAACGCCACCAACACGGGCGCCATCTTCCGCGCCGCCGCCGCTTTGGGCATCGAAGCAGTATTGCTCTCCCCATCCTGCAGCGACCCGCTGAACCGCCGCTGCGTGCGTGTCAGCATGGGCACGGTGTTCCAGGTGCCATGGGCCTATCTCGACGATGTCAAACAGCTGCGCCAGATGGGCTTCACCTCCGTGGCGATGGCACTGCGCGACGACGCCCTTCCCATCGACGACCTTCGCCTGAAAGCCCCCGAACGGATAGCCATAGTGCTCGGCAACGAGGGCGACGGACTCTCTCAGCAAACCATCGACAGCTGCGACCTAGTGGCCATGATACCCATGCAGAACGGCGTCGATTCACTCAACGTGGCGGCAGCAGCCGCCGTTGCTTTCTGGGAGATGCGCATCCGATGACAACCAGCCACTGACCACTTCAGCTAATCACAGCTAATCCAGCAAATTTGTCCATCGTCATCAATTTTGACAAGCAATTCAGTACGACAATTTAAAATTTGACAAGTAAAACAGTTTAACCAGCAAAAAACTGTCAAGTTATTTCAGTAAAACACAAGTCGTAGTATAGTCGTGGTATAGTCGTAGTATAGTCGTGGTATAGTCATGGTATAGTCATGGTATAGTCATGAAAAGTATAAAAACGCCAAGAGCAGCCCGGGGGCTGCTCTTGGGTTGATTCACTTGTTCAGCTTCGCTTGTGTTCCGCCGTCTTGGTTACTGCAGTTTGAAGACCACGGGTAGGTTGAAGCGCGTGCGGACGGCTTCGCCGTTCTGCTTGCCGGGCGTCCAGTTGGGCATCGCGTTGACCACCCTGAGCGCCTCCTCGTCGCAGCCGCCGCCGATGCCACGCAGCACCTCGGCATCAGTGATGCTCCCGTCTTTCTCAACCACGAAGCCGACCATCACGCGGCCTTCCACGCCGTCTGCCTTGGCCTGCTCGGGATACTGGATGTTCTCGGCGAGATACTGAGACATCGCCTCCATGCCGCCGGCGAACTCGGGACTCACCTCCACCTCGTCAAAGACCTCGTCGGTGGTTTCAGGTTCAGCAACGGCAGCCTTTTCGGCAGCGGGTTTGCAGCCGAACATCAGCATCAACGCCGCCACTGGCAGCACCGCCACAAGTTTCCATGCGCCGAAGCGCGTTTTCTGTCTGTTCATCATAACAATACGGTTTTTAAGGTTAATACTGTTGAATTTATTTGTGATATGGCCATATCCTGTTCCGACGGCCTGCCTGTAGAGCAGGCTCAGATAGTCTTTGCCGTTGCCGAGCACGACGGCGGCGTCGGCTTGGTATTCATGTACGGCACAGAGCTCTCGCAGCATAAGCCACGCAAAGGGGTTGAACCACGCCACACAGCACATCAGACGCATCGTCACCACGTCAATCGTATGCCGCCGCCTCACATGCTCCTCCTCGTGGGCGAGCACCATCCGCAGCTCTTCGTCTGTCATCCCTCGCGTGCCTATGGTTATATGCCCAAAGAACGAGAATGGCGCCGTACTGTCGTCGAGCAGCGTCACCCGCTCTCGATGCAAACACCTGATTGCTGTCAGCATCTGCACGGCCAACATCGCCAGCGTCGCCGCCACGCCGCCAATATAGAGTGCCCACGGCAGCCAGGAGAGGTTCATCGACGGAGCCGCCGATACACTTTGCACCTGTGCGCCGCCCACCACCACCTCGGGCAAGGTTGACACCACCGTCGGCGCAGCCACCGCCTGCGGAAGCCTCACCAGCGGGTACGCCAAGCTGAATGCCAGCGCCGCCAGCAGATACCAACGCCGCAACTGCAGCTGCCTGTCGTTGCGAAAAACCAGCAAGTAGGCGCCGTAGAAGACACCCGTCGCCAAAGTCGAAAATAATGCCCAGTGTATCATGATTCAAGTTCTTTAGTTATTGCTTCCAAATCTTCGAGGCTCACCGCCTTGCGGTCAACCAGAAACGACACCAGCGCCCTCGCCGAGCCGAACCAGTTGTGCGCCATGCGTCCCACCACCTGCTGCATGTATTCCTCGCGGCTCACAAGCGGGTAGTAGCGGTTCGAGCGGTTGAAAGTCTCGTGCCCCACAAAACCCTTCTGTTCCAGTATGCGCACCACGGTGAGCACCGTGTTGTATGCCACCTCGCTGTCCACTGCCGCCACAATCTCGTTGGCAAACCCTCTCTCAATTTTCCAGATGGCCTGCATCACCTGCTCCTCGGCTTTCGTCAGTTCTTTTCGATTAACAATATCCATAGTTTTGTAATTAATTTCTTAGTTATAAAACGAGCAATTAAGTTTATTATTGTACGCCGACAATTTTTTTTTTCACTCTAATAAAACAAATGACCGATTGGAGTTTACCCCAATCGGTTATTAGGATTTATGTAAGATTGGTATTTGTTTCGAGCAGCGAAGCAAGCCGTAGGTATCTGGCCCTATTCTGCAGCCACATTTAATCCCCCAACAATGACAGCAAAAACGTTATCTATTGCAGGCTTTTTTACAAGTGCCTGAGGTGCTGGCGGCAGGGTGATGCACGATTACTGTATTTTATGCAAATAAAAATCATCGACACACCATTGACAAGGTTCGTCCGGTTGTACCCCTCCATACCTCATAGCTATACTGTCCTGTGAAATCCTGTCTATAATATAGATTTCATTACCACCTACGTCTGTTAAGACTCCTATGCTATCCATTTTCAAAACTATTGATATCACATCATTTTGACCGTCATACCATTCGTATTTGTAGTCACAATTGTCCGAAAAAAAGAACATGTAGTCCGATTCGTTGTGTACATCGCAATGCACCCAGTTGCTGTCCAACATCGTGAATCTTATTGAATAGTCTGGTACGGATGTCGCCCATACCGTCCGGCCTGATGGTACAACTGTGGCAGAATCCGTTGTGGTTGTAGTCGTGGTTGTGGTAAGGTTCTCATCCTCGCACGATACAAACAACAATCCTGCAAACGCCATTACCATACCGATAACAGCATGAAATGTCAAGTGTTTTCTTTTCATAGTTTTTTGCTTTTTAATGCATATTCATCTTCATTATAAACAACGTATTGACTAGCTGTTTATTTATTCAGTGCCTGGGTGTTGGCGGCAGGGTGATGCACGTTTTTGAGCTTTGAATTCTTGTTCGCGCATCCCCTGCGACGCACCTTTCATTATTTATTCACTTTCTCTGTTCTATTCTTTTCATAAAGACTCGTGGTTAGCGGCTATTCCACCACCAGCTTCTTGGTGATGGTTCCTCTTGCGGTTGTCACTTTCACCAGATAGACTCCTTTGCGGAGGGTCGAGGTGTCGAAGGTGGCTGTGGTGCCGCAGGCGGATTTGTGCAGAACCACGCGCCCCGCCATGTCGCGCACCGTCAGCTCGCTGATAGCCTCCGCACATGAAACGGTAGTCACACCGCTGGTCGGGTTGGGCCGCAAGCTGACCTCCGACTGCAAGCCGCCATCCACATCCCCAATGCCCTCGTCACCGCCAGGATTGTCGGGATCGTCTGGGTCGTAAATCACATCCGTTATCAACACCTCCAAGCTGTCCTGCTCCCATTGCGGCAGCGGCTCGGTGATGGCCATAACATGATCCCACGAATCGCCCCACAGATTAGGTGTACAATCAGCATTAAAAACCCTTACATATGAAGCTTCGTAAAGCTGTCCTCTAAATGAAAAAAAGTATTGAGACATACACGGCAACCGGACTTTCCAGTAAAGATTGGAATCCGTTATATGAATCGGCTGGTTGAAATAGACCTCCAAGACTTGCACCAGTGTGTCAAATTGTGAGCAGTCCTCATGCGGTATTGGATAATACGTATTATTGATAGAATCATATTCGTATTCAGGATCAAAATTCATTGCCGAAATAGGATGTATCATATACCGACGCATGCCTATTGTATTCTCGTCCAACACAATACTGTCGAGCGTTTCAAAATGGGTGCCGTCTTCTGATTTTTCACAGATATATATTTTCAGATAATCTCCTATATGACATTCTTTAATGCTGTCGAGGAATATGGCAACGCCATAAATGTCCATATTGCTGTACGGCAAGGGATTTTGCCAATATGATCCAAAATAGCCATTTGCACCAGGCATAACAGCCCATACTGATGTGTCGCAGTATGTGACAGGATTACTCCTGAGAGCAACAAATCCTAATTTACCCTTCGTACACATTGAAACGGAATCCACAACATGGCCAACACCGTTCTCATCGTATTGCCATGCATATTCCCAAAAATCGTGTATGAGTGGTGTACTCGCATATCTGTAATAATTTGTGTCGATGGTGTCCTGCGCATACAGCCCTGACATTGCGGACATAATCATTAACAGTCCGATTATTACTTGTTTTTTCATATTTGGTAAAGTATTAAGGTTTGTCTTCCATTATAATTAGTTGCACAAAATCCCGAAAACCGTTTCCATTCTTCATTTTTTTTATCCATTCCCCTCGCCTCGCGGCGAGGGGAACAGAGGATGAGGTATCTGCTATTCCACCACCAGCTTCTTGGTCACAGTGCCTCTCGCGGTTGTCACTTTCACCAGATAGACTCCTTTGCGGAGGGTCGAGGTGTCGAAGGTTGTCGAGCTGCCGCAGGCGGCTTTGCGCAGAACCACGCGCCCCGCCATATCGCGAACCGTCAGCTCGGTGATAGCCTCCGCACAAGAAACGGTAGTCACCCCGCTGGAGGGGTTGGGCCGCAAGCTGACCGCCGACTGCAAGCCGCCATCCACCTCGCCAATGCCCTCGTCACCACCAGGATTATCGGGATTATCGGGATCGTCAGGATCATCGGGATCTTCGGGGTCACGTGGGTCTGGCGTGTTCGGCTTTTGCGCATCGGGCACAATCTGGCAGACGCTTGGCTCCTCCCACTCGGGCAACGGCTCTATGATGGGGGGGGGGCATAAAACATTACTTCACACTCACCGTGTATTCCCTAGCATCCTTAACGGTATCGTTCCACGGCTTCCTGTACTCCAGCCGAATGGTTGTGGACCCCTTTTCTGCCCCAGCAAAAATCCAATGCTCAGTTCCTGCGGAACCGTTCACATCCTCATTAAATGGGGTGAACTCATGACTCACGCTATCCAACACGTGGTCCTGCCTAACCCAGCACCATGAATAACCACCATCGTGGCCTGACGACTCCAAGCCGATTGTTATCTGCTCGTCCACATTGATTTCATAGTCGTAATCAGCCTTACAGGAGACAAGCAAAAAGAACAAAGGCAGAAATGACATAATTGAGTTTTTTTTCATAACATAATATATTGTATAACAGAATATTTATCCCAACAACACTCCTCGCAATAATTGTATGGTAGATTATTCTTCTCTTTGGAATGTCATTATCACCCGATTGGATTGAAGGGTGAGCTTCTTGCCACACAAAGAGTATCTAAAAGTGTCCGATCCATAAGCGTTCAATGTGTCCTCAACCCATATTTCCATCCCATTGTATCCTATTTCCGTAACGGTGTTTCCTGTCAAAACAATCGATTCGCTTTCTATGATTTCATAGTGTGCAACCCATCTATTGACAACAAGAAACATGTTAACGGAGGATGACTCTTTATCAAATCGAAGCAAATATCGATTCTCCGCGACAGGATTTTCAACATGAGGCAACGTAGAGGAAAATCCGTTCATTGTTTCTATCCTGTCCAGTTTCCATACATGATTCTCTATTTCGTCATAATTCTTTTTACAACCGCCAAAAATCATGAAAATGGTTATCATAAAAGCAAGAATAACAATACGTTTCATTGTTTTAATATTTTCTTTATACATGAATTCAAACCAGCTTGAATGTAAATATAATAAATTCCCTTCTGGAGTTTCACACCCTGTACAGGGTGTTCATTTCCGAACCAGTGTTCGTTGATTCAATAGGTTCAATGCTTTCTTTCTGACAGCCTAGAGCCATCGCACTCAGCACCATGAAAAGTGCAACTGTTTTAATTGTTCTGTTCATTTTTCTTGTTTTTTGAGTTAAACATATTTTTATTAACACTTTCATCATATTTCTTAAAACTTACGGCTTTCATTTGATCTTCTGTCTCTATACTAAATACACATATTTCTTTTTTCGATATACTAATAGACAAGACATCATTATTAATCATTACAGAATCAATCAGCATGGTGTAATCTTTTCGTGGCGCAAGCCACACAAATACATCGTTTTTTATGTCATATCTTATTACCTGCTCCACAAATTGATCCATATTAAAATCTTTCAATAACACTGCCCATGCAGTATCATCCATAGCCTCCAGCACCGTCACATCCACAAAAATACTGTCGTTGACGCGGTAGTCCTTTATGAACGAGGCCTCTATTCCTTCTTTGTCTGCATAACGATTATATAGTTCGCTTGTCTCCACCTTCGTTCCCCTCCAAGGCTTGTGCACCACCAGCAGCGGCACCGCCACCGAAAGCGCCGCCACCACCGCGAATACAGTAAAATATGTCTTCTTTGTGCTCATCCTTCCAGGGTATTGTTTAAGACCTCCGCAACCATCGCACTTACCTGGGCTTCACATCCCTTAGTCACCATCGCTCCGTAGGCCTTGTCTTCTCGGGGCGCGCATGCCATCGTGACCGTGCTTATCGCCGCGCTCATGGGTATCAGCAGTATATAGGCTGCCACCACCACCCTCCGACGCCAGCGCCGGCAGCGGCTGACCGCTCCGGCACAGCTCTTCGCCGTCTCCGAAAGCACATACCGGTACTCGTCGGAGCGTCGCAACGCCTCGCTCGCCATAAGAAACTCGATGTCTTTGTCTTTCATATTGTTTACGGTTTACTGTTTAGGGATCTTGTTATTTCTCTCTTTCACTCTATATGACCATTCCACTTCTCTGCCCGTTGGCGCATCTTGCCTATGATTCGGCTGCGCTCCACATCTACGCTCGCCGGCTTTATGCCCAGGAGGTTGGCTATCTCCTTGCTGCTGTACCCTCCTCTCACCAACTCTACGATTTGTCTCTCATGTGATGTCAACCCTTCGGAAAGGATGTCGATAAGCGCGTTCCTCTCGTCGCCATCCACGACACAGAGGTCGTCGTCGCCCACCACCTCTATCGGCAGGGTGGACACCTTGTTCTGTCGCCGGTATCTCCTTACAGCATTTCGACAGCGCAGGACCACCCATGCGGCTTGCTCCGCCTTCGTCGCACCCTTCCGGATTTTCTCTATATGCGTCCACAGCTCGATGTTGCACTCGTGCACAAGACGGCTCATCTCCACAGCGTCAAACCGCGCCTTCACCATACAGAAATCGACCATGAGCCTGCGGTGCTCATTGATCAGTTCGCTGTAGCGTGTATGTCTTTCTTCCTGTGTCATCGAGAGGTGTTGGTGCGTGCAGCAAAAGTAGTCCTTTGTTATATATAATAGACTTTGAATAGCCAAAATCTTTACATCACCCCTGTCCTTTTAACATACCTTAACAATTTTTAACAGTCAAGCAGGCAACTGACAAAAAAAATATCAGTCGATAACATAGTGATTGGTGATTAGTGAATTATTCGCTTGATTTAATTCGATTCAGAGGTGCTCATGAATGCTAAAGCATTTGACAAATGTGATTTGTGATGGTTTATTTGCGAATAATGAACCGGTCAACTTTAACCCATGTGAAGTTGTGAAGTTGTGAATAGTGAATTGTGAAGCTGCTCAGGACTCCTTCTCTTGTGGTGCTTCTTCTGTCGGGTGCGCTTTTTTCTTTTTGCGTTCCTGTACCAGATAATAGACTATCAGGATGGCGACTCCCACGGTGATGGCGGAGTCGGCGATATTGAATATGGCGTTGAAGAAAAGGAATTCTCTCCCGCCACAGATCGGAATCCACTCTGGCCACGTGAAACTGAACAGGGGGAAATAAAACATATCGACGACCCGTCCGAAGAAAAACGGCGCATAACCTCCCTCGGGAGGGAAAAGCTGCGCCACCTCATAGTAGCTCTCGTTGAATATCAGGCCATAGAAGCAGCTGTCAACCAGATTGCCGATGGCACCGACAAAGATAAGTGCGAGCGAGACGACGAAAAGCATAGTCGTCCCTTTGCGGATATAGTGCACTATGGCCCACATTATAGCGGCTGCCGCGACTATCCGGAACGACGAGAGCAGGAGCTTGCCGACACTTCCTCCAAAGGACATGCCGAAAGCCATGCCAATATTTTCTGTAAAATGCAGCAGACACCAGTTGCCTATGAGCGGAATCTCCTCGCCTAACTGCATGTGGGTCTTGACCCAAATCTTGAGCGCCTGGTCGGCGATGAGTATTATGGATATGATAAGGATGACGACAAGGGTCTGTTTGCGTGGTTTAGTCATTTGATTGTGATTAGTGATTAGTGATTGGTGATTGGTGATTAGTGATTAGACAAATGTATTTGGTGATTGGTGAATTATTCGCTTGATTTAATTCGATTCAGAGGTGCTCATGAATGCTAAAGTATTTGACAAATGTATTTGATGGCTGCTTGAAACTAAAAAATTTAAACTAAGAACTGCGTTCATGCACTTGCTCGCAGAGCTCGTCATACCACTGCTGGCCGAACCGGCGTATCAAGGGTTCTTTGAGGTATTTGTAGAGTGGCACGCCGGTTTCACGGCCTTTGCACACCGCCGAGCGGCAGACGTCCCACTCGTGGTAGTTGAGCGAGATGAACTCGCCGTAGTTGTCAACCCGAATGGGATAGAGATGGCACGACACAGGCTTCATATAATCTGTCTTGCCGTAGCGGAAGGCTTTCTCTATGGCACAGAGGGCTTTGCCGTCCTCCCACACCACGTAGGCACACTCGCGATTGTCCACCAACGGGGTGCATGGCTCGCCGGCGTTGTCGTAGGTCGCCACTCCCTGCGCCTCCACCGCCTTGCGGCCGGCTTCGGTCATATAGGGAGCCACCTTGTCGTAGATGCCCTGCAAAACAGGCACCTCATCTTCGTCAAGCGGCGCGCCGGCATCGCCTTCCACGCAGCATTGCCCTTTACACTGCGACAGGTCGCAGCAAAAGCAGCGGTCGGCGATATTCTCTGATATTATGCAGTTCTCAACTATAAGCACGGTGAATGGTGATTAGTGATTAGTGATTGGTGATTAGTGATTAGTGATTGGTGATTAGTGAATTATTCGCTTGATTTAATTCGATTCAGAGGTGCTCATGAATGCTAAAGCATTTGACAAATGTATTTGCAGGCTGCTTGAAACTAAAAACTTGAACTACCTATCTCCGACCGTCCCCAACTCAACGACACTCGTCGCCTTGCCTCCGAAGACTCCGATGCCTCCATCGATATTGCTTTGTACCTGGACGGGCTCGGTCATGAAGATGTCGCCCTCCTGCTGCTTATATCGCGAAAGTTCATACATATAGGCTTCTTTCGAAAGTGCCTCGATATATAGAAAGATTCTCGACGACACCGATTTGCGCACCGACGATTTATAATACTCCATCGTTGCATTGCCCTCGCATTTGATTGTTATCTCGCGGTTCTGGCCGTCGAACATCTCGTCGTTGAAAATCAGCACATAGTAGTTCTCCTGTCCTTCGAAGTTGAGAACAGCTGTCGCATCTGACGTAATCACCGCATCGGAGCAGGTGAAGAACTGGCTGGTGGTGTCCACCACCGTGTCGCGCGACACAACCGACGGGTCGTCTGAATCATACACATAGTTTCCTTCGCTGTCGTAACAGATAACCGTCGTGTCAATCGACTGCACCTGCATACGGTAGTAGTTGCGCTCGCCCGGACGGTCGTTCAGGACGAAGCGGAAGTTGTCGCCCACAGCCTCCCTGACGGTGACGCTGGGGCGGTGGGGCATGCGTGTGGCGGCGGTCACCACCGTGTCCTCTCCCCCATTCTGCATCCTGACGGTGAGCGAAATCGAGTCGCCTTCTGCAGGACTGTACGGAAACACATACACACTGTCGTCAAACACACCGGTGTAGGTCACCCCTCCAGCCACCACCTTGACATCGGCGTTGCCTATAACACTGAACCGCGAGCCGGAGAGGAAAAAACGGCTGTAGGTCAGACGCACGGCGAGGTTGGTGTCGGGCTCGGGTTCCGATACCACCACCACCCTTGGGCTTTGCTCTTCGCCGCGGAAGTCGATGGCTTTCTCGCATGATGCCGCGAGAAGACAAAATATGATCACACTTGAAATTTGCAACTTGATACTCATAACTTCGACTTAGAACTTAAACGTATATGAGAACGACGGTATTATCGGGAATATCGACACCTTCACCAGCGACGAGGGGTACATCTCGCCGGTGGTGCTGTTGGTCGATATGGTGCCCTCTTTCTTGTATATCAGGAAGGGGTTTTTGCGGTTGTAGAGGTTATAGACGCTCAGGTTGATGGTGCGTTCGCCGTGTTTGAGCTTGCGGTGGAAGTTGACGCTGGCGTCCATCCTGTGGTACGACGGCATGCGGTAGTTGTTGCGCGACTCCACATACGTCACCCTCGAGCCGTCCTCGCCCTCATACTCCTGTAGGCCCAGCGTGGCCATGTTGCCTGTGCTGTAAACCCATGTCAGAGAGCAATCTATCTTCTTATTGAACTTATACATGAGCACGATGGAGATGTCGTGGCGCCTGTCATACTTGGCCGGGAACACCTTGCCGTTGTTTATCATCTGGCCCTCTCGTTTGAAGCGGCGGTCGGAGTGGCTCCATGTGTAGCCCACCCAGCCGGTGAACTTGCCTATGGTGCGCTGCACCAGCAGCTCCACTCCATAGCTCCAGCCCTCGCCCATGCACACTTTGTCCTCCCAACCGACGGAGTTGCCCCAAAACGAGGCTCCGTCGCGGTACTCCATCAGGTTGTTCATGTACTTGTAGTAGCCTTCCACCGAGAAGTCGGCTATGCCGCTCCAGCTGTACATCGCCCCTGCCGCCACCTGATGGGCCTGCATGGGAGCGATGCGCGCCGTCACCGGCACCCACAGGTCGGTGGGAAGACTTATCGACGAGTTGGAGAGCAGGTGCATGTACTGCGTCATCCAGGCATAGCCCACCTTGAACGAGAGGTCGGGCGTCACCAGGAACCGGGCGCTCAGTCGCGGCTGTATCGAGGGATAGAACTTCTTCTGCACATAGAAGCCGCTGAGGTTGACGCCCCCGTTTACCTTCACCGCCTCGCTGATGCTCCAGTCGTCTTCGATATATGCGTTCAGCTCCTCGGCATGCACGACGCTCTGACCTATGATGGTGTCGAGGTCGAAAGTGGTCTCCACGCCTTCGTCGTTCTCGTAGAAACTCTGCTTCGTACCGCTCACCTCGGGGCGGAAGATGTGGTGCATATAGTTGGCGCCGAACTTGATGTTGTGATTTACCGATGGGGCGTAGTCGAAGTCCACCTTCGCCGTGATGTCGCGTATGCCCGACTTGTAGCTCATCTCGCCTTCATACTTGCTTATGTTCGCGCCGTCGGCGAAATCCTCGTCCATCGTGAGCTTTATCTTGTTGCGATACTGCGTGTAGGCCACCGTCGCGTTCATGAATATCTTGGGATTTATGACATAGTTCCACCTAACCGACCCCACGATGTTGCCCCAGCCGTAGCGCAGCTTCATGTATTCCTTGTAGTTCGCGCCGTACATTATGCCTTCTTTGGTCTTGAACTTCATGTAAATCACGTCGTCGCCCATATAGAATGAGCCATACAGACGGCTACGGTCAGAGAACTTGTGGGTTATCTTGGCATTGGCGTCGTAGAAATAGTAGCCGGCTGTCGTGCTGAGTTCGCTCGTCGCCGAGACGAGAGCCATCATCGGCTGAATGAGCAGGTCGGCATAGGTGCGTCTGCCCGAGAGGCTGAAGGTGGTCTTCTCTTTCACTATCGGCCCTTCTACAGCCAGCTTGGCTGCAATCAATCCCAGAGAGGCGCTGCCGTGATATTCCTTGTCGTTGCCGTTGTTGGTGGCCACGTCCACCACGCTGGAAAGCCTTCCGCTGAAGTGCGCCGGGAAGCTGCCTTTGTATAGCGTCACCTTCTTCACTGCGTCGGCGTTGAAGGCCGAGAAAAAACCTCCCAGATGGTTCACGTTGTACAGCGGGATGCCGTCGAGCAGGAAGAGGTTCTCGTCCGGTCCTCCGCCTCTCACATACATGCCGCTCGTCCCTTCGGTGCCGCTCTGCACTCCAGGCAGCAGCTGCAGCGCTTTCAGCACGTCGGTCTCACCAAACAGCACAGGGACAGCCTTGATGTGTTCCAGCGGCATCTCCACAGCGCTCATCTGCGACGAGCGATGGCTGCCCACACGTTCGGCACTCACCGTCACCTCTTTCAGCTCCACCCCGCTGCGCAACGCCACGTTGAGCTCCATATCGCCCGCGAGCACGGTGTCGAGTTCATAAGGGGTGTATCCCACATAGCTCACCCTCAGCGACACGCTGTCGGCCTTGAGTGGAAGACTGTAGAATCCGTACGAGTTGCTCAGCACCCCCTTGCCGCTGCGCTTGTCCACCACGGTGGCGCCTATGAGCGTCTCGCCGCTCTGACGGTCGGTAACCACCCCGCTCACCGTCTGCGCCGACAGACAACAGAACTGCAACAGAAACAACAATATGACGAATGTCCTTTTCACAACCATAGACTTTTTATTCTCAACTTTTAATTTTCAGCACTCCGTTCAAGGAAAACATAATGACGCCACTATTCACTAATCACTATTCACACTGATGTCTTCTTCTTCATCTTCCGATACGGGATCAAGCATCTTCTTGATACGCTTTGCCTTCTTGCGGTGGCGCTTGTGACTCTCGATGGTCTCGCCTGCCACAATTCCCGTTGGCACAGCTATTATCGAATAACCGAGAATCATCACCACAATTGCTATGAACTGTCCCATCGGCGTCACGGGCGTTATGTCACCGTATCCCACCGTCGTCAGCGTCACCACAGCCCAGTATATCCCCTTCGGTATGCTTGTCATCTGCGGGTTGCGCTCGCCCTCTACAGCATACATCACCGTTCCTAGTATCACAGCCGAAAGTAGCACAAACAGCATGAATATCAAAACCTTCCTCGCACTCCTTTTTAACGCACCCATCAGCATCTCGCCCTCAATAACGAACTTTTCGACTTTCAATATGCGGAAGATACGCAGCATCCTCAGCAAGCGCAGCACCGAGAGTGCCTGTGTGGCTGGGAAGATTACGCTGAGGTAAGCCGGGAATATCGACAGGAAGTCGATAACGCCGTAGAACGATAGGATATATTGTTTCCTTTTCTCCGAATTTTTCTGGCAGTAGATGCGCAGGTAGTACTCCACCGTGAAGGCCAGCGTGAAGATCCACTCGAGACACTTCATCGTCCACCACAGCCACGAGCTGTTCCTGTGGATTCGGTCGGTCAGCGTACTGTTGTCGCTCAAAAGACTATCCACAACCAGCAAAATCATATTCAGCGTGATGGCCACCAAGAGCCAGATATCGAACTTCTTGCCAGCCGGTGTGTCCGCCTTGAAGATGATGTTGTATATCTCTTTTTTCGACGTATTTTTCCACTTCTTCAGAAGAATACCGAAAGTAAGCCACTTCATCACAGGGCTCGCCACATTGACCACCGCTCTCCACAGCTTCCGCCCTGCAACCCTCATCAGGTTCGCAAAACTCCTGTCTTTCTCGGGCTGCCCGGGTTGTCCGTTTTTTCCAATTTGCTCGTTTTGCTCCATGCAATCAATCTTTCAAGATTCAAAACTTCTTTTTGTCAATTCCCCTTTCATCATTCGCCCTGTGCTGATACGCACCTCATCCACAACACATTGCACCTCTCCGGCCGAAACAGCCCTGCTGCCACTCGCCGCACATCCTCCGTCGTCACCCTGTGGTACAGCTCCGGCTCGTTGTTCACCCAGTCAAGATGACCCATCCACTCGTAGCAGCACAGCGCCGCCGCGCGGTCGCTGGCTTTGTATTGCGAGTACTCGAATGTCGATTCATACTTGCTTACAACCTTCTCCAGTTCGGCCTCATCGACGGCCGCTCCGCCGAGTAGCGTCAGCTCCTGGCGCACCGCCGCCTCGCCTTCTTCCAGAGCCACGCCCTCGTTCATTTTGCCGCTTACCACAAAGAGGCCCTCTCCCCTGTCGCCCGTCACGTAGGCGTTCACCTCCGAGAAGAGCCTCCGCTCCACTACCAGCGTGCGGTAGAGCCGCGAACTCTTCCCGTTCGACAGCAGGTCGCTTATCACGTCGCAGACGACAAAGTCGCCCTCCGTCCTGCCGCACATGCCGTAGGCCATATACAGAGCGTCGCTCGGCACCTCTCTCCTCACCTCCATCCTTCGCTCTTCCGTCTGCTCCGGCTCCCTCTCGTAGTTTCGCCGCCCTGCCGAACATTTAGAGATTTGTAAATCTTGGCCGTGCCAAGCGGCAGAGCCGATGGCATAATTCGAAATCAAATCCCTCACCCTCTCGCAGTCGATATTCCCCGCCACCGCCATTATCGCGTTCTCTGGTCGGTACCATCTCTTGCAGAATCCCCTCACCTCCTCCAGCGTCGCCTCTGCCACATGCCTTATGTCCGCCCCAATCGTGCACCACCTGTAAGGGCTCCGCTTGAAGCTCAACGGCCTCAGCAGCAGCCACATGTCGCCATACGGCTGGTTCATATATCGCTGGTTGTATTCCTCCGTCACCACCTTCTTCTGCACCGCCAACCGCTCCTCGCTCCAATCCAACCCGTTAACCATGCGGTCCATCTCCAGGTCAATCGCCTGCTCCACATACCCCGCCGGCACAGTCACGTAGTAGTTCGTATAGTCGTTGTTAGTGTATGCGTTCGACTCCCCTCCCATCGTCTGCACCACACTGTCGTAGTCGGGATACCGCTTCGTGCCGCCGAACATCAGGTGCTCCAGCAGGTGCGCCATGCCCGTCCGCTCGGGGTTCTCGTCGCGCGAGCCGACCCCATACAGCGTGTTCACCGTAACCATAGGAGTCTCCCTGTCGCAATGCAGCAACAGAGTCAACCCGTTGTCCAGTTTATACCGTTCGTAGCGAATCATACCTTTAAGAAACGCCCAAACCGCATTATTATTATATAAGCACAAAAAAGCCATTGCATAAGCACAAAAAGCATTATACAACCGCAGGACATACCATCACACAAGCAAACAAGCCATCCTACAAGCGAAAGCAAGCAATTTCACACAAGCACAAAACAAAACATGAGCCGTTAAATAATTTCACCCTTTTTCGCAATCCCACACTCAATGTTTTTCAATGTAGGAAAAAACTAGATAAAATATCGAAGGAACCTCGAATGAACCACGAATGAACCACGAATGAACCTCGGAGGAAGCACAGTACAAATACGTTTTTGATACGGCTCAAATACGCATTTGATACGGAAGTGTTCACTTGCTTTTTTTTCTGTTTTGCTTTGTGTCTCAAGACATTGCGCCACTCCACAAAGCGCCGAAAGCAGCATACAGTACAATGCAAATAGCCCCAAAACCACTGACATCCACACCTTTGCAAAGAGACACAACACCCCTTTCGGCGATACAAAGATAGTGTTTTTTTTAATAACGAACAATTAAATAACAATAATTTCTGTTTACTGGCGTTTAAATATTTTATTAATCACTAGAAAAACTAACACATCAAACAAATGATCAAACGAATAGCAGCCTTAATCCTTTTCATTGCAGCCCTTTGTATCACCGACCTTTACGCCCAACCTGGCGGTCATCCCGGCGGACGGCCCGGCGGTGGCTGGGGTGGCGGCAGACCTCCTATGGGTCGCCCCGGACAGCAACAAGGCAACGGCGGCTACAACAACCGCCCCAACGACCAGCGAGCCAACACGGTGAAACAGAAGAAAGTGCGCGAAGGCTCCACCTTCAAGGTGGTGGGCTCGCTCCGCGACAGCGTCACAAAAGAGTTCCTGCCCTACGTCAACGTGGCCATCCTCGACCCTGACGACAGCACCCTCGTCAAAGGTGGCACCACCAACCTCGACGGCTACTTCGAAATCACGGGTGTCCCTGCTGGCAGGTTCCTCATGCGCGTCTCCGGATTCGGCTATAAGACCCTCTTCAAACCCATAGACATTGAGAACAACACCGCCCTCGGCACCGTGCTCATGCACCCCTCCACCACCCTTATGAAGGAACTGACCGTCACCGCCGACAAGCCTCTCTACGCCATGGACGGCGAGAAGATGATTTACAACGTCAGCGAGGACCCCTCCATACAGACGGGCACCACCTCCGACGCTCTGCAGAACGCCCCTGGCGTCGAGGTTGACATCGAGGGCAACATCACCCTGCGCGGTGTCTCCAGCGTCGAAATCTGGATCAACGACAAGCCTTCCAAACTCACCGCAGAAAACCTCAAGACCTACCTCGAAACCCTACCGGCCAACGCGCTCGACCGCATCGAGGCCATCACCAACCCCTCTGCCAAATACGCCACCGAGGCTGAGGCGGTCATCAACATCGTCACCTCGGCTCATATCAAGAAGAACCACTTCATCAGCTTCGGCGTCTTCGGCGCCCCACAGCCTTTCATAAGCCCTTGGCTGAGCTACATGTGGGCCAACGAGAAACTGTCGATAAACATTTATGCCTCTGGACGCTGGAACCGCAACCGCAGCCTCTCCGAGAACACCTCGGTCAAGCGCAAGGACGCCCCCGCCGGCAGCGGCTATGACTACGACACCATCATGACCGACTCGGCCTACTCAACCTCCAACTCCATGGGCGCCGGCGGCAACATCTTCATGAACCTCTCATACAACATCGACTCCACCTCGGACATCGAGTTCTACGGCAGCGTCAACTACAACTACAACCAATCCGAGTCGGACTTCTTCGACACCTGCGGCCTCTACCCTCAAGCCACCCTCGGCAGCTACACCTATGGCGACACCAACACCAGCCGCTCCAACAGCTGGTTCGGATTCTTCGGTGGCAACTACACCAAGAAGTTCGACAACCTCGGCCATAACCTGCGCATCGGCGTGAACGGCAACTTCAACGCCGGCCCCTCCTACAACGACATCTTCCGCCAATACGACACCACCTACTACCTCGGCGGCGCCTTCCCAATGGAGAGCTACCACAAATACTACAAGAACAAGAAAGGCAGCGGCTCGTTCAGCCTCGACGCACGCTACAACCGCCCCTACAGCAAGGACGGCGAACTCAGCTACGGCCTCAAATACAGCCACGACAACGAACACAACGAATATTTCCGCGACTTCCTCGACGAGAACGACAACGCCTCTCGCGACAGCATTCGCAGCTATGAGTACATAGGTCGCGAGGAGAATATCGACGCCGACATCAACTGGACCCACCGCTGGGGTGGCTTCACCCTCGAACTCGGCCTCGGCGGCAGCTGGCGCAACCTCCACTTCATCTACAACAACGACTACGCCTGGAACTGCGACGACACCACCTACAACCAGTTCACCGCCAAGCCTTCCATCCACATGAGCTACCGCACCGAGTCGATGCACAACTTCAAAATCAACTACACCCTCCGCATGCGCAACCCCCAGGAATACCAGCTCACCACCTTCCGCACCTACACCGAGGACAGCTGGTCAACCGGCAACCGCGACCTCACACCCTCGCTCACACACAACGCCGAAATCGGCTGGACAAAATTCTTCCAGCGCTTCGGCTCCGTAAGCCTCGAAGGCTACGCCCGAATCTCGCAGAACGAGATCGACAACCTCTCCGACGTCACCTCGCTCGAAGATGAGTATCTCAAGCGAATCGTCAACTACTCCATCCCCTACAACATGGGCATGTCCTACCGCTACGGAATGTCTGCCAACGTCACCTACCGTCCAACAGGATTCCTCAACATCCGTTTCTACGCCAACGCCTACGACTATGGCTACCGTATGGATTACAACGGACGCGACGTCAAGAACCACAAGTTCTCCTACAGCTTCCGCATCAACGCCTGGTACAAGTTCCTCGACAACTACCAACTCTACGCCTCCGCCAACTACAACAGCCCCACCATCGGACTCTACAGCACCCGCAAGGCTCGCTACAATATCAACCTCGGCATCCGCGCCGATTTCTTCAAGCGCAAGATGTCGGTATTCGTCAACGTCAACGACATCTTCAACTGGGGCGCCCGCTACGGCTCCGGCTCGGAGAACACCAACCCATACTACCTCAGCAACTCGACCAGCAAGACTTACTACTTCGGCAAACCCACCAAGCCCATCTCGACCTCTATCTCGGCCGGCATAACCTTCCGATTCGGCAAGATGGAACTCGAACGTCAGGCAAAAGAAGCCACCGACGAGACGATAACGGTTGAGTAATATAGTTTCTAGTTTTGAGTTTTTAGTTTCAAGTTTCTTGTTTCCAGTATTCACTAACACATTCCCACATTAACGCATTAACACATTCACAATGAAATCCTACGTATTTCCCGGTCAGGGTGCCCAGTTTGTTGGTATGGGCAAAGACCTCTACGATAACCACGACGAGGCACGTCGCCTCTTCGAACAAGCCAACGACATCCTCGGCTTCCGCATCACCGACATCATGTTCAGCGGCACCGACGACGAGCTGAAACAGACAAAAGTGACCCAGCCCGCCATCTTCCTCCACTCCGTAATCTCGGCTGTCTGTCTCGGCGACGAGTTCCAGCCCTCTATGGCTGCAGGTCACTCGCTGGGCGAGTTCTCCGCCCTCACCGCCGTCAAAGCTCTCTCCTTCGAGGAAGGCCTCACCCTCGTCTCGAAACGTGCGATGGCGATGCAGCGAGCCTGCGAGCTGCAGCAGTCGACGATGGCTGCCGTACTCGGTGGCACAGAAGAGCAGATTGAGGAGGCTTGCAAGTCTGTCACCAATGAGATAGTGGTGGCGGCGAACTACAACTGCCCGGGACAGATAGTCATATCCGGCACACCCGAGGGCATCCGTCTGGCATCGGAGAAACTCGCTGGCATAGTGAAGCGTATAGTGCCCCTCAACGTGGGAGGCGCATTCCACTCGCCCCTGATGGAGCCCGCCCGCATCGAACTGGCAGCCGCCATCGAAGCCGCCGTCATCAACACGCCCCTCTGCCCAGTGTATCAGAATGTTGACGCGAAACCGCATACCGACCCAGCCGAGATAAAAGCAAATCTGCTCACGCAGCTCACCGCCCCCGTGCGCTGGACACAGAGTGTGGTGAACATGATAGGCGACGGTGCCGACGAGTTCGTCGAACTCGGCCCCGGCAACGTCCTATCGGGCTTGATAGGAAAAATCAAACGCAGTTTGAAGTAGCCTTTTATACCACCAAAGCATTGAGGCTATACTCAAAAGCCTCCAATTCCCGAAGGATAGCATCGGCTATCAAACGATGACCTTCCTCGTTGGGGTGCATCCCGTCCTCACATAGGAATTCCGACAGGCGACGTTGCTGCAGGAAGGTGCTGCTGATATCTATCACCTTGATTCCGCGACGCATACCAATCTTGAAAACCTCCAGGTTATACTGTTCATGCCAATGGCCTATGTTGTTCACGTCGCCTTCCAACCATTTTAGGATATTTGCTTTGTCGAGGCCTGCACTCACATGATTGAAGAAGCGTTGCGAATCCAACTCCGGCAACGACAAGAGCACTGGTATCGCTCCTATGCCCTCCACCCTGTCTATCACCCTGTTATACGCTTCGGCGAACTGCACCAAATCCAATTTCGGATGATGCACCCCCTCAGGATCGGCTGATATCGCCTTCCAGTCGAAGTTGCAGTCGTTGCCCCCGAATTCGAGCACGACGATGTCGCCCTTCTCTATCTGGCTGAAATAACGCTCAATGCAATCCAACCCATTCAGTACGGTACTTCCGAAACGCGAACGGTTTTCAATATCCACACCCAACCGCTGGGCGCAGGTGTTGACAAAGTTGTCCTCTGCCACCTTATATTTAACTGTCCCTTTACATATAGACTCAGGTACGGTCACCACACCTTTCATCACCGAGTCGCCAAAAGCGAATATTTTTTTCAATATTTTCATAGTTGATGTTATAAGTTTGATGATTGTATTCGATTTTCGGATTGCAAAAATACGTCCGTTTTTCTATCCAAAAAACAAAATGGAACGACCCTTCACCCAATGTATCAAAAAAGGCCATTTGGTGACAAAGGTGCCGTTTTCGTCGTTAAAACAGAAGATTTTAGCATTTCATCCCACTTATTTGGTGCCGAATGGGATGAATAAAAAGCACTCGAGTCGCCAAGGTCTTTCCACACAGCTTACCATTCACTATTCACTATTCACTATTCACTATTCAAAACTGATTAGTATCTTTGCAGCGCCAAAATGAAGGAATACCTGATCATAAACACCAACAGTGAACTGGTTCGGATTGCCTCCGACGACGTACTCTGCATAATAGCCAGCGGCAACTATTCCACCATTACCGCCGTCAACGGAGAGACGCGGTTGGTGACGCTTCAGCTGGGACAGGTGGAACGGCTCATCGCCAACCAAGTGACGGCCGGCAACACAAACTTCATCCGCATTGGCAAAAGCCTCATAATCAACCGACAATACGTCAGTTATATCAACATCCAGAAGCAGCAGCTATCATTGACCGACGGAAAGACACCGAGCCACACGCTGACCGCCTCGAGAGAAGCTTTGAAACAACTGAAAGAAGTGATAACAGGATGACAGAAAAACACGACATATCAGAAGACGAAATCCGCATCATCGGAGGAAGCAAGCACAAGCCAAGTGGACGCAAGCACTGGTGGATTTGGGCACTTCTGGCGGCAGCCATCGTCGCCGTGGCGGTACTCGTCATAGAGCTACAAAAAGATGACATACAGACATCTACCGACGACACACTGACGACAGAGGGTGGCGAACAGACGACAGAAGTCATGGAAAACGCCACACCCCAGTGGCTCGACAACATTGACAACTCGTTACCATCCGGCATAATACTTTCCGACACCATAATCGACAGCCTTCACCTTCGGGTGCTGACACCCATCAACACGACACCGGAACTCTACATCGGAAAACTCAGTGAAAGCGACACCGACATACTGCTTGCCACAATGGCAGCCGACATACGACGCGACAACGGCAAAATCGTGGGAGCCTACGTCTATGGCGGCGAGCCTCTCTCGTGGGGGCTCTCGAAACGAGGCTATTGCGCCATCTTCGACGGACGTATGACTATAGGCACCGCCGACAACTCGCCCCTCTTCGAGCAAGCCACCGAGCAAGGCGGCTACTTCTTCAGACAGTACGCAGCAGTGCAGGGAGGCAACGCGGTGGAGAACAACCCTGAGAACGCAGCACCGCGCCGGGCGTTGTGCGTAATCGCAAGCCGCTATTGCATAGTGGCCAGCGACGAAAGGGTGACAATGAACGACTTCAGCAAGGCGCTGACCAAGCTTCATGCAAGCGAAGCCATCTACCTCGTAGGCGGCATGGCCCATGGCTGGTGGCGCGATGACGAAGGCCACATAAAACACTTCATCGAAGGCAACGACCGCCCAATCAACAAAAAGTACCTGAACTACATAGTCTTCCGAAAGAACTGAAAGATGGCACTTGAAAACATAACTTCCTAACAGCATCCATTTCCACAATAAAAACTACAGCGAATTCAAATCGAATTCGCTGTTTTTATGTTTCCCAACGTGATAGTTGTGCTGTAGAGGGGATGGCGAATGTGAAAAGTTGAAGATGAGAGTTAGGTGGGCGTTAGTACGGCGTTGGGTAGGCGACATAAGTAATTTTGAATTTTAAAGTGTGTGGAACTTGCCCTTGATTGACGATGCAAAAGTACAACCTCGCCATTGCGGTTTACGAATAAATGATGTTTTTTTTTATTTGAAAGTACCGAAATTTAAATAATTGGTATTCCTTCATGCCAAATGGATGCGGAATCACCACGACTTCTCGCCCTGCGCAAAAAGGTTGCACTGGGCGGTTATATTTTTGCATGCAATCTGAGAATCAGTTTCATTATCAACTTTTTAAAATTTACCCTATGGAAATCAGTGGTACCATCTACAAAATCCTCCTAACAGAGGTGGTTTCGAGCAACGACGTAACGCATAACGCAAACACCTAACAATGTGACAACTACAGGAATAACAACTATCGCTCCAACCACCCAAACGTCTGACCCGACAGCAGATGCAGCGTTTCAGCGGGCGTCCAATGATCACGAACCCCCATTTTAACATTCGCGGTATCCAAGAAAGTATTTTTTTTGACACAATAAGTGGGGAAAAATAGGCCTTGTTGATAAATAATCCAGAGGTTGAATATGTGCAGGATATAGAGGCCGCTTTTCGGTTGTGCCTGAAAACAAGCAAAATATAAATTACCAGAAACTCATTGTCAATCAAAATAATGCGAAGTGTTTATAATTATTCCACAAAGTGTGGTTTTTGTTTTGATTTTTGTGTTTACGTTTGCAGCGAAAACAAAAGGGAAAACTCATACTCGATTTGGGATTGAAAAATCCCGGTAACTCTTGCGACGGGCTAAATACCTGTCCCAAAGGAGAGTGTCGCTCTCTGTCTCAAAAAATATCATTAACTTTTTAAAAGTTGCGCCCGACACGGATTAGGGTTACCAACATGTACGATGAATATGAATCAGAATTTGCAGGAACCTACGTCCACGATGTGATGGGCTGGAGCAACGAGGAGATATATGATGTCCTCGACGGCGATCCTGACGCTTATTGGAACATTGACTAAGATACCAGATGTCCTACCGACAAGTAAAATATTATCAAGAGATTGGCGACTACGAGGCAGCCTTACGCATCGCTCGTGGTGACTGGGCGGAGAACCCGTCGCTCAAGTGGCCCAAGAGCACCATCGCCTGGCTTATCGTAAGGATGCTGAAGGTTTACGCTCACGCCTACTCGAAGGAACAGTTCTTCAAACTGCTGAAAGAGCTCGAGGGGCTGGGTGTGCCTCAGGATGACAAGAAGTTTTGGGGCGCTGTGCTGTGGCCCCTGCGCGATATGGTGCGTGACAGCCTTGAGATGCAGTGGTTCTCGCCGCAGTTGGGCGACCGACTCTTCGCGGTTCTTAGAACGCTGCCGATAGAGAAGCCGTCGGAGGCTTATTCGGCCTTGGCAAGGGAGTTTATCAGGTTGGGCAGTCTCTGGCCGAGATTGGCGGACTTCCTCGAATGGTGGGGATTTGAAAGCTTCACTGAGTTCGACTACAGGCGTTATCCGATGAAGGGACGTCAGGTGTCGCTAGCGGAGGTGGTGATGGAGGCTTACCTGACGGCGACAAAAAGGGCAGGGCGTGTGCCGTCGCAGGCTTTTTTTTCGGGGGGTGCGTGAGCTGGAGAGGCGCGACAGGGCTCAGGCGGAAAACATTTATTCGATTATGAATCATTAACCAGTATAAAAGAATAAGTATGGAAAACATAGGTACTATTCAGAAAAGACAAGCAAAGCTAACTCATCTGCAGGCAGGAGAAATAAACGGGAAAATGCCGCCTCAGGCAATAGAGGTGGAGAAGAGCATGCTGGGGGCAGTAATGTTGGATCAAGACCTTCTTTTCAGATGTATGGACAACTTTCACGAGGGTTTGTTCTACAAGTCTGAACACCAAGTGATATGCGAAGCTATACGCAGGTTGGCCAACAGCGCCCACGAGGTGGACATACTGACCGTGGTGGAGGAACTGCGACGCACAGGAAAGCTCGAGGCGGCTGGCGGTGCTTATTATATATCTCAACTGACTTCCAATGTGGTGTCGGGGGCGCACATCGACGCTCACCTGAAGATTCTTACCGAGAAGTACATCCAGCGTGAGGTGATACGCTCCTCCACCGAAAGCATAAGGGAGGCATACGACGAGACTTGCGACGCAATCGAGCTGATAGACAAGGCACAAAAGAGCCTGATGGAAGTGAGCGAGCAGAGTTTCAAGCGCGACAGCGTATCGCTTGACAGCATTATGTATGAAATGGAGAAAGCGCTGCTTGGCGACAACACCGAAAACTACAGTGTACCCTCGGGTTTCGTGGACCTCGACCGAATCACGTCGGGATTCCAACCGGGCACCTTGATAATACTCGCGGCTCGCCCCGGTATGGGCAAGACGGCTTGCGGTTTAACGATGGCTCGAAACATGGCTATAGACATGAACCTGCCGGTGGCCTTCTTCTCCCTCGAGATGACCGCCGTCTAACTCACGGCGCGCCTCCTGTCTGCGGAAGCCATGATTCCCACCAACAAACTGAAGAAGCCTGGTTGTCTGAACATCAGCGAGAAACAACGCATGGTCGAAAAAATCTCATACCTGAGGAAGGCGCCCATTTATATCGACGACACAGCAGGACTTGACATCTATCAGTTGAGGGCAAAATGCAGAAGACTCAAGCAGAAATACGGTATTCGCATGGTATTTATTGACTATCTGCAACTGATGACGACCGTAGGCGACGCTAACAGAAACCGCAACCGCGAGCAGGAACTAGGCCTCGTGTCGAGACAACTGAAAGAGATGTCGAAAGAGCTGAACATACCCGTGCTGGCTATGGCGCAGTTCAACCGCAAGGCCGACGACCGTCCGATGGGCATCCCAATTCTTTCCGACCTTCGCGAGTCGGGCTCCCTCGAGCAGGATGCCGACATTGTCATTGCCATCCACCGCCTGTTCAAGTACGGAATCGAATTTGACGACAGGGGCAACAGCACCGAAGACAGCGCAACGTTACGTATCCTGAAACACCGTTCGGGCGACACCGATGTCGTGAACGTCCGCTTCGAAGGCAGGTATGTGAAATTCTCCAACCTGACTCAGGTCGTGGACTCAAAGATAAACGAGGGAATACAAAACAACACCGATTTCGACAACGCCACTGGGCTCAAATAAGGCAAGACGAAGCCGTGAAAGATAGCCCAAAGAAGGAAATATTCCTCTAATTTTCAATTTAACCGACTACTAACCACTAACCATCAACCACCAAATTTCTAATTTCATAACTCATAATTCAAATTTCATACAATAACCCCATCATTTCGTACATCGGATCAAGAAATGCCTCAACATACGCTTGAGCGTTTGTACCTTTGCAGCATGAAACAGTTAACCCTTTTACTAGCTTTCGTCCTCTTGGCATCATGCCATACAAACAAGGGCAAAGATCCAGCCGCTCCTGCACACCGTGGCATCTATCACTGGAAGACCACCTACAACCCCTCGCAATGGGAGCGCGACTGGATGAAAGAACACAAAATAGACAGGCTCTATGTCAAGCTTTTCGACGTGGAGCCAGGGGCGAAGCACGGCTACGACGATTGGTCGATGGTGCCGGTGGCAACGACGTCATTCCGTCAGAAACTGCCGAAAGAGCTTGACGTCGTGCCTGTCGTCTATATTACCGTCGAAGCCATCAGGGCGTTGGAGCAAAGCTCCGACTACAACCTCTCGTCGCGTTATGCAGAGATGATGGTGACTCGAATAGAGCGCATGATGGCTGAACACTGGGGCGGTACGCTGAAGGAGGTGCAGTTCGACTGTGACTGGACCTGGAACACGAGAGACGTGTATTTCTTGCTCTGCCAGAGAGTAAAGAGCATCCTGCACGAAAAAGGCATCAGACTCAGCGGCACCTTGAGGCTGCACCAGCTGTCGCAGGTGGGGTATGACTACGAGTCGGAAGATGACGAAATCCCATTCGACCGCTCGCTGCTTATGTGCTACAACACTGGCCGGATAGGTGACGCCAACATCAAGAATTCAATACTCGACTTCAACGACGTGACTCCCTATCTCAAGCGGTACAAGAAGGACTTCCTGCCTTGCTGCGATGTAGCCTACCCGGTGTATGGCTGGGGCGTGGCGTTTGACGAGGAGGGCTATTTCGTGAGGTTGATAAACTCGCACACACTTGCCGAAGGCAAGGCGTGGAAGGAGGCTCCAGTGAGACAGGCTGCCATACGTGAAGACTGGGGCGAGCCAGCGGATATAGTCAAAACCCAAACAGCCCTCCCGATGCTGGACAACAAGCACACCACCATACTCTTTCACCTCGATTCGTTAAACCTCTCAAAATACAGCCATGAAGAAATTGAAACCTTTTATTCTCGCTAGCCTGCTCACGCTGCCGCTGGGAGTGCTCGCATGCGGACCATTCGTTTTTACGGCATCGGACTACCGAATATATAGGATTGTGCCTAATTCGTGGAGCCTGCCCACCATCGTGCACGATGATTTCGAGACAAAAAACATAATACTCTGGAGCCAGCAAACGGGATGCAAAGACACGGCGGATATAAGGAGGGCTGTGTATGAGGGCTCGCTGGCCGACTGGGAGGCCGTTTACCGCTACATGAAGGACGATGGCAACGAGCTGGGGCCGCTCAGTAAGAACAGGTTCGTGCGGGACCTTGTAAAGAAAAACGACATGCGTGCCGTAGAGGTGCTTTACGGCTCGAAACGATACGAAACGATACGCAACATGCAGCGGTCGCCGTGGTACTACGACAGCCATATCGAGACCGACGACAAGGTCGGCCTGATGGAGACGTACAGACTCATCGACAATGGCCGTCTGAACGACAAACGCTATGGCGACCGATTCAAGTTTCTCGCCATGAAGTGTGCTTGGGCGTTGGGCGAAGACGCCACCGTACTGCTTATGTGGGAGAAGTTCCAGAAGTCGATAAAGTTCAAGCCGATACGATACCAGGCAGAGGACTATGTGGCCCGAACCTTCGAGCGGATGGGTTTGCAGCGTCTCGCCGACTCAATCTACAGTAGCAATTGCAATTACACAGAACTGTTGCCATACAATGCCTCCACACCTACCGCGCTGAAGATATTGTTGCAGCATGTTCCAAACTCTCTTGAGCTGACCTATCGGCTGCAGAAATACATTTCCTTCCTCGACCGGGAGCAGGCCTCTTCGTGGCCAGCAGATCCCGAGACCGCGAAGACCGACTCTGTGTTGGCCATAGCTCGCGGTGCTATAGTCAACCCCAAGGTGCACAACAAAACCCAATGGCGCTATGCGGCGGCCTGCATACTCGACTATCATGGCAAGCCTAAAGAAGCACTGTCCATGCTGAAGGGCGCTGAAAACGGCGAATGCGACAAATTCATGCGCAATTCGGTACGCATTCTCAGGTTCTATTTACGCACCAAGACCGCTACAGTCAACGACATCTTTGAGCGGTGGGCCATAGGAGAGGTAAAATGGATGCATGACGAACTGAAGCAAGAGTGGAGGCAGTTGTCTGACGAGAAGAAGGATGAGATAAAAAAAACAGACGGTAGCCCTTGGGGAAAAATCGTCATGACAGACGACCTCTATTGCCAGGGTGCCCTATGCCGTATAGTGTTAGACGGCACTACGGGACTGGCGGCCAAGCTGGCCGCCGCGGGCCGGTCCGTCAGAGCCCTGCAGATTGCCAACATGACAGAGAACTGGATATTCGAACTGACAGACAATGATGTCTTGAAAAAAGTTCGCACCACGACCGACAGCACATACTGGGTTTATTTCACCGGGAGCGACGGTAAATACCACAGCGAATACATAAACACTCGAAGTGACACAGCAATGCTCGACGGCCACGACTTCCACATCTGGTCCGAGAGGAAGAACTGGCACGACTACAACAACCCCATGTTCGAGCTTGCTGACCGCATGACAGCCTCAACGCTTGAGCGTTACCGAGAAACGATGTTGCATCCTCAAAACAATATCGACCGATGGCTCAACTCCCACAGCTATACCGACCGCGACTACTGGGAAGACATTATCGGCACTCACTATCTGCGAGAGCGCAACTACAAAGCCGCCGCCACTCACTTGAAAATGGTATCTCCGACCTATCAGCGTCGAATGAACCTGCGCTGCTGGCTCAACCCCTTCTCCATAGACCGAAGCAGCCCCAGCCTCGACAGCACCTGCTACAAACTGCACTTTGCCCTGCGTATGGATTCTCTCGAACAGGCCATGCTCCATGAGCAGGACGCTGACGCTAGGGGCCTCGCAATGCTTGAATATTCCATCGGACTTCAAAACAGCTTCGGAAACTGCTGGTGGCTCACATCCTATCAAAAGGGATGGAATCTCGCAAAACTGATTGACATAACGGAAACACCATACGCAAGACAGGCCGAATTAGCCAGCAATCACCTGCGCATCAAAGCCATCCACACACTAAAGACTGACGAGGCCCGAGCGAGATACTATGCCCGAATCGGTCATTACAGAAAACTGCGCCTGCGCTATCCAAACAGCGAGACAGCACGACAATATGCACTAGTCTGCGATGGAGGATGGATGTATTCCAAAAATCGGAAAATCAAAAAATCCTAACTACTAACCATTTACCGCCAAGAAACGAAAAAAAAATTTGTCGAATAAAAAAAAGTGTGTACCTTTGCAACCGCTTTCGAGAGAAAGAGAAAGTTTGTCCAATGGTGTAATGGTAGCACATCTGACTCTGGATCAGCCAGTCTAGGTTCGAGTCCTGGTTGGACAACAAGAAAGGGCAAATCTTATGATTTGCCCTTTTCTCATTCAATTCCGAAAATCCGAATATCGGAAATCCTTAATTCCAAATACCAGAAAATCCAACCATCCAAAAAGACGACCATCCAACCATCCAAAAAGACATACATCGCCATCGACCTCAAGTCCTTCTACGCCTCCGTCGAGTGTGTCGAGCGGGGTTTGAACCCATTGAATACCAACCTCGTCGTCGCCGACCCCAGCAGGACCGACAAGACCATCTGTCTCGCCGTATCACCGTCGCTGAAAGCCTACGGCATAGGCGGCAGGGCTCGCCTGTTCCAGGTTGTACAACGAATGGGCCAGGTCAACAGCGAGCGATGGATGGCTGCAGGTGGGCGATACACTGGCAAGTCGTACTTCGACGACGAACTGAAAGCACATCCCGACTGGCAGGTCGACTACATCGTGGCACCCCCTCGCATGGGTCATTACATAACCGTGAGCACGAAGATTTACGAGACCTATCTGAAATACATAGCCCCTGAAGACATACACGTCTATAGCATCGACGAGGTGTTCATCGATGCCTCCAACTACCTCGACACTTACAAGACAACGGCACGCCAGCTGGCGATGACCATGATCCGCGACGTGCTAGCATCAACGGGCATAACTGCCACAGCCGGCATCGGAACGAACATGTACCTCTGCAAGGTCGCGATGGACATCGTGGCAAAGCACATGCCCGCTGACAACGACGGAGTCCGCATAGCGGAACTCGACGAGATCTGCTACCGGCGGTTGCTGTGGAACCACCGCCCGCTAACCGATTTCTGGCGTGTAGGTCACGGCATCGCAACCCGGCTGGCCGAGCACGGCATCGACACAATGGGCAAAATAGCACGCACTTCCATAGAAAACGAGGATTTGCTCTACAGACTGTTTGGTGTGAACGCCGAACTCCTGATAGACCACGCTTGGGGTTGGGAACCATGCACGATGGAGATGGTCAAGCGCTACCGTCCAACCTCCAATTCTCTATCCAGCGGGCAAGTATTGCAGGAGCCTTATTCCTGGGACAGCGCTCGAATTGTGGTTCACGAGATGGCTGATGCCATTGCACTCGACCTGGTAGCACGGCGCATGGTTACCGACCAGCTGACACTTACAATAGGCTACGACGTCGAAAGTCTGCGCGACCCCGCAAGAAGAAGCCTGTATATCGGCCCTGTGGTGAAAGACCTCTATGGAAGGTCCGTGCCAAAACACTCGCATGGCACGGCGAACCTCGAAAGTCCGTCATCCTCGGAGAAGACCATATCCGAGGCGGTACTTGGGCTGTACGACAACATAACAAACCGAAACCTTCTCATCAGACGAATAAACATCACGACCAACCATGTTGTGACCGAGGGAAAAAACGCCAGCCGTCTGTCACTGGTTAGCAGCCAGTTGGATTTATTTGAAGACCACGAAGCCGTAGAACGAGAACAGGCAGCCAAGCGAAAGGCATTGGAAAAGGAGCGTCGACTACAAGAGGCCAAGTTGGCGATCAAACAACGATTTGGCAAGAACGCCATACTCAAAGGTCTTAATTTCGAAGAGGGTGCGACGGCAAGGGACCGCAACAGACAAATCGGAGGGCACAGGGATGATGAGTAATTGTGAATTCAAACCAGCCACCAACCACAAAATCCAAAATTCATCCCCTCTATCCTCGGAATCCTCCAAATTCAAAATTCAAACTGACCACAGACCTCTAATTTAATTAGTGATGGATAATTACGATGACATAATCAACTTGCCGCATCATGTATCCCATAGTCACCCTAGGATGCCCATGATTGACAGGGCTGGGCAATTTGCCCCTTTTGCCACCCTCACGGGATATGACAGCGCCATAGGCGAAGCCGCTCGACTGACCGACCAATTCACCGAGCTCTCGGAATACGACAAATCAAAGCTCGACGCCACTTTAGCGGAGCTCCTGCTATCAATCAACGATCATCCGTCGGTAGTGGTGCATTTTTTCAAACCCGACAAAAGAAAATCAGGAGGCGACTACATGACCTTGACGGCACAGTTAAAGGCGATAGACACAGTGAATCGCATACTCACACTCGCCGATGGAACGAATATAGAGTTCGATGCCATCGCCAAAATCCGGAAAACCTGAAACCCGGAAATATATAAATCCAGAAATCTTTTACATCAGAGCCTGCCGTCGATGACGTCTCTGGGCAGGATGCCCTTCACGTCGTAGATGACACCGCCACCTTTCACCAGCGAGCGCACATCCATTTCGAGGAATTCGTTGTGGGCGACAGCCAGTATGACTGCATCGTAATTCGACTGCTTGATTACCTGACTGCCAGATCGCGTAACCTCCACACCATACTCATGCAAGACATGCTCCGGATCGGCCCATGGGTCGTAGATTGCGATATTGGGAGTATATTCCCTGAGGGTATGGTAGATGTCCACCACTTTGGTATTGCGGATGTCGGGGCAGTTTTCTTTGAAAGTAACGCCAAGTATCAGTATTTTTGAGTCTTTGACCAAGACACCCTTTTTGTTCATCAGCTTGATGGTCTGGTTTGCGACGTAGGCTCCCATGCCGTCGTTGAGACGACGGGCGTTGCTCATGACTCGAGGCAGGACACCATAGACCTGAGCCTTCTGGATGAGGTAGTAGGGATCCACCGAAATGCAGTGTCCTCCCACTAGACCAGGGCTGAGCTTTATGAAGTTCCACTTTGACGAAGCTGCCTCGATGACGTCGTGGGTGTCGATACCCATGGCGTTGAAAATCTTGGCGAGTTCGTTCATAAAAGCGATATTGACATCGCGCTGCGAGTTTTCGATTATCTTAGACGCCTCAGCCACCTTGATAGAGGGAGCCTTATGCGTGCCGTTGACCAGCACAGAGTTGTAAACGGAATCGACAACGTCAGCCACCTCAGGCGTACTTCCAGAGGTAACTTTCTTGATTTTCTCAACCGTGTGGGACTTGTCGCCAGGATTTATTCGTTCCGGGCTGTAGCCTGCGAAGAAGTCGATGTTGAACTTCAACCCACTCACACGTTCAACGACGGGAAGACACTCCTCCTCCGTGACACCGGGATAAACGGTTGACTCATATACCACAATGTCGCCTTTAGAGATGACCTTGCCAACCGTTTCACTGGCTGACCAAAGGGGGTTGAGGTCAGGACGGTTGTTCTCATCTACCGGAGTGGGGACAGCAACCACATAAAAGTTGCAGCAGCGTATGTCGTCAATGTTGGAAGAACAGCGGAAGCCGTGGTTATTGATGGCGTCGGCGAGCAAATCGTCCGAGACTTCGAGTGTCGCGTCGTGCCCACCCATCAGAGCCTCGACTCGGGACGGATTCATATCAAAGCCTACGGTAGGATATTTGGTGGAGAAAAGACGAGCCAGCGGGAGACCGACATAACCCAGGCCAATCACAGCAATTCGAATGTTTTCAAGCATATACTTAGCATTTATTTAGATATTCGGATTTCCGGATATCCGATTTTCCTGATATCCAGATTTCTTTTGAATCAATGGTTTCAGAAGGAGACGGTCGATGGTGGTCACAAGAGAGAGGCCAATAGCATCAATACGGACAGCGAAGTTGCCGTCCTTACATTCGGAGACAAGGAGTCCTTGCAAGCCGGCAAAAGGACCATCGTCAATACGAACCCAAGCCCCCTTGTGCAACGCCGAAGAAGACTGGACAGTGAGCTGCAAGTCTGCATCGACCAAACGGCGGACGGCATCAATCTGACCTTCAGGAATGGTTGCAACCTCACCACCGAACGAGATTATAGAACAGACTCCCTGTAGTTTGCGGACCTTGTCAACATCAGTATTTTTGATTCTCACAAAGACGTATGACCTGAGAAGTGGCTCTTCGACCAGTTTGTAGCGGTCGCTCCACTTGTGGCGACGCTTGACTATGGGGAGGTAGTGCTCCAAGCCCGACTGCGACAAGAGGTCCGCTACTCGCTTTTCGGCACGCGAGCGGGTGTATATAGCGACCCATTGAGGACTGTTGGTAAGCATAGGAGACTGTATTTGAATTGCGAAAGGAGAATTGTGAAAGAAGTAAAGATACAAACTATCAAAAAGAACACGGGATTTTTCTGTTCCAATTCAAGCGCACAAAAATACGTCATTTTTATGAAACAATGGCAATGTGTGAGGAAAATGTTGTACTTTTGCAGGCAAAATAGCAGAAAGATGGAAAACACAAGTATAGCGAGAGCGGTGGTTGTGATGCTGGTGACGGTGGTTGTGATGGCTGGGTGCCGAGGGTCGGCAGCGGTAAAGCAGGAAGATAGCCCGTCGGGGGTGGTGACGGCATTTGACGAGGCGATACTTGCGAAAGACTACCGGGGTGCTCTGCTGATGACAGACACTGAAGAAGATGACTACGAGCTGTATGAGGCATGGCTGAGGATGATGTTCGACGAGATGGAAGGGAGCCGGCTGGTGGTGCTGGGGGCGGAGCTGACCGAAGACGGTAAAGAGGCTAGCGTGAGGGTGAAGCTGGAGAGCGAGGGATCCTCCGACACTCTGTACACCCATACGGTCAAGACTGACGGGGGGTGGAAGGTGCGGCTTGTTTCAAATTTCTGAGCCATTGAGAGTAGCTGATGCGGCCGAGGGCGGTGTGAGACGTCACAGCATTGAACTCCTCTTCATCTGCACTGGCAAGATGCTGCAATCTTTTCATTTGTTTTTCATCCACCTGGACGAAGACGGTGGTGTGCCGATTGTGGGGGCAGACCTCCTGACAGATGTCGCAGCCGAAGGCGTACCCTCCTGTACGCAGACCTTCGGGCAACTGTAAGTCACGGTTTTCTATGGTGTTGTAGGCTGTGCAGCGAGAAGCGTCAAGCATATAGCGGCCGTCTATGCAACGTAACGCTTGATTGGGGCAACTGCGTACACAGAGGTCACAACTCCCACAACGGTTTTCGAGAGGACGGTCGTAGATGTCGACAACACTTTCGGTAACAATTTCACCGATATTGCAGAAACTGCCGAACCTGGGACTGACAAGGAGTGTGTTGCGACCGATCCAACCCAAACCAGCGGTGGCAGCCCAACGTTTGTCACTTATGGGGGCCGTGTCAACGAATGGCCGGGCGTTGAAATCGGGATAGCGTTTCTTTATTTGGGCAATGAGTTCAAACAGCATTTGTTTCAGCCGCAGGTGGTAGTCGTCGCAGTAGGCAAAGCGAGCAATTTTAACGGGGTCGTCTATGGTGATGGATGGGTTATAGCTCAGCAGCACGGATATGACACTCTTAGCCCTAGCGTACAACAAGCGAGGGTCGGAGCGTTTGTCTGCATTGCGCTGCATGTACTGCATATCTGCGTTGTAGCCGAGAGAGAGCCATGAGCGAAGGGTTGCATCAAAATCAGGCAACGACGACGCTTCTGCAATCCCGCAGTCGTGGAAGCCAACAGAAAGGGCTGTGTCTTTTATGAACCGGGAGGAGAGGAGGATTGTGAGTTGTGAATTAAGTCCTGTTAATTGTGACCTGTGACTACTGATTCGTGGCCGTTTTGTGGGAACCTTCGTAAAGTTCAAACTTTAGGAAACGGCAGTCGAGCGAACCGTTGAGAAGTGGTATTTTCCTTGATGGCTTGAGGCCTATGTGCTTGATAGCGTCGAAGTCGGAGGAGATGAGCCATACTTCGCGACCTTCGCCGTAAAGGCGTTTGAAAGTGTCACCGAGGCGCTGGTACATGGCGTTGAGGTCGTCTATCTTGATGCGTTCGCCGTAGGGTGGGTTTGTGATAATCATGCATGGGCCCTCCGGCGGTTCTTGATCCTCGAAGGAGCCGTGATGGAGAATGACGTCCTTGTGTAGTTTGGCGAACTGCAGGTTTTTCTCTGCCTGTTCGAGTACGCTGTAGTCGATGTCGTTACCCCATATTTCGAAGTCGAAGTCTCCCTGGCCGATTTTGCGGTTTTCTTGCTCAACGACGGATTTCCAGTCGCCAAGATTGAATTCTTTCCACCGTTTGAAGGCGAAACGACCTTCGCGGTAGTATTGCGCGGGGATGTTGTTGGCAAGCATGGCGGCTTCAATCAGTATGGTGCCCGAGCCACACATTGGGTCGAAGAAGTGTGTGTCGCATTTCCAGCCGGAGAGCTTTATCATGCCGGCGGCCAGCACTTCGTTGAGCGGAGCGATGCCGACTGCCTGTCGGTAGCCGCGCTTGTGGAGCGAGTCGCCACTCGAGTTCATGAGTAGGGTGACGTGGTTGTCAGCGATATGGAGGTTGAACTTATAGTCAGCACTCTCGGTGTCAATAGATGGGCGCTGGCCGAACATCTTGCGGAAACGGTCAACGATGGCGTCCTTGGTTTTCAGGGCGGCATAGTAGGAATGGGTGAAAATCTCACCGCTGGTGGCCGAGTCGATCATAAAGGTGCAATCCACATCGAGTATCTTCTCCCAGCGTATGTTATATACCTGGTCGTAGAGTTCCTGATCGTTGTTGGCTTCAAACTCGGCAAAAGGTTTGAGGATGGCGAGGGCAGTGCGGCAGCAATAGTTGGCGCGGTAGAGCGTGAGCATATCGCCCTGGAAGGCGACAGCGCGGTTGAGAATCTCGATGTCCGTACCGCCAAGTTGACGAATCTCGTCGGCGAGCACCTCTTCGAAACCCATCATGGTCTTGGCTATCATCTTGAATTTGACGCCCTGAACGTTACCCTCGGGCATGACCTTGCCGTTTTCTTTCTTGAGAATCATTGGGGATATTGAATTGTATTTTGTGAATTAACAAATGTATTTTGATGTCTGGATTCCTGATCCGGTTTAGCGGAAGCGGTCTTGTTTCTGGATTGGTGGCTGGGGGAGCTGTTGTTCAGCGACTTCAATTATCTTGCGGTTAAGCTCGTAACCCACAAGGAGCATACGGCAGCTGAGGTATATCCAGAGGAATACAACAAGCACGGTACCGATGGAGCCATAGAGTATGTTGTAGTTGTTGAAATTGTCGATATAGAGCTCGAAGCCCCACGTGAAGAAGAAAAACATGAAGGACGACATCATGGCGCCGACTGAGAAGAAACTCATCCTGGAGGCGCTGTTCTTCATCCAGTAGAAGTCAATACCATAATACATGGCGTTGATGAAGAGCATGGTGACAAGCGCGAGGACAAACCAACGGCCGATACCCACGACAAATCGTATGTTACCCGACCAGCGAATGACGCCCTGTTCAGTCAGGATGCCGAGAAAACGGTGGTATTCCATCATGAGGACGAGCATCAGAATTATAAGCAGGTAAAGCACGATGACAAGCATAAAGCTCATGAGGTAGCGCACTATCCAGGGGCGTGTTTTCACCTCGACCTTCGGGTTGCGGAAGGAACGGAAAAGCGAGCTGAGGCCGTTGGCGGCAAGTATGACCGAGGAGAAGAAGCCAATGAACTGGAGATTGCTGCGCTTGTTGCCCATGATGTCGTTGACCGTCTCGTTGACAAGTTGCGCAATCTTTGGAGGTATGATGGTGGACAGGTTGCGCAGAAACTCATCCTGTATTCCGTCAACCGGCAGATAGGCGATAAGCGTGACCAAGAAGAGCAGCATGGGTGGAAATGCAATGACAAAGGAGAATGAGAGCGACTTGGCTCGCTGTCGAGTGTCGCCGGAGAATATCTCCTTCAGGAATGAACGGAGAACATCATCCCACCTCACATTCTTCATTCCAGGAACACGGAAACGATGTAGGAAATTGAGCACCCTGCCCGAGTTGAAGCGGTCGTAGGTTTCCATGCACCAATGAACGAAGGGGTCGTTGGGGTCCTTCAGCTTCGATATAAACCACAGCCATATCTGCTTGGGCGACTTCATCATTTCTGGATTTCTATTCGGATTTCTGAATGTCTGGATAATCCGACAATTCGTTCTCAACAGCTCACCAAACTCAAATCAAGGCTCTTGATATGATGCGTCAGGGCGCCCACCGAGATGAAGTCAACCCCCGTCTCTGCGTAAGAGCGCAGGGTTTCGTCGGTTATTCCGCCCGACGCCTCGGTCTCATAGCGTCCCTCTATTCGCCGCACCGCCTCTTTCAGCGTCGCAACGTCGAAATTGTCGAGCATTATGCGGTCAACGCCGCCATGCTTCATCACACGCTCCAATTCCTCCAGGTTGCGCACCTCTATCTCAATCTTCAAGCTCTTGCCATTTCTTGACAGGTAGTCACGTGTGCGGTCAATGGCCTGCTCAATGCCACCGGCGAAGTCGATATGGTTGTCTTTCAGCATAATCATATCATACAAACCGATACGGTGGTTGGTGCCGCCGCCACATTTCACAGCATATTTCTCGAGCAGACGCATGTTAGGCGTGGTTTTCCTCGTGTCCAGCAGCCGCGTGTGCAACCCCTCAATCATCGCCGCCATCTTATGAGTTTCCGTAGCGATGCCGCTCAGCCGCTGCATGTAGTTCAAAGCCGTGCGCTCAGCCGTCAATATAGAGCCAGCGTGGCCTTCCACCGTCATCACCACATCGTCCACCTTCAACATCTCGCCGTCGTTTTTGAGCAACGACACCTTCAACGAGCCATCCACCAGGAGGAATACCCTTTTGCCCACTTCCGCACCGCACAGCACACCCTCTTTTTTCGCCACCATCTTGGCTTTTCCATGAGCATCGGAGGGGATGCAAGCCAGCGTCGAGTGGTCTCCATCGCCGACATCCTCGCGCAAAGCCATGCGAATCAGTTCATCGAGATTAGCTATATCTATCATAATGTCAATCATCTACACACCCCGACAGCCCCTGCCCGAGTGTACTGTTATAACTTGCAAAGATACGCTAAAAGTTTCATTCTTACAATCCTTTTGCACCTACAAGTTGAATTTAAGCCCTCACCCCCGAAAATGTTTGACGCAAATCAACAAGACACACCTATGCATCTTTTCAACCAAAACACCTCGACCGTAGCCTTTGCATAGGTCCGACACAGAGCGACCATAGAGAGAGCATAGAGAGAACATAGAGAGAGCATAGAGAGACATAGGAGAAACCACAGAGGAACCCCAGAGATGCAGCGTACTTGATACGGTTCAGATACGGAGTTGATACCTGGTTGATACGGTGTAGATCAGCCTTTACTTATGAAACACAGTTAGCAATCAGCAGTTAGTAACTATCGGCTTGTGGATAGTGGAAAGTGGTTAGTGGATAGTGGTTAGCGGTTAGCAACTAGCAGTAAATGGTCAGTGGTTAGCCATTGTATAATTTCTTTGCAAAGATACGTATTTCTCAAATACGGACAAACTTTTTTCAACTCTTTCTTTCATTCTTCATAAAAAATCTTCATTCTCACCAAAAGTTAGTACCTTTGCAATGCAAAAAAACAAACATCAGGCAATGAAAGCTTCGATTATAAACATCGGCGACGAGCTGCTTATCGGACAGGTGGTGAACACCAATGCCGCCTATATGTCGCGGTCGCTCACAGCGGCTGGCATTGAGGTCGTTGAGGTAAGCACGGTGGGCGACGACAGCCAGAGTATCGAATCGGCTGTCAGACGTTGTCTTTCGATCAGCGACGTGGTTCTGGTCACGGGCGGCTTGGGGCCGACAAAGGACGACATCACGAAGGCGACGCTGTGCCGCATGTTCAGAAGCGAACTCTACGAAAACACCGAAGCACTCGAAAACATCGAGCGACTCTTCGCCCTGCGAGGCTTCACGCTCACTGACACGAACCGCCGCCAGGCGTGGGTGCCGCAGTGCTGCGAGATGATCAACAACGACATGGGCACGGCCCCTTGCATGTGGTTCAACATCAGCAATGGCCAGTGTCAAGACGGAGGACGCAAATCGAAGGTCAAACAGGCTCTTGTTTCGCTGCCCGGAGTCCCTTTCGAAATGGAGTATCTCATCGACCGGAAAATCATACCGTTGATAAGGGAGCGCTTCGAACCAGGCGCCATCGTAAACAAAAACATACTGGTGCAAGGCATCGGAGAGTCGTTTCTCTCTGATCGCCTTGAAAGGGTGGAGGCTTCTCTCCCACCCCACATCAAGCTGGCCTACCTGCCACAGGCGGGTATGATAAAGCTGCGGCTGACGGCCAAGGGTAAGGAAGAAACGGTTTTGCAGGAGGAGATAGCGCAGGCGGTGCGGGACATCCGTAGTGCGGCTGGCGAATTCATCGTAGGCGAGGACCACGAGAGCCTTGCGGAAGCTGTGTCCGACATGATGCACAGCCGTCGGATCACGCTGGCCACCGCCGAGAGCTGCACGGGAGGCGAGATAGCGACGAAGCTCACCGCCATTCCAGGTGCTTCCGACTATTTCAAAGGCGCCGTCGTCGCCTACTGCAACGAGACGAAACAATCCGTCCTCGGAGTGAGGGAGGAGACGCTCGACACCCATACAGCTGTCAGCGAGGAGACGGTCAGAGAGATGGCCGAGGGTGTTCGACTGAAGCTGAACACCGACTATGCGGTGGCCACAACGGGGGTAGCGGGTCCCGGTGGCGGCACCGACGACACGCCCGTCGGAACCGTATGGATGGCCGTAGCCGGCTGGGAGGGAACGACAACCAAGAAAATGCGATACAACGGCCGACGCCAGCAGGTGATAGATCGCGCGACAAACGAGGTGCTGGCAATGCTGATGAGGGTGATCGGTGGTCAGTAGTCAGCGGTTAGTAGTTAGTAGTAGTTTGCAAAATACATTTTTCATTTTTAGCTCTTAATTCTCAATCTTTCATTTTTCACCATGTCTCGCGGATTTATCACCATATTGCTTCTCTTGGCCAGCAACGTATTTATGACCTTCGCCTGGTACGGCAACCTGAAACTGCAGCAGATGAAACTCATCACCGACTGGCCGCTTTTCGCCATCATCCTCCTCTCATGGGGCGTCGCACTACTCGAATACTGCTTCATGATACCGGCCAACCGCGTGGGTTCGACCATCAACGGGGGCCCTTTCAACCTGATGCAGCTCAAAATCATACAGGAGGCAATCTCGCTGACTGTGTTCACTGTCATCGTCGCCACCGTTTTCAAAGGCGAGCCAATACGTTGGAACCACATCGTTGCTTTCATCTTCATCTTGCTGGCTGTCTTTTTTGCCTTCCTCAAGGAGGGGGTTAGTAGTCGGTAGTCAGCCGTTAGCAGTCGGTGGTCAGTAGTAGTCAAACATTCAAACAATCAATATCATGACCGTTAAAGCAAAAATCATCACCTGGACGAGCGTCATCTCCGTAGTGGCGTTGGCGGCTTTCATTTTCTTCCGATTCTTCTTCGTTTACAGCAGCGGAGTGAACACAGGCGACATAAACTACTTCCAGAAGCAGGGCGTCGTATTCAAGACCTACGAAGGCAAGATGATCCAGACGGGATTCCGTTCGGCCGGAGGGGGTGTGAACGGGCTCAAATCTAATGAGTTCAAGTTCTCTGTCACCAACGACAGCGTGGCTGCCAAACTGATGCGCTGTTCGGGCAAAGAGGTTGAGTTGCACTGGAAGCGCTACTTCGGCACCCTGCCCTGGCGCGGCAGCAGCCAATACATCGTCGACGAAATACTTTCCATCAAAGAGCACGAATAATGTTCGAAAAGATAATCAACGGCAGCGTGCGAATGGTGCAGCGATGGCTTCCCGAGCCGTTTATATTCGCCATCGTGCTGACGCTGGTAGCGGCGATAGTGGCTATGCCGATATGCCGGCAGACACCGCTCGAGGTGCTCGAACACTGGGGCGGCGGAGTGTGGAACCTTCTCACCTTTGCCATGCAGATGGCGCTGGTGTTGGTATGCGGAGCAACGCTTGCGGCGGCACCAGTTATAAAGAAAGGCATAAGCATACTGGCACGAATACCCAAGACGCCCCCGGCGGCCATCGCATTGGTGACAGCCGTGTCGGCTCTGGCCTGCTGGCTCAACTGGGGGTTCGGACTTATCGTGGGAGTCATCTTCGCCAAAGAGATAGCACGAACGCTTAGTGGCGTTGACTACAGGCTGTTGATAGCGTCGGCTTACAGCGGCTTCGTGGTGTGGCATGCGGGGCTTTCTGGCTCGATACCACTCACTATGGCAACGCCTGGTGAGGCTTTGCGCACCGCCACCAACGGCATACTCAACGACCCCGTACCCGTAAGCCAAACCATTCTCGATCCGCACAACCTGGTGATGGTTGCCTTGGTAACGATGGCAATAGTGGCGGTGAACACGCTGATGCACCCCAAACACGGCGTTGTCAGCGTTGACCCCACGCTGCTGGCTGAGGCCGAAACCGAAAAACGCGTCAAGGGCACCACTCCCGCCGAACGCCTGGAAAACAGCCGAGTGCTGGGTTGGATAATAGCCTTGGTAGGCTTGGGTTACCTAGTGATGAAACTCGGATTCAAAGGCGGCACCCTCGACCTGAACAACGTGATAATGCTGTTTCTCTTCCTAGGCGTGATACTACACGGCACACCGCTGGCATACGTCAGAGCTTTCGGAAAAGCCGTTGGCGGAGCAAGCGGCATACTGCTGCAATTCCCTTTCTATGCCGGCATCATGGGCATCATAACCGGAGTAGGCGCCAGCGGCATCTGTCTAGGTACGGTGCTAGCCAACGGATGCATCGCCATCTCCACTCCTGTAACCTATCCGCTGCTCACCTTCCTTTGTGCAGCCATACTAAATATGTTTGTACCCTCAGGAGGAGGCCATTGGGCCATACAGGCCCCCATCATGTTCGCTGCCGGAGCCGACCTCGGTGTTGACCACGGCCTGACGGGCATTGCCATCGCATGGGGCGACGCCTGGACCAACCTCATCCAGCCTTTCTGGGCTCTGCCGGCGCTGGCCATAGCCAAACTCAACGCCAAAGACATCATGGGATTCTGCCTGATAGACCTCTTCGTGACGGGTGTGATAATCTGCGGCGGCCTTCTGATATGGGCGATGTGAGGGAGAGAGTTTTAAGTTTTAAGTCATCTGACTACTTACAACCGACTACTAAGATAAAAAGAAAGCGGGGCGCCAATCGGTGCCCCGCTTCTGTATTCAACTCGAAAGCTGATTATTCAGCATACTCGTAGTAGGTGGTGTGGGTGGTAGTTGACGTATAGTATTCACCATAGCTACTGGTATTGCTGGTGCTTACAGAGATGGGGTATTTGCCATCATACTCGTAAGTGTAGGTATCGGTATTCGACTCGCCAGCGCTGCCGTTCTCAGCCCATGTGGTCTTCTCGGTGAGGACGTTGTTCTCGTTGAGGAATGACATTCCACCTTCGCCAACGCTGACATAGCAGCCATAGAACGGGTTCTTGTTCTTGTCGAAGGTGTATTCGGCGGTGTAGGTCTCGTTGCCGTAGGTCATAACCATCTTGGTGACATTGCCACCATCGTTGGTGAGGTCGATGGTCCGAGTGACTGTGGCGCTAGCCTTAGCGGATTTACGCAAAGCGTCGATTGCACTTCTGGTGGGCAGGATCATACCCAGGGCATACTCGGCAGATTTGGTCAGATCGACCTCTTCGATGTGGGTAACAACGATCTTGACGATCTTCTTGCCGTCGTGGGTGACATCGTATGTGCGAGCCAGCTTGCCCTCAACGTACTCCTCAATCTTCGTGATCTTGCTGCCGTCGTAGGTGTAAGTCGTATATTCATCGTTCGACACAGCGGTCTTGACAAGTTGCTTGCCATCATAGGTCATAGTGAGTTTGTACGAGAAATCAGACATCCTGGTCGTTCTGTTGTAGTTGTAGTAGGAAATCGAGGAGAGCAACTTGCCGTCCCATTCCCATTTCTCGGTCATGTGTTTCGGAGTGGTGTCGTACTCGGTGACAGATGTACCAGAGTAAGAACTCGTTGTGGAGTATAACGTTGACTGATGGATGGCGGCAATCTTCTCTTTAGGATTGTACACGCCTTCCTTGGTGCAGGACACTGTTGCCAGCAACATGGCCACAGTTGCCATAAAAACTAATGTCTTTTTCATGATTGTGTAAATTTAATTGAACTAATGGTTAATTGTCTTCTGAAATAACTTTTGTTTACGATGTTTTAGTATATCGCCCTTGAAAAAACTTGCATTGGCAACATTTACCATCTCACTCTCCATATTCATAATATGTGGTAGATGTAGTAGTAGTGGACACCCCATCATCCGAAACCGAAGCTGTGGTCGTCACTGTTTCGGGGTAGTCATCTGCATTATAGGTATAGGCATACTTCTGATTGGTTGGCAGTTCGAGTCCCTCCATCGGCAAAGAATTTATCAGCCCACTGCTCTTTGCTTCCACAACATTGTTCTTGCTCAACGCCGAAGGTCCCAGCGTAGCATAGCATCCTTGCATCGGATTCTTCATCTTGTCGTAGGTGAAGTTTACGGTCATGATAGTCATACCACTTACGACCACCGCAAGTTTGGTCATGTTCTTGTCAGTGTAAGAGAAGTTGAGGCTTATGCCCATCGCTTGCTTTGACCTGGAACAGCCGGTCAACACCGCAATGTCAGCCACCTGCCGCGGGACGACCATAGAGAGGCTGCGCTTTGCAAAGTCCGCCCCGATCGAGTCGGGTATATCAACCGACATCTTCATCTTGCTGATGAACGAACCGTCATGCTCGACATCGGCAGCAAACAGCACCTCGCCACCCGACACCATCGATATCTTTGTCAGTTTTCCAGACTTATAGACATATTCAGTGTAGTAGTCGCCGCTCTCGTCCGAAAGTTTCACCAAACGCTTGCCCTCATAACTAAGCAACCGCTTACCGGCAGACGTACCGTCCTCATTATACGACACCATCTCTTTCAACAAGTTGCCATCCCATATCCATTCTTCCGACTTATATTTCCCGACTGTTGTGGTTTCACCATTCAACACTTTTGTTTCCTGATGATACACAGCCACTATCTTCTCCTTCGGGCTGAACACACCATCTTTCTTACAGGAAACGGCAGCCATCGAGATTGCGGCGATCAAAACGATGCAAAGAAATCTGTTCATGATTATAAACTATTTTGATAATTTGATTTCACATTTACTTAAACGTAAAAAAGAGATCATTGTTTCTTCTTGGAGAATAACGGAAGAATCTCTGCCTCAAACACGTCCTTCCTCACTATGCGATAATGAAAGTTATAGGTGGAATTGAACGAGTAGCTGTGATGCACCGTGTAGCCTCCCCTTTCCAGCAACGACTCGATAGACTCGCTGTCAAGTGTGAAATGCCCAGGCGCAGGTTTCATCTTGACCAGGATGTTCTCCAACTGACTCCAACGGTATTTCCATTCCTCTATCGTCATTGGCTTCGGCGGGTTGACGCTCTTGCAAAGACACCCTACCAGTTTTGCCGCTGACAGCTTACCATTCTTCACCAGCTTAAGGTTAACCCTCACATAGTTACCCTCGCAACCGGTATATTGATAATCCGGCCCGCCAAATGTCTTTGTTTTTTCCACTTCGGCCTCGATGTGTTTCAATGCCGACACACTGTCGATAGTCAAGTGCGCAGGGCCGAACACATCCTGAAAACAGAACTTATAGACATCGCACAAGTCCGACTGCGGGAACTCATTCATGTAATCTTGCAGACTTTTGCGACAGTCGTCTTGTGCTTTCACAGCGCCCGAAGATGACATTACAACCACCATCGTCAATATTATTTTCAGATATTTCATATCACATTTCCACGAAACCAAACTTACTGAAATCAAACAGCCCTTTGTCGGTAAGCTTCAGATGCGGTATCACCGGGAGTGCCATGAACGAGAGAGTCATGAACGGCGACGAGAGCCTGCATCCAAGTTCTCTCGTCTTGTGGTTGAGTCTCACATAGGCACCAGCCACCTTTTCCGCCGACTCCGGAGACATCAAACCTGCCACGGGAAGCGGTAGCACATCGACATTATCGCCGTCACAGACGGCTATTCCACCCTTCTCTTGTATCAGACGGTTCATTGCTTTCGTTATCGAGCAGTCATCCACTCCTACTGCTATGAGATTGTGACAGTCGTGGGCTATGGTCGATGCAATTGCACCTCTCCGCAACCCGAAACCCGATATAAAAGCCACCTGCGGGGCTGTATCATTGCTGTAACGGTTCACCATAACAATCTTCAGCAAGTCGCGCTCCACATCCTGGACCATATTTTCCCCATCTTCCGAAAGACTTGGAGGGGCCAATCGGCATTCGGTGATTATCGACGACTCCGTCGCCCCTATCACCCTTATCCTCTCCCCAGCCCTCTTCACCAGAATGTCCTTCTCCGAGACAGTAGTCCTCACAAACCTGTTCGGCCACGAACTTGAATTCGGGGTTTCGAATTTTGATTTTCTAAGACACACCTGACCCAGACAATTGTCCTTTGAAGAAATGCACCGAACCCCATTGACATAGGTTTCCATAATATTGAAGTCCACCACATTGTCCACCACTATAAAGTCAGCCGGGTCACCCACCTGAAGCAGACCGACGGGCAGACGATAGTGCTTTACGGGCTCGACACAGGCAGCCCACAATACATTCCATATCGGATAGCCGCAGGCGACAGCCTGCGACACCATCTTGTTGATATGGCCTTCAAGCAAGTCGTCAGGATGCTTGTCGTCGGCACAGAACATAATGTTCTTAGAATGGGTTGCCAGAAGACCCTTTAGGTTGACGAAATCATTGGCAGCACTGCCTGACCGCAGCAGTATTGACATTCCCAAAGCCAGCTTTTCTTCCGCCTCCAGAATGGAGGTACACTCGTGATCAGTCGTGATACCGGCAGACACATACTTCTCCAGAGCGTCACCAGTGAGCAGTGGAGCATGTCCGTCGATAGGTTTCCCTGCCCGCATGGCTGCATCAATCTTGCCCATCACCACAGGGTCGTCCATCACCACACCCACGCTGTTCATCATCTCCCCCAGAGCATAAATGTCGTGCCGCCTAACAAGGTCATCTATTTCCCTCACACCAAGTTCCCCACCAGCGGTTTCGAAACCCGTCGAAGGGACACAGGACGGAGCCGCAAAGCACATCTTCATCAAGGAGTGGCGGCTGTTCTCTATCATAAATTCGACACCCTCCGTTCCCAAGACATTGGCAATTTCATGAGGGTCACACACCGCAGCGACAGTGCCGTGTTTCAAAGCAACACGCCCGAACTCTTCAGGCAAAAGCATAGAGCTCTCTATATGGACATGTGCATCCACAAAGCCAGGCATTACATAGGGTGCATCCTGCGGCACAGGCGCATCGCAGTCGATAGACACGATACGACCATCCTCGACGGCTATAACCCCATCATAGCACCTCCGATTTAGAACATCAATTATGTGAGCCGATACATTCATCTTTTATAAATATCAAATCAAACCTTGAATTCCTCACCCATCAATCGTATTTTTCAAGACTGCAAAGATACAAAAAACTTACATGTTTATAACACCAGACCAACAGATACAGAAAAAGAAATCAATAAACAACCGTTATGTCGTGGTTATGTCATAGTTATGTCATGGTTATGTCGTGGTTATGTCGTGGTTATGTCGTGATTATGTCATGGTTATGTCATGGTTATGTCAGAGACACTTGAAAGCCCATAAAGATATTGAATCACACTTGCACCAAGACTTCAAAATGGACACATTTGCAAGTTAAGCAGATTTTTTTCTGCTTAACTTGCAAATAGCGTCTAACTGATTATTATCGTTTATTTTACAAGTGCAATTTAATTTTAAACACACCTTGAAGTGATATATATTAACCCTTAAAAGACATTATTTTTACAAACTAAAAGGAAAAAAATCTGCTTACTTTGCAATTTCTTTGTATCTTTGCATACGAAACCACAGAAACACAGGAAGATGATATTAGACGAACATATTGAAAAACGCATAAAAGGACGATTAAAGATAGACAATCCATGGTGGACAAACGGAAAGATTCCAGCCTATTATGGCGGAATGATGCCTAGAGCATACCTTGAAATATTCTATCCTCTTGTGAAAAACTGCAAGATAAACCGAGCCCAGATATTGATGGGGCCAAGACGCGTGGGCAAAACGGTTATGATCTACCACACTATCCAGCGATTAATAGACAATGGCGTCGATCCCAGCAATATTGTTTACATATCGATAGAGACACCTATATATAACGGGGTCTCACTTGAACAGTTGGTAGAAATCGCCATGACTGCATCGGACAACAGTAACTGGCGCAACACGCAATGCTTTGTTTTCTTCGATGAGGTGCAATATCTGAAAGACTGGGAGATTCACCTGAAATCGCTTATCGACACCTACAAGAATGTACGATTTGTTGCATCGGGCAGTGCAGCGGCTGCACTTAAGAAAAGCAGCAACGAGAGCGGTGCCGGACGCTTCAGTGACTTTAGCCTACCACCACTTACCTTTTTTGAATATGTCCAACTCCGCAAGGTATCGCACCTGCTGGAAGAGTATTCCATCACATGGAACGGGCACAAAACTCACTGTTTCAAGGCCACTGACATCACAGTTCTAAACGACACCTTTATCGACTACATCAATTACGGCGGTTATCCCGAAGTGGCTTTCAACGAGCAATTACAGAACGATCCTGGACAATATATACGCCATGACATCATTGACAAAGTACTGTTACGCGACCTGCCAAGCCTATACGGCATATCCGACGTGCAAGAACTGAACTCACTGTTCACAATGATTGCATACAATTCCGGCAATGAGTTTTCATACGAAAGCCTAGCCTCCAACTCCGGGGTACAGAAAGACACATTGAGAAAATATGTACAGTATCTCGAAGCGGCATTCCTGATCAAGGTTATCCACAGAGCCGACAACACAGCAAAGCGATACCAAAGAGAGCACAGCTTCAAAATATACCTGACCAACCCATCGCTGCGATGCGCCCTTTTTCAACCCATTACGATGACAGACCACGAAATCTGGGCTTTAGTAGAGACGGCCATCTACGCACAATGGATTCCACGACTTGGAGCAAACATAGCATACGCAAACTGGAGGCTCGGGCGCAAAGAGATAGGCGAAGTTGACATTGTGGGCATAAACAGCGGACGGGGCAAAGCCGACTGGGCCGTCGAGGTGAAATGGAGCGACCGCTATTACGACAATCCGTCGGAGTTGAACTCACTTAAGTCGTTTATGGAGACCAACCGCCTCACGCATGCGCTGGTGACGACAAAAGGGCTGAGCGGGCTTAAAGACATGCCATGGGGCAGTCTCCAGTTCATGCCTTCAGCCTGCTATGCGTATATAGTAGGCCGCAACACACTGAACCGCACCCGCGACGTCATGGGGCTGTAAAAAGAGCGTTAATATGGTATGCCGCAGAGAATGGGTCTTCAAAAATCACAATAATAATGTCATTTTTCATTATTAATATAAGGAATAAGCGTACATTTGCACCATAAATCACAGTATATTGGGGAAAAAAATGAATCCTGTTGGAATTGGTAAAACCACCTACGAACGCCAACGCGATCTTGGAACAAACCACCAACCGTTTTCAGAAAAATCATAAGGACTTAATCATAATCAAAACATTAGATATCAAAACCATGATAATTACAAAAACACCATTCCGAATGTCTTTCTTCGGTGGAGGCACAGATGTTCCATCATTCTTCAACGAACATGGAGGTGCTGTTATTTCATCTACATTTGACAAGTACGCATACGTCATTGTACGCCACCTGCCCCCATTCAAACCATACTATACAGAACTATGTTATAACAAATTCGAGCGCGTCACCTCTATTGACGAGATTGAACACCCAGCCATACGTGAAGCCATGAGAATGCTCGACATACACGAGATAAGGCTAACCTACGAGGGTGACCTTCCAGCGCGCACAGGTTTGGGTACCAGCAGTACGTTCGCTGTCGGCATGCTTAACGCTTTTTATGCGTTGAAGGGGAAACAGGTTGGGAAAAAGAAACTTGCCGACGATGCGATACACCTGGAGAGAGACCTCTGTAACGAAAGTGGCGGGTGGCAAGACCAAATAGCAGCCTCGTTCGGAGGGATGAACCGCATTGACTTCGCTAACGGCCAATACAAGGTGACACCTATCATCATACACCCAGAGAGAAAAGAATTACTCAACCAGAGTCTATTATTGTTCTACACTGGAATATCCAGAAATTCATTTGAAGTACAGAAAGACACATTATCGAACCAGAAGGACAAGATTGGAGAATTAAAAGATATGCTGTCTCTCGTTGATGAGGCACAGTCGATATTGGAGAACAAACATTCAGACATGAACGATATAGGGAGGCTGCTAGATCGTTCGTGGCGTATAAAACGGTCAACCGGCTCAAAAATAAGCAACAACGACATTGATACCCTATATGAGCGAGGATTACAAGCTGGTGCATTAGGAGGGAAGCTGTTAGGAGCAGGAGGAGGAGGATTTCTGCTATTCTATGTTGAGCCAGACAAAAAAGAGCATTTACTCAACAAGTTTCATGATTTGCTGCAAGTGCCATTCACCTTTGAAAATGAAGGCACAACAATAGCATACTACAACCCCGAGACCTACATACCGAGAAAAGAAATAGGTTTGGTATTCTAGGTTTAGTTAATGAATGATATACATATGCAGAAAATCGATTTAAACAATAAAACCATTCTTGTGACAGGTGCTGCCGGATTCATAGGCAGCAATCTAGTCAAAAGGCTTTTCAAAGATGCAGCCGGATCGACGATAGTGGGGATAGACAACATGAATGCCTATTACGATGTTTCACTTAAAGAGTATCGTCTAAAGGATTTGTCAAATATCAGTAAACAATCAGCAAACAACCAATACAATTTTGTGAGGGGGGACATTGCGGACAAAAAACTCATTGACAATCTGTTCGACAAATATCATTTTGACATTGTTGTCAACCTTGCAGCGCAAGCCGGTGTACGATATAGTATTGAAAATCCAGACGCATACATCCAAAGTAACATAATAGGTTTCTATAACATATTGGAAGCATGCAGGCACAATCCAGTGGAGCACCTTGTTTATGCATCGAGTTCCAGTGTCTATGGTGGCAATAGGAAAGTGCCCTTCAGTACATACGACAAAGTGGACAACCCGGTCTCCCTATACGCAGCGACGAAGAAAAGCAACGAGCTGTTTGCCCACTGCTACAGCAAGTTGTACAACATACCCACTACAGGGTTGAGGTTCTTCACAGTCTATGGGCCAGCCGGCAGACCAGACATGGCATATTTCAGTTTCACGAATAAACTAATCAAGGGAGAAACTATTCAGATTTTCAACTATGGCAATTGTCGTAGAGATTTCACATACGTTGACGATATCGTTGAGGGGGTAGTTCGAGTCATGTGCGGTGCACCAGATCGCAGAAACGGAGACGATGGACTGCCGATACCACCGTACGCCGTGTACAATATCGGAGGAGGGCAACCAGAGAACCTACTAGACTTTGTTCGGACACTGCAAGAAGAATTAGTCAGAGCGAATGTGCTGCCGCCAGATTATGACTTTGAAGCGCACAAGGAACTAGTTCCCATGTCTCCAGGAGACGTCCCAACCACATACGCAGACACAAAAGACCTTGAGAGAGACTTCGGTTTCACTCCACAAATAACTCTAAGAGAAGGATTGCGCAAGTTCGCCGATTGGTATAAAGACTTTTATAGGATAAATTAGATGATATCTATTGCAGTGCTGGTTCGATATAGATATTTTCTTATAATAAACACTAGAAATTCGTAATACTTGGCGAGTAGTCTCCTAAGGGGGCCGTCTTTCATCAGAAGGAGCGAGGAATAATATATGCCTGAGAGGTCGGCTGTCCTCAATGTGGCTGACTTGCACACTCGCAGGCCGTAATTGGCCATAATGGCCAATAAAAGCTTTCGAAACAAACCCGAAACATTCTGTTTATCCAAGAGCCACTGCTGCAGAGGGACAGTTCCCGTTACGAAGCTCAACCTGGTCTCTTCGTTGAGTGACTCGTTTCTTGAATATCGATATATAATTAGTTTCTTGGCATAATTGAACACGTTGAGGTTGTTAATGGTTGCGGCGGAGAAGAAATAATAGTCTGCGGAGGGATAACACCTTTCATCAAAACCGCCCAACAAAAAAACGCTTTCTTTTTTAAGCACCATCCCTGTAGGCGTATGATTTTTTGTTAGAAAACAATTGATTATTGACGCTTTATAGAGCGGATAATGTTTACCATCATCTTCTAGGAGAGGGCATGGGGTGTTGCGATATTGATACCAGCGACTCAAACCAACATACAAAACATCAACCTCGAGGTGCTTGCGAATGACGTTAGAGACATTCGACAGGTAATCAGGAGACAACATATCGTCATCATGCAACAATATTGCATATTCACCATCGCATAGTTCTAAACATCTATTCCAATTACCAGTCATTCCGATGTTACTGGCATTCTTATAATATTTAACCTTAGGATTGTTCAAGGAAAGGAGGTACCGCTCGGTCTCGTCGTGCCGATCGGGATTATTATCCACCACGATTATGTCGTAGGACTCGATACTTTTTTGGCACAGACAGCTTTGAATTGTATCCTTTAGAGTTTCTACTCTTTTATAGGTAGGTATAACTATGGAGAACTTACAATCCTCCATCTTCTCTATTCCACTAATCAAGATGGACCTCACGTGTGAATATTTCTTGAAATTATCATGAGGTCTCATTATGTCACCCACTTCAAATTCGACTTTTTTCATATCATCTTGCATCTCCGTTTTAGCAATAATTGGATTGTTCAGCCTAATCCTCTCCCAGGAAGAGCCTGACACCTTTTTTAATATCAACCATGGCTTTCCATCCTGGCAGGGGGACGCCAATCCATGGGACCATCACTTCTCTGTCACGATAGGGGCGGCCTCCCCACTGTATGTTAAGTTTTCGGTCAGATACCTCGCAGAACACCCGTGCCAATTCTCTAAGTGGGATCTGATGGCCGGATGTCAACACATATTCATCTGACAGTTTCTCATCATTCGCCAAAAGATCTACAAGGTGTGAAAAACCTGCGACAATATCGGTGATGTATATCAAGTCCAGTTTTTGCTCGCCAGGGGACATATTAAGGACTTCCCCGCTTTCGGAATAATCCTTAAAGAGTTTGAACAGCTTCCTGCGGGTATCATTGGGTCCATAGGTATCGCATAGCTTAAGTGTGCAAAAACGAATTCCAAAGACATCACTGTAATACTTTGCCATATCGATGAAAGCCTGCTTGGTTGCGGCATAGAGGTTCACTGGATTGTAGCGGGGACCTTTCACATTGTAGTTCTGCCATATGCTGCCAGTGTTCAGAAACCACTTGACCGTACCGGCGATGGAGGCGGCTTCCAGGACTGCCGTTCCGAAATAGACATTGGAAAATACCAGATCTTTTATCTGATCTGGAGTATGGACTGTCAGGTAGAGCGAGGCCAAGTGGATGATGCCCTCTATCTCGTTTGACTTAATATAATCGGCAAGAGGTTGAATGTCGTCGGTCATCACAATTCCAGGCAGCCCTAACTTCTCGTGGTCGCCTTCGAACTGGCCAAGTACAAAGAGGTTGTGCTGTTTTCTTAATTCTCTTGTCAGGTTTGTGCCAATGAAGCCGGTGGCACCTGTCACCAAAATGTTCATGTCAAAAAGGGGAGTTAAAATCGGTCAACGTTACAAAAGACAAATCACGAGGGGAGCGGATTGGATGATTCAGTTTCCAATCAAAGCCAACGGACATCGCATCAATACCATAATCATGCTCTTTCGAATAGCATGAGGTTTGAGCGTAATTCACGATGGTTCCGTTTTCCAATGAATGGAATCCATGAGCGAATCCCTTGGGGATATACAGATACTTCCCTTCTTTTGCGTCAAGCTCAATGCTAAAACACTGGCCGAAGGTTGCAGACTTTTTGCGAATATCGACTACGACGTCTATAATACGGCCTTGACTAACATAAACGAGTTTGGTATGATCAAAGGGGGGTAGCTGGAAATGCATTCCACGGATCACATCGCTATTATTCACAGAAAAGTAAAACTCTTTGAAATCGCAATCCAGGTCATTCGCTTTAAAGATGTCATAATTGTACAGCTTCTGAAAGCCGCCTCTGCCGTCCTGAAAGTTTACAGTCTGAAGGACGAGTAGCCCTTCGAATGGTGTCTTGATTATTTCCATTGTATGAATCTTTCTATTTCGTCGATACAAACACCATACACATCTTCATTTCTATAGCGCAGATACCAGTCGGCGGTCAGCCCTACAGCCTGGATGGCATTCAGCCTTGGTCTCCACCCCAAACGAGTTTTGGCCTTGGTAATATCAAGCATCAGCAGTTTTGCCTCATGCAAAGCATTTGGATCAGACACATCCTTTAACTCACCGTATCCAAAGCTTTTAATCATGGCATTGGCGACCTCCAATACGGTTAGAGTGCTGTCTTGGTCAGGTCCGAAATTCCAACCTTCACAATACTCCGTAGGAGATAGCCACATCTTCTGGGCCAGAAGCAGGTAACCGCTCAGCGGTTCTAGGACATGTTCCCACGGTCGCACAGCTTTAGGATTGCGAATGCCTATAGGTTGGCCAACCTCCAGTGAACGAACGCAATCGGGGATGATGCGGTCTTTTGCCCAGTCGCCACCGCCGATCACATTACCAGCGCGCACACTGGCAAGGCTGACATTATGTTTCTTGCCATAATCATCAGGATTGAAGAAGCTCCTGCGCCAACTCTGGATAGCAATCTCACAAGCCCCTTTGCTGGAACTATATGGATCGTAACCTCCAAACGGGTCATTCTCTTTATAAGCACGCAACTGTTCTTTATTATCGTAGCATTTGTCAGTGGTTATCATCACCCCCACCCTAACACTGTCAGTAGCACGAATGGCTTCCATGATGTTGATGGTGCCCATAACATTAGTCCGATAAGTCTCGACTGGGATTTCGTAACTGAGGCGCACCAGTGGCTGAGCGGCGAGGTGGAAAACGATTTCAGGACGGACGGATGCAAAAAGCTCCTTCATCTTGTCGCCATCACAGACATCCGCACGGATGTCAGCCTCAATCTTATTGCCAATTCCACTCAGGACGAAATTATCTTTATCAGAATAGGGATCCAACGCAACGCCAAACACCTCAGCGCCGAGTTCGTGAAGCCAGATTGAGAGCCAGCTGCCCTTGAAGCCGGTATGGCCAGTCACTAAAATCCGTTTCCCCCTATAGAAATTGTTAAAAGCATCGATCATATCATTTGATTTTGTCCCGAAACAAAAGCCTTTATGGTGTCAATCATGTATTGTAGTTTCTCGAGGGTCATGCCTGGGTATACACCGAGCCAGAAGCTGCTGTTCATGATGGTGGAGGTGACAGGTAGGTGACCGACGGTGCGATAGTCGGTGCCCTCGACCAGGTCGGCGAATGCAGGGTGTAGGAGCAAGTTGCCAGCGAAGAGGTTGCGGGTTTGAATCATATGGTCTTCGAGATAACGGGTCAGCGAGTTGCGAGAGAAGGGGGCGTCAGGTTTGACGGTGATGAAGAAGCCGAACCAGCTGGGCCGGCTGTTGGGCTGAGGCTCAGGCAGGATGAGTCCGGGAGTGTCTTTCAGTCCATCATACATGATTTGATAGTTCTCGCGGCGACGTTTCACAAAGAAGTCAAGTTTATCCAACTGGGCACAGCCGATGGCTGCCTGCATATCGGTGGCCTTAAGGTTGTAGCCAAGGTGGCTATATACGTATTTATGGTCGTAGCCTTGGGGCAATTGTCCAAACTGTCCTGTAAAACGGCATCCACAAGTATTATCCACTCCACCAAGACACCAACAATCACGTCCCCAGTCTCGAAAACTCTTCACGTACTTGTCCAATTCTTGATTGTTAGTATATACCGCACCACCCTCCCCCATCGTCATGTGATGAGGAGGATAGAAACTACTTGTACCAATATCACCAATAGTTCCAGTCTTTTTCCACACCCCGTCGATGAAATACTCCGAACCCAAAGCATCACAGTTATCTTCAACAAGCCAAAGATTGTGCTTTTTACAGAAAGCAACTACAGTTTCAAGATTAAATGGATTGCCTAAAGAGTGCGCAACCATGATGGCCTTTGTCCTGTCGCTAAGAGCGGCTTCAAGCTGAGAGACGTCGACATTACCCTCCTCGAGGGACATGTCGACAAAGACGGGAACAGCGCCAAACTGTATAATACACGCCACTGTAGTCGGGAATCCAGCTGCAACGGTTATCACCTCATCACCACGCTTGATAGCACGAGCGCCTAATTCATGAGCGGTAAGCGCACTAAAAGCAAGCAAATTCGCGCTAGAACCGCTGTTACACAGCGAGCAATACTTTACACCCAACCACTTGGCGAAACGTTTCTCAAACTTGTGTGCCCAGGGACCAGCAGTCAACCAAAAATCGAGAGAGGAGTCAACGAGGTTGACCATTTCGTCGTCGTCGAAAAAACGGCCACCATAATTGACCTTGGTTTTCCCCGGGATAAATTCCTCGGGTTTCGCGTGAACTTCACGATAATACTCTCGAGTGAGAGCCAATATCTGAGCCTTAAGATCTTCTTTGCTAGCCATCTTTAAATATTACCTGTCAATTTACGAGCCTCGATGCTGGGGACCTGACTGTCCCAACGTTTCCAAGGGGCCTTGCCTTCAGCAAGAAGTTTTTCCAGCATGTTTTTCTCCCTTATGTTATCCATACACTGCCAAAAGCCCTCATGGATATACGACATTAGTTCACCCTTTGCAGCCAAAGTCTCCAATGGTTTGCGTTCAAAAATGCAATCATCACCATCCAACAGATCAAAGACGGCAGGTCCCAGCACCATATATCCAGCATTAATAGGAGCGCCATCGCTCTTATTCTTCTCACGGAAGGAGGTGACAGCATAGTCGCTGGTGATATTCAAGACCCCTTTGTCCTGTGCAAGCTTTACGGCTGTCAGGGTAGCAAGCTTCCCGTGGTTTTTGTGGAATTGCAACAACTTATTTATATCCACATCACAGACGCCGTCGCCATAGGTCATAAAGAATATCTCGTCACCAACATACTCCTGAACTCTTTTTATTCTACCACCTGTCATGGTGTTGTATCCAGTGTCAACGACAGTAACCTTCCATGGCTCCAAATCGCTGTGATGTACCACTACTTCGTTTTTCCCATTACGGAAATCAAAAGATATATCACTGTTGTGGATGAAGTAGTTGGCAAACCACTCCTTTATGTATTCCTGTTTGTAACCAGCACATATAATAAACTCATTGTGACCGTAATAAGAATATTCCTTCATAATATGCCAGAGTATTGGTTTACCACCAATCTCTATCATAGGTTTCGGTTTAAAAACAGACTCCTCAGATATTCTAGAGCCAAAGCCACCAGCAAGAATTACCACTTTCATACTATACGATCTTTAACAATCCTTTATATTTTCCTTCGCTCTCTTCCGATTATTCCTATACCAAAAGAAAGTCACACCTCCAATGATTACAAGTAAGACAATCTGACTTATAAGTGTCACCATGTCGAGCTTATGTACCAGAGGAGCTTCATTCCGGAACTCTATTGTGTGGTCTCCTGCAGGAACTATCATAGCACGGAGAATATAGTTCACACGGAAGTACTCAGCCGGTTTACCATCAATATAAGCAAACCAGTCAGGCTTATAATAGACCTCACTAAAAACGGCGAGCCTATCTGTAGCGCAGTGACTCTTGTATTTCAAGTAGCCCGGATTATAAGGTTCTTGATACTCTTCCACAATAGAAGCCGTAGAATCTGATGCATCAATAGTATAACCTTTTACGACTGAAGCCCACTGACTGCTATCAATTATGGCCGTAACAGAAGGATCGATTTCGTTCAACGCCAAAATCTCAGCATTAGGATCTGGGACCAACTTATACTCGTCAACGAACCACGCATTGCCAAGCGCATCCGGATTGCGATGCACTTGTCCATCGCCAGTCACAACATAACGGGCATTTAGCATCGCCAGAACATTAGGGTTAATCCTGCGACTGATATAGAAATCAATAATATCCTGATAGCGACGGAGCTTCACGGCGCTATATCCTCCAATTTGATGATGGAACACAGATGGTTTAGCATCATTAAAAGTATTGACAGCAAGATTCAAAACACGATAGTCATTGTCACCATTCTGCGTCGCCAAACGATCTATCTCGGAATCATAGGCAGCCGGTTTAAAATCCAGATTACGAGCTTTCACGAAGCTATCTTTTGAAATATAGCGACGGTCAACGCCCCAGAGGTCAACGGTGATAAGCAAAGCCAACGGAGCTAGCAGCATCCAGGATTTCTTGAGTTTTTTGTTAATGTACAGCCACAGTATTCCGAAAGCGAGGGCGACAAAAATCAACGAACGCCATGAATCCCTGACAAAAAGAGCCTTGCGATCCTGGATAAATATTTCTTGTATCCTAGCCCATTGATCGCCATATTGAGCAGCCATTTGCTCATCACTGCTTCCGCTATACGAAAATCCACCGCACAGAACAAGTCCAAGTATAATCATACCAGCGGTTATACCAGCAGATATATAGAGAGCGATGTTGCGATTGCTTGATTGCTTGATTGCTTGATTGCTTGTGCTATCAATAACGGCACGAATGGCAAGTACGGCCATAAAGACCATCGTCACATTGGCAAGCACCAATGACATTGACGGAGTACGGAACTTGTTATAAAACGGCAGATGGTAGAAAAGCCACTCGTTGAGAGGCATGAAATGGCGTCCCCATGCAAGCATAATGGAGAGAATGGTCGCCAGTAGCAGCCACCAACGATCCGGTCCTTTTACCACAAACAGACCAAAGATGAAGAGAAAGACTATGATGGCACCGAAATAGACGGGGCCTTCGGTAAATGGTTGGTCTCCCCAGTATAGAGGCATTCTATCCTGACGGAAATTCTTGTAACCTGCACTATTGTGACCAACCTTCTCTGCGCTACCACCTCCCATTGCGCCTGGCACCAGCAAGGTATATGTTTCCCATATTCCATAGCTCCAGCTGTATGCATAGTCAATATCCAATCCGTTTGAAACTTTTTTATCGGCCTCTTCCTGATTGCCATACAGATCAGCAGGAGTGACGGTGATCTCACTCCCCCCTCGCATGGTATATTTTGAATACTCCTGAGTAACAAACAGAACACGAGCATTGCATGCGAGTGCAAAGATTGCACCCACGACAAACACGGCAACAGCAATAAAAAATTGGCCAATCCACTTTTCCTTTATAGCATAAACAAAGTACACCAGACCAAGAATGAGTGCACCAAGCATTGTATAATAGGTTATCTGTATGTGGTTGAACGAGACCTGAAGGAGTAACGATAAAGCAAAGAATATCCCTCCGCCAATAAGCAGTCCTTTGTTAACAATCCCCGACTTTGCCTTATGACGACAAGCTTTCAAACACATCATCATCGAAGCGAACACAGGAATGATGAAGGCAATCGCCCAGGCCTTTGTTATATGACCCGCATGTATGATGATTATGTTATAGCTTCCCAGCCCAAAACCAACCGAACCCAAAAGAGCCAGAAAAGGATTCACACCCAAAAGGACTAAAGCCAGGTAGAAACCCAACATGTAAAATAGGAAAACTCCAAAATCAATGCTACGGAACGTACAAACCGTAATAACAACCTGATTTATAAAAATCGGGGCACGACTGCCAGCTCTGGTCTGATAAGAGGGCATTCCACTAAACATAGAACTAATCCAGTTAACATGCTCACCTGTTTTCTCCGCATATTGGAGAGTTTCGGCAGTCATGGCACGAGCACTCATTTGGTCTCCCTGTTGCAGCTTCATTCCACTAAAGACAGGGGAAAAATAAACACATGCCACAATCAGCATTATCACAACACAAACGATGTGAACGAAAATGGATTTCTTTACTATCTTCATATCCTTTATTTATTTTCAATAAAAATCAATCAATACAACGAAATCAGCATGACATCAATGCGTCAAAAACACGATCGCAGTTGTGCTTGTCACGCATAGGAAAATAGTAGTCAATTTTGTCAACATATTGTTTTTCCATCCGAAAATCATTGACAACATAGGCATTTACGGCCTCCAACAGATGCTTTTCTTCACACACAACCGGGCCGAACGAGTCTTTATATTCGAAATAGCCCGTCTGGAAATGTTTTTTTCGATACTCGTCGTAATCAAAATGGAAAAACACCATTGGTTTCCGCATATAGGCAAAATCAAAGAACACACTTGAATAGTCGGTAACAAGCAATGCCGATTCCTTCAGAAGCTGCTGGACATCGTAATGGGCCTGATCTGCTATGATTATGCGTGGTGAATACTGATGCCGGAACTGATCGACAAAAGGTTGAAACTTGTGATGTGGATAAAAGATGAGGTTCACATCATTTTTATCCAACATCTCGGCAAGTGTAGAGTTGGCAAGTAGGGAGCAATATGTTTTAACAAAGAGACTGTCGGCCAGGTCCGATTCTTGTATATACTTTCGATACGTGGGCATCACAAGAATCTGGCGTTTGGTTTGGAATTCCAAAAGGTTGTCAAATCTACAAAAACCTGTATATTGTGCCACATCAGCAGGATAGCCGAGCGCTGATTGGAAATACTGCGCTTCAGGGCTTGCGCCACAAACCAAAAGATTATACCTCGTTTTACTGTATAACATCCGGGGCAGATAGTCTTTGGTTATACCATGTTTGATATTGGCGACAATCTTTCCTTTGTAAATGTTGAGTGTCCTGTTGAGCCAGCTTGAAAGAGCATAGGGCATAGGGGTGTGGCCAGCACGAAGATGTGTACTGACGAGATATTTGGCTTGCCAGAACAGCTTACAACTCCTATATGACAGATAATCCACAACCGAATCGCCATATTCATCAAGCCTGTGACGGTCAACAGAATCTGGGGTTATAATATAGTATGCTTTAATTTCGGGATGATTAGCCTTTATGTATTTAAAGAAGTGGAAACCATTATCCCGAGCGTCATTCCCCTTTTCGGATATCAGCATTATATTCCCCTCCTGCACTCTCTTTTTTGAGTGGGGAGTGAAGATGAATGCGAAACACCACTTGATTATAGAAATGACAAATTTAAACATACAGCATATTACAATAAACTTATTCAAGCATTAAGACCCGTAAGCTTAAGTTTATTTCCATAAAACAAATCAAACTCATTCGGTACAAATCGATTGTACCCACTACCATGATGGAATGTTATCTCACCAAAATACATCTTACCGTCAACATCGTAGAAGTCACACCGCACATGGTCAAACATTTTGGCTATTTCATCACCATATTGTTTCATCAAAGCAAAAGTTTTTGGAGGCTCTATTTCCTTTCCACGAGCATCCTGGTGTTTGCTATGCGAATTCCATTGAAAATATATCGGATTCCAATCCGCATCATACATATTGCGATTATTGGATGTTTCCCTTCCTATTGAGCAATAGACAAATTCCAACTTGCCATTAAAGTAGTTGAGTTTATAGTCATTAGGGATATGGCCATCAGAGGTTCGAAGCAATTTCTCAATCAGTATCTTGCGTGGAATATTCTTATACTGCCATTCCTGCCCCCATTTATAAGCATCAACGGCAAGCCACATCCTACATTTTTGCCGTAAGAAACCGATATTCACCTGTTTCTTATCATATACTATCTGATACTGGTGACTACCATGATTTGACTTTATGATAAAAGGTTCATCTGGAAGATTCTCATAGGTAATATCATGCCAATCAGAGGTTTGGTAGAGCAAGGGGATAAGGTATTCTTGAGCTTTCTCACCAAAATGACCTACCAACCAATCCCTTACAGCAAACTTATCCGCCATAACAGTTTGTATATCACGACGACAATTGAGTTTCAACCATTGGATTTTTTCATTCAATGTCTGCGGTTTGTCAAGATTAGGATAGCATCCAAAAACTTTTTTATACTTGCGGCATATAGTTCTACGATCCCCACCACGATTTAACCAAGACTCCTGTATAGTACGCAGAGTCATATATGTGTAGAAACCGACACTTCCGTATTTTAAAAGAAACTTAGCATCTTTCATTTTTTATGCCATATTATTTCTTGAAGATTATACTTTTCGCACCATTTTTGATGGGTGTTCCTGGATACAACCACACCATGTTCAGCCCACAGAAGAAGGGGTAGATCACTTTTACTATCCGAATACGCCACTGAACTCACCAATGACTTGCCAAAAGACTTATTAAGACGAAGGACCTTCTCATTCCGCATGCAATCGTTATCTTTCATCCTTCCTGTACAACGTCCGTTTTTGAAATCTATCTCACTAGATTGACAAAAATCAAGACCAAAGTCTTTCACAAAAAGTCTCAAATATATATCATATCCACCACTGGACAACCCGAGCACGTAACCATCCGATTGCAATTGCTTCATTATCCCTATTGTTTCATCAATCAAATGAGGCTTAATGCATTGTTCGTAAAAACCCACTGACAACATCTCTATTGTTTGCTGCTTTATACCACAGAGCTGCCAAAGTTTAATATGCTTGCCGATAGATATTTTGTGACGTGTGATTATATGCAGGAGTTTTACTGCCTGAGACTTCACCAAAAGAACGTAAAAGAAATTCAGAAGTTTTACAGAGGTGTAATTAGTATTACGTCTTACATAATCAACAAAAGCGTTGGCTGTTTGAAAATCAACCAATGTTTCACAAAAATCAAATACAGCGACCCTTTTATTGCTATTTTCTTCCGTCATAAAAGTCTTTCATTACCGCCAACACTCGTTCCATTTGAGGCTTTGTTCCAATAGTGATACGTAAGCAGCATTCAACACTAGCATCCTGAGAGAGTACCCTTACAAAGATATTGTTTTCAGACAACCAGTCCACCATTGAATTTTTCTCCTCAACTGATGGAAATCTTAACATTGAGAAATTTCCATATCCAGCATAGGTCTCAATTGACGGGCAAACCATTTTCAGTTCGGCGAGGAACCAAGTTTTGCTTTCTCTCACTTGACGTACGTAATTCCACATATAATCGGCATCCTCCAATGCGGCAAGCGTAGCCTGCTGTGCAAAAGTACTGAGACTTTTGGGATTGCGGATTTTGTTAATGAACTGCACATTATCCTTTGATGCCAGAAGATATCCAACCCGGAAATTAGCCAAACCGAAAGCCTTGCTCATCGTTCGAGAGACCAGGACATTATCATAACTTAAGACCAGATCTTTTACCGTTTTGCCAGAAAACTCGTAATAGGCCTCATCTATCAAGAAGAGCGTATCCGGGAAATTGTTAAGCAATCGCTCTATATATTCTCTTGAATGAAGATTGCCTGTCGGATTATTGGGGTTGCAGATATAGACCATAGCCGGCTCAATCGAGAGGATATCGTTCTCAAACTTATCCTGATTGAACTCAAAGTTATCATTGTAGTTTGAAAAGTGGACATCAGCACCATTTGCTTGACAAGTCAGACGGAAATTATCATACGATGGGCCAAGTATCAATACAGGGTCTCCTACACTTACAAAGACTTTACAAATGTACTCGTGCAAAGCATCTGAAGAACTGAAATACTGGATATTCTCAACTGGCAATTCCGCATAACGAGAAAGTGCATCTAGCAAATCATTGTTGACAGTTGCAGGATAAAGATTAAAGAAGCCTGGTTCATCCATCAACGCCATCAGTCGTTCCCTCACATGAGGAGACGGAGGAATTGTGGATTCATTCCAATCAAGTTTCAATATATTCTCACGTTCAGAGGATGGAACCGTCCAAATCTTGTGGGACGCCAACTTATAAGGCTTAAGATTTCGAAGATATTTGTTTGGGAATTTCATGGATGATTTTTTTTTGTTCGTGGACTAACCTATGGCTTATTCGGATTTGGGGTCTTTCTGTTCGGGGTCTTTCAGTTCGGGGTAGGCTATGCGGACGTGGTAGATGGAGGGGAGCTTGGTTTTGAGCATCTGGCGGATGCGTGTGATGTCGCTGAAGGTGAGGTCGCAGTTGTCGAGTTGTTTTTGCTTTATCTTGCCGTCGATGATGTTGTCGATGAGGCGGTCCATGTTTTCTTTGTCGTGGGTCTTAAGGCTCTTGCAGGCGGCTTCGACGCTGTCGACGATCATGACGATGGCGGTTTCGGTGGAGAAGGGTGTGGGGCCTGCGTAGCGGAAGGCAGAGGTGTCGATTGGTTCGCCTGGGTGGGTTTCTTTCTGCTTGGCATAGAAGTAGCCTGTGAAGGTGGTGCCGTGGTGGGTGCGGATGAAGTCAACGACGGAGCTTGGGAGGTGGTACTTGCGGGCGAGGTCGATGCCGTCGGGGACGTGCTGTGTGATGATGCGTGCGCTTTCTTCGTAGTCGAGCTCGTCGTGAGGGTTGAAGTCGCCGCTTTGGTTTTCGGTGAAGTAGAGCGAGGAGTTCATCTTGCCGATGTCGTGATAGAGGGCTCCGACGCGTGCGAGGAGTGGGTTGCCGCCGATTTCGCTGACGATGTCTTCGCTGATGTTGGCGACTTGCATGGAGTGCTGGAAGGTGCCAGGGGCGTTGCGTGAGAGTTCGCGCAGGGCGGGGGTGCTGGTGGAGGCTATTTCCATGAGTGTGAGGTTGGTGACCATGCCGAAGAGTCGTTCGAAGATGAAGATGAGTGGGTAGGCGAGCAGTGTGAGGAGGGCGTTGAGGAAGAATATGAGGTAGCGCATGGGGTTGATGGTGGCGAGGCTGGTGAACTGGCTGAGGACGCCGCAGGTGTAGATGAGGGAGTAGGTGAGGAAGATGACAAGGCTGACGACGAAGAAGTTGCTACGTTTTTCGAAGTTGCGGACGGTGATGATGCTCATCATGCCTGTGACGATTTGGTAGAAGATGAACTCGAAGGGGTTGGGCACCATGTTGCCGAGAATGATGACGGTGGCGAGGTGGATGTAGAGTGCGACGCGCATGTCGAAGAATACGCGCATGAGTATGGGGGCGATGCAGACGGGCACGATGAGTATCCAGCTTTCGTTGACGTGGAGGACGAGGGCGGTGACGGCGACCATGAGGAGTATGACGAAGAGGACGAAGGTGACTTTGCGGTTGTCTTCGAGGATCTTGTGACGGGTGATTTTGAGGAACATGTAGAGGGACATGAGTGCGATGAGGCAGAGGAAGAAGAGACCTGTGTAGCGTCCGACGGGGCTGTAGGAGGTCTGCATGCGGAGGTTGCGTTCGGTTTCGAGGGAGGAGATGATTTCGGCGGCCTCGGCAGAGACGGGTTCGCCTTTGGAGATGATGAGCTGGCCTTTGCGGACCATGTCGGAGGAGACTTTGTTGCGAGAGAGCCATGAGTCGAGCTCGAGCTGGGTGCGGATGTCGTCGTAGCAGACGCTGGGCGGGAGGAGGCTGTCGGGGAGTGCGAGGTCGGCGATGTCGGAGCGGCGTACGAAGTCGGTGACGCGGAACTCGGAACCGGTGTTGCCTCGGAGGAGGACGAGAGTGTGGGTCTCGATGTCGGGGAAGTCGGCGGGTTCTTCGACAAGGCCGATGCGGTAAACGCTGTCGATGGTGCGAGCGAGGTGTCGGCTTTGAGCCTGGGGGATGCGGTTGACGGCGGAGAAGGAGGCCAGGTTCTGGCGTGCGCGGCTGACGGCGGAGCTATCGATGGAATAGTAGAGGAGCGAGTGGGAACGGGCTTCGGCGCGAGCTTTGTCGATTTCGGATTGCGAGCGGTGGACGGAGAAGTCGAAGGGGGCGTAGAGGTCGTTGTCGCTCCAGATGCTGCCAACGGCGTAGTCGTAGCGAAGGAGTGGTTGCTCGTTGGGGAAGAAAAGCAGTATGAGGACTATGGTGACAAGCAGGGCGGCTATCTTATAGACAGCTTGGAGGTGGGTGGCCAATTTCTGGAAAAACTTACGCATATTTATAAAATAATCTGCAAAGATACGAAGAATTTTTGATTGCGATTTTATAGAAACTGTTTAAATTTAATCCAATGGTTTTATTAAAGTACCTGAACGGCATATTTTCCGTCTTCTCTCAGTTACAATGGACACCCTGGATGTTCTCCGCTTCGCTATCGAAATGCCACTGGCATTTCTTCATGTCTTCGATAAGGCGAAAAATCTGCTCGCCCATATCCATAATAAAATTCATCAATCAAATCTAAACAGTTTCTAGCATAATAAAATTCATCAATCAAATCTAAACAGTTTCTAGGAATATTTTGTCGGTAGATATAGGTATTTTTTTGTATCTTTGTATCGACAAAGGGAAGTTGATGTTTATGCACAAAAAGATACAAATCAACACTTTGGCGTGTATTTGCAGAATACACATAGTTGCGCTGGTGAGAAAAACGGGATTGCAACAATCTGACACACAGCGCTGAGCATTGTTCCCATCCGTATCAACCACATATCAACGACGTATGAACGCCGTATATACCACGTATCATCTCCGATACTCATTTATGACTCATTCGTGTCTCATAGTAGGCTTCTCCATGGTTTTGCCTACTGAGGTATTGGTGTTGCCCTGCGGGCTTACTGATTTGGCAAGACGAGGATGCGGGGATATGGGGATGTATGGATGCGGCGATGTGGGTGATTGTTAATAAAAAAAGTAGGTGTTTAGCTGAGTTTTTATTATCTTTGCAGGCATGAACTGCAGATGTTGTCCCAGGCGGTGTGGGGTGGATAGAGGTGAGAGTGAGGGTTTTTGCGGCGCTCCGGAGCTGGTGGAGGTGGCTGCGATATGCCGTCATCTGGGCGAGGAGCCGCCACTGAGAGGCGAGCGAGGGATATGCAACGTGTTTTTCGCGCATTGCAACATGCGGTGCCTGTTTTGCCAGAACCAGGAGATAAGCAGGGGGAAGGTGGCGGAGGAGAGGATAAGATACAGGGGTGTGGACGAGGTGGTGGAGGGGATTGCAAGGATGCTGCCGGAGTGCGAGAACGTGGTGGGGTTTGTGAGCGCGACGCAGTATGCCTATGCAATACCGCAGATTGTGGAGGGGTTGCATGAGAGAGGGCTGACGCCGACGACGGTTTACAACACGAACGGCTATGAGAGCGTGGAGACGCTGAGGGTGCTGGAGCCGTATGTGGATGTGTATCTGCCGGACATGAAATATATGGATGAGGTGTTGGGGCGTCGGTATTCGGGGACGAAGGGGTATCCGAATGTGGCGGGGGCGGCGATTGAGGAGATGGTGAGGCAGAAGGGGAGCAGGCTGATGTGCGACGAGCGGGGCGTGGCGTTCAGGGGTGTAGTGATAAGGCATCTGGTGCTGCCCGGGCAGGTGGAGAACTCGAAGGGGGTGATTGACTGGGTGGCGGAGCGGTTGCCGTGGAACACGCAGCTGTCGCTGATGGCGCAGTATTATCCCGTGGGAAAGGCGCTGCCGGACGAGCTGGGGAGGAAGGTGAGCAAAGAGGAGTATGAGGAGGTGGTGGCGTATATGGAGAAGAAAGGGCTGGCGAACGGATGGGTGCAGGAGATGGAGGCGAGCGAGACGTACAGGCCGGATTTTGGGAAGGAGGGAGTTTTTAGTTTTTAGTTTTTAGTTTCAAGTTTTTAGTTTCAGGTTTTTAGTTTCAAATTTCAAGTAGTCGGTGGTCAACGGTTAACAGTAATTATGCAGTGTCAATTCACAGATGCTTTAGGGTTGATGAGCACCGCTGAATAAAAATTAAATCGGGCGAATAATTCACTATTCACAAAATAGGATATGCGGAAACCTAGATATGACAAAGACTTGATGCCAGAGCCATCGGACACGGCGGTGCTGGTGTGGACGATGTCGGCAGAGCCATACAGCATGGCGATGGGATTGAACGAAATATATGGGCTTAACCTGACGAGGGACGACGACCTGATGGTGAACACAAGCCTGCAGACGGTGGTGTGTCCGTGCTTCACCTTTACTGACGACATAAGGCAGATGTTCTATGTGCTGATAGGCAATCCGATTTTAAGCGGGGGGCTTGGCGGCAGGATGAACAACTACAACGCGATACTGATGATAAACGGCGACAATGCGTGGGAAATGCAGCAGAGGATGTATGGTGACTTTTGCGGCATGAGGCCCAAACCGGAGGAATTCGACTGGAGGGAATGCCAACGGTATGAAACGCTGAGGAACATGGCCGCAAGCGTGATACAAACCGACTATTTCGACCTGAGAGATGAGACGGCACCCCGGTCGTCGGTGTATTCGAACTTCTCGGAGCGTGCCACAAGCAAAATAAACACCTATTTCAAGGAGTTGGAAATATGCCTGGAGTCGGTGATGTTGGCGATTGGCGACGCGTTGGACAAGGAGTCGGATTAAGATAAGTTGCAGAATGCGATTTAATTTAGTAACTTTGCAATCTCGTTACAGAAATCAATTAAACACAATAAAACAAAACAATCATGACAATTAAAGATTTAGAACCCAAAGAAGTATGGGCAAACTTCTACGCCCTTACGCAGTGTCCCCGTCCGTCGAAACACGAAGAAATCGTGCGCCAGTATCTGGTTGACTGGGCCAAGAAAAAGAAGATTGAGTGCGAAGTTGACAAGGTTGGAAACGTGATAATGCGCAAACCCGCGACCAAAGGCATGGAGAAATGCAAGATGGTGTGCCTTCAGGCGCACATGGACATGGTGCCCCAGGCACGTGCCGGCAAGAAGCATGACTTTGAGAAAGACCCCATCAAGACCAAGATAGTGGATAACGAATGGGTGTATGCCTGCGACACCACCCTGGGCGCCGACGACGGCATGGGAGTGGCAGCGGCGATGGCGGTGCTGGAGTCGAAGACCATCAAGCACGGACCGCTGGAGGCGTTGTTCACCACAGACGAAGAGACCGGCATGACCGGAGCCTTCGGCTTGAAGAAAGGTGTGCTGAAGAGCGACTACCTGCTGAACCTCGACTCGGAGACCGAGGGCGAGCTGTATGTGGGTTGCGCCGGCGGTATAGACGCCACCTTGAGCATACCCTACAAGACCGAAGCCGCACCGAAGAAATACTGTGCCATGAAGCTGACCATCGGCGGCTTGCAGGGCGGACACTCGGGAATGGAAATCAACTGTGGACGCGGCAACGCCAACAAGATCATGTTCCGCCACATACGCTGGGTGGCCGAGTGCGGCATACGTCTGATAAGCGTGAGCGGCGGCAACATGCGCAACGCCATCCCGCGCGACGCCAAGATGGTGTTCGCAATGCCTAAGGAGCACAAAGACTGCATCGTGGAAGAGCTTGAGAAGGTGGCTGGCTGGGTGAAGAAAGAGCTGGGCGACGTGGAGCCCGACTTCTTCATGAAGCTCGAAGATGTGAAGATGGCTCCGAAGGTGATGACCGAAGCCGACACACAGAAACTCATCAACACGGTGATGATAGCCCCCAACGGCGTTATCCGCATGAGCAAGGATATGGCCGGATTGGTGGAGACCTCGCTGAACCTCGCCATCATGAAGACCGACGGCAAGAAGTTCACCATCATGGCGCTTCTGCGCAGCTCGGTTGATACCGCCAAGGACGTGCTGGCAGAGCGCTTGGTGTGCCTCGCCGAACTGGCAGGCGGCAGCTGCAAACTAGCGGGCGCATACCCCGGCTGGAAGCCCAACATGAAGAGCGGCCTGCTGAAGATGATGAAGCAGACCTACAAGAAGCTCTACAAGAAAGAGCCCGCCGTGGTGGCCATACACGCAGGTTTGGAGTGCGGATTGCTCGGAGGCAAATACCCCGACATGGAGATGATCTCATTCGGCCCGACGCTGAACAGCCCCCACAGCCCCGACGAGCGTTGCAACATAGCCAGCGTGAAGAAATTCTACGACTACCTGGTGGCAGCGCTGGAGAATGTGCCTAAAAAATAGTTTTTAGTTTCAAGTTTTAAGTGACTGACGCTGTCAGTTGTCAATTAACTATTCACAATTCACTTATCACCAACAAATGATTTCAAAAGAACTTCTGAACCCTCGGAGCATTGTGGTTTGCGGTGCTTCGAGCGACATACACAAACCAGGCGGCAAAGCCTTGAAGAACCTCTTGGAGAGCAGTTTCAAAGGCGAGGTATATGCCGTGAACCCGAAAGAGAGCGAAGTGCAGGGCGTGAAATGCTACGCCAAAGTCGATGACCTGCCGCAGGTTGACTGCGCCATCCTCTGTATCGCAGCCAAATTCTGCGCACAGACAGTCGATATCCTCACCCAGCAGAAAGGCACCAAGGGCTTTATCATCGTCAGCGCAGGTTTCTCGGAGGAGAACGCCGAAGGTGCCGCGATAGAGAAGCATATCGTTGACAGCATCAACGCTGTGGGTGGCTCGCTGATAGGACCCAACTGCACGGGATTCCTCAACACCAACTACAGCGGCTGCTTCGACACGCCGATACCGAAACTCGACCCCCACGGAGTGGATTTCATCACCGGCTCAGGCGCCACCGCCGTGTTCATCAAGGAGTACGGCATCAGCAACGGCCTCACCTTCAACAGCGTGTGGGCAGTCGGCAACAGCGCCCAGCTTGGCATCGAAGATGTGCTGGAGCACTTGGACGAGACCTTCGACCCTGAGAAGTCGAGCCGCGTCATCATGCTCTATATGGAGAAGATAGGCGACCCGCAGCGTCTGCTGAAGCACAGCCGCAACCTTATCAACAAAGGCTGCAAAATAGCTGCCATCAAGAGCGGTGGTTCAGCTGCAGGTAGCCGTGCCGCCTCGAGCCACACGGGTGCCCTCGCCACCAACGACGCAGCAGTGGATGCGCTGTTCCGCAAAGCCGGCATCGTGCGCTGCCACAACCGTCAGGAGCTCACCACCGTGTGCGCCGTGTTCATGCACCCCGAACTGAAGGGCAAACGCTGTGCGGTGGTCACCCACGCCGGAGGACCTGCTGTGATGCTGACCGATGTGCTGAGCAACGGCGGAATGGAGGTGCCGAGCCTTAAGGAGCACCCCAAGTCGCCCGAACTGCTGAGCAAACTCTTCGGAGGCTCGTCGGTGGGCAACCCCATCGACTTCCTCGCCACTGGCACAGCCGAGCAACTGGGATATATACTCGACGCCGTAGAGAACGACTATGACGAGATTGACTTCTCGGTGGTCATCTTCGGCTCGCCCGGATTGTTCTCGAACAAGGAGGTTTACGACCTGCTCGACGAGAAGATGAAGACCTGCAAGAAACCCATCTTCCCCGTGCTGCCGTCGATTATCAACGTCAAGGACGAGATAGCCGACTTCATAGCCAAGGGACGCATCAACTTCCCAGAAGAGTGCGTGCTCGGCAACGCTATCTGCAAGGTTTACAACACACCCAAGCCGCAACCCGAGAACGTGGAGCAGCCGGCAGTCGATGTGGCACGCATACGCAAGACCATCGAGCGCTGCAAGAGCGGATACCTCGAGATAGCCGACTACAACGAGCTTCTCGACGCCGCCGGCATCAGCCGCAAGAAGAGCGTCGAAGTCTCGAAGGTTGAAGACGCCATCGCCTTCGCCAAAGAGGTGGGATGCTCGAAGGATGTGCCGCTGGTGATGAAAGTCGTAGGCCCGCTGCACAAGAGCGACGTGGGCGGCGTGACCCTCGGTGTGAAAGACCTCGAGACGGTGGAGAAAGAGTTCAACCGCCTCATCGTCATCCCCGAGACCTACGCCGTGGAGATGTACCCCATGCTCGACGGAACCGACGTCTATATCGGCGCCATCAAGGATGCCAAGTTCGGCCACCAGATATTCTTCGGATTGGGCGGCATCTTCATCGAGGTGCTGAAGGACGTGCAGAGTGCCCTCGCACCCATCAGCGCAGCCGAAGCTAAGGAGATGCTCACACAGCTCAAAGGCTACAAGATACTCGAAGGCGTGCGTGGACAGGAAGGTGTCAACCTCGACCTCTATGCCGACCAGATTGCACGTGTCAGCGCACTGGTGCAGGCAGCGCCCGAGATTGCAGAGATGGACCTCAACCCGCTGCTCGGCAACCCGCGCTATGTGACCGCCGTGGATGCCCGCATACGCATCGAGAAATAAGACGGTTTTTATACAAACGAAAAGGGCTGGCTTCGGCCGGCCCTTTATATTTAACATTCACAAACCATTACACATGACTCATCAAGAACTTATGAGGCTGGCAATTCGGCTTTCGGAAGAGAACGTGCTGAACGGCGGCGGCCCCTTCGGTGCGGTGATAGCCAAAGAGGGAGAAGTTATCGCCACGGGTGTGAACCGCGTGACTGCAAACAACGACCCCACCGCGCATGCCGAGGTGAGCGCCATACGCGAGGCCTGCCGCAAGGTGAAGAATTTCAAACTTGACGGCTGCGTGGTTTACAGCTCGTGCGAACCTTGCCCCATGTGTCTCAGCGCATTATACTGGGCCGGTATCTCAAAGATATACTACGCCAACACCAAGGACGACGCAAAAGCGATAGACTTCGACGACTCGTTCATCTATGAACAGCTGTCACTGGAGCGTGGCGACCGCAGCATAGCAAGCGAACAGATGATGCACGACGAAGCGCTGAAAGCTTTCGAGATGTGGCGCGACAAAGAGGATAAGACTGAGTATTGATTGCTTGAGTGCCTGAATGCTTGAATGCTTGAGTGCTTGAGTGGGCTGACGCGGTTGGGTCAGTTCACTTCGCGCAGTTCCAAGTTGCCTTCCGAATAGACGGCATAACTGCGGTGATCGAGCCAGTCGCCGGTGTTGACGTATTTTATCGGAGTAATCAGAGTACTCGGATTGTTCTGAATATCCATCAACAGCGGCGTGTGACGGTGGCCGAAGACAGCGTAGTCAAACCGTTCTTGCTGCATGCGCTCTTTTATGTAAATCACAATGCCTTCACGGTCGTCGCCGAGGTAATGTTGCAGACCTTCGCGCTGGTGCTTAAGCTTGTTGCTGTCGCTCCAACGTTGTGCTATGGGAAAAGTCAGCTTCGGAGGAAGCAAGGCGAACATACGCTGGCAAGCACGGTTGCGGAACACTTTCTTCAGGCGGTCGTAGCCAGGGTCGAAACCACCAAGCCCGTCGCCGTGACCTATGAGGAAACGCCTGCCGTCGAACTCCACTATGTCTGGCTCCGAGTGCATCACTGCGCCGACTTCGTTCTCAAGATAGTCGAAGAGCCACATGTCGTGGTTGCCTATATAATAATGTATCTCCACCCCTGCGTCGGCGAGCTCAGCCAGCTTGCCGAGAAGCCTCACGTGTCCACGCGGAACGACATGCTTGTAGGTAAACCAGAAGTCGAACATGTCGCCCAGCAACACCAACCGCTTGGCGTCGGCCTTCATGGTGTCGAGCAGACGGCAGAGCGAAAGCTCCCGCTCACGCGAGTCGTCGCCAGAGCCCAGATGAGCGTCACTGACGAAATAGAGCTTATTACGGATGTCGCTCATTCGGCACCGTTTAACGAGAAGTTCACGGCTTGAGGCTTTTTGCGTTCCACCTGGAAGCGCACACGCTCCATCACATTCTTGAAGGCAAGAGTGTGTGGGTTGTCGGCCGTTGCCTCGTTCTCTTCCAAACCCTGAAGCACCTGCTCGTAGTAGGTGAAGAGCTCTGGGTAGCGGTCAACATCGATTATGGGGTGGTTGCCGTTGAAAGGCTTGTAGAGAGCGATAAGCGTGGCAAGCGAGCCGCTGTTGTCCTGTAGAAACTGTGTGATATACATCACCTGCTCGTCGTATGCTTCGCGATAGAGCGAGTCGGTCTCCTGTTTCGCCTTGCGATATGCGACGGTGTCGCCGATGACCTTCATCATGCCGTTTTCTTCGACGGTTTGAATGCCGAAACGTTCACGGTTGGCACGGTCGGAGGCAACGATGTCGCGAAGCTTGTAAGCGCCGTAGTTGCTGTAATCCTGCAGCTGCCAGAGGGTTGCCGACTCTTTCGATCCATCGACCTTATAGCTGAGCGAGAGGCTGTCGAACACTCCGGAGAGCTTTATCTTCTCGCCCTTGTAGGGCAGCAGGACCACATAGTCAACCGCCGAGGTGTGGAGGTTGTAAAAAGTCTGGTATTCGTATTTGCCGCTGTAGCTGAACTTACCTTTCTTGTCAATCTGGATGGAGTCGAGGAAATGCGGCCCGTCGGGGGTTAGCTCCTCGATGTACATCACCTTCCCAGCACCGTTGTCGATGGTGCCTTCGATGGTGAACTTGTTTTCTTTCTTGCATCCGGCGAAAAACATCACCAGAACTGCGAATAGTAAAAAGTATCTTTTCATGATGAGTTTTATGGTTGGAAGGGTTTGAAGGGTTCGCTTCGCTTGAATGTTTAAAAGGGTCTAGGTTGGAAGGGTTGAAAAAGTCACTGCTCACAAAAATCTCAACTCGTTTAGTTCTACCTATTAAATATGTTACGCTCTTATTTATTAAAACCAATCTTCCATTGACCGAAGATTATCACCTCCACTAATCTTTATTGATTTACCAATATTATTAAAACACTCGTTTTCTTTTTTATCAGCCTCTGATTCGCTCACTTCTTTGCCGTTTATAAAACACTTCAGTGATTCCCCTCCATCGTCATCCCAACTATGACCGCGTTCTATATCTGCTATTCTTTGTAATTTGCCAGATTTAAGATACTCTATATAATCATGGACCTCACCCATTTGACCATAGAAGCTTTTGATTCGGTTTTTACGTGGGATGTATGAAATATCCCATGTTGTGTGATCTTCTTTTACTTGACCATTAGCTATAGTCAACAAACAAGAGCCAACACTCTCATATTCTGAAAAAATAACAAGTTCAGGAATGTCATCATTGTCTATGAATGCATACATCCACCCGCGATATTCCATTTGCTTAAAATCCTCATGTTCCCTTACGTATTTTTTGTACAGAGACTCGTAATCAACTTTGTTATCGCTTGGCTGTTCATCTTCATCAATTTTTACACAATCTTCTGAATTCTTTATGGTTGGTTGTTCGATTTGCTCGATGACTGAATCATTCAGTGTAGTTGGAGGACCAGCGTTGGATCTTTTTTTGTGAATAATCAAAATAATCGCTAGAAAAACAACAATAACCAGGACACTGGCAATAATTATTTTATTCTTAGATATATTGAATTGGGGACAGTGAGGTTTATCTGTTTTCCTCTTTCTGTTTTTTAGAATGTAGCCACAATGTGGGCATGACTTAGCGGTGTCACTTATCTGGTTCCCGCATTCGGGGCAATTAATTAAAGCCATATTTTTTTTAATAATGTGATTAAGATTGGTACGACGTTTTAAAGGGTTAAAATTGGTAATGGGTTAAAGGTTGGAAAAGTTCGGGGTGAGAAAGTCAATCAACGCAAGGGCGGCCATAGCCTCAACCACAACCGCGGCGCGACTCACATGGCAACGGTCATGGCGGCCTTTGATTTCAATCATCTGCACCTCCCCTGCCCCATTGCGGCACTGTGTAAGTGGAATCTGCGTCACCACAGGATGGAACCCCACCGTGAACTCGACGGGCATACCGTTCGAGATGCCGCCCTGTATGCCTCCGCAATGGTTGGAGAGTGTTAATGGTGAATTGTGAAATTCGGATTCCGAATCGACTCCCGATGCCTCTTTGGCGCAGTCGTTCCAGCGGTCGGCATAGTCGTTGCCCGTCATCGCTGCGGCCTCCTTGCCGATGCCCATCTCCAAACTCACCACCGAGGGAATTGAAAACATCGCGTATGCCAACCGAGCGTTGAGGCGGTCGAAGACCGGCTCGCCCACCCCTGGCTTCACACCGAAAATCGTGCAGCGAACGACGCCGCCCACGGTGTCGCCCTCCGAAACATCCTGTCCGGCGCTCCATTCCGACACAATGCTTATGCCTGCTGACGCAAGCAGCTGCTTGGCTATGGCGCCTGCTACGACTCTCGCCACCGTCTCTCGTGCCGAAGCTCGACCTCCACCGCGATGGTCGCGGATGCCGTACTTCTCCTGGTAGGTGTAGTCGGCGTGTCCTGCACGCTGCCAATCTTTCAGGTTGTAATAATCCTCGCTGCGAGCGTCGCTGTTGCGGACGATGAAAGCAATCGGCGTACCCAGCGTCACTCCGTCCACGATGCCCGACTGCCACTCGACGCGGTCGGCCTCCTTCCTCTCGGTCGTGCCTTCAATCCCGTCACCGCGACGGCGTGCAAGCTCGGCATCGATGGCGTTGAAATCCAGACGCAAGCTCGCTGGACAGCCGTCAATGACACCGCCCACCGACACCCCGTGCGATTCGCCGAAAGTGGTCAAACGGAAGTTGTTGCCGAAAGTGTTGCCAGACATCTATGAGGGAGTTTTGAGTATTAAGTGGATTGCTGAATTTCGGAATTTCGAGATAACCGAATGACGATATTCTGAAATCCCGACATCTCCCCTACCCTATTTCGGATTGATTTCCAGCAGCTCCACCTCAAAGACCAGAAGAGATCCCGCCGGGATGTCGCCCACCTTGCGCTCGCCGTAGGCGAGGTTGTGGGGGATGTAGAGGATATACTTGGAGCCTTCGTCCATCAGCTGCAGGCCTTCCGTCCAGCCAGCGATGACCTGATTGAGGGCGAAGGTGATAGGTTCGCCGCGTTCCACACTGCTGTCGAACACCTTGCCGTCAATCAGTTTGCCGGTGTAATGCACCTTCACCTTGTCCGTGGCAGTGGGTTTCTTGCCGTTGCCGGCCTTCTTGCGTATGTACGAGAGGCCCGACTCGGTGGTATAAACCGACTTGTTGTTGCGTATTTTCTCCATGTAGGCCTTGCCCGCGGCGATGTTCGCCTCACAATCTTTCTTCATCTTTTCGTTCATTTGGTTCTGATAGCGCACCATCAGGCTCTCCATCTGTTCCTGAGTGAAGTAGATATTGCCCTTTTCGGCGTTCTGCAACGCCTGCGACACCTTGTCAACGCTGAACATCACCCCCTGTCGCAGCCATTCGGTGTAGATGCTCTGTCCTACTGCGTATGATATCGAGTCGTTGAATGTTTTAAGGCCTTTGGCTTTCACCACGGTCATCTCCTGTGCGCTGGAAACCGAAACCAGCGCAACGGCAAAAAAGAAGGCTGATGATGCAATGATTTTTCTCATAACTGTTATTCGTTTCTACAAACAATGCCTGCGGCGAACCGCAGGCATTCATATTACATTATATTTAAGTGTTCTTGCGGCACTATTTACCAGTCACTAATCACTTTCTCAATTCACAGGTCACATAATCACACATATTCCTTTGCCGGCACTCCGTCGAGTATCTCCTTACCGCAGATGGCAAGTGCCAGCATCTCGTTCTCGCCCTTGTAAATCTTCACTGGGGCAATCCAGCCGATTTGGTCAGTGATCTGAGCCATCCAGGGTTTGCTGTAGGCGATGCCGCCGGTGAGGATGATGGCGTCAACCTTGCCTTTCACAACAGCGGCCAGACGGCTGATTTCTAGCGACACCTGATAGCAGAACGCATCGACCAGCAGCTTGCACTTCTCGTCGCCGGCCAGCGCGCGCTTCTCCACCTCGTAGGCGTCGTTGGTGTTCAGGTAGGCCACAAAGCCGCCCTCGGCGGTGACCATCTTCTTCACCTTCGCCATATCGTATTTTCCGCTGAAGCACACCTCGATGAGCTTGCTGGCGTTGATCGAGCCCGAGCGGGTGGGCGAGAATGCACCGAGGCCGCACAATGCGCGGTTCACCTCAACGCAACGGCCGTGCTCGTGGATGCCCACGCTCACGCCGCCGCCCATGTGGGCGATGATGAGGTTCAGGTCCTCATAGTGCTTGCCAAGCTCGCGGGCATAGAGCTTGCCGGTCATCTTCTGGTTGAGGCAGTGCCAGATGACGCCTTCGCGCTTGGGGTCGAGGTCAAACTCGGGATGTCCCGTGATTTTGGCGTATGCCGGACGCTCGTCAACGATGCCCGGGTCGGCTATATATGCACATTCGAGGCCTATCTCGCGGGCAATCGAGTCACTGATCAGAGCGCCCAGGTTGCAGGCGTGCTTGCCCTGGATACCGTCGTGGCACTCTTTTTTCATCAGTTCGTTCACACGGTAGGTGCCGCTCTCGCACGGACGAGTCAATCCGCCGCGTCCCATGACGATAGCAATCTCGTCGGTGCCCACACCGTGGTCTTTCAGCATGGAAAGGATAGCCGCTTTGCGGTAGTCGAACTGGTCGGCCACCTCCTTGTATTTCTGTATCTCCTCAATGGGGTGAGTGATGTTCTCGGTGAAGACCTCGTTCTCGCCCTCGTAGATAGACGTTTTGGTAGATGTTGCGCCTGGATTGATTACCAGAGTGTACTTCCTTGTGCTCATATTTTGTTTAATGTGTTAATGATTCTTAAAATTTCAATGTGCAAAGATAAGAAATTTAATTTGATTTTTCACATCCCGGTTGCACTTTGTGAATAAGATGCCGGTTTTGTTGAAAAGTTGCCCGCCGTCAACAGCCCTCTTCATCCCCCTCAAAGTCCCTTCCTGACCACATCGTACCCTTTATCGCAACGCCTCAGCCGCCAGCCGCCGCTCAGCTCTATTGCAAAGCCCTTCGTCTTCTTCCTCATCGACTTCGTCCCCTCTGGAATAATCAGCATCGGGCGTCCCGAAATCACACAGCCGTACTCCGAATATATCCTCCCAAACTCGCCTTTCAGCTCTATCACAGAGAAAAAGTTGCCCATCTCCTCAAGTCCTGTCACACACGCCGGGTTGAACCCCATCTGATAGTCCTCCGCCTGCAGCCAGACGACATTGTTCGTCTCCATCTTCCTGCGAACCATCTCTTTTAGCGCCATCCGCGCCGCCTCAAGGGTGTCAACCACACGCATCACCTCAGCATACGAATCTGTCCTCTTTAGCGCCAGCGTGTCCACCGTCCCGGTCATCCCCACACCGTAAATACGCCTCACCCTCTCGCCCAGGTCCATCGTCGGAGTCACCTCGTTTCGCCACGTCGCATCGACGTCGTTCAGGCAGGCATACATGGCGCCCATATAATAGCCGTACTGGCGCGACAGGTTAGGTGCCGTCATCAACCTCCCCACATCCTGTCCAAGCTGCTGCGCCACCTTTGACGAATCGCGCAGACACAGGCGGTATTGTGTGTAAAGCGCCAGACCTTCCTGAAACTCAAACCTGCATTCATCTCTGTCTTTCCCCACAAAAAGCGTCCGCCGCCACGCTCTGAAACCCAGAGCTTTTTCCACATGTTCGCGTCTTTCCGTCCCATCGCCTTCCAAAGCCTTCGCCAGCTCCGCCAACTCGCAGAGCACCAGCGTCCTGCCCGCCTTCGTATCTACATGCCCGTTGTCATAAACCATCTCGTCGCTGCCGTAGTGACGGTTCTGAAACCGGTGGAAAAGTTCGTGAACAAACACCTCCACCAAAGCGCTGTCCGACATCTCGAACATCGGCACGATGGCCACATCCACACCTCTGAGCCGAGCTGCGTTGCCGGCCACCACGAGGTTCGAATCCAACGTTCCGCAATACAGCTCGCCCACTTCCCTCGCACCATTCAGCAACCTCGCGTCGTTGCAGAAAGCCAGCTTGTCCGCATCCCTCACAAGCACCACCTCGCCCCAGATGTTCTCGCCCCACAGCCGTCCGCCGTCGGCGTCACAGACACGCTGAGCCTCCGCAAACAAACCAGCCGCACGTTCCTGTGGCATTGTGTCCCAACCCTGCGCCCACGCGCCCGTTGCGGCGACGATTGCAGCCAAAGCCAGCCACAGTGATTTCAGTCTTATGAAGATACCGTTCATCTCTGTCCTTTGTTTCTGTTTGCAAAAGTACGAAACCCCCATTGCGGTTTACGAATAAAATGGCAAAAATATTTTCACAAATCCCCCAACCCACTGACAACCAACCCCAACCAACAAACCTTCACAATTCAAGATATTTCCGTCCGAAGGTAAAAAGTCGGGATTCCACTTTTTTAAGGTCGCTATGTTAGATAGTTATATCAGAAAATTTTATTGTCTGCTTATGTGCTTGTTTTGCCAGATTAAATAAATTATGTAATTTTGCAGTTGAATTGCAAGATTGCATAAAATATATAGTTGTATATGATCAACAGAAAGTTAGCAGCTCTTGTTCAGGAGAATCTGAATTATTTCCCTGTGGTGACAGTCACAGGACCACGGCAGTCAGGGAAGACAACCCTTATTCGAAGCATGTTCCCCAACCTGCCCTACTATTCGTTGGAGAATCCAGACACAAGGGCGATGGCCTATGAAGATCCAATGGCTTTCCTCTTGCAGCACAACGAGGGCATGATTCTCGACGAGGCTCAGAATGTGCCTGAGATGTTATCCTACCTGCAAGGGGTTGTCGATGAACATCGTGAACGCAAATTCATACTCTCCGGTAGTTCTCAATTCAAACTACAGAACAGTATAACCCAGTCTCTGGCTGGTCGTACGGCGGTGCTCGAACTTTTTCCTCTTACTATAGGCGAGATTGAAGGTATCTCTGAAACCGATGATGCCGACCGTCTGATGCTCCAGGGTTTTTATCCTGCCATCCATGCTGGCGACAATATTCCCCGACTCTTCTATCCGGCCTACCTACGCACCTATCTGGAACGTGACGTGCGCCAGCTGCTGCAGGTGAAAGACCTCTATCAGTTTCAGACATTCCTCCGACTCTGCGCTGGGCGCATCGGCAGCCTCTTCAACGCCAGCGAGCTATCGAACGAGGTTGGCGTCAGCGTCAATACCATCCGCTCTTGGGTATCTATTCTCCAGGCCTCATATATTATCTTTATGGTGCACCCCTATTTCGAGAACTCACGCAAGAGGCTCACCAAGACATCCAAGCTTTACTTCTATGACACAGGATTGGCGTGTTACCTTTTAGGCATCGAGAATGAAACGCAGATAAGTTCCGACCGCATGCGGGGACACCTGTTTGAAAATATGGTTGTCGCCGATATCGTCAAACAGCGAGCCAACGAAGGCAAAGACAACGACCTGATGTTCTACCGCGACAGCAACGGCAACGAGATAGATCTGCTTGTCCCAAACCAGCAGTCGTTTGAAGGGTACGAAATCAAGTCATCGTCCACATACAACAGCTCTTTTGAAAAGGGGTTCAAGTCCGTCACCGATCAGCTTGATGCACGTCTTGTCCGCCGAGCAGTTGTCTATTGTGGGATGCAGGAGCGTCGTGATGCCAAGATCGAGCTGCTAAACTACCGCACTTTGCTTGCTGTCTAGATTACACAACCTTTTTCTGAAAAACAAAACGGGTCACCGATAATGGTGACCCGTTTTAATGATTACGAATATTTTATAACATTACGGTCTAACCAGCACCTTCCGTGATGGACGCTCTCCAACTTTCACCATATAGACACCAGCCGCAGAAACGGGTATCTCAACCGCTGCCTGCTGCCCGCTACCTGCTGTCTGCTTAATCACCCTTCCCATAACATCGTAAACTACTACCGACTGCCTGCCGTCACCTGCCTGCTGCCCGTTAAAGTCTATCATAATCGTGTTCCCGCGTGAGTAAATCTTGATGTTGTCTGCTGTCTCCGCATCGTCGATGCCGTTGCTGTAGTCAAAGTAAGCCGTATATGTTGCGTCGCCCGTGACGGTGATGGTCCGTATATGTTGCGTGTTGCCATCCTGCCACTGAACGAAAACATATCCCGGATAGGGTGTTGCCGTTATGGTTGTTGTCGTTCCGCTTGCGAAGGTTCCGCTTCCTGAAACAGAACCCATTGTCGGGTCGAACGATTGGACGGAGATGGTGTATTGATTGGATGGGTTTCCTCCTATGCTCTCAAAGTAGGCGGTATATGTTGCGTTGCCGGTAACGGTTATCGTACGAGGGTTTGTTATGTTGTTGTCCTGCCAACGCACAAAGCGATAGCCGCTGTTCGGAGTGGCAGAGATGGTGACAGAGGTCCCTTGGTTGTACGTTCCGCCACCGCTGGCGCTGCCCATAGACTGGTTTGCAGAGTACACGGTTATTGTGTACTGTGTCGGGGCATTTGCCTCGAAATAGGCAGTGTATGTTGCGTTTCCAGTAACAGTTATTGTACGCGGGTTGCTGGTGTTGTTGTCTTGCCAGTGTGAGAAACTATAGCCGTTGTTGGCAGTTGCCGTAAGTGTTGCGGTACTGCCTTGGGCGTAAGAGCCACCACCGCTGACGTTACCCATTGACGTATTGGCCGAGTTCACGGTTATAGTGTACTGTGTCGGAGCGTTTGCCTCGAAGTAGGCGGTATAAGTAGCATTGCCCGTAACAGTTATGGTGCGAGGATTGTTAGTGTTGTTGTCCTGCCAGTGTGAGAAATGATAGCCACTGTTGGCCGAAGCCGTAAGAGTGACAGTCGTTCCCAAAGCATAACTGCCTCCGCCAGTAACTACACCCATTGTTGCACTGTTTGTTTCTGTGCTTATAGTATAGTAAGATATTGGTGAAAAATATGCAATCAATTCCATATCACTTTCCACGGTTAACGTATGTGGATTGTCCGTCGATCCATCGCTCCAATGGTCAAAATAGTAGCCGCTGTTTGCAACTGCGTTTACTTCTGCCAAATGGTTTGTACAAGACGGTGCCATAATAATCTGAACGGTTCCCATTTGGTCGTCAGCAGAAGTTACGGAAAAAGCCACATTGCCGTCTTCTATAAAATTGGAAAAAGTTGCCCATTCATTAGCAATGGCATAACTGGAAGCAGTTCCACACGGCACATATACGGGTATGTCTCTAGACACACCATAGAAGGAAGACGTATCCAAATTCGGTGGAGTAATTGCATTTGAATAAATTTCGGCCAATCCAGAGCAGCTTCTGAAAGCATCGGCGGGGATTCTGGTGACATTTTCTCCGATGTTGAGAGTGTGGCATGCTTTGAAACATCTTCTATCGTAGTTGTAGTAGTGACAGGTAATACTACAATTTACAGCATTGAAGTTAATTGTTGTAACACTATCACACCTGTCGAAAGCGAGAGCTGGAATTGTAGCAACATTGCTTCCTATATTAATTGTTGATAATGCTATGCAATTTTCAAACACAGGGCCGTAGTGGGTAACATTAATAGCACAATTTGTTGCGTTATAATTTACGGTTGTCAATCCACTACAACCATAGAAGGCTTCCCACCCGATAGAAGAGACTGCGTTGCCGATGGTGACGGATGTCAGGCCTCCGCAACCGTAGAATGCTTGTTTACCTATGGAGGTGACGGAGTTGGGGATGGTGAGTGTGCCTGTGATTCCGCAGTGGGCGAAAGCTAACTTACCTATGGATGTGACTGAGTTGGGGATAGTGAGATTGCCTGTAATTCCGTGGCACCTGGCAAATGCTCCTTCACCTATGGAGGTGACGGAATTGGGGAGACTAAGTGTACTCAGTTGAAAGCAGGCTTCAAAAGCATAATTTGGAATAGTAGTTACATTATCCCCTATGTTTAGAGTGGTGAGAGAAGTGCAGTTTACGAACCATGAATAGTCCCAATTAGCCTGAACATCAGACGTTACGTTAGAACAATTTGTTGCATTATAATTTACTGTTGTCAATCCACTACAACCATTGAAAGCGGATTCCCCGATGGAAGTGACAAATTGTGGAATGGTAAGGGTTCCAGTCAACCCACTACAGGACCCGAAAGCAAACTTTCCTATAGAAGATACCGAGTTTGGGATGGTTAGCGTGCCCATTAGTCCGCTACAGTTACAGAAAGATTTTTCACCTATCTGAGTAACAGCATTTGAGAAGGTTACACCCTGTGTTGGATTAGTGCAGCCATAAAAAGTTACACGCGTTAGACCGGAACAGCCATAGAAAACGTAATTTGATATGGAGCTGATTGCGTTTGGTAAAGTGAGCACACCCGTCAATCCACTGCATCCATAAAAGCTAGACGCACCAATTGATGTAATTGTGTTAGGGAGTGTTATTGAAGTCAATCCACTACATTCATAAAAACTTTGCTTACCAATTGATGTAATTGTATTGGGGATTGTAAATGATGTCACTTCTGAACATCTATAGAAAGCATAATCCCCAATAGCCGTTACGGTGTATGTGGTATCATGATATGATACGGTGCTTGGAATAACCACACTGTTTGGAAAATCTCTAATAACAGTCTGCCAATAAATAGAGTGTCCTGTGTTTACGACTGAGTTTATGCTCTGGGGGGGGACAACGTGAGCACAGCCGTCCACTATATTGAAATAGAGATAGTATCTATCTTGTACTCTGACAGAAAAGTCGTAAGCTGATGCATTGCCAGCTGTCACTATCAGTGCAATGAAACAAAAAAGTATTTTTTTCATAATTTGGTATTTATAAAGGTAAATAATAAACTCCGTTTTCAACCAGCATTTGGGCGAATTCCTGACCTGCAATTAGTCGCACGTTGGATGCTTCGGCATCACGTTTGGCCTGCTCACTGAAGTCGTCGCAGGTCGAGATGACCCACAGCTGTGACGAGGGCAGTTGACGCCACCTCTCGATGGTTTTCTTGTAGTTTGTTATCTGCGTGACTGCCCATTCGTTGGTGTAGTCTGTGTGTTTTTTTGCTTGAATGAAAACGGTGAAACCGTTGAGCCTGTCAAAAGTGGCTATAACGTCGGCATCGCCCTCTTCGTGTGTGGTGGAGTTTTTTGCAGGTATTGTGGTCTCGGCTCCGAGTTGTTGCATATACCACGCCACAAGTTTTTCAAGACTTTGGTCCTTGAGCAGTGTTCTAATATGATTTAGAAGCGTCTTGGATGCATCCTCTGTGAAAATGCTGCGAAGATTGATTGGCCTGTTTTCCGCATAACGGGCAACCGCATCTTTTACATCTTCCCTTAAGTCATTGATGTCGCAGTTGGTCTGTTGTATTTTCATACGCGAATAGAGAGCCTGAGATGCGTAGTCTCCACGTGGAATTCCTACAGTCAGCGGCTCCACTTTGCGATAGAAACCCATGTCTATCTGCTGCCCATCAGGGTAAGCGGGGTACCCTTTACTGTCAAGGGTTGCCTTGTCTCCGTTCCAGTCGATCCACAAATCCTGTACAGATTTGTCTTGGTTGTTGAAAACAACATCGTCGGCAATGCGATAGACATTGAAACTTCCTGACAGCGGCACCACGACGACATCGCCCTTTTTCATTTTGTTCAAGAATCGCCATAAATTGTAGCGGTTTCTCGGTTGCCCCCAACCTGCATCGTTGAACACTTTTTCGAACGAATCCCAGTCCTTTGTCAGCAACGCCTGCTGTTCTGGATTGGAAAAGTAGCTCCACCCAATCGAAATCAGATTGTGATTCAAAAGCAATCCGTGAGTGAAAGGCCATGCCTTGTCACCACATTTGCAACGATGCATCCAGTAGCTTTGTTCCTGTTCCATCTGTTTTTTTTTCTGCCCCCAAGTCTCCAATGGGACACATACATACAAAAAGAAAGGCATGAGACTTATGTGCTCATGTCCGTCTTCATTGAGGTATCGGCAAACACCTTTGTAGGAACGGGGTCTTATGGAACATATCTCACGCCTGCCGGTATGCGCTATGCATACACACACAAGCGAAAGCATAAATGCTCATCTCCTCCTACCTGAAAGATTTGCCGAAATTTCAATGAAAGGACAAATGTCGCAATGCTTTTCTCGCATACTTACATTCTCTCGTAAGCGGTTGCAAAAATACAAAAAATATGTTAGATAGGAGGTGGTAGAAGTAAGATGTAAGAAAAAAAAGTCGGGGCGGTATTCTGTTGCCGTCCCGATCTGAAGCAAAACAAGAGCGTCAGCTCAATATGTGTCAATATTTATCTTTCTTATGTCATAGATATCGTTGTGTTTTCAGTGGAATCACTCATGGAACAAGTCTTTGAGTTCTTTTTTTATTGTATTCAATACGGAAACATAGCACGTACATGGTTCTGCAACGCCTGGAAATCTATGCTGCCGTATTCCGCATTGCTGAAAAGGTCGATGTCAATGGACATCCGATGTCCAAGCCTTAGGCTTAACGAAGTTCCCCCAACAAGACGAAATGAATTAAACATCGGGTCGGACATCTAGCCTGCCAATGTCTCACACAAATAGGGTGTCACTGTCTCATAGTGAAGTCTGGGAGATGACATTTGACAAGTTCTCCTTTACATTTCGATTGAAAATACTGGGCACAAAATTGTCGGCGAACTGCTTCAAACGATGCAAACCGTAAAGTTTTACGACAATCTGGCGTTCGTTTTCAGTTCCAAAACCGAATACACGCTCGATAACAAAGTCTGCGTGACGCTCCCAGTCGATATTATCGAAGTCCGTATCCCAGAATGTAACTGTAGAGAAATCGATCTTTTTCGGAAGGTATGTGGAGCTGTGCCTCATGGGGTTAGTTGTATTTTCATTTGCAAAAATACACATTTTTCCGTTTGTGGAAAAATTCACTGTCAATTTCTCTAATCGCTCCCCAAACCTCCCATAAGAAATACATACACTATCCCCCAACCCTTCAAGCGAAGCGAACCTTTTTTACTATTAAACTTTATATGGTTCTGCAGTGCATGGAAAGCCAAGCTGCCGTCTCCGCTTTATGGTTTCAAAAATGCTTGCTGCGTTTCAGGAGGTAGGGGATCATCACCTGGTCGAAGCCTCGTTCAACGGCTACTGGGACGTAGTCGATGGCGTATTGGATGGTTTTCTGCTTCAGCGTGTCGCGGCGGCGGCGCATCTCGGCGGCGTAGGTGTCGGCGATTTCGGCTGGGTTGAGCCTCAGCTTGCGGTGGGTTTCGAGGTCGATAAACTCGGTGGGTCGGTTGTCGAAGGCGAGATCCAACTCCTTTGCTTCATCATAGGTATGGAAAAGCAACACCTCGTGTTTGTTGTGCCGCAGGTGGCGCAAGGCGTCGAGCAGGGCGTCCCAGTCGTCCTGCTTTATGAAGGCGTCGGTGAAAAGCACCACCATTGAGCGTCGGTGGAGACTCTCGGCTGTGAGGTGCAGCGCTTCGACGAACGAGGTACCTCGTGCTGACGATTCCGACCTATGGTCGGTCGTGAGCAGCGAGTCGAGGATCGAATAGATATGGTGCTTATGGGCAGCGTTGCTGCGCGTCTCGGTTTGCAGGTCGATGCCGTCGCTGAGAAGCGTGAGGCCGAAGGCGTCGCGCTGGCGTTGCAGCAACTCCACCAGCATCGCCGCACCATAGACGGCGAAGGTTAGCTTGTTGGGATGCTCGAGGTTGTTCATCCCCTCGACGGGGAAGAGCATAGAACCGCTTTGGTCGATGAGGAGCTGGCAACGCAGGTTGGTCTCCTCCTCGTAGCGTTTCACATAGAGACGGTCGGTGCGGCCATAGAGCTTCCAGTCGATATTGCGTGTGGATTCGCCGTTGTTGTACTGCCGATGTTCGGCAAACTCGACCGAGAAGCCGTGAAAAGGACTGCGGTGGAGGCCTGTGATAAAACCCTCCACCACCTGCCGAGCATAAAGCTCGAGACCTTTGTATCGCTCGACCTGCTCTAACATGGGAGCGGAGACCAGTGATTAGTGATTAGTGATTGGTGATTAGTGATTTATTCGCTTGATTTAATTCGATTCAGAGGTGCTCATGAATGCTAAAGCATTTGACAAATGTAGTCGCCGACCACGAACCACTGACTAACGACTGCCGACTAATTTAAATTACAACAGGGCGTTGAGTTTCTCAGTGAGAGTGTTCTTTGCCACAAGGCCTACGCATTTGTCAACTGCCTGACCGCCTTTGAAGAACAGCACGGTCGGGACGCTGCGGATGCGGAACTGAGCGGCGAGGTTGGCACATTCGTCAACGTCGGCTGTGCCTATTACGGCACGCCCTTCATATTCCTTGGCGACCTCTTCAACTATGGGTGCGAGGGCTTTGCAAGGTCCACACCATGTGGCGCCGAAATCGACCATTACGGGTTTGTCGCTCTTGAGGAGTTCTTCGAAGTTTTGCTCTGTGATTGTCATGGTTATTAATGTTTTATTGATTTATATTCTGGAATAGCAGGTGCAAAGGTAGCAAATAATTACGGAATCAGCAAATACAGAACCATTGAATTTGCATCTATCTACAAACCATCGCATTAACGCATGCTACCTCAGCCATGCCCGTGGATTCATGCTGTTGCGGTCGTTCCATATTTGGAAGCTGAACTCCGCAGTGCCGCTGCCGTCACCGTTCCACACGGTTCCGAGTGTCTGGCGTGCGTTAACCTTGGCCCCTTCTTTCACACTGACAGATTGCATATTGGCATAGACAGTCATGTAGTCGCCGTGACGCACAATAACCCCTTTTGCACCAGAAGGAGTGGTAAAGACACGTGTCACCTTGCCGTTGGCGACACAGATCACCGTCGATCCGGCAGCACAGCTCAGATCCAATCCGTTGTTCATATTCACTCCGCCGGAGGCGTGGGTGTATTTGCCGTATTCGCGAACAACACTCTTGTAGCTTACAGGCCACGGGAGACGACCTTTCACTGCCGAGAACTCGGCGCTTTCGGGACTTTCGCTCACCACAGGTTTGGGTGTGGTGGCGGCTGATGTGGCAGGTTTGGTGGTAGTCGTTGTGGTAGTCGTTGTGGTGTTTTTCCCAGCGGCCGCCGCCTTACGCTCGGCCTCCTTGCGGGCGGCTTCTTTGCGGGCCGCCTCGGCACGACGGGCTTTGGCTATCTCTTCGTTCACGATCTTCTGTATCTGCTTCTGCAACTGCTGGCGCTGTTTCTCTTTCTGGCTTATCTGTTTGCTGAGGTTCTGCTCTTGCTTTTTCGATGCGTTGAGCGACTGCTGACGTTGTTGCTGCTCCTTCGCCAGGAGAGCTTTGTTCTGGTTTTCCTTAAGCAGGAGTGTATTCTGCTCGGCACGTTGATGCCCAAGCTGGTCGGCAGCGGCCTGCAGGGCTTCTTGACACGAGGCAATCTCGGCCGCCTGCATCTTGCGATAGTCGCTGTAGTCCTTGTAACACTTCAGTTTAAGGTAGGAGCGATTGTATGTCTCGTGGTCGAATACAAGGCCCTGCTTGTTGAGGTTCATCTGACTACGGTACATAGCATTGACCACTTTGGCATATTCCACCTTCAAACTGTCGATATGCGACCTCATCATAGAGATGCTATCCTTGGTCTGCCCTATCTGCTGGTCGAGCATCTGGATTTGAGTGCCCAGGTTGTTTATCAGTTTCGTGCGCTCATCAATCTTTTTATTGAGAGTGTTCAGTTGAGCGGTGTTGAGTTTGGTGTTTTTCTTCGCACTAGCCAGTTCGCTGTTGAGACGTTTTATCTCTTTTTCGAGTTTTGTTTTCTCGTTTTCGAGTTGCTTTTTCGACTGACCATTGGCCGGCAACCATACACACACTGCGACAAGAAGCGCGATAACGGCTATTATTTTATGATTTTTACACATAAAACACCAAAGTAAAATACAATGGCAAAAGTATAAACAAAAAGCGGACAGCACCGTATGCCATCCGCTTTTTTATCAAACTCGTGGTGTTGATATGTTGGTGATTGGTGATTAGTGATTAGTGATTAGTGATTAGTGATTAGTGACTAGTGATTAGTGATTAGTGATTAGTGACTAGCGGCCACCGACCACTGACTACCGACCACTTCCCACTCACCTACCAGTTCAGGATTTTCTTGAAGTCGTAGGCTTCGGGGTTGGCGACGTATTTCTTCGCTGCCTCGTAGTCGGCAGGTGTGACATAATCCATAATGTCATCGACATACGACTGAACCTTGTTGCTGTTCACATTCACAAGGCGCGGCGGAATCTTGCCGGTCACCGGGTCTTGCAGGTCTTTGAGGTAGAGCGGAGCAACGTTGCCAAGCTGATCCACATACACCATACAACCCGTGCAGCCGTCGTTGAAGAGCTTGTGAACACCCATTCCCATCAGCGAGCAGTAGGTAAGGTCGTAAGCTATGGGCGTGTGGCAGCGTATCTCGTAGCCGATTTCCACCGGGCGGGTTTTCACCTTAAGTCCGAGTTCCTTGACCTTGCGCTCGAGGAGGTCGTTGAAGATGTGAGCCTTCGACACCTTGCCGAGTTCGGGGTGTCCGTGCTCGTCGTAGCTGAAGTGTATGCCGCTGTTCTTTATCTCCTCGTCGCTGAGCGAATGGAACACGCCCTCCGAAATCATCGCAGCGCCGTAGTTGATGCCCATAAGCTTACGCTTGATGATGCAGGAAACCACCATGTTGATGATTTTATCGACGGTTATCTCGGTCTTGTTGAAGAACTCGGGTATGATGACCATCGGGTAATGGCAGGCGCCAGCTATGCCGAGTGCGAGGTGTCCGGCAGAACGGCCCATGGCACTCACCACAAACCAGTTCTCGCTGGTGCGGGCATCCTCCATCACAGCGGTGGCAAGCACGCAACCCTGTGCCTTTGCGCTGTTGTATCCAAAGGTGGGGCTGGAGTTGGGCAATGGCAGGTCATTGTCGATGGTCTTGGGCACGTGGATGTTGGCGATGGGATAGTGCTTATCGGCGAGGAACTTGGCTATGCGGTTTGCCGTAGAGGCGGTGTCGTCGCCACCGACGGTGACCAGCAGTTTAATCTCGTTTTTGGTGAAAAGCTCGAGGTTGAAGCGCTGCTCGAAGTCTTCGGGTGTAGGTTTGAAGCGGCTCATCTTAAGAATGCTGCCACCCTTGTTGAAGATTTCGTCGGCAGTCAGGAAGTCGAGGTCCTGCATACGCGGTTTGTCGGTGAACAGGGCGCTGTAGCCGCCGTGAAGCCCTATGACGCGGAAACCGTCGCGCAGGAAAGTTTTTGCCACTGAGGCGACAACGGTGTTCATTCCAGGGGCAGGACCGCCACCTGTGAGGATTGCTATTGATTTCATGGTGATATATGTTTTAAAGTTAAAGAGTTCGAAAGTTTTAGAGTTTAAAGTTCACAAGGTTCGTTTCGCTTAAAAGGTTGAAATGGTTGAAACGGGTTCGCTTGATAAGTTACATTTGTCTAACCAATAATTACTTATATACATACTCCGTAACGGTGGTCTCTTTGACCGGGTAGTAGTTTCCTTGCTTCTTTTGCATTGTGCAGGTGCACGAGGTTGGATAGTCGGAGCCTTGATATTCGTAACTGTAGCTGTAGGACTCGAGCGTCTCGCCGACATAGACCATCTTTGCCGAGAGAAGGTTGTTCACGCTGCCGTAGAGCGGCACCGACACACAACTCAACTCGCTCTTGGCCCAGAAGTTGCGCATCGGATTTTTCTTGTCGTCGTAGGTATAGGACCACCAACCCTGGGCTTTGCCGTCATAGTAAGAGGTAACCGATGTGATATTGTCGTCGGTCCATTCTATCGCTATCCGCTCGGAGAGGAGTTCTTCTTGGGCGGCGTCGGGAGGGGCATCCTTGGAGTTGGCAAGCCTGTAGGCGGTGTAGGGAGCGAAAAGCAAAGCGCCCTCAAGGCAACGCGGGTCAAGATGTTTTTTCATGCTGTAGAAGTGAGTGGTGGCATCGACAATCTTGCCGTCCTTATGCTTCAAAAATGTAGAGCTGTAGAGAGAGCCGTCGAGATAGAATTCTATGGTTTGCAATTCCTTGCCGAGATAAGAGAACACGGTTTCGGAGGAATTGTCACGATTATGCTTCTCCACCAGAAGGGCGCCGTCGTAGGAGAAAGCGTCGGTGCCAGCGGAGTAGCCGTCGCGGAGAGTGTATTTAATAGAATAGAGCTTGCCGCGGTCCCAGGTCCACTCCTCGCTCTTGTATCGAGGCTCGGCGTAATCGACATTCTCCCACGCCCCCGTCTCCTCGTTTTGAGACATGTAGGTCCCGGTGCGAGTGGTATATACCTCGGCAATCTTCTTCTTGGCAGAATAGACGCCTTCGGCTTTTTCGCAACCTGTAAATAGGAGAGCGATCAGCACGGTGGCTAACAACAGACGGGGCTTTGCTGTCATGGGTTATTTTTCTTTCTTGTCGAATTTCTCGAAATGGTAGGCGACGCCGAGTGTCAACATGTCGCGTTTGATGCGGCGCTTGCCCCAAAATCGGTGACCGGAGGAGAGCATCTCGCGGTTGAAGGCGAGACGCAAGCCAAACTGACGGAAGCGGAACTCAAGCCCCATGTCGAGGGCCAGGTTCACGGCTCCAGTGCGGTGGTAGGCGGCGTCCTTGTAGTAGGCATCAGTGAATTGTATGCCCTTCATCTCGCCAAAGGTCAAGCCCACGCTGGGGCCGGCGAAGACGACAAAATGGAGCTGGGAAGCGGGGTCGAAAGTGTAGTTGACGTGAGCTGGCACGAAGATATCGTACTCCTGAAAGCCGGGGTCGGTCACAACGGCTTTGGCTTGTGACTCCGCCTGCTTGGTGCGAAGGGATGACACCGTGTTTTGCGTCATCATGGACATCTGAACGGCGACACCGGTACGGATGCCGAGCTGCTCGACGAGATGGAAGTTGTATCCGGCTTCGATATGTCCACCGTGCATGAGGATAGTGGTCTTGCTGGCGCGCTCAATGACCAGGGAGTAGCCGCCGTGGACGTCGAACTGCGCCCTGGCCGCAAGGGATAGCGACACCAAAGCCAACAATATGTAGAGACGTTTCATCTCGATGTGCAAATTAACAAAAAGAAGCCGCCCAGTTTGCAGACAGGCGGCTTCTCATTTGCTTGTCATGACTCACCTGTCACGACCAGACACGACTTATTTTGTCTTGTTTTTCACCTCGTTCATAAACTCCTTGCAGGGTTTGAAGGCGGGGATGTCGTGAGCGGGGACGTTCACGGCGGTGCCCTTGCTTATATTGCGGCCAATTTTGGCAGCACGATGCTTGATGATGAACGAGCCGAAACCACGGAGATAGACTTCCTCTTTGGCGGTGATGGAACCCTTGATGGTGGTCATAAGCTCTTCAACGATAGAGAGCACTGCGGTTTTCTCGATGCCGGTCTTGTTGCTGATGGCTGTTACAATTTCTGCTTTTGTCATAACGTATATTTTTGATGTAATTTTATTTAAATTGGAATTGCAAAAGTACACAAAATATTTAATTTGCAAGAAGAAAGATTTTTTTTGAGCAAAAAAGCGAACTGAAAGCTGTAGGCACGACGCCCATGCAGCAACACTGAAAGCTTAGAAAAAAGATGAGGATTCTTCTTCATTCCTAACGGCAAAGGTATCGCCATTCTGACAAAGCGCCCTATCCTTTTGAAGGATATCCGAGGGTATGGATTGGGATTGGAGATTGAACTTTTTTAGCTTTAATTTTTTTTTTGGGGGGGGCTGGTTTGATGGGATTTATTTTGTATCTTTGTAAACTGAAAGAACCGGTATTATATCATTATATAATGCGATGTATCAATTATATAGAGTCGCTTTCGGGGTTTTTTCGTCCGTTTTTGGCTGCGATGCTACTGTATGTAACATGCTGTCAATAAAATATTAAATCAAACACTTTCGTTTTACTTCTGTATCAATGGTGTATCAGTAAGGTATTACTGTTGTTCCAGGTATATGGTATGTTCGAGACCCATTCGTGGTTTCTTCGTGGTTTCTTCGTGGTTTCTTCGTGGTTTCTTCGTGTATGGTATTGGCGGGGGTATGGTTTTACACGCTTAACATAAGGCGACAATAAATGGGTTGACCTAAATACATCTCAAACAACTTGTATTTCATAAAAATATGCCCCAAACGCTGCAAACACCACACAAAAAGAAGTTTATTGTTGAGTTTAAAGCTGTTATACTGTTTTTCGAGTCAACAGCTATATCATTGCAAAAAAAAATGTATTTTTGCAGTTTCAAACAACTAATCCTAAACCAAGTTAAACCGAACAGAAAGGCCTCTTGAGGTTGGTGGTCAGAGGGTGTCAAGCGGAGGGAACAAGAGGGTCGAAACAGATCAACGATGAAGATTCAAGTTTTTTTTACCACGATGTTACTGTGCGCGGCGGTGCTGTCGGCACAGGAGCGGACGGAGCCGGTGCCCTTCGGGGATTTTGAGAAGTGGGAAAGCAGTCAGATAAAGGAGTCGCGGATCATAGGAGGACAGACGAAGACGTTCTACCGGATAGGTGGGATGTGGGGGTGCAGCAACGCACACGCGAAGGCGCTGGGAGTGGAGAAGGTGTCGGTGTCGGTGAGGCCAGAGCGGCGAGGTGACGGACACTGCTGCAGGATGGAGACGACGCTGGAGGTGGTGACGGCCATCGGAATCGACCTGAAGGCGTTGGCGACGGGGTCGATTTTCACAGGCAAGATGCTGGGAGTGGTGGGGATGAGACACAGCACCGACCCCAACTCGGCGATAGACATGGGGGTTCCGTTCACGAAGCGTCCGACGGCGTTGGTGCTGGATTACAAGGCGGTGATACAGGACAAGAAGGCGGTGTATGCGAACGCGATAAAGAAGGTGAAGGAGCTTGACGTGAGGGACGAGGGGCATATCACAATCTTGCTGCAACACCGCTGGGAGGAGGACGGGCATGTGTATGCCTACCGAGTGGGCACGGGGGTGAAGAAGATCGACAAGACAACGGCGGATTGGGTGAACGACTACAGGGTGCCGATAGAATACGGCAAGCCGGCGGCGATAAAGCCCTACAACGCGCTGTGCAACAACCGGCAGAAGACGCGTAACAGCCAGGGGAAGATGGTATGCATAGAGGAGGTGGACTGGAGAGGTGACCTGACGCCGACGCACATGATCATCCAGATTTCGGCGGGCAGCATGAAGCCGTTCATGGGATGTCCGGGGAACGTGGTGTGGTGCGACAACATACGGCTGGCGTATGGGGAGAAGTGATTAATGCGGTGCCTGGATGTTTGGATATCTGGACATTTGGATGTTTGGATATCGAGTCCTTGCTTATTATAATAATATTCGTATCTTTGCAGTTTCCGCGCTGGAGCCATTGGGGCTTGGTGTGGAGTGGTAATAAGTTGTCAATTAGTGATTAGTGGACAGAGGTTGGTGTCAGTAACCTTTTAAACTTTTCAAGCATTCAAGCAATAACAAAATGGACTATAATTTCAGGGAAATCGAGCCTAAATGGCAGCGCTACTGGAAGGAGGGGCGCATTTACCGTGTTGAAAACGACGAGACGAAACCGCATTACTATGTGTTGGACATGTTCCCCTACCCTTCGGGAGCAGGGTTGCATGTGGGACACCCGCTGGGGTATATCGCAAGCGACATCTTCGCACGCTACAAGAGGCTTAACGGCTTCAACGTGCTTCACCCGATGGGCTACGACGCCTACGGGCTTCCGGCTGAGCAGTATGCCATACAGACAGGTCAGCATCCGGCTGTGACGACCGAAAAGAACATATCGCGCTACCGCGAGCAGCTCGACAAGATAGGGTTCTCGTTCGACTGGGACCGTGAGGTGCGCACCTGCGACCCGCAGTACTACAAGTGGACCCAGTGGACATTCATACAGCTCTTCAACCACTACTACGACAGCGAGGCGGACAAGGCGATGCCCATAAGTCACCTGATAGAGAAGATAGAGAGTGACCAGTGTCCAGAGGTCAGCGGCCAGCAGTGGAAAGAGATGAGTGAGACCGAGCGTCAGACCTTCCTGATGAACTACCGTCTGGCTTACCTTGCCGACACCGCAGTGAACTGGTGCCCCGAACTGGGCACGGTGCTTGCCAACGACGAGGTGGTGAACGGGCTGAGTGTGCGAGGTGGCTATCCTGTGGAGAGGAAGCTGATGCGTCAGTGGAGCTTGAGAATCACTGCATACGCCCAGAGGTTGGTCGACGGGTTGGAGAAGGTGGATTATAGCGACTCACTGAAAGAGATACAACGCAACTGGATAGGTCGTTCGGAGGGTGCCGCCGTGTGGTTCCCGCTTGATGCGCCAGCGACGAGTGTCGATGCGCCGACAAGCCTGTACATGGGACAGGTTGCCCCGCAGCCGACGGCAAGTTTCGAGATATTCACCACGCGACCCGACACCATCTTCGGCGTGACGTTCATGGTTTTGTGCCCGGAGCACGAGATGATAGAGCAGATAACCACGGAGGCGCAGCGCAAGGAGGTGGAGGCATACGTGACGTGGGCGAAGAATCGCAGCGAACGTGAGCGTCAGGCTGAGGTGAAGAAGGTGAGCGGTGTGTTCACGGGCGCCTACGCTGTGAACCCGCTTACGGAAGAGAAGATACCCATCTGGGTGAGCGACTATGTGCTGGCAGGATACGGCACGGGCGCCATCATGGCGGTGCCGGCACACGACAGTCGCGACTTCGCGTTTGCCAAACATTTCAACCTGCCGATACGCCAGGTGGTGGCACCGTCGATAGAAGAAACCAGCGACCCGAACACCTGGGAGGAGAGCATGGACGCAAAAACCGGTGTGAGCGTAAACAGTGGCTTTATCACTGGAATGAAGGTGAAGGACGCCATGAAGGCTGTTATAGACAAGGTTGATGAGATGGGCATAGGTCACAAGACCATAAACTATCGTCTGCGCGACGCCATCTTCAGTCGTCAGCGCTATTGGGGAGAGCCGTTCCCGATATACTACAAAGACGGAATGCCATATACTCTCCCGGAGGAATGTCTGCCACTCTGCCTGCCCGAGGTGAAGGAATTCAAGCCCACCAGTACGGGTGAACCACCGCTGGGTCACGCCACCAAGTGGGCGTGGGATGAGGCGAACCGACAGGTGGTGGAAAACTCGAAGATAGACAACAATACGGTCTTCCCGCTGGAGCTCAGCACCATGCCGGGATTTGCCGGCAGCAGCGGATACTACCTGAGATATATGGACCCGCGCAACGACGAGCGCTATTTCTCCGAGAAGGCTGTCAGCTATTGGCAGAATGTGGACCTCTATGTGGGCGGTTCGGAACACGGAACCGGCCACATGATGTATGCCCGTTTCTGGAACAAGTTCCTCTTCGACATAGGATATGCGGTGAAAGACGAACCCTTCAAGAAACTTATAAATCAGGGAATGATACAGGGACGGTCGAACTTCGTCTATCGCAGCAAAGCGGACAACAACCTCTTCATCTCGAAGAACATCCCCGGACGCGAGCAGAACACGGTTCCGATACATGTGGACATCAACATCGTGGACAACGACATACTGGATATCGAGAAATTCCGTCAGTGGAGACCCGAATTTGCCGAAGCCCGCTTTGAACTGGAAGACGGCAAGTATGTGTGCGGGTGGGAGATAGAGAAGATGTCGAAGTCGATGTACAACGTGCAGAACCCCGACGACCTGGTGGAACGCTACGGAGCAGACACGCTGAGACTTTACGAGATGTTCCTTGGCCCAGTGGAACAGGCCAAGCCGTGGGACACTAACGGCATCGAAGGAGTGTTCCGCTTTATACGCAAGCTGTGGAAGCTCTATGTGGGCGACGACGACCAGATGCTGGTTGACGATACGGAAGCCGACAAGAAAGACCTGAAGACCATCAACCAGGCGATAAAGAAGGTGACCGACGACATTGAGCGTTTCTCGTTCAACACTTCGGTCTCGACATTCATGATAACGGTGAATGAACTGGGTTCCTCGAAATGCAGAAGCCGTGTGGTGCTGGAGCCACTGACGGTGCTGATAGCCCCGTTTGCACCGCATATAGCAGAAGAGCTGTGGCACCGTTTGGGACACGAAGGAACGGTGTGTGCCGCCGAGTGGCCCAAGTGTGACGAGAGCCTGCTGGTGGAGGACACGTTCAACTACCCCGTGTCGTTCAACGGTAAGATGCGTTTCACCATCGAGTTGCCCGCCGGCGCAACCCAGGAGGAGGCCATTGCCGCAGTGAAAGCCCATAACGTTGGACAGAAATGGCTCGACGGCAAAGAGCCGAAGAAGGTGATATTCGTGCCGAAGAAGATAATAAACATTGTGATTTAGTGGTCAGTGGTCAGTGATTTCATTTTTAGTTTCATTTTATAAATAGATGCTTAGCAGACATTTTTTACGAGCAAAGGTGTTGCAGGAGGTTTACGCCTACTACTGCAGCGAGAAAACCAGCGTGTTGTCGTCAGAGAAATCCCTGACCCACAACATTGAGCGGCTCAACGACCTCGGCATAACACAGATTGCCATGGCGTTACAGTTGCTGACGGAGGCAGAGCGAGTGACAGAGGAAGCCACGCAGAAATTCATAGCCACCGAGTCGGAGCGCAACCCCGACCGACGGCTGTTGGAGAACGAGTTTGCACGTAGGATAACCGACAACTACGACTTCAAGAAACAGTCAGAGCACACTGTCGGACTCTGGGAGGGCGAACAGTCAAGGTTCCGCAAGGCGTTTTCGACATTCAAAGAGAGCAAGCAGTACAAGGATTACATGACGAGCAAGCAGAGCTTTGCTGCCGACAAAGACATATTCCTGAAACTATTCCGATTCCTGATGAACGACGAAGGGCTGAGGACCACCGTGGTGGAGCGCAGCTTGCTGTGGGAGGACGACTTCGACCAAGTGGCTCAGTACGAATTTATGACGCTCAAGGCTCTTGACGAAGCCAACTTCAACGAGGCGACGCCGTGGCCGAAGGTATATGACGACCGCTCAGAGACAGAGCGCGAGGCAGTTGATTTTGCAGTGAAGCTTTTAAGGGATACTCTATGCAACGCCGAGGAGAGCAACGACATCATCAAAAGCCACCTGAAGGGATGGGAGTTTGAGCGAGTTGCGCAGATGGACATCTACCTGCTTGACATGGCACTTGCTGAACTGCAACACTGCCCGTCTATTCCGGAACGTGTTACCGTTGACGAGTACATCGAGCTGTCGAAAGAGTTCAGTACCGACCGTAGTCGCTTGTTTATCAATGGGCTTCTTGACAGGCTTATCCTCGAACTTAGGTCGGCAGGCAAGATAGTGAAAACCGGGAGGGGACTCTATCAAGCCGACTTTGACGAGAAAAGGGAGGAAGAATGATGCGTAACAAATTGTTTTTACTGATTGCCGTCGTGCTGGTGCTGTCGTCATGTGGCGGTAAGAAAGATGACGTAGGGTTGGACCTTATACACAACACAAACACCATTGACGGCAAAGGCAGCGGCGAGAGAATGCCCTCCATCAAATTCGACCGCGACGTGCACGACTTCGGACGGCTGACACCGAGCGAGAACGTATCGTATAGCTTCCATTTCACAAACGTAGGAGAAGCAGACCTTCTGATAGGTGGCTGCTCGGCGACATGCGGCTGCACGGTGGCTGACTATCCGAGAGAGCGCATAGCCCCGGGCAAAGACGGCTACGTAAAAGTCTCGTTCAAGTCGGCAGGCATGAGCGGACGTCAGGTGAAGGAGGTGACGGTGATGACCAACGGCGACCCCGCCCGTGTGAAGCTGCGCATCATGGCGGAGGTGGGGTTTTGATGGTTAAAAGTTAGAGATTAATAAATTAACATCTAAAATACAATGAACAGTTTACTTATTTTATTGCAAGCTACGGGGCAGCCCAAAGGCATGGGAACATCGTTGTGGCTGATGATCGGTATGATCGTGCTTCTGTGGATTGTGATGATGCGTCCGCAGCGCAAGAAAGCCAAAGAAGAGCAGAAATTCCGTGCAGGCCTCCAGAAAGGCGACCGTGTGGTGTTCAGCGGCGGCATCTATGGCAAGGTACACTCGGTCGAGGAGAACACCGTCGATGTCGAGGTGTCGAACGGCGTGGTGCTCACCGTCGAGAAGGCCATGATACAACCCGCCCCCGAAGAGAAAACCCAGCAGGAAAAGAAGTAGTTGGCGGCGAGCAATATGTAATCATCTCAACGCTCAAACATCGTCATGCGCCAGAAACTACATCGTTACCGTCAGTTCTTTGTCATTTTGGCAATAATGACGTTGGTGTGGTTTGTGGTTGATATGTCAAGCATGCGCACCTATCAAACAACGGTCAGGGTAGGATGCGTTGGTGTCGACACTGCCCGTTATGTGATGACCGGTGGCGACGAAGAGTTGCCGCTCAGCGTTGAGAGTGACGGCTTCTCGGCACTGATGCACCACCTCACATGGCGCCATCGAACAATGGAAGTCAACCTCTCGGCGTGGGAACTATCCACATCCGACGGCAGGATTGCCGTCGCGAGCGAGACCTACAAGGAAGAGCTGCAGTACCGATTCTCTCCCCTTGGACGGAGCGAGATAAAGATGCAGAAAGACTCGCTGGTGTTCACATTCAGCGAGCGTATGCAGAAAGCCTACCGACCGCAACTGACAGACATCTCTTTTTCCTTCGCCGACGGCTACGGCCTATGCGGAATGCCTTCACTCAAGCCCGATTCCGTATTCCTCTACGGCAGCGACGAGTCGCTTGCAGCGATAGAGTCGCTCCGCACGCAGCCAGCCGAGATTGCGGTGGGCAAGGGTGGTGGACAGTACACGCTCAAGCTCGTACCCGTATGGAACGACTATCCCGACGTGAGGGTGTCGCAGAGCGAGGTGCTGCTCACCGTGCCGGTGGAACCGTATATCGAAGAGTCGCGCACGCTGAAGGTCGTCTGCGAGGGCAACAGCGCCTACGAGCGCATAAAGCTCTACCCCGACGAGGTTGTGGTGACCTTCTGGGTGCCGCAGAGCCGCTATGGAGCCGACATTGCTGACGACTGCAAGGCTGTCGTGCGGCTGGATGACGCCGGCGGAGCACAGGAGCTGCCTGTCACCATCACCGACTTTCCCTCCGAGTTGAGGATAAAGTCGGTCGAACCCGAGTCGGTGCAACATGTGATTATTAAGTAATTGGTGATTATGTGTCAGTTATAATGAAACGGATTGGACTTACCGGAGGCATTGGGTGCGGCAAGAGCACCGTGGTAGCCGAATTGCGACGGCAGGGGGTGCCCTGCTTTGTCGCTGACGAGGTGGCCCGCGCCTATTACGACGACCCCAACTTCGTCGCCCAGGTGCAGTCGCTATTCGACAGCCCAGTCCTCACCGCCGACGGCAAGGTGAACCGCAAAGCAATCGCAGCAGCCGTCTTCTCCGACAAATCCAAGCTGCAGCAGCTCAACGCACTCATCCACCCTCGCGTCATGCATGACTTCGAGCGGTGGTGCAATCAACAGCAAGGGCAACCGGTGGTGTTTTTCGAGAGCGCCATACTGTACGAATGCGGCCTGGAAAAGGCGATGGATGCGGTGGTGGCGGTGTACCTGGAAAAGGAAGAACGCATACGCCGGCTCATGGTGCGTGACCACTGTGCAGCCGATGCCATCGAAGCCCGTATGCGCAACCAGATGCCCGACGAGGAAAAAGCCATGCGAGCCGACTACGTGATATTGAACTACGAAGGCAACCCAAGGGAAAGGCAAGTGAGAAGGATTGTAGAATTGTTGATAGGGTGACAGATTGATATGGATTGATGTTGACGGTGGATACTATACAGTTGATACATTTAAAATAAGCATAGCACAATGATAAAGAAGTTTTTGGTTCTAACTTTGGCGGCACTCATCTCCATTGGGGGTGCCAGCGCCCAGCACAAGCACAAGCGCCACCACAAAGACAGACATACCGTCGAAGCCGTGAAAAAAGGTGCGTCCGCCGAGCAGTGGGCCGACTCTATCATGGCCAAGATGAGCCTCGAGGAGAAAGTGGGGCAGCTGATGATGATTCGAGTGCCGCTCAATATGTCCAAGAAAGGCGAGTCGAAATTCGTCGAACTGATAAAAGACAACCACGTGGGAGGAGTGTGTTTCTTTGCAGGCAGCTCGGACGCACAGTTACGACAGACCAAACACTTCCAGTCAATCACGAAAGTGCCCCTCTTCATCGCCACCGATGCCGAGAACGGCCTCGGGATGCGACTGAAAGACTGCTATGCCTTCCCCAAGCAGATGCTTATGGGTGCCATGCCGCACGAGTATGACAATCTCATCGAGCAGATGGGAGCCGAAATCGGACGCCAATGCCGGGAGTTGGGGGTGCATATCAACTTCGCCCCTGTGGTTGACCTCAACTCCAACCCCAAGAACCCCGTCATCGGCATGCGCTCGTTCGGCGAGGATAGAGAGTCAGTGGCGCAGAAGGCTGTCGCCTATATGCGTGGCCTCCAGAGCCAAAGGGTTATGGCTGTGGCGAAGCATTTTCCCGGACACGGCGACACCAAGTCCGACAGCCATTTCGACCTTCCGGTCATCAACCACACAAAGGAATACATCGACACCGTCGACCTCTACCCCTTCAACACACTCATCAAAGCTGGCGTCAAGGGAGTGATGACAGCCCACCTGCAGATAAACGCTTACGACAACAGCCCCAACCGCCCCTCGTCGCTCTCCGAGAAGCTGGTGCAGAATCTGCTGCGCGAGAAGATGGGATTCAACGGACTCATCATCACCGACGGACTCGATATGAAAGGTGTGACCAAATACTATGCCGACGGCGAAGGTGAGCTGCAAGCCATGAAGGCCGGCAACGACATTCTCCTTCTGCCGCCCGATGTGGAGAAGTCGGTCAAAGCCATCGTATCAGCCGCCAAAGACAACGCCTCCGTGAAGAAGATGGTCGAAGAGCACTGCCGCAGGATTCTTGTCTCAAAATACAAGTCGGGACTTGCTTCTCAGGAAATGCCGAACAGCTTTGACCCGCGGGAGCGTCAGAGCCTCTGCGACAGTATCTCTTACCAGATGGCGCTGCACTCTGTCACCCTCATCAAGAACAGCGGCAAGCTGCTGCCCCTGAAGAAAGACGCACCCATCGACACCACCAAGATAGTGGTCTTCTACGAATCGCCCTACAAGATGATCAAACGCATGGGCGCCATCGACTCGGCGCAGGTGGTGGTGCTCGCCTACCAGGACTGTCCCGCCACACGCAAGGCTGTGGACGACCTGCTGCACGGACAGGCGCAGTTCGAAGGCCGTCTGCCCGTCACCGCGGGCATCTTCAAGCGGGGTCACGGGCTTAAGGTTGACCTCTCTACGCCATACGACCGCGTGGTAGCTGCCGGCATGAAGGCCGAATGCTTTATGGCGATAGACAGCATAGCCCTCAACGGCATCAACGAGAAAGCCTATCCCGGTTGCCAGATTCTTGTGGCCAAGGACGGCAAGGTGGTTTACAACAGAGCCTACGGCCGTCAGACCTACGACGCCGCTTCGCCGTCAGTCGATACCAACACCGTGTACGACATCGCCTCGCTGACCAAGATGACAGCCACCACCCTAGCCATCATGAAGCTGGTTGACACCGAGAAGCTGAAGATTGACGACAAACTCTCGCGCTACCTGCCCTACCTGAAACACTCTAACAAGAAGAACATCACGGTGAAGGAAGCGCTGAGCCATATTGCAGGCCTCAAGGACTACGACGCCTATTGGAAGCAGGCTCGCGAAGAGGAAGACCCCTATATGTCGGTGCTGAAACAGATTGCCAAGAGCCCGCTCAACAAAGAGAAGAAATATGTGTATAGCGACTTGGGATTCATACTGCTGGGCGACTTGGTGCGCATAGTGAGCGGCGAGACCGTTGACCACTACGTGGCCCGCAACTTCTACAAACCGATGGGGTTGACACACACCGGATACTGCCCCCTCGAGCACGGGGTGGACCTATCTATTATAGCGCCCACCGAACTGGACACCGAGAACCGGGGCGGGCTGATACACGGAACGGTGCACGACCCCAACGCCAACGCGATGAACGGCATTGCCGGCCACGCCGGTGTCTTCTCGTCGGCCACCGAGCTCTACCCCCTGATGCAGATGCTTTTGAACGGAGGCGAGTATGAGGGCAAACGCTACCTCAGCCGCGAAGTGATAGAACTGTTCAACCAACGGCACTATGCCGAACGCGGCAACCGCAGGGCGCTGGGCTTCGACAAACCGATGTTCAACCCCACCAAAGCAGGGCAGACGGCTGTCGAAGTGTCGCAGAAGAGTTTTGGACACACCGGATTCACAGGCACCATGATATGGGTCGACCCCGAATACAACCTTGTCTATATCTTCCTCTCCAACCGCGTCTATCCCAACGCCACGACCAACAAGCTGGCTAAGATGAACATACGCACCGAAATACAAAGTCTGATATATAAGTCGATGAAGAGAGATTGAAGAAGTAAGAAACACTGACACATTAACAAATTCACACATTTAAGCTATAATAAGAAGATGGGAATCGGAAAATGGATATTGACGGGACTGGGATGGGCGGTCGGAGGACCGATTGGAGCCATCATTGGCTATTTCATCGGATATTCCATCTCTTCGTCGTTCAAGAGCGACGAGGACGCACCGCGCATAGATGAGCCGCCACGCCGACGTGGTCCCTACCACAATACGGGTTCCGCATCTGACATCCATGCCGCCTTGCTGGTACTCATAGCCGCCGTGATGAAAGCCGACGGACAAGTCAAACGCAGCGAGCTCGACTATGTGAAGCAGTTTCTGAGCAAGAACTACGACGGAATGGAGGCTCGTGACATGCTGATCATGCTACGCGACATAGTGAAACGCAATATTCCCGTGCACGACGTCTGCCAGCAGATAAAGGTGAACACCGACTACACCACCCGCTACCACATGGTGGACTTCCTTTGCGGACTTGCCGAAGTCGACGGAGACTTCGACATGAAAGAGCACAATGTGATAAGGACTATCGTGGTGGGGCTCGGCATCAACGCGGCTGACTTCGCCTCGATTTACGCCCGCCATGCCACCACACGCCGCTCCTGGTCGGACTATACCGAGAGCTCCCGTTCCAGCAGCAGCTACAACGACGGCAGGCAGCAGTCATACGCACGCACGGACAACAGCGGACGCGACCCATACAAGATACTTGGCATCGACAGCACAGCCACCGACCAGGAGGTCAAGAAAGCCTACCGTCGCCTCGCCATGAAATACCACCCCGACCGCGTCGAGACCATGGGCGAAGAGATAAAACGCAACGCCGAGCAGCAGTTCAAGATAATCAACGAGGCCTATGAGACCATCTGCCGCGCAAGAGGAATAAAATAGACACATAAACCAAATACCTTCACAAAAATGAAAAAACCACTGAAAATAACCCTTATCGTTCTCGGCTCCATCGTCGGACTCATCCTCCTCGTCGCAGCCCTTCTCTCCCCCGTAGCCACCGCTTACGTCAACCGCAACGGCGAGAAACTCGTCGGACGCAAGCTCACCGTCGACCGCATCCGCGCCAACATCCTCACCGGCCATGTTGCCATCCACGGTCTCAAGCTCTACGAGGACGACGCCATCACCGAGTTCGTCACCTTCGACACCCTCGACGTCAAAGCGCGCCTCCTGCGCCTTGTGGTCAGCGACCTCTACTTCTCCCATATCACCCTCGTCAACCCCAACGTGCGACTCGTGCAGAACGGCTCCCATTTCAACTTCCAGAGCCTCATCGACCACTTCAAGTCCGACGACGATGATGATGACGACGACGACACACCCTCTAAGTGGGACTTCTATTTCTACAACATCCGGCTCGCCGGCGGCGAAGTGCGCTACAACGACATCCAGCGCGGCAGCGACTGGCGGCTCAAGGGTCTCAACCTCGAGGTGCCGGGCTTCTGCATCGGTGCCGACGAGAAGACCGACGCCGGCCTCTCAGTCGAGCTCGCCGACGGCGGTCGTCTCCATGCCGACGCCAAATACAACATGGAACGCAACGACTTCGAGGCCGTCCTCGACCTCTACGGGATCAACATGGCGGTGGCGAAGCCCTACGTCACCGACGTGCTCAATGTCTCCAACGTGACCGGCAAACTCTCCGCTCACCTGCGTGCCGAGGGCAACCTCGACCAAGCCGCACAGATGAACATAAGCGGACGAGTCGATATGGCGGGGATGAACATGGTGCTGAAGGACGGAAGTTCCTTCTCCTCCTGCAACAAATCTTCCGTGACTGTGCACAGGGTCAACATCCACGACAAGGTCTTCGACCTCGACAGCGTGACCTTCACCGGACTTGTGGCACGATTCGACCGCTATGCCGACGGCAACAACTTCTCGCGACTTATGGTGAAGAAAGAGCAGCCCGCCGACAGCAGCGACCTAGCTGCGGAAGAAGAAGAAGAAGAAAAACAGCACGAAAGCGACAGCAGCCGCCCCTCGGGTGCGAAGTCGGTAAAACTCACCGTAGCCCACCTGCTCGTCTCCAACTCCAGCTTCACCTATGCCGACCATACCCTGCCCGACGTCTTCGAGTTCCCTATGTCGGACCTCTCCATCCAGTCGGACAACCTCTCGCTCACGGGCGACAACAACGCTGTGCTCAAAGCCTCGCTGCCCGGTGGCGGCCACGTAAGCCTGCGCTGGAACGGCAACATCCTCGACTGGAAGCAGCACCAGGACATCATGCTCCGCATCAAAGGACTCGACCTCAAACGCATAAGCCCCTACTCGGTAGCGTATTTCGGACGCCCCTTCACCGACGGCACCTTCTCCTTCTCGTCGCACAACACACTCAACAACAGCCTCCTCAACGGCAAAAACCGCGTCGATATCTACAAGGCCGAGGTTGGCGACAAACGTCACGACGTCGATGCACAACTCAAGATACCATTCAAGGCTGCGCTCTATGTGCTCAAGGACAAGGACGAGAAAATCCTCTTCGACCTCCCCATCAAAGGCAATATCGACAACCCCGAGTTCAACTACATGAAGCTCGTATGGAAGACGCTCGGCAACCTGCTGGTCAAGGTCGCCACCTCGCCCATCCGCGCCATCGCCAACGCTATGGGCATGGGCGAAACCCCGGAGTTCATCAAAATCGACCCCAAGCAACGCGACTTCACCTCTGAGCAGTACCATCAGTTCGCCGAACTCGCCACCATCGTCAAGAGTAACGACGGTGTGCGCCTCACGCTCGACCAGCAGGTTGACAGCACCGACGACAGCGAGATGCTTGCACGCTATGCGCACCGCAACGAGCTGGTGCTGCAGTACATGACAGGGCAGGAAGGCGTCTCGGCCGAGCAGATAAACGTCACCACCACCATGACGACAGGCCTCAAGCAGCAAGGCTATGCCGTCATTTCCGAAGCGAGCGACGAGTTGGAGGAATAAACGGCGAAATCCCTAGCCCACGAACATCTTGTAAACCAGGCGGCAGAGGTAGCCGAGAGCCGAACCCCCTTTGGTCACGGCGGTGAACTTCGCCATTACCGTTTGTTGGAGCTCGGTGTTGTGGTTGGCAACCGAGTCGACCATCGAGTGCCAATGAATTTTCATGGTTGATTTTTGGGGCGACCTGTGATTTGTGACCAGAGTTGGAGTCACTGGTGTTGGTTAATTAATGGGTTTGATTTTTGTTATTACGTGCTTACGTTTTTACGAAGGAGGGTGTTGGTTGTTTTTTCCGTTATAACGTACTTACGATATTACGATTTTACGATTTCCACATTTTGACCGCGAAACCACCACCCGTCTCGCAAACCATCAGAATTTCAATATTCTCTACAAGGCCTCAAAAAAACAAAAAAATTCGTAGACCGCAATGTGACGGTTGTATCTTTGCAAAGTGGATTGGAAATGGTATTGAAGGTTGGTACCTGCTGCGGAGCCTATGATTTTTGATTTGTCGAGGCGACTGCTGTAAAGTCGCTTTTTCTTTGTATATTTGCACGCCAAAACTTGATGATTATCAAATGAAGAACATAGCAGTCATATTGGCTGGTGGTTGTGGAAAACGGTTCGGTTCAGAAGAGCCTAAGCAGTTTGCATTGATTGGTGGACGCACGGTGTTGGAACACTCGGCGGCGGCCTTCGCCGAGGTGGAGGGCATCGACGAGCTGTGTGTGGTGTCGCATCCCGACTGGATAGAGAGGGTGGAGAAGATGGTTTCTGGGTTCAAGGTTCAAGGTTCAATGTTCAAGGTTATAGCGGGGGGTGACGAGAGGTATATGTCGAGCCTCAACGCCATCATGGCTTATATAGACTGTGACGACGACACAAACCTCGTCTTCCACGACGCTGCTCGTCCCAACGTGGACCGCTCTACGATAGCGGCGGTGCTGAAGGCACTGCAACAGTATGAGGCGGTGGGTGTGGGGGTGCCTGCTACCGACACGCTGTGGGAGGTGGCTATCACCAACGAGGCGATGGAGCGTACTCCCGAACAGCCTTACACTCTCTTGCGGGTGCCTGAACGCAAGCGCTACTGGATGGCTCAGACTCCTCAGGCCTTCCGTCTGCCGCTGATCCGCGACGCTTACCAGCGGGCTCTGCAAGACCCGATGTTCCAGGCTACCGACGACTGCGGTGTGGTGGCTCGATACATGCCGGAGGTGAAGATACACTTGGTGAAGGGGACGGCGGAGAACATAAAGCTGACTCACCTACATGATTTGAACACTTTGAACTCTCTAATATCTGAAAGAATATGACAAACGTGAAATCGATTTCGAGGACTCTGATTGTCGATGCGGCGTTGCTTGCGACAACTTGCCTTATCCCGGCGCTCTCTCATCTGCTGGCGTTCCCGCTCTACAAGCTGAACCCTATGCTGCTGGTGCTGATGGGCGGCATGATGCTGGTGGACAGCCGTTGGAATGCCTATCTTATGGCGCTGCTGGTGCCTTTCGTTACCTGTCTCGTGGTCGGCATGCCGACGGTGAGCGGGGCGTTCTGCATCGCGCTGGAGTTCGCCACGGTGGTGACGGTGGTGTCGCTGGCGGCACCGCGTGCCGGACGGCGTTTCTGGACGCTGCTGGCGCTTGCATTGGGTGCCATACTGGCGGGCAAGGTGGTTTACTATACAGCCAAATGGCTTATCGTGCGTCCTGACCAGCTGGTCACCACGTCGCCTCTCGTCCAGGTCGTAAGCGTGCTGGCGATAGCCGCGCTCTTCGCCTTCGTCGTTTCCCGCAGGAGGAGCTCTTAACGAAAACGATAACGATAACGAAAACACACCTACACACCTACACTCTTACACCCTTACACCTTTACACCTTTACACATTCATACATTCACACATTAACGAATTAACACATTCCCAAGATATGTTACGTACAATCAGAATAATCTTTGCACTGTTGTTCTTTGTAGGGATAACACTGCTCTTTCTTGACTTCACCGGCGTGGTGAGCCTCTATCTCGGCTGGATGGCGAAGGTGCAGCTGCTGCCTGCGGTGATGGCTCTGAACGTGGGTGTGATAGTGGCGCTGGTGGTGCTCACTCTGCTTTTCGGCAGGTTCTACTGCTCGGTGATCTGTCCGCTGGGTGTAACCCAGGACTTCTTCGCCAGGATTGGTAGCCGAGTGAAGAAAAACCGCTACCGCTACCACAAGCCTCTCACCTGGCTGCGCTGGGTGGTGTTCGCCCTCTTCGTGGTGGCTATGGTGGTGGGACTTAACGCAGTGGCGGTGCTCATAGCGCCCTACAGCTCGTATGGCCGCATGGTGAGCTCGATAGGGCAGCCGGTTTACATCTGGCTGAACAACCTGCTGGCTGGCATCGCCGAACGGCATGAGAGCTATGCTTTCTACAGCGTGGAGGTGAAGGCTGTGTCGGCGGTGACGCTGGTGACGGCCTCGGCGCTGCTGGTGATAGTGGCGGCCTTGTCGCTCTGGCGGGGGCGTCTCTGGTGCAACACCATCTGTCCGGTGGGCACGCTGCTGGGCTTCGTGTCGCGCTGGTCGCTGATGAAGCCGGTAATCGACCACAGCAAATGTGTGGAATGCGGCCTTTGCGGAAAGAACTGCAAGGCGGAGTGCATCGACACAGAGAACCGCAAGATTGACTATTCGCGCTGCGTGGGTTGCATGGATTGCATCGGCAAATGCCACGCGGGGGCGATAGGGTATAAAGTTCAGGGTTTAAAGTTAAAAGATAATAGTGGCGAGGTGGATTCGTCGCGGCGGAAGTTCCTGGTGGCTACGGCTGCCGTGGGGACGGCGATGGCGCTGCAGGCGCAGGAGGAGAACATCGACGGCGGTCTGGCGGTGATCGAGGACAAGGTGATGCCGGAACGCAAGACGCCGCTGAAACCTGCCGGTGCGAGAGGTCTGCGCCGTTTCTCGAAACGCTGCACCTCCTGCCAGCTCTGTGTGACCGAATGTCCGAGCCATCTGCTGCGTCCGTCGAAAGAGCTTTCTACGTTGATGCAGCCGGAGATGTCCTTCCACGACGGCTACTGCCGTCCGGGTTGTGTGAAATGCTCGCAGGTGTGTCCAGCCGGCGCGATTGAGAAAATATCTGCCGACGAGAAGAGTGCGATAAGCATAGGCCACGCTGTGGTAGTGACGCAGAACTGCCTCTCGGCACAAAGCGACAAATGCGGCCACTGTGCCGAGGTGTGCCCTGTGGGTGCGGTGACGATGGTGACCGACCCGGCTACGGGATTCGAGATACCCTCCGTCGATGAGAACCGCTGCCTGGGTTGCGGAAAATGTGAATACCTATGCCCGTCGCGTCCGCTTTCGGCGATATTCGTGGAGGGAAGGGAGCAGCATGTTAATGTTTGATTGCTTGATTGCGTGATTGCTTGAATGAGTGATTGCTTGAGTGCGTGAATGATTTCAATTTTCAATTCTCAATTATAAATTCCTGTGGATAGAAGAGACTTTTTAAAGGTGATGGGTGGCGGTGCTGTGGCTACCGCTGCTGTCATGACGGGCTGCAAGCCTGCTCCCGAGACTTCGGCCGAGGGCTTCGCCCAGGGCGAGGTGCCTACCGACAAGATGACCTACCGTACCGGACGGCACGGCGAGAAAGTGTCGCTGCTGGGTTACGGCTGCATGCGCCTTCCGACTGTGGGCAACGTGAGCGGCCGCGAGGATGGGGCTGAGCTCGATCAAGATCAGATAAACCGTCTCACCGACTACGCCATTGAGCATGGGGTGACCCTCTTCGACACGGCTCCGCCTTACTGCAAGGGCCGTTCGGAACACGCCATGGGCATCGCCCTGAGCCGTCATCCGAGAGACAAATACTACGTGAGCAGCAAGATGTCGAACTTCCCTGCCAGCACCTGGAGTCGCGACGCGTCGATAAAGATTTACCAGAACACGCTGAAAGAGCTGAAGCTCGACTATATAGACTTTATGATGCTCCACGCCATAGGTGGCACCAGCAAGGACCTGAACGGCAACGAGCTCAACCCGATGGAGGTGTTCGAGGCGCGTTTCATAAACAACGGCATCCTCGACTTCCTTATGGAGGAGCGTGAGAAGGGGCGCATACGCAACCTCGGCTTCTCTTATCACGGCGACGTGAGGGTGTTTGACCGTGCGCTGTCGATGAACGACACCGTGCATTGGGACCATGTGCTGATTCAGCATAACTATGTCGACTGGCACCATGAGGCTGTGGAGCAGGGGGGCGACGCCGACTCGGAATACATGTACAACCGCTTGGCCGAACTCGACATTCCGATATTCGTGATGGAGCCGCTGCTGGGTGGCTCGCTGGCGACTCTCTACGACGCGGCGGTGAAAGAGCTGAAAGAGAAAGACCCTCAGGCCTCGATAGCTTCGTGGGCTTTCAGGTTTGCAGGCTCCCAACCTCGCATACTCACGGTGTTGAGCGGTATGACATATATGGAGCACCTGCAGGACAACATCCGCACCTACTCGCCGCTGAAACCACTCAGCGATGACGAATACGCCATGCTCGAGCGCATTGCTCACCAGTATTCCAACTTCCCGACGGTGCCTTGCACGGGTTGCCAATACTGCATGCCCTGCAAATACGGAATAGACATTCCAGGCATCTTCTCGCATTACAACAAATGTGTGAACGAGAGCAATGTGGCGCTGGCCGACGACGCCGATGCCGACAAGAAGGCTTACCGTCATGCAAGACGTGCATTCCTGGTGGGATATGACCGGAAGGTGCCGCGCCTGCGTCAGGCCGACCACTGCATCGGATGCGGCGAATGTGTGCACAAATGTCCGCAGAAAATTGACATCCCGGCACAGATGAAACGTATCGACGGATATGTCGAGAAGCTGAAGTGACTGTAGGTGTGAAATGACGCCAAAAGGGGTCGTTTGTCAAATGTAATTTGAATTTTAAACTTTAATAGATTTATGAAATTATTGTTTTTGGGAACCTGGGAGATAATTGTCATCGTGCTTGTTGTGCTGTTGCTTTTCGGTGCCAAGCGCATACCCGAGCTGATGCGAGGCATGGGCAAGGGAGTGAAGAGCTTCAAGGACGGCATGAACGGCAAGGACGAGGAGGCATCAGACAAACCCTCCGACACCGAGAAGAAAGACTGACAAGTCATTCTGTCATTCAAGCGATTCCTTTGACCTTCTGGGAACATCTCGACGAGCTGCGTGGCTGTCTTGTGCGCATTGTCATCGCTACCCTTGTGGCGGCGGTGGCGGCGTTCTTTTTCAAGGACCTTCTCTTTTCGGTGGTGCTGGCGCCCAAGGAGTGCGACTTCATCACCTACCGTCTCTTTGAGCGCCTTTCGGGCCATTCGGCGGACTTCTCGGTGGACCTCATCAACGTGGACATAGCGCAGCAGTTCATCACCCACATGAAGGTGGCGCTCTGGATAGGCTTGCTTGCGGTGTCGCCATACGTGCTTTATGTGCTCTTCGGCTTTGTGTCGCCGGCGTTGTACAAGAACGAGCGTCGATATGCGGTGAGGGCTGTCGGCGGTGGATATGTGATGTTCATGATAGGGGTGGCGCTCAACTATTTCGTCATCTTCCCGCTCACCTTCCGCTTTCTCGGCACCTACCAGGTGAGCAGCGAGGTGACCAACATGATATCTCTGACATCGTATATCTCGATGCTGCTGACCATGAGCCTCATCATGGGAGTGGTGTTCGAGCTGCCTGTGGTGAGCTGGCTGCTGGCGAAGATGGGGGTTCTCAAGGCGGCGCCGATGAAGAAATACCGCCGCCACGCGGTGGTGACGATACTCATCATCGCAGCAATCATAACACCCACAGGCGACATCTTCACCCTAAGCATCGTCGCCCTGCCGATATACCTGCTGTATGAAACCAGCATCATAATAGTGAACCACTCAAACCCCAACACACCTTAACAGCCAAATACACCGTGAGCATCATTGAGTCAATCCTACTCGCACTGGCACTATGTGTTGATACACTGGCGGTATCGACAGCATGCGGGCTCAAATATCGGATGAGCGTGGGACGCTGGGGGCTCCTGACGCTGATTCTCGGCCTTTCGCAAGGGCTGTTCCCCCTGGCGGGCGCCATACTCGGCACAACCTGCGGACACTTTATCGAAGCAATAGATCATTGGATTGCATTCATCCTGCTGCTCGCCATAGGCATCAAGATGATTATCGATGCAACCAGAAAGGAAGGCGAATCCCTGACAGGTGGCAACGCTTTGAACGTCCGGACGATGTGCATGCTCGGTGTTGCCACCAGCATTGACGCATTTGCCGTAGGGATTGGATTCGGGCTTGACAGCACCATGACACAGAACGTTGTCACCTGCACCATAATCGCCACAGTCACCTTTGCTGTCTCATGCTTGGGGGTGTTGCTTGGGCAAAGTGGACGAAGGATACCGACGCTGTGGTCGGGCATCGTCGCCGGTGCGGTGCTTATAGGTATCGGTGTAAAGATACTGGCAGAGCACCTTGCCTCTTAAAAAAGGGGTGCCCGGCACAAAGCGCCAGGCACCCAACTGTTTCTCAATAGTTTGAGCTTATTCAGCCACAACTTCGAGTTTCAGCTCGGCCTTGATGTCGCGGTGGATGTTCACCATAGCGGAATATTCGCCCACAGCCTTGATCTTGTCGCCGTCAACAACGATGCTCTTGCGATCCACATCGTAGTTGTGCTGTTCTTTCAGAGCCTCAGCGACCTGCTGGTTGGTGATGGAGCCGAAGAGCTGTCCATTCTCACCGACTTTGGCGATGAGTTTCACACTCTTGCCATTGAGGGCCGACTGGAGAGCCTCAGCGTCCTTGCGGATTTTTTCTTCCTTGTGAGCACGCTGTTTCAAGGTCTCGGCATGCATTTTCTTGTTCGACGGAGTGGCGATGATAGCCATACCCTGCGGAAGAAGGTAGTTGTTGGCGTATCCGTTCTTCACATTGACGATATCGTCCTTGTAGCCCAAGTTGGCAACATCTTGTTTCAGTATGATTTCCATTCTTGCTTCCTCCTATTTTTATTTAAGACAATCTGCCACATAAGGCATAAGGGCGATATGACGGGCGCGCTTCACAGCCTGTGACACTTTTTTCTGATACTTGTTCGACGTACCGGTGATACGGCGGGGGAGAATCTTACCCTGCTCGTTGACGAACTTCAGAAGGAAATCCGCATCCTTGTAGTCGATATACTTGATGCCGAGTTTTTTGAAACGGCAGTATTTTTTACGCTGCGTCTCGACGGCTATCGGGGTCAGATATTTTATTTCGGTTTCGTTTGCCATTGTTCTTTGTTGTTATCAGTTTAACGAATAAATGGTTTGTGATTTGTTTATGCCTCTGCAACCTCGGCGGCGGGAGCCTCGGCGGCGGCTTTCTTGGCGTTGCGTTTTTTCTCGTTGTAAGCCACAGCGTGCTTGTCGAGAGCCACGGTGAGGAAACGAAGCAGACGCTCGTCACGCTTGTAGGCGACCTCGAGTTCGGCAATCAAGCTACCCTCGGCTTTGAACTCGATGAGGTAGTAGTAGCCTGTGGTTTTCTTTTTGATTGGATAGGCGAGCTTGCGCATGCCCCAGTTGTTGGTGTAGATAATCTCTGCACCGCGCTCTTTCAAGAAGTTGGTGTACTTCTCGACCGTTTCCTTCATCTGATCGTCAGACAAAACGGGAGTTACAATGAAAACGGTTTCGTACTGTTTTACCATGTTTTGAATTGATTAAGTGTTATTGTTTTGTTTTACAATTATGTCATAAAAAAAAGACAGGACCCACGTCCTGTCTTTCTTGATTTTGGAGCCACTTTGCGGACTCGAACCGCAGACCTACGCATTACGAATGCGTTGCTCTACCAACTGAGCTAAAGTGGCAAGACCGATGTCTGCGGACGACGCTTCGGTGCATCCTTGCGGATGTCGGGGTGAGAAGACTCGAACTTCCGGCCTCCACGTCCCGAACGTGGCGCGCTAGCCAACTGCGCTACACCCCGCTGAAAAGTGTCCTGGCAGGGACTCGAACCCTGGACCCATTGATTAAGAGTCAATTGCTCTACCAACTGAGCTACCAAGACATCTAATTCATCATCTTTATTGTTACGACCGGGCCTCTGTACATCACTTGTTCAACATTGTACGTCGGCGTCTTTGTAGGACGTGGACAGGTCATAACCTATTATCTCAAAGAACTCTTTTTTTGCAGGGTTTTCCCCTACTTTCTGTACTCCGGGTGGGACTTGAACCCACACGACCTTGCGGTCAAGGGATTTTAAGTCCCTCGTGTCTACCATTCCACCACCAGAGCTTTCCAAATTGAAAATTGAAAATTGAAAATTGAAACCACTTCGCCTTTCGTTTTCTATTTCCCTGGTCGGAGACTTGAGCGGAAAACGAGACTCGAACTCGCGACCCCGACCTTGGCAAGGTCGTGCTCTACCAACTGAGCTATTTCCGCAGGTTTTCCAGAATTTGCCGCAAATAACCCAAACAAATATCAATCATGAAAAATGACGCGGCAAAATCGGAAAAGTTTTCAAAGAACTGGAGCGGAAAACGAGACTCGAACTCGCGACCCCGACCTTGGCAAGGTCGTGCTCTACCAACTGAGCTATTTCCGCGGCTTTTTTTTCGAAAAGCGACTGCAAAAGTACAAACTTTTTCTGAAACTGAAAGTTTTTTTTACTTTTTCTTTACGATTTTTTTTATCTCGTTGAGTTTCATCAGCGCTTCTATCGGTGTAAGTGTATCAATATCAATATCCAGCAACTTGTCGCGTATATCCAGCAACGCAGGGTCGTCCAACTGTATAAAGCTGAGTTGGTAGCCACCGGCATTCTTTTGTTCTTCGATTTTTCTCTCTGATTTTTCGTTTTTCGACACTCCTACCCCACTTCCGTTTTTCGACTCCAGAATCGCCAACATCGCGTTGGCTCGTTTCAACACCGAAGAGGGCATTCCCGCCATCCTTGCCACATGTATGCCGAAGCTGTGCTCGCTGCCGCCGGGTTCCAATTTGCGAAGGAATATAACCTTGTTGCCAATTTCCTTTACCGATATATGGAAGTTCTTGATACGGTCATACTTTTCCGCCATTTCTATCAACTCATGATAGTGGGTGGCGAACATTACCTTGGGTCTTATGGTCGGCTGCTCGTGGAGGTATTCGGTGATGGCCCATGCGATGGAGATGCCGTCGTAGGTGCTGGTGCCGCGACCGATTTCGTCGAGCAGCACCAGGCTTCGGTCGGACACATTATTTAATATGCTGGCCGTCTCGTTCATCTCGACCATGAAGGTCGATTCTCCGGATGAGATGTTGTCGGAGGCGCCCACACGGGTGAACACCTTGTCCACGACTCCGATGGAGGCTTTCCTGGCCGGACAGTAGCAACCCATCTGAGCCATGAGCACGATGAGAGCCGTCTGACGCAGGAGGGCCGACTTACCCGACATGTTAGGTCCTGTGATGATGATAATCTGCTGGCTGTCGCGGTCTAGGTGCACGTTGTTGGCCACATACTGTTCGCCCAGCGGCAGTTGGGTTTCGATGACCGGGTGGCGACCGTCGATGATGTCGATCACGTCGCCGTCGTCGAGTTGCGGACGGCAGTAGTTGTTTGAGAGCGACACCGCAGCGAACGACTGGAGGCAGTCGAGTCGCGCCACCAGCTGAGCGTCGTTCTGTATGGGCACTATATATTCGCTCAGCGCCACGATGATTTTGTTGTAGAGCTGAGCTTCGAGAGCCACGATGCGGTCTTCCGCACCGAGTATTTTCTCCTCGTATTGTTTCAGTTCGGGGGTGATGTAGCGTTCGGCGTTGGTGAGAGTCTGCTTGCGGATCCACCCTTCGGGCACCTTGCTCTTGTGTGCGTTGGTGACCTCGAGGTAGTAGCCGAAGACGTTGTTGAAGCCCACCTTGAGCGACGGGATGCCCGTGCGTTCGCTCTCCTGCTGCTGCATGCGTGCGAGGTATTCCTTGCCGCTGCCCGCCATATCGCGCAGTTCGTCGAGTTCGGTGTTGACCCCTTTGGCAATCACGCCCCCCTTGTCGAGTTTGACCGGAGCCTCCTCGTTTATCTCACGCTGCAGCCGTTCGACCATCAGCTGGCAGGGGTTCAGTTGCTCGGCGAAGAGGCCCAGCGCCTTGTCGTCCGACTGAGCGCACAGCCCTTTCAAGTCTTTTATCCCCTCGAGCGAGCGTTTCATCTGGAGCAGTTCCCTGGGGTTGATGCGCCCGACAGAAGCTTTAGAGGTGAGACGTTCGAGGTCGCCGATGCCCCGCACCACCTGCTGCAGTTTCTGCATCAGCTCGCGGCTGCGCACCAGGTAGTCGACCACAGCGAGGCGTTCCTCGATGAGGCTCACCTCTTTGAGTGGCATGAGCATCCAGCGGCGCAGCTGGCGCGACCCCATGGGTGTGAGCGTCTGGTCGAGCACCGAGAGGAGCGTCTTGGCGTTGTCGTGAGGCGTGTGCACCAGTTCGAGGTTGCGCACGGTAAACTTATCCAGCCATACGTAGCGGTCCTCGTCGATGCGGCTTATCTTGGTGATATGCTGTGTGCGGTCGTGCTGTGTGTCCTGCAGGTAGTAGAGAGCCGCGCCTGCAGCCACGATGCCAGCCTCCAAGCCGTCAACCCCGAAGCCTTTGAGAGATGTAGTGCCGAACTGTTTCATCAGCAGCTCTTCGGCAAAGTCTTTAGTGAACACCCAATCCTCGAAGGTGTTGGTGTAGTAGCGCTCAGAGTAGTTGTCCTTGAACCAATGGAGCTTCTTGCGCTGCAGCACAATCTCCGACGGAGCGAAGCTCTGCAGCAGCTTGTCGATATATTCGTTGTCGCCCTGAGCGACATAGAACTCGCCGGTGGAGACGTCCAGGAAGCTTATGCCGTGCATCTTGTCGGTCAGGTGGAGTCCGCAGAGGAAGTTGTTCTCCTTGACTTCGAGGACGTTGTCGTTGTAAGAGACGCCCGGGGTCACCAGCTCGGTGATGCCGCGTTTGACGAGACCTTTGGTCGTCTTGGGGTCTTCGAGTTGCTCGCAGATGGCGACGCGCAAACCCGAGCGCACCAGCTTGGGAAGGTATTGGTCGATGGCGTGGTAGGGAATGCCCGCGAGGTCGCAGTAGCTGCCCCCACCGCTGGCCTTGCGGGTGAGGGTGATGCCGAGTATGCTCGAAGCCTTGCGTGCGTCCTCGCCGAAGGTCTCGTAGAAGTCGCCCACACGGAACAGCAGCATCGCGTCGGGAAACTGCCGTTTCATCTCGGCATGCTGCCGCATCAAAGGGGATTCGTTTTCAGCGCTTTTGGCCATCGGCGTTCAGTTTTGGGAATGCAAAAATACATATTTACCCCCAGTGTTCAGGCGACCCCCGCCGTCCTTTTTTGCAACACCCCACAATAACAAAAAAATTATCAGCACATTACATGCTGATAACTTTTTATATAGGGTTTCTATAGTAGTTTTGCGAAATATTATCGCCTGTTGGTGTAAACCATGATGTAATAGAACAGCGTGGCCAGCGACGTAAGCGCCGCCATGATGTAGGTGTAGGCAGCCGCACGAAGGGCACTCTCGGCATAGCGGTGGGTGTCGGGCGAGGTGATATTGTGTGAGTTAAGCCACACCAGCGCCCGTTTCGAGGCGTTGATTTCGACAGGAAGAGTCACCACGGTGAACAGGGTGGTGAGCGCATAGAGTCCTATGCCGACGAGCAGCAGCGTTGTGCCCAGACGGTTGACCAGCAACATGCCCGCCAGCAGCACCCACATGACGAACTTGTTGGAGAAACTGACGGTGGGCACCAGCGTAGAGCGCATCTGCAGCCAGGCATAGCCAGTGGCGTGCTGCACGGCGTGACCGCACTCGTGCGCAGCCACAGCGGCAGCGGCCACACTTGTGCCGTGATAGACATCGTGGCTCAGGTTGAGAGTCTTGTTTGTCGGGTTGTAGTGGTCGGTGAGAGTGCCGTTGACCTCGTTGACGGTCACGTCGTGAATATCGTTGTCGTAGAGCATCTTTTCCGCCACCTCGCGGCCGGTCATGCCGTAGTTCATCGGAATCTTCGAATAACTCTTGAACTTGCGTTCCACGCCTTTGCTCACGATGAAGCTCACGATAGTGAGTGCAATGAAAACCAACCACATAAGCCCTATACCCGAACCAGTCGGAAATATCAAAAGCAATTCGTTTGTCATATCATGCCTGTTTTAAAGAACCTAATAATAACGTCTCGCCATAAAAATTATTGCTTCTTCACACATCCTTCGAGCCATTCTCATCTTAGCCCCATATTCACCATCGGATCCACGGAATAAATCACACGGAATTCCGGACAGAAGCGAAGCTTTTCCTTGTGTTCGACAAACCACAGCCGCCACCCTGTCAGCGCCACGCTGGATATATACAGCCGCCCGAACGAATCACCGTCATCGCCGCTGTTGAGTATTCCCGTCAGTTTCTCAAAGTTGCACACAATCGCCACCACCCATTCCGGCAACGGTTTTCGCCTTATGCCCTCATCGTACAGCATCTCCAGCCTCGCCATATACACCTCCTGCGCCTTGAGGCTGTCTTCAATGCACTCATGCTTGGGATATTTATACATAGACCTCAATCTCTCTCCCGGATAGGTGTGGTACGTCGGCTGCACCAGTTTTTCCATCCCGTAGCAGTCCGAATAACGCGTAGGCCGCACCGTCAATATCGTGTCGTATTCCGCAACGCTTGTCCTCACCCCCGAGGCCAAGCCGCCGACTCGATGTGACGGCAAGAGACCTTTGTCGGCCGGCAGGACCTGCGCGACAGCCACACCGGCCAGCGCAAACAGCAAGACACAATATATGAGCATCCTTTTCATCGTACCTTAACACTAACCCCCTCTATCTCCATATTTTGGTTCGCTCCGTCTGGGCCATACTCTATAATCGGATTCCCTGTATATCCCCAGTCACACACAGGGAATGGCTTCATTCTTATCACCTCCAAAACCACATCTTTATTGGCCTCAAACCGTTTCGTCTGATAGTGATACCCCACTGCCGAGGCCTTTAAAAAATAGCTTCCAACCGGCACCTTCACAACATATATTCCGTTAAAGTCAGTAATCGCCTTAGCAACCACAGATTTCCCCTTCATAATTATCACTATAATGAATGGCATTTGCTCCTGTGTTTCTTTATCGACAACCATTCCCATTACCGTGACCGAATCAGTCACCCTCTGCGCCATAGACCCACCGACCAGCGCAAACAGCAAGACACAATACATGATTACCTTTTTCATCGTACCTTTACATTTACCCCATGTATCCCCCTACGTTGTCCATCGTTATCTATAAACCAGTCTTCTCCTTCCCATTTTTTCCACATCCCTATTTTGCCTATATCAACATTCTTTTCAGCCACAATCGTAACAATTCCATCACAATACCCAACCGACGAAACCCACAACGAATACGTGCCCGCCAACATTCTCAAATTAAACATACCTGCAGAGTCAGTAATTGTCCACGCAACGATATCATCATCATGTTTAGCCCAAACATATAAAAATGGCATCCTCTCACCAGATTTCGCATCCACAACCGCCCCCTTCACCGTGACTGAATCCGCCACCATCTGTGTACTGGTTCCAAACACATGGCCGACAGTGTCCTTCTCGGTTATTTTCGACATCCTTGAAATAAGCCTCATGGTTTTAGGATTAACAATTTTGCGATAGATCACCATGCGGCCACGGTCTTCCAACTCGATGATGAGATTGCGGTATCTCCATGTCAAGAAATCCTTTCGGTTGATGGGTCTGTCGGGGTATTTGCCTGTGAGACGGTTCAGTATCTGCCGTACTTCGACAAGTTTCTCATCTGTATTTTCAGGGTTTCCATAATAGCTGCGCACATCGCAACTGTAACAGTTGGTTTCTGTCCACTCAAAGAAAACGCCGTCAACAAGTGAATCGCTCCGGTGAACGCAATAGTCAACCTCGAGGGTCTGCTTTTTGTCCACTACGGTGTAATAGCTATACCTCTCATGGGCGCCCTTTTGGTATTCGTCTGGATAATAGCCGTTTGACAATTTACGGAACTCTCCATAGCAAGTTGCCCGAAGTGCCCGTTCCGCGCTATCGACCCTGCCGAGATGCAGGTTGTCGAAATTGTCCAGCAGAAACCGTAGCCTCGTCTCTATGTTGTCTGTGCCTATGTGTGGCAGGGAGTCTTGGTTGTGGATTATATGGCATACATGCACCTCATTGTCCTTCATTTCCAGAATACCATATTCATTTTTGTTGACCTCGAATTGCTCAAAGCAATAATCTGACGATCTGTTCACACCTCTGTAACAGTCATGCATAGTAAAAAAGTGGTATCTGTGGCCCAAATCAAGCTTTTTTACCAGTTTCCCGTCTTCCAGCCTTGCCACATATGTCTTTTGGGTGTCGTTCACCAAGTAGTAGATGTCGCCGTTGTAGAGGACAGCGTTTGAGAAAACTGTATCGTAGGTCTTCCCTCCCCAGTGATACCAGTCGGTCACTTTGTCACGGCCTGTGATTCTGAAAATAGACGGTACGGGTGCCACACCGGCCCACCCATGGCGGTTCATTTTCGACAGAAATTCATATTCGTGGGTAGCGGCGTCTTCGTATCTATATCCAGCGCCACATGGCTGCGCCTTGCCATTCAACAATGCCAACGTGTCCACATGGCTGTCTAGAATGAAATAATAGACATTGTCTTTCCTGATGATGCGATTCAGCATGCTGGGCATGATGTATTGGCGTAAAGAAGTCTTTGACTTGTCGGGATTGAGAGCCACGCCCGATCCGTCACCCTCCCCTTCCTTTTCGATAAACCAGGTGTAGCTTCCCCATTCGCCACAATCTATAGTGGCAACGCTGTAACGGTCGTCGTCATATATCACATCCGAGATCACGTCGACAGGTTTCCATTGCCATGCATCCATATCAAAATAATAGCCGCCCAACCCGTCTTTGATATGGTAAGGCCTCAGGTAGAGAGTGTCGTGGCGCACAAAAAGGTCGCCATAGTTGCTGCTCCTGAAATCCTTAGGCAGTCCCACCTCGACGATGTTCTGTCCTGATTCAGGGAACACCAGCAGCCGGTATTTGGACAGAGTATAGCGATAGAGTTCACTCTCACGGAATATACAGAAATAATAGCTCTTATACTTTACTGACCACCGCATCTTGAATTCCGAGATAGGACTTATATAATCCGAGGCGTTTATCCGCACTGTGTCTTCCACCAGACGGAACTGCTGCGCATACGACGCAATGTAGGCGGCAAACAATACGACAAAGCAAATAAAGCGTCTCATACAAGGATTTTTTCTTTCTAAACGAATGCAAATATACAAAATCTTTGTTTTTTTACGACAGGTGGTTGTCTGAATGAAGTCTGATTTTACATGTCAGGGTGTGGAATAATTTTTTTTAGTACTTTTGCTGTTTGGAATAATATAAAATATCTCAATCCTTCCCCTCGCCATTTAAACCTTTTTAACCTTTCAAGCGCAGCGACCCTTTTAAACTCTATAACTCTATAACTCTCCAATGAACCACTCTCTCAAATCGTTATTGCTGCTGTGTGTGTGCCTGTGGTGCGCCGAAGTCCAGGCTCAGCCCGTACGTACTGTATTTGTGGCAAAAGAACCATACAAACAGCTTTATCTGTACATACCCCCCAGTTCGATAGACATATCTTTGAATGGCAGGGTGAAAAGTGTGGAGCAGACCTCCAATGTGTATTTGGTCCATGTTTTATCCGGGGGCGGCATGACATCTGCCTCCTATCAACAAAGTCATTATCTCCAATACATTTTTGACTCGCTCGGGAATCTGGAAAGTTATAAAAGCAAGTATATCTATTTCGATACAAACACCGTTGAGGCTTCAGTAGAAAAAGCGCTTCCTATCAAATATTTCAGGCAACCAACCGAGCAATACACAATAGAGGACGACAAATCCTATTTCTTCAAAGACGGACTGCTGACCAAGGAAAAAGATGGGTCGACGACCAACCTGTACGAATATGACGAACACGGCAACCTGATATGTATTAAAGAATACCATGGCAACTTCTGGCCCAGGACTACCACTGTGAGCCTGAATGAAAACGGGCTGCCATTGACTGTGACGGTACATGACCCGAGCAACACCCACAATCAACAAGAGAAGGATAAGGAAAACATACCCGACAATGCCACAGATATGTTATGCTATGACGCCGAAGGCAACTGCACGGCTCATCTGCAAAAATGCTACAACGGCTGGAGGATGGATGTGTATGAATATGACCGTTCGGGCAATCTGATATTTGAGGGACCCTGCGAAAAATACAGCAAGTCAAATCCCTGTGGCTGCAAAAAAAGTCGTATCAACCACGGATATGAATATGACAGTCAAAACAACCGCATTCGCGACTACCTGATTGGCGACTGGAAGCCAAGCAAGTGGGACCGTTCGTTCAAGTACGACACCGCCGGAAGGGAAATCGAATATACAACCTACGAAACCAGCGGCAAGCAGAGGACTCTCAGCAGCCACGTCACCACGACCTACGACTCACTTGGAAGGATAGTCTGCAAGGAGGCCTTTACAGGTTTCTATGTATCCAACGAGGCACTTTTCAACTACTCCAGAGTGGTTAAGCAGACATGGGAATACGACGCCCGAGGCAACATTATATGCCTCAAGGCCTACAAAGACAAAAGCAAGCCTTTCAAAGTGGTTAGATATGAATATGTTTACGACGACCACGACAACTGGATTCAATGCCGCCGCCATGAGGGTGAAAGCGAAGACTCCATGCCTGTCACCCAGACACTCGAACGCGTCATCTGCTACTATTAGTGGGGCCGATGGCAAACGGTGTCGGCTAATAGGCAAACCTGAAACACCCAAGAGCACGGCCACAAAACAACAAGAGGCATCCCAGAAAGGATGCCTCTTTGTTTATCTCGACCTTAAAGCTGATTTCGCTCATTTTCAGCAGCACTTACTTATAAGCCATCATCCCAATCACCACCTATCTGAACATTGTAGCAACCTCGGAGCTGACATGGACCTATATCGGACCCATATCGGACCTTTTATAGAATTACCATAGAGTTACCATAGAATTACTATAGAATTACCATAGAATTTTAGCACCCCAATCAGAGGCCACAAGCGCAGAAGTTCCAGCATTTATCATTCCCACTGTCTTTCAATCCGTTGCACTGGCAACAAGAAAAGCCGTCCGTTAAGCGGAATCCTCGTCCCAACGGCAACCAGTTGATATTTATATTCTTGAAAGACATCATTATCCTCTATTCAACTCAGCAAAGTTATGAATTTGTTTCCATTCCCGTACATAAATATCAAAATTTTTTATTCCCTATATTGAATATCTTTTTCGTACTTTTGCAACTCGGTTTGGTCATCATCCAGATGCCAAGAGGGAACACGGGTGAGAGTCCCGGACAGTCCCGCTGCTGTGAGCCCCAATCGTTTAGCTCTGACCGACAAACCAGCCACTGCAGGTCTCAGCCGCCTGCGGGAAGGCGTCGGACAGAGGGGGTAAAGTCAGAAGACCTGCCAAGCCGCCGTCAACTGAAACGCTCCCGAGGAGGGGTGGTCATGAAGAAAGAGCTCTACATATTTACGTTTGTGTGCCTGCTGCCGGCGATGGCGGCGGCGCAGGACACGGTGAAGCGCCACATACTGAACGAGGTGCAGGTGAGCACGCAGGCGCCGCCGTCGGAGACCTACACCTCGACGCCGACGCAGGTGGTGACGGTGGAGAAGATGGAGCAGACGGGGGCGGTGCAGCTGAGCGACGCGGTGAAGCAGATGAACGGGGTGACGATTAAAGACTATGGGGGCGTGGGGGGCATAAAGACGATGTCGGCGAGGGGATTGGGGAGCCAGTTCAGCTCGCTGATAATAGACGGGGTGGCGGTGAACGACTGCCAGAACGGGCAGATAGACCTGGGGCGGTACCTGCTGGGCAACAGCGCCTACGTGAGTTTCTCGAACGCGCAGCACGACGCACCGCTGCAGTCGGCCAGAGCCTTCGCGGCGGGCAACGTGGTGATGATGGAAACGCAATGTCCGCAATTCAAGGAGTGGCGCCCTTTCAACCTGAAGGTGGGCATGGAGGGCGGCTCGTTCCACCTCTACTCCCCCACCCTCTCGTGGGAGCAGCGCATCACGAAACGGCTGAGCTACTCGCTGTGGGGCAACTTCATCGCATCGAAAGGCAACTATCCGTTCACGCTATACTACACAGCCTCGCAGCAGGACAGCAGCTCGCGCGAGCGGAGGGAGAACTCGCGCATGTGGATGGCTACGGGAGACGCGAACATCTTCTACACCATTGACAGCCGCAATGAGCTGACGGCGAAAGTGCACTACATGCAGAGCCGGCACGAGCTGCCAGGACCTGTGATATACTACTCAACGAAAAACTCGGAACACAGCGAGGACCGCCTTTTCTTCGCGCAGGCGAAATACCGCTACACAGGGAGCCGAGTGAAGGCGCAGGCGATTGTGAAATACCAGCTGACGGACGACCTTTATGAGGACACGGCCGTCGCCAGCCGCACCCTGAACACCTACCGCCAGCAGGAGGCCTACGCCAGCGGGACGGCGGTATATAGCCCTGTGGAGGGGTTGAAGCTGAGCGTCGCGGAAGACGCGGCATACAACACGCTGGCGAGCAACCTGGCGAAGAACAACCATGTGAGGCGGCTGAGCTCGCTGACGGTGTTGGCCGTTGCCTACGACAACAGCTGGCTCTCGGTGTCGGCCAACGGGTTGGCGACGGTGGCTGAGGAGGTGGCGGTCAGCAGGGCTGACGCCAACGGAAACGAAAATCTGTCGGGCACAGGTCGCTTCCGCCAGTCGTACAGGCGGATTTCGCCTTACGTGGGGTTGAACATCAAGCCGTTCAGGAAGGTGGGGCTGCGGCTGAGATATTTCTTCAAGGAGAACTACCGCATACCCAACTTCAACGAGATGTACTACTACTCGATCACGCGAGAGCTGAAGCCGGAGAAGGCGATGCAGCACAATGTGGGTGTGACCTACGTGTTGAGGCTGCCCGAGAGCGAGCAACGCAATGTGGACGTAAGGCTTCAAGCTACCGCCGATGCGTACTACAACCGCGTGAGCGACAAACTCATAGCCATCCCCGTCCAGAATATGTTCCTATGGTCGATGATAAACCTCGGAAGGGTGGACATCTGGGGTGAGGACACGAAAGTGGATTTTTCAATCAAGGTAAAAGGGATAACCGTGAGCCTTGGCGGCAACTACGCCTTCCAGCATGCCACCGACCGCACCGACCCACTGTCGAAGACCTACGGCCACCAGATACCCTACACCCCGAGACATTCAGGCGGCGCCTCGCTATATGTCGAAACCCCATGGATTGACTTCGGCTACTCGGCCATGATTGTGGGCAGCCGATACTACCGCCAGCAGAACACCGACGACACCCGGCTGAAGCCCTACTGCGACCAAGGCATCACCCTGGCTCACACATTCACTTTCCGCAACGGCAGCAAGCTGAAGCTCAAAGGACAGGTGCTCAACCTCTTCGATGTGCAGTATGAGATAGTGCGCAGCTACCCCATGATGGGCCGCAACTACCGCCTCACTGTGGTATTCGAACTATAGTCAAAACAAAAATCACATAATTGTTCATACCCAAAATCAAGAAAACGCGATGAAACATTTCGAACTCCTCCTTGCCGCAACAACCTGCATTGCCTTGACGTTTGCGAGCTGCGAAAAACCAAAACCACAAGAAGAGGTCAGCGCACTGCCCGAACGAGGCGCCATAGTGCTCAACGAAGGGGGATGGGGTTGCAACGAAGCAGAACTCAGCGCCATCGACTACAGCAACATGGCCATCACCAACAGCGTATTCTCAAAACTCAACGGACGCGGCCTTGGCGACGTGGCGCAGGATGTGGTGGTTTACGGCGACAAGATTTACGTCGCTGTATGGGGTTCAAACACTGTCGAAGTGCTCGACCGCAAAACGGGCAAATCGACCCAGATAGACATGGGCAACCGAGGACCCAGATATATCGCATGCGACGGCGGGAAAGTATATGTAACATGCTACACGCCCGAAAGCGTGGTGCGCATCGACACGGCCACACTGCAACTCGAAGCCACCTGCCGACTCAGCGGTATGCGACCCGAAGGCATCTGTGCCCTTGCCGGGAAGCTATACGTCGTGAATTCGTGGAAACCCGACGAAGCGGGCAACGCAGCATACGATTCCACCCTGTCAGTCGTTGACATAGCCACCTTCACGGAGACATCGAAGATAGCCATCGGATTGAATCCACAGAAGGTGAAAGTCGTCGATAACTCACATCTCGCCATATCGTACAACGGCGACTACGGCACCTGCCCGGGCGGCATCGCCATCGTTGACGCCATCACTCTCGACGTGCAGAAAAAAGCAGCAAGCGTTTCAAACATCGAGAGTTACGGAGGCAAGGTCTATTACTACGGCAACACCATCGGACAGACATGGAACGGGTGTATATATGTACTCAATCACGCCAGCATGGAAAGCGAGTCAATCACGCTTGAGGGCACCGATGCCTTCTCGGCCACCTACTATCCCTACGCCATCAACATCAACCCCAACACGGGCGAGATATACATGGCCGGAGCCCAATATGGTGCCAACGGCGACATCTACTGTTTCACGCAGACGGGCAGATTGAAGTGGAAACTCGAAGCCGGACCTCTGCCGTCGAAGATTGTGCAGCTGTAGAGCTTCAACATCGAACAAACAGAAAACGCCGGACAGGAAGCCACCTGTCCGACGTTTTGTTTTATGTCAAGCTCCACTACCTTGGATTATTCTTCATATAGTTGAGCAGGTCGGTTTTGTTTGACGAGAAAGTGAAGCCCGAGGCGACCTGGAAGTAGTTCTGAGGGTCGGCGACATAGGGGTAGGCGAACTTCGCAAAGTCGAGTTTGTTGTCCTCGAAGGTGAAGGTGGCCATAAGACGTTTGATGTCGGCGGTGGTGAGCATCTTCGACACAACCATGGCTTGCGCAAGCTCAGAGCGGTTGTCATCAAACGACTCCGATTTCAGCTGGCTCACCATGCGCGACACCTCTTCCGGCGTTGCTACAGGAATCTCCTCTATGGCCACAGCGTAGGGGTCAACAATATCGACAGGCGGCATCATCATACTGTTAATAGCGTCACGCCATCCGTCACGGTAGCCGTCCTGGTAACCGTCACGATATGAGCCCGTGCGGTTGGGGGTGTTGATACTTGACGGGGGTTGGGACGTATGGATTCGCCCTGTGTTCCCCTGCCCGTAGAGGAAGACGTCGAGCGGCTCTACGACAAGCTCAGTGCCGTTGCGCGATGATTTCCACTGCACCACATACTCTTCGTCCTGCGACTGCAGGTTGACAGTAGCACGGTGTGTAGCTCTGGCAGGCGACGTCAACTCGACCGTGAGATCGTGACGCCCAGGACGCAGATTAGAAAATGTGTAGGAGCGTGAAGCATAGCCTTCCTGACGACGACCATCAACAGTCACTATGAATTTCTCGCTAAGAAACGCCCTCACCTTCAGCGACACATTCTGATTGGCCGCAGGGCGCGGTTGGTTGCCATAACGATTGCCACCAGGCTGTGCCACAAGAAGCGATGAGAACAACACCAGTGTCGCAAGAGCCAATATCTTTTTCATGTTTTCGTGTGTTTTTTGTGTTTTACTTGTTTTGTTTGACACTGCAAAAATACAACTTTAATCGCAGGTTTTCCCCGATGACGCACATATTTTTCCGCAACAAACCATAGATGCACATCTCGCAAGCGAGACGTGCATCAATTCATTTATCGCAGCCACGAATCCCGAAGGATGTGGGGGTTCACTATTTAGTGGGAGTCCACTCGGGTTCAAATCTCACCTTGGCGCCGATGATGCCGCCGGTGGTGCTCGTCATCCATTCGATGACATAGAAGCGGGCGTAGCGTTCGAGGTTCTCATCCATCGTGTAGTAGCTCCTCTGGTTCTCGCTGCCCCTGTATCTGATGACGTAGCCGCAACCCGGCTGAACGGCCAGACGCGCTGCCCAGCCGCTGGTGGGGACAGTTTCGATATAGCCAAGCCCCTCAACGCTTCCCACTTTGGCGATAAACCTTTCAGGCATCTCACCACCCTGACCGCCGTCATAACGGAGGAAGAAGTTGTTCGAGCCGTCGATATCGAGGCCGACTTCCAGCGGTCCCTCAGACGGATTGCCATTGTAGGTATAGGAGTATTGGCCGAGCGAGATGGTGGCGAAGCTCCAACGGTCGTCGTTGCGGACAAAAGCCTCGATGGCGCCGGCAGGATCTTCTTTCTTTTCGTCCTCTTTCTTGTCACAAGAAACAAAAAGTGGCAACATGACCGCAACCATCATCGCCATTCTTAAGCATACATTCTTTTTCATAAAGTCTGGTATTAATACGTTAATGTAAAGAAAGTAACGCAACACTTTTGTTTTTATTATCTATGCCCCAAAAGATTAAGATTGAACGATCAGGGGGAAGGATTACGGAAAAATACGGAAGCCACGGAAGCATTACGGAAATGTGGGTCGCTTCGCTCAAAATCCCCCAAAAATCAATTTAAAAATCTTAGCAAAAGGGTTGGATGATTTTGAATAAGATTTTCGAACAATTTTGAACCGAGTAAGCAGTGAGCGCCATTTGAGCTTGCTCAAGGATGGCCGAGTCGCGTTCGAGGTCGACGATAGTCAATACGAAGTCCGACCATATCGTTATCGTTAAGGTTATCGTTAGTAGCTCAACTTTTAACTCTTAACTTTTATCTATTATCTATCAACTAACTTCTCACCTCTTCCCTCTTACATCATACTTCTTACATCTTACATCTTACATCTTCCCTCTTACATCTCCATCTCCATCACCCGCGCTTCCGGGTACCAGTTTTTGAACACCAGCACATGGTGTCCCTCTGTCACCCCTTTTATGTCGTAGGTGCAGTCGGTCGAGCACATGCAGTTGGCCATCAGGTCGCCGTGCGTCTCGTGTTCCTCGATGAAGATGGTGTCGCCCGACTGGGAGAGGTCCACCTCCACGCCCACCACCTCGAAGGCGCAGTTCACCAGCACGTTGTAGTGGGTCACGTGCAGCGTCCCGTCGTCGTAGGTCACCGTCGCCGAGTCGGGGTCGCCGAACGGAGGCATAGCCTTCGCCAGCTTGTCGGTATAGCTCTTGCAGGCCGAGTAGGACACGGTGCCCAGCGAGAGGTCGCCCTGCTGCTCTTTCTTGCATCCCGCCGCGAGCAGCGCCACAGCAATAGTCAAAAAGACAATCTTTTTCATGGTTTCGTGTGTTTTTTTGTGTTTTACTTGTTTTGTTTGACACTGCAAAAATACAACTTTAATCGCAGGTTTTCCCTGATGACACACATATTTTCCGCAACAAACCATAGATGCACATCTCGCAAGCGAGACGTGCATCAATTCATTTATCGCAACCACAAATCCCGAAAGTTGCCGCTATAAATATTTTGAAGGAGTCCATTCAGGTTCAAACTTCACCTTGGCGCCAATAATGCCGCCGTCTGTGCTCGTCACACATTCGACAACATAGAAGCGGGCGTAGCGTTCAAGGCTCGCATCCATAGTTCGCAAAGAGCAGCGACTTCGACAAAAGAAGCACCCTAACCGAGTAAACAATGCTTCAAGCCACACAGCCATACAACACAGATAAAAAGCACATTATGCTCCGAATAAAAAAAATATTTTGTCATTATAAATAATTGTAGTATCTTTGCAACCGAATTCAACGAAGAAATTCGAAAGATGTTCGATGGCGTTGTAGCTCAGTTGGTAGAGCAGCGGACTGAAAATCCGTGTGTCACTGGTTCAATTCCAGTCAATGCCACAAGAAGGGAAGTAACGGATACGTGCTTCCCTTTTTTGTTAAACAACTAAAGAACCCCGCAATGTTAGAAGAGAAAATCAACGCCGACATCAAACAGGCGATGCTTAACAAAGAGAAAGACGTGCTGGAGTCGCTTCGTGCCATCAAGGCAGCCATCCTGCTCCTCAAAACCGGCAAAGACGAAGTGAACGAAGCCGCTGAACTTGCAACCCTCCAAAAGCTGGTGAAACAGCGCAAGGAATCTGCTGAGATATTCAACCAGCAAAACCGCAGCGATCTGGCCGAAGCCGAACTGTTCCAAGCGTCAATAATCGAACGATACCTACCCAAACAGATGTCAAAAGACGAGATTGAGGCAGCCGTCAAAGCCATAATCGGCGAAGTAGGCGCATCCAGCGCAAAAGACATGGGAAGGGTGATGGGGATTGCATCAAAGAAATTCGCCGGCACCGCAGACAACAAAGTGGTGGCAGAGATAGTTAAAGGACTGCTGGGGTGAAACGATAACCTTAACGCGAACCACTAACCTCCAACCCATTACATATTACATCAAGCCCCAATCGCCATGCACACACTTCCCATCCAGATTCGTTTCAACGATGTTGACCAAATGGGACACGTCAACAATGCAGTTATAATGGAATACTTCGACCTCGGCAAGTCGGCTTTCTTCACCGCTGCAGGCATCCCACCCGAGCAGGGCGACTTCACCGTCATGATTGTGCATTTCGAAGTTGATTTTACATCACAGATACGCTATCACGACAAGATTGCCGTAACCACCGCCGTCAAACGCATTGGCAATAAAAGCATAGCCGTCGAACAGCACATCGTAAACCAGGAAAGCGGTGTGGATTGCGCTGTATGCCGCACGGTCATGGCCGGATACTGCCGCTCGACCCATAGCAGCGCACCCATACCAGAAAACCTCAAAGCAATTCTTCTTAACCAATAAAACACAAAACCTATGAAAAAAACATTATTTCTTATCATCACCGCTGCCACATTGTCCTTGTTCTGTGCCTGCAAGGAAGACCCCGATGCGGGATTGAACGACGACGGCAGCCTCTGCGGAGTATTTGCAGTGAGCGATTCGACACAGGTGGCCTTCTCTCGCGGAAATCTGCAATATCAACCCTCGTCGGCAACATGGCGTTTCGCCGAAAGCCAGAAAGAGATCCTCGGTCGCGACAACGAGAACATATCAGCAAGTTATACAGGTTGGATTGACCTCTTCGCATGGGGCACCAGCGGATGGAACAGCGGTGCCGAGGCATACATGCCATACGACACATCGACCGTCTATGCCAACTACCTGCCAGGTGGCGACACAGCCGCAAACCTCACCGGAATATACTCCAATGCCGACTGGGGTCAATACAATGCCATAGCGAACGGTGGCAACACCCCAGCACGCTGGCGCACTCTTACAAAAGACGAGTGGAACTATCTGCTCAACCTGCGTCAAAGTGCATCACAGAAATACGGCCTTGCCAAGATAGACAACACCGAAGGCCTCGTTCTGCTGCCAGACACATGGACACTGCCCGACGGCAGCGAATTCACCCCGGGCATTGAAAACGGATACAAAACCAACCGCTATACCGGTGCCAAATGGAGCAAGATGCAATCCGCCGGAGCGGTATTCCTGCCTGCCGCCGGCTACCGCGAATGTGTAAGCGTATTCACAAAATTCCAAGGCGACAACGGATGCGGGTTCTACTGGTCATCCACCCACCTCAGCAACATAAACAGCAACATACTCTTCTTCGGAAAAGAAGCCGTCAACCCGACCAACTTCAGCAAACGTCATTTCGGGCTCGCTGTGCGTTTGGTAAAGGAAATGTAAGCTTTTAGAACGCCGGCACTGAAACAACATAAACGGAGGGGGCCGCGCGAAGCGCGGCCCCCTGCTATTTCTATCTCTCCGTTCTCTTCGGCATCCTCTTTATCATGATGCGTTCATCTTTCCTAATCGTCTTCAGCTCTTTAGCTGGCGACTTGAGTTTTGCATCGTGCTTTTTGTCGTTGAACAACTTTACGTCTTCCTTGCGGACATTCTTCTCAATCTCCATCTTACTTTCTTTCGACTTCATGCCCGAGGCCTCCATCAGGCCGTCGAGCTCCAACGCCAGCATCTTCTTTCCGACTTCTCCCGCAGGCACCGACGGCATGGTGCATGGATCACAGTTAATTTTTGCAATCTGACCTACACATTGCATCTTACTGATAGACCCTGACGCCAACTGCGGCACCCATGTCTCGGCCACATCAATCCTCTTGACGTATTGCTCTCCAGTCTCAATATTCACTCCCATAACGGTGACACCGACGGTATCTGATGTCACTTTCTTAATCTCCACGCAACTCATGGCTGGAACCTCACAGCATCCGCAATATTCCATCATAACATTGTGCTGACGCAATATCTTAGCCACCTGCGAAGCCTGCACACCCGTCAACGCTGACGCTCCGTCATCGGCCTTCTGCGCATTGCACACCAGCATCGGTGCAACCATTGCAACCAGCAAAACCAAATGCCCTTTCATGTATTATTCTGCTTTACGATTACTGAAGGTCTCTCTCGTCGAGCGGAGCAGCAAGCAGGCCCATGAACTTGGCCGAGTTGTCAAACTCCATACGAGTGTATTTAGGTTTCTTCTGACCTTTTATCTTCTGACTTACCACCACGTATGTATATGGCTTGGGTTTCTTGCCCGTGGTTTCATCGCGGTATTTAGAGTCATACTCGTAAACCACCATCTTTTCCACTTTGTATTTCTCGTTTTTGTATTTCTCGTCCAAATATTTGATGATGGCGTTGGTGTAACGTTCCTTAGGCAGCACCTTTCCGGTCATGATTGCCTTCTCAGTGTTCACGTCATACACTGCCTCGAACTCAACCTTCTGGTTGTTTGAGTAATAGGCCACGAATTGGTCAGCACCTCTCTTAATCCAGTCAGGCCCCACGCTGATACGCGCCGGTGGCACCTTCTTGGTGAACGCTGCCACAATTCCGTTCGACGGAGCCTCTTTGGGAGACGAGGCCTTGTCCTCTTCCGGTGCGGGACGTTTGTTCAGGCTTTTCTCCTCTGGATTGTTGCGTGCATAGTAGTCGGCCTTCACCTCGTCAGGATCGGGTGCATTGTTCTTCATAAGCTTGCCCTTGGTATCGAATATCATCTCACAGTCCTCGGCTCCGACACCCTTCCTCACCACTATCATGCGATAGTAGTTGTCACCGCTCATTTCCTCCACATATTCCACGTGTTTCACACGATAGCCGGGATAGTTGTTCACGAAATATGTGTTCATCAGCGTCGGACACTCTTTCAATTCTGTCGGGAAGGTGGTGTACTGCCAGTCGCCGTTGGCAGTGAAATAGCAGCGCCCCGCCTGACCGTCTATCATGACATCGGCTATATATTGCCCCGGTGCCTGGTACCAGGTTTTCACCTTGTAGGCCTCGTATGTCTTCTCCAACGAGAGAAGCACCGATTTGGGCACGTCTGTTTCCTTTATCTTTGTCTGTGCCGAAAGCAACATCGGCAGACACATGGCAACAATCAGAAGCAGTTTTTTCATATCTTTTTCTTGATTTGGGGTTTGTCGTTTAGTATTTTTCGGAAAAGGTTTCTTGCATTTATAACGTCAGTCCTTCCCTTTTATTGTTTGAATAATACGTCTTTGCGGTCAGGACTTATCGACACCGCCATTATGTTCACGCCCGTGATTTTCTCTATGGCATAAAGATATTCCAAAAGCCGCGCCGGCAACTCCGTGTAACTCTTGGCGCCGTTCAGCTCTTGTCGCCATCCCGGATAGGTCTCATACACCGGTTTTATCTCCACCGCGTTGAACTCATACGGCAACTCGTCGGTCTGTTTGCCGCATATCTCATAGTGCGTACACATCTTTATCTCCTCAAAGTCGTTCATCACGTCGGGCTTTGTCACGAACAAATCAGTCACTCCATTCAACATGCAGGCATATTTCAGCGCCGGTATGTCTATCCATCCGCATCTGCGCGAACGCCCCGTGGTGGCTCCGTATTCATGTCCCAGCTGGCACAGCCGTTCACCTGTCTCGTCAAACAGCTCTGTCGGGAACGGACCAGCGCCCACTCGAGTGCAGTACGCCTTTGTGATTCCCATCACCCGGCCAATCCTCGAAGGGGCGACACCCAATCCCGAGCATACTCCAGCGGTGATTGTGCTGGAGGATGTGACGAACGGGTAAGAGCCGAAGTCTATATCCAGCATCGAACCCTGTGCCCCTTCGGCCAACACCTTCTTGCCTTCGTCAAGACATTTGTTTATGAAATATTCACTGTTGACGAACTTGAACTGTTTCAGTACCTCCAATGACGCCATCCACTCCTTCTCATATTCTTCCACACTCATGTTGTCAATCTTGAAACTCTCCACATCGAACTTCAGCGTGTGTGCCGTCTGCAGGTGCTGCACTTTCAGCAGTTCGTAGTGTTCTTTGAAGTCAAACTCCGTGATATCGCCCACCCTGATTCCTGTTCGGGCTATCTTGTCGGTATAGGCCGGGCCTATGCCTTTCAGCGTTGACCCTATCTTCGCGTTGCCCTTCGCCTTCTCGTTTGCGGCGTCGAGCATCCTGTGGGTCGGCAGTATCAGGTGTGCCTTCTTCGATATGTATAAGTTCTTCGTTGCGTCAATGCCTTTTTCCTTCAACGCCTGCACCTCCTGCGCGAAGATCCTCGGCTCTATCAACACACCGTTGCCTATCACATTTATTTTCGATTCATGGAATATGCCCGAGGGTATGATATGAAGCACATGCTTTATGCCGTTGAACTCCAACGTATGCCCTGCATTCGGACCGCCCTGGAATCTCGCTATCACGTCATATTGCGGTGTCAACACATCGACCACTTTTCCCTTTCCCTCATCGCCCCATTGGAGGCCCAACAATACATCCACTTTGCTCATGATATTGTTTTAGATTTTATGTTTTGTGTTATTACTTTCAACCCAAACTGACAACTGTCCACTGACTACCGACCACTATCGGTTCTTGAACCACTCAATAAACTCAGGCAGGTCGTCCATCTTTTTGTATCCCTCCTTGAAAGGCTCGTTTGGTATCGCGCACACATCCAGATAACCTATCAGCGTCGCACAGTCGAATTCGCCTATCAGTGCCTCCACCGTCACATACACTCCCACCAGCTGGTCGTCGTCTCCTTCCACCGGATTTTCCATCGCCACTCTCAGCCCCACCATGTCGGGCGACTCCTCGTTTTCCAACTCCGTGAAATACATCTTCCTCGTGTCGAAGCGGTATTTGTCGAACATCACTTTCAACCCCTTTCCCTTAGGCTGCTTGAACGCCACAAACTCCCACCAGTCCATGTCCGGCGCTTCCTCCACCAGATCCGTCACATACTTGAACAAATCAGTGTCTCCCTCTGCCGAGAAGGTCACGGTGCGCCCGTTTGGCGTTTGTTCTCCCATCTCAAAGGTCAACCCCTCGCAATAGGATTCCAATGCCTTCTGCATCTCGTTGAGCAGACTCTTTGCCACAGCCTCTTCCTGGTCGTCAAGCATTGTCAGCTGTTCATTGTTCTCCTCAAACCATTTCCAAAATATCTCTGTCTTCATGTATGATTGTCTTCTTTTTTGCATAATCTATCTGCTCCGCACAAACTCCGCCTCACACTCCAACTCCACTCCATACCTTCCTCTCACATCGTCCTTTATGGCATCCGCAAGCCGCCTCACATCCTCGCCCCTGCATCCACCATTGTTCACCAGCACCAGCGCCTGCTTCTCATACACACCGCAGCGCCCCATCGTCCTGCCTTTCCAGCCGCACCTGTCTATCAGCCATCCGGCCGCCAGTTTCATACCATCCTCTGTCTCGTGCGCCGGCATATCAGGGTTTTCTTTCTTCAACCACTCATATCTCTCCCTCGTCACCACAGGGTTCTTGAAGAAACTTCCTGCATTTCCCAAATCCTCCGGCTTCGGCAGCTTCGACCATCTTATCCTCTCCACCGCCCTGCTCACCGTCTCTGCGTCCTTCGCGCCTCCTTCTCCCAGTTCATCCGCCAGCGCCTTGTATGTGAGCACCGGCTCATATATCTTGCTCAGCCTGTATCGCACACTCGTCACCACATATCGTTTGCCTTCCTCGTGTTTGAACCGGCTCTCCCTGTATCCGTATCCGCATTCTTCCCTCTTGAACTCCACCTCCCTGCGCCCCCTCACGTCATACGCCTTCACACCCTCTATCACATCCTTCGCCTCCACCCCATAGGCCCCTATGTTCTGCACCGCCGACGCACCCACCGTTCCCGGTATCGCCGTCAGGTTCTCCACCCCGTGCCACCCCTCGGCCACACACCGCCTCACAAACTCGTCCCACACCTCGCCGGCCTTCGCCTCCACCGTCACTTCCCCTTCGTTCTCCGTAACCACTTTCACGCCCTTGTTCCTCATCACCAGCGCCAACCCCTCGTATCTTTCCCCAAACACTAAGTTGCTCCCCTGCCCTATCACCACATATCCACCCTCGCACAGCCTGCCCGCCTTCGCCAACTCAGCCACATCCCCCGCCTCACGCACAACCGCAAGCCCCTTGGCCCTGCAGTCGATACCGAAAGTGTTGTATTCCAACAGGGATGCCTCCGACTCCAGCGTCACCATTTCCTAGCCTATTTTCTCGGTTTATAGAACGTAATCTCACGCCTTGCCGACACCCCGTTCATCGAATCCGTCGTGCTCAGCACCATCCAGCGCCCCTTTAGTTTCTCTATCGTGTATTCCATCGTATCTATCGTCAACGTCTCATCCGTCAGCGCATACGTCAGCGTGTCCCTCGTCAGCGTGTTTCGCAGCGACGCCAACTCGTTCCTCAGGCTGTCCGTCAGCATGTACGGCGGCATGGTCAGCAACGGGTGCTTCTCACCATAACTGAAATACACCGAGTCGTTATCCATGAAGCACAGCGTTATAGCGCTGTCCGTAAGGTTCTTCATGTCCTCCACGCCCGTCGAATCCGTATAATACAGATGGTCCGAAGCCTGCTGCCAGAACCCCACTATTACCTTGTCCTTCGAGCACGACACCATCGCAACCGACAGCACCGCCGCGGCCAACACCGCTATGATTCCAACTTTTTTATTCATATTCTCCAGTATTTACTTTCCAAATAGACTGCAAAAATACAAAAAATAACCCATTCTCCACCCATTAAATGTTAAATACATCTAAACGCCCTCCTACCGTACTATATTACAACACCTTACCCTACAACCAAATCACACCCCACCATACCCCACCCCTCCAACATCCCGACAACATCCCCTCTCGCAGCCGCCGTTGGCACATCCCACCGTTGGCAAAAAAAAGCCGTTGGCACCGACTGCCGTTGGCCCACCCACACCGCGCCACCGATCCCGCGCCAGCAAATCCACGTTGCCGACCCCCGTCATCAAAGGTTTATCCCCAGCCGTACATGGGCGTTGCCACCGCCCAACACAAAAGGGAGTCAAAAGGGGACCAAAAGGGGACCAAAACCAACAAACCACAGAACCATGATTATCAGCACCTTGCAACCACCAAAAATCCACCACTTTCAACCACCTTCCAAAATCACAATCCACACCTCCATCACACAGACAATCAACAAAAAAACAAAAAACAAAAAAGGAGATTCATCAGAACCTCCTTTCCGTACCCCGGGGGGGACTTGAACCCCCACGCCATTGCTGACAGCAGATTTTGAGTCTACCGCGTCTACCATTCCGCCACCAGGGCATGATTTTTGCTTTCAAAATCGGATGCAAAAGTATGCAGTTTTTTTTAATTAGCAAAATATTTTCGTCACGCCACCCCGCACCAAGCCACCCTACACCATTAAATACGCACTAGTTATCAATAATTTACCCCACAAATAAAAAATTTATTTTGCTGTAATAAAAAATTGTAGTACTTTTGCAACCGCTTTCGAGAGAAACGAAGCCCAGGTGGTGGAATTGGTAGACACGCTACTTTGAGGGGGTAGTCGCCGTAGGGCGGTGCAAGTTCAAGTCTTGTCCTGGGCACAAAAAAGAGCAATGAAAAGTTGCTTTTTTTTACTACCAAGTCCCAAAAGACAGTGGGACACCAGTTGCCCGGGTGGCGGAATTGGTAGACGCGCACGTTTCAGGTGCGTGTTCCGAAAGGAGTGCAGGTTCAAGTCCTGTTCCGGGCACCAAAGAGATTTTGCAAGTAACTCAAAATGAGCGAAAATGCAGAATCTTTTTTCTTTTATATCCCAGTTTTGGCCACCTTTTGGCCACCTTTTCGAGAAAGGTATGAAAAAGGGGTGCCAAACGACACCCCTTAATCTTTGACTCAGTCCTCATCAAAAAAACGTATATAACGGCAATCGCCACGCTGTCGGCATAATTCTAATGTCATGGATGATGACGAATGGCTTCGGAGTGTTTTGGAACTTTTTGATGTATAAATGTGCATAATAGCCAAACCCATATTGTTTATTGCCAGACAATCCCAATTTGCAACTTGCTGTGACAGAGTCTGATTCATTCTAATCGTTTTTTCCTCCTTAGGAGACTTCCTGTTGATTTGAATTGTATTTTATTATTGATTTCTTTATTAAGAAATATATTTTTAGTGTCAAAATGACTGAGTTTTAGAGCCTTCTAATAAAAATTTCCGCTACCAATCCGTTGATTTTCGCTTGTTTACAGACCGAACCTTATATTGAAAGGTGTTGGTATTGAAAATTTGTGTATATTTGTAAAATTAAATGCTTATTAATATGCATAAAATATAGAATGACATTGCCAATAACACAGAAGTTTCAAGCCTTTCAATTGTATAGAATCGCTCCATTGGAGACTTAGGAGCGTAACCCCTTCAATGGCGCACCTCATAGGATGGAGCTGATTAACAACATTAACAAGACCCTACGTGACGACTTGATGCAGCAAATCAAGCCGGATAGTCGTCTTTCGATAGCGGCCTCCTGTTTCTCCATCTATGCCTATCAGGAGTTAAAGGAGGCACTAAAAGATATCAAGGAGCTGCGATTTATCTTCACCTCACCTACTTTCACTACAGAAAAGACGCCTAAACAACAGCGGGAATTCTATATTCCCCGTCTGGATCGGGAGCGTACCCTTTATGGCTCCGAGTTTGAGGTGAAGCTCCGCAACGAACTAACACAGAGAGCTATTGCCCGCGAATGTGCCGAGTGGATTCGTCAGAAAGTCTGTTTTAAATCTAACCGCACCAACGAACAGATGATGGGGTTTATTACGCTCGACGACAACAGCTATTCACCACTTGACGGATTTACTACCGTCGATCTCGGCTGCGAGAAAGGGAATCATGCCTATACTATGATTCAAAAGTCCGAAGCTCCATTCTCGAAAGCCTATATCGACCTCTTCAACCAGCTCTGGAATGATTCTGCACGCATGCAGGTGGTGACTGACGAAGTCATCGATAGCATCGGAAACGCCTATAAAGAGAACGCTCCAGAGTTCCTTTACTTTGTAGCTCTATACAATATCTTCAACGAGTTTCTGGAAGACATCAGTGAGGACGAGCTGCCCAACGAGGCCACTGGATTCAAAAACTCCATTATCTGGAACAAACTCTACAACTTCCAGCGTGATGCCGCCTTGGCCATCATCAACAAGCTGGAGAAGTACAACGGTTGCATCCTTGCCGACTCCGTAGGTCTTGGCAAGACGTTTACCGCCCTTTCTGTCATCAAATACTACGAGAGCCGCAACCGCACCATTTTGGTGCTATGTCCTAAGAAGCTTTATGAGAACTGGAACACCTACCGCCAGAACTACACCAACAACCCTTTGGCCAAGGATCGTCTGAATTATGATGTGCTTTATCATACCGACCTCAGTCGCGACCACGGGCAGAGCAACGACCTTGACTTGGAGCGTGTAAACTGGGGCAACTACGATTTGGTTGTAATTGACGAGAGCCACAACTTCCGCAATGGCGGCAAGGTGTCGACCGACGAGGATGGTGAGAATCCTCGCGACAACCGCTACCTACGTCTAATGAACAAGGTCATCCGCTCTGGCGTGAAGACAAAGGTGCTGATGCTTTCGGCCACCCCTGTCAACAACCGTTTCAACGACCTCAAGAACCAGTTGCAGCTGGCCTACGAAGGGGAATCCAAAGCCTTTGACCAGCTGTTGCCTACCAACAAAGGCATCGACGACATCTTCCGCCAAGCCCAAGGGGCGTACAACACATGGGCTAATCTGCCTCCGCAGGAACGCACCACCGAGCGACTGCTCCGTATGCTTGACTTCGATTTCTTCCGTCTGCTCGATGCCGTCACCATCGCCCGTAGCCGTAAGCACATCCAACAGTATTACGACACTTCTGACATCGGTACTTTCCCCGAGCTCCTGAAACCTATCTCACGTCAGCCTCACCTGACCGACCTCGACACAGCCATCAACTACAACGAGATATTCGAGCAATTGCAGTTGCTTCATCTTGCCATCTATGCCCCTTCTGCATTCATCCAACCCAGTCAGCTGTGGAAATACGCGGAGGAAGAAGGCTCATCGGGCCACCGCTTGAGTATCGAGGAGCGCGAACGCGGCATCCAGCGGCTGATGAATATGCAGTTGCTGAAACGCTTGGAGTCTTCCGTCAACTCCTTCCGACTCACCCTGGACCGCATCCGCGACTATATGCAGGAGACCCTTGATGCAATATCTAGATTTAGGCAGGGCGACGTGTTGGTGTCTGTCGATGACTATGAGAGTGTGGATGCCGACGAGGACGAGCAGGACTTCACCATCGGTAAGAAGAAGAACCGTATTCGGCTGGAGGATATGGATTATCTCTCGTGGCAGGAGGAAATCAAGGCTGACCTCAATATCATCCACAACCTTCTCTCCCAACTTGAGCCTATCACCCCCGAGCACGACAGTAAGTTGCAGCAGCTTGTGGCAGACCTCCAGTCCAAGTTCGTCACTCCAATAAACAATGGCAACAAGAAGGTCCTTGTATTTACGGCCTTTTCCGATACAGCAGAATATCTGTATAACAACCTGGCTGATGCCATCAAGTCCAAGTATGGCTTGAACGTGGCTCTTGTCACCGGCGACGTGGAGGCCAGAAGTACTTTGAAACTGCGAGAAAAACTCGACTTCAACAAGGTGCTTACTCTGTTCTCCCCCGTATCCAAGGAGCGTGACGCTGTCTATCCTCATCTGCACGAGGAGATTGACGTGCTTATCGCCACCGACTGCATCAGCGAGGGTCAGAACTTGCAGGACTGCGACTACCTCATCAACTACGACATCCATTGGAATCCCGTGCGTATCATCCAGCGTTTCGGACGTATCGACCGTATCGGCTCCAAGAATGCACAAATACAGTTGGTCAACTATTGGCCCGATATGACGCTCGACGAGTATATCAACCTCAAGGGACGAGTCGAAGCCCGTATGAAGGTGACCGTGATGACTGCCACCGGCGACGACAATCTCCTCTCGCCAGAGGAGAAGGACGACCTCGAATACCGTCGTCGGCAGTTGGAACGTCTGAAAGAGGATGTCGTCGACCTTGAAGAGATGAACACGGGTGTCAGCATCATGGACCTTGGACTGAATGAGTTCCGGCTTGACTTGCTGGAATACATGCAGGGCAATCACGATATAGAGCACACCCCCTTTGGCCTTCACGCCGTGGTGCGTGGTAACGAGCAAGCGCCCGCCGGCACCATCTTCGTGCTGAAAAACAGAACTGCCGGTGTCAATATCGACCACAAGAACCAGCTTCATCCCTTCTACATGGTCTATGTCTGCGACGATGGCGAGGTGATGGTTGACCACCTGCACCCCAAGGATTTCCTCGACAAGATGCGACTGCTCTGCAAGCCCGTGGAACAGCCCGACATTAAACTCTGCACCGCCTTCAACAAAGAGACCCGCGACGGCCTACGCATGGACAAGTATTCCGACTTGCTCAGCAAAGCCATCCAATCCATCATCAACGTCAAGGAGAAGTCGGACATCGACAGTTTCCTTGATGGTGTGCAGGGTGAGTTGTTCAAAGATCGTATTACGGGATTGGATGATTTTGAATTGATTTGC